>Ga0137409_10003317_pt2 | contig 15991 bp, 18 predicted proteins | sample CZODoug1_16funga_FD_122059 | JGI IMG/M metagenome (GOLD analysis project Ga0137409, IMG submission 122059) | Vadose zone soil fungal communities from Angelo Coast Range Reserve, California, USA - CZODoug1_16fungal (Hybrid Assembly) | ecosystem: Environmental > Terrestrial > Soil > Vadose zone... | reverse complement strand
GCCATGCTTCCAGGACGATTTGCGGCCCTTTGCTTGCTGGAGCCGCTTGCCGCAATGCCAACAAAGCGCTGATCTTGGGTTCTTTTTCAGCGATGCCACCGGCGAGTTCCAAGGCTTCCTCAATCACGGTGGCTGAGTGTGGGGCCAACGTGGCGAGAATTCGTGCCTTGACTGGGTCAGGAGCCTTCCGCGCAATACTAAGCAGCCGCGATGGATGCAGCAAACCCACTTCCATTAAAGCCGTGAGCAACTTGGACTGCACATTGCGTGCACGCGTATGGATACTCGAGATCACGAGCGTTGCGTGAATACTTTCTGCGATTGCTGGACAACGCATGCCCTGCTGCACTGCGGCAGCATTAGCCTCTGATAAGGCACGATCTGCGAGCTCAACATCCTGCAAATAGGACGCTCCGGTTGGATCCGACGACAGGTGACTTTGATACCACGTGGGTAACTTGATCAGATCACTAAGGTCAGCCCACCGCCGAGATGCGGCAAGGTGTTGTCCAAAGTACTGCAGCACGTACCTGCTAGGTTTCTGCTGCCGGGAGACGCAATACTGAAGCAGCTGATCGAGCTGCGGTTGACGCTCCTCTTCCTTGATGTGCTCGTTGGCGAGGTAGTCACGGAAGCGCCGCTGGCCGAGCGCGTAACCCACTTCGTCGTCTCCGATGACAACGCGGCGAACCTGTTCCAAGGCACGCTCGAAGGACATGCCGTCCAACTCATCAGCGTCCGATATGTTGACGAGATCGTCTCTGTCAATCGGGCCCAGTGCGACAAGAAGATAGCGAAGAAGGTCCTCAACTGCGCGATCGCTGGTCGCATCCCTGAGTTGCGCCCACCAGCTATTGAAGTACCTCTTCAGACCAATTGGTCTCGCGGCCACCTCAGATGCAGAATTGACCAGGCCGGCTTCTACATCCTGAACCAGGAATTGCAGGTAATACGGATCACCTTCGGATGTTTTGAGCAGTGCATCGACAAAATCCCGGTGGACCGCCAGATTAGCCGAACGGTCACCCGCGGCTCGCAGTAGTGCTTCTATGCTCGACCGGTCCATCCGCTCAAGTTGAATGAACTCAACGTCCCGCGGCAACAGTTCGAGCTGCGCCAGCCAGTCCGTCCCGGCGATGTTTCTCGCTGAAAATACCACCCGTACGTTCTGGGGAAGCGGTGTAGGAAAGAGAGATGAGCTGACGTTCCACCCTTGTGCCTCATCCAATCCGTCGATAACGACCAGAAGACGCTGTTCTGCTGATAGATGGCGGGTGAGTAACTCGGTATAACTCTCGCGCAGGGATATGGCACCCGGTGGCAGCACCTCCTGACTGTCGTGAAACCTTAAGAGCTGCTCGCACAGGCCACGTAGAACCGATTCCTCGTGAGCCACTCCGTCGGGTCTGCTTATAAAATGACAGACTGTCTCATTGCCTCGGGACGCGCGCAGGGCAATCCAATTCGAGAGCAGAGCAGTCTTACCCAACCCGGCGTCGCTGGCTAAATATGCATACGACGGCCCCTCCCCACTTGCGAACGCGTCCAGGCGAGCCAGCGCTGCTTCGCGACCCCCGAATAGTGCATGGCGCTTGACGAGCGCCCGCAGCAGGCTGCTGCGCGTGCGCAGGATCGCAGGCGAGTTATAGACGTTAAGGGTGCTGGATACATTAAGGTCGCGACCAATCGTAGTCTTTGCGATGTGGGCCAGCGTGTGCAACGCGGCGGTGGATTCACCGTCTCGGGCTCCCCCCGCCGCTACGCTTTTGGGACCGCGGACCGCCCAGCAGTTGTGTCCACATTTTTAATGTCGATCGTATCCGCAATGATGCTGTTCCGAACCCTGACTCCAATGTCGCCAGCGTTCACTTGGCTTACGTGCAGGAAGGCTGCACTGACATTGTCTAGGTCGACACCGATGTTGAGCGCCGCTTGCGGATCATTCACCTTGACCGCGTGAACCAGAGCGGGGGCGCTCTCGAGGACCTCATCATTCTCCCCGGCGCGGACCCCTGCGAGGTCCTCCGCCAAGGAGGCCCGCTTTGCCGTAGAGTCCGGTTTTGCCTCAACGGGCGCGACGTCGATGTGCCCGTAGTGCCGTTTTATGAGCGCCTTCAATGCTGCATAGGCATCGCTAACAGCAGTGGACGCTGTTTTCTTCAAACCTGCTGCCGCGCCCATGGCGATCGCGGCGGCGATCATGCTGACAGGTTCCATAGCACGCCCTCCTTGGGAGAATGAAGGTCTAGACTATCCCATGGGGAATGTTGGGGTCGATCCCCTCTGCGCCAATTCGCACGTTGCGCCGCTTGTGCAAAATCCTTTTGCGTTGTCAACACATTGAATCTATTTGAGTTTAATGCCAACAAAAGTTGGCGGGTCATGCCAAGTCGGCCACGATCCACAAAACTCTGAAACGACTGTAACGCTGGCCTTCAGGGCTCAAGCCTCGGCGAACGGGGCCTGGTGCAGCGTCTGCTACAGGCATCCGAAGGAATCACGGGACCAGTCACTCGACTCTTGTCGCTGGCGGCGGTCGAAGCGATCCGTAGCAGCAGCGAGTGCATCGATGAGGCCGGTGTTGATCTGGCAGCCACCCGCTTAGAGAGAGATTTTACGTGAACCGCCCAGTTCCCCTACCCCTCGCACCGCCGCCCTATCGCGCGGAAGCCCTGCATTCCTGGCTACGACGCGTCGCGGCGCCCTATCAAATGACACCGGTGCAATTGCTTCACGCGGTGGGTGTAGACCCGTATGCAGGTCCCGCCTTCTCACGCCCTCGCCTCTCGGTCCAATCCGCCTTGGGGACGGCCGACTTGCGCTACCTGGCGCGCCTCGCGCGCTGCGATCCGTCCCGACTGGGCCTGGACGCATCGCGGACCAAGGAATGGCTGTTGGCTTGCGACGATTGGGTAATTGTTTGTCCTCAATGCATTCGTGCGCACCTAAGAACTGGCACTCCCGCTTATGAACGCGCCGTCTGGCGCGTAGCCACCCGTTCGTTTTGTCTACGACATCGTACACCGCTTGTTCGAGCCGACTCGGTTCCCCAAGACGTCGATGACTGCACTCGCATGCTCCCCACGCTCAACGATCTCGAGCAGATCGTTCTGGCCGAACTCATCGAATTTGAGAGTAGCATCGCCCGCGCCTTCCGTGGAATCGCCCCGCAGCAGTTAGAGCAGACCATGAACGCGACGCAATTCCTGCAGATTCTCCACGATCTGAGCACGTTCGCGGTTGAACTGTGGAACACTGATCATTACCGAACAACGAGCAGCCTTGATCAACATGCGGGGCTAATGGCGCGCCACTGCCCGCACCTGTTTGGCTACCATCGTCCGAGGCGCGGTACGTTTTCTCGGCCGAAAGCGGAACGGCTGACTCTTCATCAGATCGCCGATCCGGCGATGCGCAGGGCCGCCCTGTGGCTCGTGATGCAGGTCATTCGACTTCCTCCAACGCCACGTCCCCGTCATGCATTGCGACTGGGTTACTCAGCGCAGGACGAGTTCTTCGGTAATAGACCACACGACGGCTGGGCCTGGTTGGCGAACCAGGCTCGAGTATGGCCAGCATCCTACCGCGCGTACTATTGGGAGGGCTTTGAAGCCGCTGGTGACACCTTTAAAGGTACAAATGACATCAATGAAGGTACAGAGTGTCATTAGTCAAGGATGCCGACACCGGCCTTGCCCTCCTCGCACAACAGCATGTACGCGAGACACGTAAAATGCTTGGTCGTGGAATAGATACGCATGCGCACCGAGGGCGAGAGAGCCACCGGCAACTCCATGCTGGCCAACCCAAAGCCCTTTCGGTACACCGGCTTGCCGTCAATCGCAATACCCACCGCGGCGCCGGGAAATTGACACTGGTCAAGCTCCGCGAAGACTGCGTCAATTTTCCGCTCCTCGAACGCGAGGGGTACCGTGCTTTGCGTCATCATCCGTCCCGTCAGCCCTTGGCGCTACTCACCAACGCAGAACACGCGAGCCGATGAGAACTCCCACTAGGCCTGGCAAGAGAATACCCGCCGTGTACCAAGTCACAACGAACGCCGCCGCGGTTTCGTGGCAATGAATCGCGTATAACCCAGCGGCAGCGGCACCGGCCAAACAACCCGCGCTGAAGCCCGTCAATCGCCGCCGCGTCGGCGCAAGTTTGCGAAGGGCCAAAAGCACGGCGACGAAAATGGGAATCGCAAGTGCCGCAATGGTCCACGGGCACATCGCTGCCGTTCGTCCGAGCCAAAGGGCACGCCGCTCGTCCGCGGGAACGCCGGCGACCTCGATGAGCGCGATGGCACCCAGCATGAGAAGCGGAACTCCAAGCAGGAAATGCAGCGCACCGGGGGCGCCTTCCGGACGCGCCAAGCGCACGCACAGGCTGAGCGCCGCTGCGCTCACGCCAAGCGCATACGCCCACTTCATCCAGAGCGAAGACGTCAGCAACATGGCCGCGAAGTCGTTCCCCAAGCCAAGGGACAGCCACGCCGCACCGAGGGCGACCACAGAACCGGCCGACAGTGCGATGGTAAGCCTCTTCCACGCTGCGCGTTGTGAGGTCGGCCGTAGGTCCGACGCAAGACGGTCGATAAGGTCAGTCGTCTGCATCGAGTGCCCCTGCTGCTCGCAATCTTGCCAAACGCAGCAGTCCGCGATGAATGTTCACCTTGGTGGCCGCCGCAGATCTTCCCGTACGCTGCGCTGCTTCGTCTATCGAGCGCCCCTCAATTCGCGTAAGGCGAATAGCTTCGCCCATGGCGTTCGGCAATCTGGACAGAAGGGAATCAACATCGCGCGAGGCCGCAGCCTGCTCAGTTTCGTCCATCGCAAAGAACTCCTCGCAATCGTCCATCGACACGGATGCACGGACCCGTGAGCGCCGTAAATAGTCAACGAGCTTGTAGCGCGCCATTGCATAGGCCCAGGGCGTGAAGAGTTGCGTTCGATCAAAGGTTGCCCGACGGGCGTGAATGGCGATCAGCGTTTCCTGCACAAGATCCTCGGCGTCCGAACAGCCCTTACCCAAGCGCTTGCGATAGTACGCGCGCAGGCGCCCTGAGAGCTTCAACAGGAGCTCACGATATGCCATGCCGTCGCCTCCCAGGCTCAGCAACATCAGGTTTTTCAGTCGCGATTCAACCTCTGACACGCATCCTCCATATCATGAGTTCGTGCGGCTCGTGCCGCAGGTTACAGGCTCCCGAAAACTCTGCGCATGACAGCGATTTGTCCGTCACAGGAGAGTGGACGGGGCGCACCGGACAATTATCGACCTAAGCAACGCCCGGGCGGAATGCATTGGACCGGTAAGTTCATTGCACTCCGCCTGCTGTCCCCCTGCTCGGCTGTGGACTTAGGCAGAAGCAATACCAAGCACAGAACCCGCAAGGATAATGGCCAGCACTAGCAATGCGATGACACTGAAGCGAAGTTCGCGCTCACGCACGAAGACAATGAGCATTAGGATGACCCTCAGGATCGGCAACGCGATCAAGAGCGCTATCCCGGCTGTAACAATCCGCGTGCATATCATCGTCGATGAGATCCCGGGCCAAGTCATCGGCAGTACCAATCCCAATGCGATGATGCTCGATCCGAGCCGCGTGCCTCGATGCAGCACTTTCCCCAGTAGTCGGTCTAGCTGGGACCGTGCAAGACCGGTGTTCACGCCAAATGACCTAACAGATGAATCCCAAGGGCAGACAGCAGCATTTGTACAGCCACTGCAACTAGCACCACAACGAAGAACAGACGCAGCTTCTCGCCGGACATCGCCATGAGAAAGCGCGCGCCGAGCAGCGCGCCTACGACAGACCCGAGCGCGACCGGTCCGGCAATTGCGGGATCTATATCGCCTCTCGCGAAATAGGCGACACCACTCGCGGCCGCCGTCACGCCGATCATGAAATTCGAAGTGGCGGTGGATACCTTGATCGGCAAATGCAAGGCGGTATCCATGGCGGGAATCTTGAGCACGCCGCTGCCGATTCCGAGCAACGCAGAGATGAGACCAGCCCCGTACATCAGCGCGAGGCCCAAGGGCACGCGTCGCACGTGGTAAAAAACATCCCGACCCAGTGCGTGATCGGGATAGCTCGAATGAAGACGCAGCACCGTTGCCCAATCCCGTGGATTGAAGACGTCCGGCTCGCCCGAGATCTCGCGCCGTCGGGTCATCATCTGCGAAGCGGAGACCAGCAGGACCGCGGCGAAAAGGCCGAACAGGAACTGCGTCGACAGTGTGCCTGCCAGCAGCACTCCCGTCAGGGCGCCAAGAGTGGTGGCGACCTCGAGCACAATGGCAACACGTATGTTCGTCAGACCGCTCCTGAGGAACGGTGCAGCGCTACCGCACGAGCAAGCGATGACCGACACGATACTCGCCGCGACGGCGGCATGAATATCCACCCGTCCGAACAGGGTCAAAAGGGGTACCAGGAAAATGCCGCTTGCCATTCCCAACGCGCCGCCCAATGCGCTGGCGCCGATCGACACCAAGAGGAGCCACACGACGGACCCGACATGCATGGCTTTCTCGCTTTAGACGCCGGGCGATCTGCGGCGCGCCAAGCGTGTCCTGAACTGGATCAGATCTCCCCGATAGTGGAGCCTTTCGTAATCGACAGGTTTGCCGCCCACGCTGTACGATGTTCGCTCGATCCGAAAGATTGGGCTTCCAGCCTCCACTTCCAGGGCAGCGGCGACGTCCTGCTCAGCCAGGACTGCCTCAAGCCTATATTCTGCCTCGATGAGTGGAATGTTGTATCGCTGTTCTAGAAGTTTGAAGATCGGCTCGATCTCCAAATCGTGCAGAGCGACCTTCTTTCCGATCTCCAGCGGCAAGTACGTTTCGTCAACGGAAATGCCGACGCCATTCGCAAGGCGAACGCGCCGGATTCGCATCACGCGCGTCCCGACGACCAGACCAAGTTGCCGCGCGACCTCCGCGTCAGCCGCAAGCACGATTCTGTCCATGAGCCGCGCAGTCGCTGCATGACCGAGGGCGTCCATGTCTTCGACAAAACCAGTCAGCTCAGTGAGATCCTGCGTGATCCTGGGCTGCGTCACGAACGTGCCAGTCCCGCGCCGGATCTCGATAAGCCCGCGGCTTGAGAGATTCTGAATGGCCTTGCGAACCGTGGTTCGACTTACCCCGAATCGCTGCACTAGGTCATCTTCGGTGGGCAGCCTGCTTCCCACCGGAAATTCACCGCCGGCAATGCCGCCCGCGATCTGCGCTTCGAGCACTGCGTACAGCGGCGTCGGATTCATAGAATTGCCAGACATAGGTCCATCATGCCATCATGACATCACTATGTCTAGCCCCATTTGGGCCGAATCGCGCCCCGCTACGCTATTTCCAGATACCCTTTACGCAGCGCGGCGTTACCTGGGCCGAGTTCATCTATTCACTCGTTTGAATCACGCCGCGCCTTCTTGATCGCCGGAAGTTGTTAAGCGTAAGCGAGCCCATCAGCGCGATGGTGTCCGCCTGCGGCTTTCGCGACTGGACGCAATTCGCCAAACATTTCCCCCATCTGCACGGCTACTCGCCGGGCGCCCACTCCACTTGCGACGCGTGCGCCGCACCGGCTAATGCGCGCTCATCCCTTCGACCGTGCGCAGCGGGCTCACGACGGCCGCGGTGTGCTGATCTAGGCTCATCCGCGGACGGAGAGATCGGTGACACCGACACTGGCGTTGCCGACACTTTGCCTAGCCATATGTCGTGTTGGCAGCTACAGGGCGGCAAGTCAGCGGTTCGCTGTGACAGGGGATTGTAATGAGAAGATTTCTCGAATCAGGCGCGGCGCAGATCGGCGTTCGAATCCAGAGCATCGGCGTCAACTTCGACCCCGAAGTGTTGTCTTTACCCGGCGGCACCGTCATCGCTGTGATTCTTTGGCTTTATGCAAGTACGATGCTTGCCCTGGAGCGCTGCGCGCCGCGCTTCCGTGCGGCTCGGTTGCCCTGGGCGGCCCTTGAAACCATGACGGGTGCCTTTGATTGAATCCGCCAACCATGAGTGTGTGTACCTTTTCCGACCGAAGCAGCAGTTGCAGCGGCTCGCGTGTTCTGCATCGGTAGAGCCCGCAGAGGTACGGAGATCTCGGCCGATGCCGAGATCTCCTGCACTCGGTCGGTATGGCCTGAACGTTAGTGCGACACCCCACCACCGTGCTTATTCATCGCATCCGTCGTGACCGTGCCGCCCGCAATCTTAGAACACGTGCCCTTCGGAACGAGAACCCACGCATGCGCGTCGCGATCCTGTTTGGCAGTCCCCGCACACGCGCTCACTGCCGTTCCACAGTCATTCTTACCAGCCGCCGCGATGCCGGCGCATTTTTCAAAGTCGGCTGCCTTGGCGCTGTGACTGGTGGCGATGCCACCGAGTGCCAATAATGCGGTGAGCGCGCTCGCCACCATCGTGCGCGATTTATCGGATGCTTGCATTGATCTACTCCTAGAAGGTTGACTCTAAACATGGGAAACGGGATCTTGTCCCGCTGTCGTGATGCACCGACCGAGCTCGATGCACAAGAGAGACCTGGCCTTGCCCTCGAATATTTCAACGGCCTCTGACGAACCTGCGCGAGCACTGAATGGTCCGCAAATCACCGACATTTCTGACAATTCAAAATTCGGCGGCCAATCCCGATCAGCGCAATACTTTGCGCCAACCATGTCGATGATGGGAGCAGATCTAACCACCTGTAACCATTTAAGCGCCTCTTGCGAAGTACTCTGCATGAACAATTTAATAGCCCGCTGCTCCCATCTGTTTCCCTCTCTGCGCGAGACTTGGTACGCGATCCCGCTCCGTTTGATGGTCGGCTACGGCTTCATGGAGCACGGTTACGCGAAACTCGCGCGAGGTCCAGATGACTTCGCCAATATTTTGCACGCGCTCGGAATGCCCGCTTCCACGTTGTTGTCGTGGGCGACAGTTCTTGTCGAGCTACTCGGCGGCTTCGCTGTGATTGTCGGAGCGTTTATTCCTCTCGCCAGTATCCCGATGACGTTTGTCCTGCTCGTCGCCATCTTCACCGTACACCTGCCGTATGGCTTCAGCTCCATCAAGCTGCAGTCGGTGACTGCGGCCGGCGCTCACTTCGGGCAGCCGGGATACGAGACGGACCTCCTCTACCTCGCGGGCCTGGCCGCGCTGGTGTTGGGAGGTTCAGGACCCTTCGCCCTTGATCGGCTGGTACGGCGTAGCAGCAGCACGGTCCTCGAGCTGAAAAAGGCCACCTATTAATAGAATAGCTAGGCCTCAGTGTACTTTTCTTACAGAAGCTTTTACCTTCGGCTTCGCAACATCACGACTATCGGAGATGCCGGGGCGGTATCCGATCTGTTGACGCTGCTGGTCGACTTCGACACCGGATTTCCGGTCGTCGAGCCTTGACGCTGGCCGAGTAGTCGGTGTCTAAAGCCTCCATTGTCGGTCTCGTTATACTGCTGGCGGCAGCGTTGCACGGCAACGCGAATGCCGCGGCCTGCCCTGCTCACACGACCGAAGCGTTAAAAATTCGAGGATCGACGTTGTGTTTGCTTTTGGGCGACTCGGCCCCATCCCGCCGGCGGTTGCTCCGAACTTGGGTCGAGCGTTCCGCGAATATTGTCGGCGATTATTACGGGCGTTTTCCAGCGCCGCTGGTCGGCATCAGCCTCCAGACAATGGAAGGCGATGGGGTGGGCGGCGGCCGAACGACGAATGACTCGGGCCTATTGATTCAAGTCCGTGTCGGTCGCCACGTCACATCGGAAGCCTTGTCGGACGACTGGGTGCTCGTGCACGAAATGGTGCATCTTGCACTGCCAGAAGTGGGCCGGCGACACAATTGGTTGGCAGAAGGCTTGGCCACCTACGTTGAAGGCATCGCTCGGGCACAGTTTGGAAATCGCACAATTGCCGATGTCTGGGCGGAAGATCGACGTTCCATGCCAATGGGGCTGCCGCGCCAAGGAGAAGGTGGGATGGATGAAACGCCGACCTGGGGACGTACCTATTGGGGTGGCGCGCTGTACTGCCTACAAGCCGAGATCGCGATACGCGCACAAACAAGCAATCGAGTTGGCCTGCAAACTGCGTTGCGTGCGATTCTCAACCAGACCGGAGGATACGGCTTCGCGCGCGATATCGACGATGTAGTTCGAATCGGCGATGCGGCCACGGGGACGCGTGTACTTGGCGATCTCTACCAACAGATCAAGACTACGCCGCGAACGCCCAATCTCGACATGCTATGGAACCGGCTCGGTGTGCCGCGAGACCCCAACACTCAGCCGTTCGACGATTACGCACCGCTGGCTGCTATTCGCATAGCCATCACAGCTCCTCCCAAATTTTAAGGGCCGCAGGCCTCGATGGTTCGGCCCGCGAGGCGCGCGCGGTTTTCCATATCAGCGAGGAACAGGCGATGGGAACCAAATTGAAAAGGATAGCGGATTCATAATCGCGACTCGCCTCTTTTGTGAAAAGCATCTCTATCACGATCGAATCCCTTGTGTTTCATCACGTCATGAATTTTTCAGGCTAGGAGATCGACGATGTCAAGATCAACACTCACCCCGCTGCTTCTGGTCGCAGGCTTGCTCGCCTTCGCTTCGACCGTTCGAGCCGAGGAATCGCGCGTCCACTGGTACGCCACGGCGGGTTATAGCGAGCCCCTGGGATCAACCTCTGATTACTTGCAAGGTGGCTATATCCTAGGCGCGGGTTTCAGCATCTCGCCGTCCTGGCTAAAACCCTTTGACCTGCGTTTCGATCTGAGCTACAGCGGATACAATGCGTCCCTCGCATTGCTGAATGCCGGGCAGCAAGCCACAAACCAGCCGATCGACTCGGGAACCGGCAGCATCTTATCGGCCACCGGTGACTTGATGTACCACGTACCGCTCGCCTACGGCGTACGCGCCTACGGGATCGCGGGGATCGGCGCCTACCACACCCGAATAGAACTCGATCAGACGGTGCCTAACTATGGCGGCTACGGCTACGGCTATGGTTACGGGTATGGGTATGGGTATGGTTATGGCGAGGCCCAGGTCGCGGCGCACGGAGTAACAAACTTTGGCTGGAACGCGGGCCTGGGTTTGGAGTTCGCATTGCCGTACGGACGGTCATGGTTCATCGAATCCCGTTATCACCGCATCAACTCATCCACCGGCATTCAATATCTGCCGATCGAGATCGGATACCGCTTTTAGGGCGCGCACGGTCGAATTTTCCTCCTACCACTGTACCCCGGGGTACAAGCTGGGGAGACGCAGTACCCGGTATTGATCGTATCCTGGTGATACCGCTTGCCACACGATCTGCGGAGAGGTCTCAGCGACGGTTGCGCCGGGTTGATACTCCTGCACGATAGCGCCCGCTTGAGCCGCAGAGAAGTCGACTTCGATATCGCCGTTCGGCAGCAGATCCGCTTGTCCACCAAAGAAGCTATAGAGATTGGCAGGAGCAATGTAATGGTGAATGAGAGTGGCCGTCATTGCCGCCTCATCCACCGACAGCACCGGCACGGTGGAGTAATCGCACACGGGAGCACCGGCTGTGCCGCATGTGATGCCCGGCGGAAACTGGCGGTCGTCGCCGTCGTCCATGAGCCCTAATTGAAATGCACCGCTCGTATTCGGGCTGAAAAAATTGATCCCATGCTGCGCATAAAACCAATCGGTGGGTTCCACACCGCCGACGAGCCTAAAATCTCCGCCCTCACCCAAGCGCCAGACGATGTTGCCCGTACCCGTCCCATCCTGGAAGTCGATCTTGATAACCCAGTTCTGGTTCCGGATCGACAGCAATAGGTCGTGATCATCCGTGGAATACAGCAGGGCGTCGCTGTGCGTCCAATCCGGAGGAAATTGATACGGATGGCGATTAATATCGAGGTGATCGAAGGAATTCCACACCCAGTCGGGTTTGTAGTTCTGATCGACATCGACCAGCACGTCGCCGGCTATATTGGTTGTGCCGGGATACCCTGTCACGTTCGACGCCTCTTTGGCCATCTGGGCCAGCAAGACATAGTGCCCGTTCGGCAGCGCCAACACATCGCGACTGAATGCGAAGAGATTCAGGCCCATGAAGCCGTTGTCCGCTAGAGACTGTTTCAGCGTTGCCATCGGCAGATCGTGAATAGTGTTGCCCGCCAAATCGATTTCGCGGACGTCGTTGGCCGTCCCGGCAGGGATAGTCGAGTTCGTGGGACTACTGGTGACAGTCAAGACCAGAAGGAAGTGTCCATTCGGCAATGGCTTGATGGGAGTGATGACATTGGCCGGAGAACCCGTGTAACTGTACGTCCAGATGACGTTCCCCTGCAGGTCGGTTGCAAACGCCTGCGCTAGTTCGGGGTCGTAGGATGTCGCCCCAAACTGCACGGTGTCGAACAACTGAATCCCTGGCTGTGGAGGCATCCCGCTCGGAGTCGTGATTTGGAGCGGAGACGTGAGCGGCGGGGTGCCGGTCGCAAACGTATGGTCGCTGTCTTTGTACGTGACGCCGCTCGCCAACGTGACCAGTGCCTGCAAATGATAGTTCGTCGAGCCGCGCATCCCCGCCACTTGGATGTTGACCTGACCGCCATGATTGGCGGGAGTCGATGACGTGGGTTGCGCCCAGGTCCGCAGGCCGTAGGCAGTAGTCGTGCCAAACTGCACTGTCACGGTGCCGGGCTGCGGCAGCGTCATCGAGTACAAGGCAACCTGTGGGTTCGCCGTTGCTTCCACCTGACCCAGCTGAATGAGCGCCACGATTGCCGTGGCAAAATTGGTCTGCGGCGCACTGCTCGCGGCCGCTTGGACAACGGCGTTCATACTGTGCGATATCGCGGGCGCCGTGTAGTTGCCCGCGGCGTCTACCGTGCCCACGGTGGCATTGCCGCCCGCGATTCCATTCACGGACCAGGCGAAGGTGCCACCGCCCGTGGCCGCCGCGGTGAACTGTAGGGTCTGTCCGGCCGACAAGGCACCATTCTGGGGGCTGATCGTCACCGAGCCCATCTGTTGCGGTGTCGGCGGAGCCTGAGGCGGGTACGGTGCATTCAGCGGCGCCGGCATTACCGACCTGCCGCACCCTGCCGCGCTCAGGATCAAGCAAACAATCCCTGGATACAGAAAAAGACTTTGGCGCGTGTTTGACAGCCACCTATATCGAACCGCTGGAACCGAAATGCTTTCGCACTGGTGCGCCTTCATTGTCTGTTGCCGGCACAAATCCGTCGCCTCGGTCGTCCGGTGAGGTGGCACGCCTGCCGAAATCGCCATTCGATCGCCGCCGCCATCGCGTCCGCGGCATACCCCGGACGCGATGACCATCACCGTCGACAACAGGTATCAATCCGCGAAACTCTACCCATAGGCGGAGGAAACTCGGGGAGCAGTTCACGCGCCGTCGTGGCGACGCAGATAAACCAGCCCCTGCACGCCGTTCGGCGGTAGCTCACCGGACACCTGCTGAAGAGGGCTCAGCGGCGAGGCCGGAGAGGCGACTTGGTAGACGTTGATCGCGCCGTGACCGCTCAGCAGCTCGTAGAGAAACGAATTATCTGGGCTCGCTACGACATCGACGAAGCCGCTCGCGTCCTTCGCCGGGTTGGAGTCGGTTGGGTTTACGGGGATCCCCTCCGCTACCCGACCATCGAGGAGACTGACGGCGCCCTCGTCGTTGAGGCGAAAGCTGGAAATGACCGACGACGAGGCGCTGGCGACCCAGAACGCGCGGCCGTTCCTGGCGAAAGCGATCCAGCACGAGCTGGTTGACGTGTTTGAAGGGTCAGTCGTGATCGCCGCACTGGTCGGCACGTCCAGCGAAATCGGAGAAAGAAAGCTGCGGTCATCCAACTCGAACGTCGAAATTGAGCCCGTTTGAAACTGGCCTAAAGGTGACGGCGTCCCGTCGGCAAGAAACTCGCGAGACTCCGCTACTATGACGACCTGACGACCGCGCAACTCACGAATGGTAATGGCAATCGCACCGGGCAGGTTGCGGCCAGTAGGGTTATTCATCCGAGTCGACGTGGCCGTTGAGACGGGGTCCCGAGTCAGCACACCAGGTCGAATGATTGCAAAACTTTCAAGCTCCGCCGTGGCGGCTTCGCGGGAGATCGCCGGCGAACCCGCGTTGTATAACGACACAACAAGGGAGCGGGCATCCGGCGCAATGGCGATGTCGGCTGGACGACCCAAAAGATTCCAAGTCGACTCGGGAATTGCAGTGAGGACACCCGTTCTGCGGTCCAGCCGAAAGCCGACAATGTTGCCTACTTGGTCCGCTGGACCGGTGAAGACCCCATCGCGATCGACATTCGTCACATAAACAATTCCGTCCCGCTCCGCGATGCTGTCGGGCCCAAAGCCGCCGCTCGGCACCACGCTGACGAGCGTCAGACTGTAGTCACGGTTCACCCGAAACGATGAGATGGTGTTCGAGCCGGCATTGACCTGAAGAACATACCGGTTGTCGACGTTCAATACGGAGTCGGCCGCAATCAGAGGATCCACACCTCCGCCGCCGTTGAGGCGCCCTCCCGCCTCGCCAGACACGGATTCGTTGATAAAGGTCAGGGTGCCGTCAGAATTCCGACCATAGGCGACCAACCCGTTTCCTCGCGCATCGTTGGTCGCAGCGTAAACTGCGCCGACAAAATCGACAGATGAGTTGGTTACGGCCGCAGCGGCAAGGGCTGTGGTGCAGACCGTCATTAGGGCAATTCGGCTAATCGCGTGGAAACCGTGCGTCATGAGCGTCCCTTCTGAGAACACACATTACTTCGTCGCGATCTCGACGTAGGTTACAGGAGGTGGGAAAATTTCATCGTTATCTACGTTATCTACACGTTCCCAATGCTTTGCGATCGCGATCGACAGCTTCTCCAAGGAGGAAGCTCGACATGAGCGGCTCAGTCCGCATCGAACTCGTTCCGGAGGAGTGAAGTCAATCGTCAGAGCCCTCGGCGGATATTCACCGCGCGGTAAACCGATGTCGCGTCGAGATTCGTGACGCCTGCCACGCCGTGCGCGGAGATCTCGGCCGAAGCCGAGATCTCCTGCACTTGGTCGGTATGGCCTGAACGTTAGTGCGACACCCCACCACCGTGCTTATTCATCGCATCCGTCGTGACCGTGCCGCCCGCAATCTTAGAACACGTGCCCTTCGGAACGAGAACCCACGCATGCGCGTCGCGATCCTGTTTGGCAGTCCCCGCACACGCGCTCACTGCCGTTCCACAGTCATTCTTACCAGCCGCCGCGATGCCGGCGCATTTTTCAAAGTCGGCTGCCTTGGCGCTGTGACTGGTGGCGATGCCACCGAGTGCCAATAATGCGGTGAGCGCGCTCGCCACCATCGTGCGCGATTTATCGGATGCTTGCATTGATCTACTCCTAGAAGGTTGACTCTAAACATGGGAAACGGGATCTTGTCCCGCTGTCGTGATGCACCGACCGAGCTCGATGCACAAGAGAGACCTGGCCTTGCCCTCGAATATTTCAACGGCCTCTGACGAACCTGCGCGAGCACTGAATGGTCCGCAAATCACCGACATTTCTGACAATTCAAAATTCGGCGGCCAATCCCGATCAGCGCAATACTTTGCGCCAACCATGTCGATGATGGGAGCAGATCTAACCACCTGTAACCATTTAAGCGCCTCTTGCGAAGTACTCTGCATGAACAATTTAATAGCCCGCTGCTCCCATCTGTTTCCCTCTCTGCGCGAGACTTGGTACGCGATCCCGCTCCGTTTGATGGTCGGCTACGGCTTCATGGAGCACGGTTACGCGAAACTCGCGCGAGGTCCAGATGACTTCGCCAATATTTTGCACGCGCTCGGAATGCCCGCTTCCACGTTGTTGTCGTGGGCGACAGTTCTTGTCGAGCTACTCGGCGGCTTCGCTGTGATTGTCGGAGCGTTTATTCCTCTCGCCAGTATCCCGATGACGTTTGTCCTGCTCGTCGCCATCTTCACCGT
>Ga0137409_10003783_pt1 | contig 15996 bp, 13 predicted proteins | sample CZODoug1_16funga_FD_122059 | JGI IMG/M metagenome (GOLD analysis project Ga0137409, IMG submission 122059) | Vadose zone soil fungal communities from Angelo Coast Range Reserve, California, USA - CZODoug1_16fungal (Hybrid Assembly) | ecosystem: Environmental > Terrestrial > Soil > Vadose zone... | reverse complement strand
CCAGGCACAGCGCGCCCGAATAGCTGTATGCATCGGGGTCATCCTGCGCAAAACGCTCGAGCATGCGCAGGTCGATCTTGCCGACCAGGGTCGAGATGTCTTGCGTGTTTTCGTCGCCCGGTTCGGTCTTGACGATGCCGACCTGGTTCAGAACCGATGGCATCACGCGCGCGACGCGGAACTTGGACAGGTCACCCTTGTATTCGCGCAGGCGCTTCAACACCCACGGACTGACGATGCCCGACAGGGCCCGGCGCGGAATGCCGTAGCGGTCTTCCATCATGGCGCCGTACTTTTCGCGCGGAAACAGCCCCAGCGGCGTTTCCAGCAGCGGCGAGACTTTGCCGGTGATCGAATCTTTCAGCGCATAGATCGGAAACTGCTCCGACAGCGACTTGATCTTCTCCGCCAGCGACGACTTGCCGCCGCCGACCGGGCCGAGCAGATACAACACCTGCTTGCGCTCTTCCAGGCCTTGCGCCGCGTGCAGGAAGTACGCGTACAGCTGCATCAGCGTCTCTTCCATGCCGTGAAACTCGGCAAACGTGTCCCACTTCTGGATAACGCGGTTCTGGAAGATGCGCGACAGGCGCGCGTCTTCGGCCGTGTTGAGGAGCGTAGGTTTGCCGATCGCCTCCAGCACGCAATCGTGCGCCGAGGCGTAGGCCATGCGGTCGCTCTTGCAGTAGTGAAGAAAATCTTCGAGGCCCATCTCCTCGTCCTGGGCGCGGACGAAGGAATCGCGATAGACGGCGAATAGTTCGGCGGGAGCGTTCATCGTGTCCTCCAACAAAGGCGGGGATTCCGCAAGACTGATGACGACGCAGTCACAGTAGGCTTACAGGCTCATGGCAAATAATTTGAAAAGACCCGGGAAAGACATTTCACTTGCGTAACGGTGTAGGAATTGGTCTGACGCCGCCAATGGCAAATGCGCGACCCGTCTCCGCTGCCGCCGTCGCGCCCCTCTAGCGAGCACGGCGGCGTCGGTGGTGCAAAACTCCATCATTTCCGTCGCCCGGGCCGCCGGCAGCCCTGAATCAGAGCGCTAAGAACAGTCCTCGACTACCGGCGCCACCAGCACCTTCATTGCGGCACCAAGACAGAGCGAACCAGAGCCTGCCATTTGCGATTGCGGCGAGCAGTCCGAACCACTCCGCGCAGCAACGTCCAACCCGGCGACCCCCAACAGCCACACATTCGGTGTCGCGCCGAAAGCAATTTGCCGCGATCATCATTGACACGTTGCGGCAATCTCAGTGCGCCAGGTCTTGTTTTGTTGCTTAGATGAGGGTTGCCGAAATTCGGTCCGGGAAGTCTTCCCACGACGCGGGTAGGCCGAACGGTCGAACGCTGGCGATGCGGCGCGGGACAATCTCGCGCAAAGGGCTTTGGGCTCGCGGTTGAAAGACGCCGCCGAGAATGCAACCGATTATTGGCTTACAGGGTCGGCAGCGCGTACGCAAAGTGCGGGCGCTGCACTTCGCGTCCCAGGGGGCGTGCCTGCGCAGTGTCGCCGCTAATATCGATGCGGCTCGATCCAGCCCATCCAATAGCTGAACAGGATGAACAGGAACAACGCAACCGACAGGCCGATGCGGACGGTCAAGGCATTGACGGTGCGATTGGTGCCGCCGCGATCGCGCAGCAGGAACACGAGTGCGGCACCCAGGGCGCCCAAAATGCCGACGAAGGCAAGCGCGATGACGGCTTTCATCAGTGCTTTCGGAGACGAGCTGAAATTATCCTCCGGCGGACCGGGCTGCGCTGGCAACACACGGCGCGCGGCAAGCGCATGACGCGCGTGCGCGCGACCGTGGCGCTGATCGCCGCGTTCCTCGGCGTCGCGCTGACGCTTTCCTTGGGTTTCTGGCAGTTGCGGCGCGCCGAATATAAGCTCGCGCTGCAAGCGCAATGGGACGTGGCCGAGCGCGCCGCTGCAGTTGATGTCCGCCGGCGCGGCGACCTCGCTCCCATCGTTTCGAATCTGCCTGCGCGCGTGCGTGTATTGGGCCGGTTCGACGATGCGCACTCCGTGTGGCTCGACAATCGGCCCCAGGACGGACGCGCCGGATTTTTTCTCGTCACGCCGCTGCGGCTGGAAGACGGGTCCTGGCTGCTCGTGAATCGCGGCTGGGCCGCGCGCGATCCGGCCGATCGCACGCGCACGCCGGTGGTCGCGCGGCGCGCCGGCGAGCAGGTGATCGAAGGCGTGGCTCTCGCTGCCGTCGGGCGCCTTTTCGCCCTCGGACCAGCGAGTTTCGCATCGCCGCTGCCGGCCATTTGGCAAAATCTTGACTACCCTGAATTCGAGCGTGCAAGTGGGTTCGCGGTCGCGCGCCTCGTGGTACAGCAGACGTCCGAGGCGGGCGATGGACTCGAGCGGCATTGGAGTGCGCCGTCGTTCGGCGTCGACATGCACCGGGGCTATGCCGTCCAGTGGTTTTCGCTCGCCGTGTTGATTGCCTGTCTCGCGCTCTGGTTCTACCTGCGGCCGCTTGTCCTCGCGTGGGTGAGCGCGCGGCGCACCCTGGCGTGAGTGGTCGCGTTGCCCCGAACGCTGCTGGACATGGCAATGATCATGGCCACATAGGTTGCCATGGAAGTTGCAGTCCGCCTCGCGATGATGTTGCAATTGGAACGTGCGATGAAGGCGTTGTGCCGCCAGGATCTGCTGACTGTCGCATGCGTATCTCTCGCCTCATTGCACCTCCGCGGTCGCTTTGTTCCTGTCGTCATGGTTTCCGTCGTCATCGTTTCATTCGTCGAGAGCTTTGGTCCTAGATGTCAACCGACTCGAATCACGCCGCGGTGAGGGCACTGCTAGCGCGCGGCGGCGACGATCGCGCGCAGCCGCGCGCTTCGCGGCGCAGCTATCGGCCGCTGATTTTCATCGCGGTGTTGTGCACCGCGCCGGTGGTGGCGTCGTATGTCGCCTACTACCTCGCGCCGCCGTCGGGCCGCACCAACTATGGCGAACTCGTGCTGCCGCAACGAAGCGCGCCGACGCTCGCTTTGCGCACACTGTCAGGCGCACCGTATGACCTGCATTCATTGCGCGGCCAGTGGGTCTTGCTGCAGGTCGATCGCGGCGCATGTGCCGAGGCCTGTCAGGGCAAGCTCTGGAACATGCGCCAGGTGCGCCTCACGACCGGGCGCGAGCGCGAGCGCGTAGCGCGAGTGGCGCTGCTAGTTGACGAGACGCCGCTGGCCGCGGATCGCTTGCGCGACTACGACGGTACGGTGTTCGCGCGCGCCGACGAGCGCGAATTGCAGCGCTTTCTCTTGCCCCCGGAGCGCGCCGGGGTAGCTGGCAATGACAACGCGCTCGCCGATCACATCTGGATCATCGATCCGCTCGGCAACCTGATGCTGCGCTGGCCGAAGAACGCCGATCCGAATCGCATGAAAAAGGACCTCGCCCGCCTGCTCGCAGCGTCGCGCATCGGCTGACGAGGCTGATGCCGAGCAGCGTATGAGGATCGGCCAGCGAGCAGCGACGCGCGAGGAGCAACGAGTGAGCACAGCGCGTCGACATCGTCCGATGAAGTTCCCCGATTGATGATCGACGAATGATCGACGCCGCCTCCGGATTGCGCCTGCTGCTGACCGGTCTAGCGCTGGCGGCGCTGCCGCTGGCGGCGGTCGCGCGCGTGCGCGGCGGCGATCACTTGCGGCAGCTGGTCTGGGTCACGACGCTGCTCACCTTCGACTTGTTGCTGGTCGGGGTCTTCACGCGGCTCACCGACTCCGGTCTCGGTTGTCCGGATTGGCCTGGCTGCTACGGCGCCGCCGATCCGTTCGCGGCGCAGGCGCCGATTCGCGCAGCGGAGGCGGCGCTACCCACCGGGCCGGTGACGATGACCAAGGCTTGGATCGAAATGGTTCATCGCTATCTCGCGGGCGCGATCCTTGTGTTGGTGCTCGTGATCGCAGTTCAGGCCTGGCGCACGCGCCGGGTGCGCGCGCACTCGCCCTGGCTGCCGACGATGATTCTCCTGGCGATCTGCCTGCAGGCCGCGTTCGGCGCGTGGACCGTGACGTACAAGCTGCAACCGGCGTTTGTCACCGCGCATCTGTTGGGCGGCTTGACCACATTTGCGCTGCTCTTGTGGCTCGCGCTGCGGATGACTTCGCCGCACCTGCCGGACACTTCGCGTGCGCACGACGGGAGCGCCGAGCGGCTGGCCGGCAGTACTGATCGTCATGTGTATCGCTTGCGTGTTCTCGCCATCTCCGCGTTGCTCGCGTTGACCGCACAGATCGCGCTCGGCGCCTGGGTAAGCGCCAATTACGCGGTGCTGGCGTGCCCGGACTTTCCGCTTTGCCAGGGCGAATTTTTGCCGACAATGGACTTTGCACGCGGCTTCACGATCTGGCGCGCGCTGGGCAAGACGGATGCCGGCGCAATGATCGCGTTGCCGGCGCTGGTGGCGATTCATTGGACGCATCGCATGATGGCCATCGCGGTTTTCACGATCATTGCTTGGCTCGCGGCACGCCTGCACGCCCAAGCGCAGTTCGCTCTGCTGGCGCGCGCGCTCGCGCTGGCGCTGCTGGTTCAGATTGCCACCGGCCTGTCCAATGTCGTGCTGCAGTGGCCGCTTGCGCTCGCGGTCATGCACAGCGGCGGCGCGGCCGTGCTGCTGGGTCTGCTGGTGACGATCGTTTTCCGCCTCTCGCCTGTCGGCGGGGTGGTTCGCGATCGCGACGTTCTTCCGACGCCCTTGCGAGGAATAAAAACCTGAATTGACCGATATCAATACAATCCGGCAATCGGATCGCGCAACTCGCAGCGGGTGCCGGGCAGCTTCTGCTTCGATCCCGATTCTCGTGCGGATCCGGACTTTGTATTGGGCCGCGAACCCCGCCGCGATCGTGCTGTCACACCACCCGCTGTCTCACACCTCCGTGCCATGCATTCCGCCAGCCGCTCTCGCGCCGATCTGCCGAACGTTGCGCGCCAATATTGGCGCCTGACCAAGCCGCGCGTGACGCAACTGGCGCTGTTCTGCGCGGTGATCGGCATGCTGCTTTCGGTGCGCGAGCTGCCGTCGCTTGCGCGCGTTGCCACGGCGACGCTTGGCATCTGGCTCTTGGCCGGCGCGGCGTTCGTGATCAATTCAATGCTCGAGCGCCACGTCGACGCAAAAATGGCGCGCACGCGGATGCGACCGCTCGCGCGCGGCGAAATCACGCCGTCGCAGGCGCTCCTCTTTTCACTGCTGATCGGTGGCGCCGGTTGCGTTGTGCTGTATGTCGGTGTCAATGTGCTGACGCTGTGGCTGACGCTCGCGACCTTCGTCGGTTACGCGCTGGTCTACACCCTGCTGCTCAAGCCCAACACGCCGCAGAACATCGTGATCGGCGGGTTGTCCGGAGCGATGCCGCCGGTGCTCGGCTGGGCAGCGATCACGGGCGACGCGCCGGCCGCCGCGTGGGTTCTGGCGTTGATCATTTTCGTCTGGACGCCGCCGCACTTCTGGGCGCTGGCCTTGTATCGCGCGGACGACTTTCGCGCCGCCGGCTTGCCAATGTTGCCCGTGACCCACGGTCCCGAGCTCACGCGCCTGCATATCCTGCTCTACACAGTGTTGCTGGTGGCGGTAAGCACGCTGCCCTATGTCGTGCAAATGGCGGGGGCACCCTATCTGCTCGCCGCGCTTGCACTCGGCGCGGTATTCGCGTCGTACGCCTGGCGGCTGTATCGCGCCTACAGCGACACACTGGCGCGTGCCACGTTCCAATATTCGATCGTGTATCTGGCGGCGCTGTTCGCGGCGTTGCTCGCGGATCACTATCTCGGTTGACCCGGCTGATTTTCTGGTTCGCTGCTTTGCGCTCATCCGCCGCCCGCACTGCAACCGTCACGCCCGACAGAATTGATGAAGAGATTTCTTGATCGTCGCGCAGCGCTGGCGACGTTCGCTTCAGGTGTTGCGGCCGCGCTCGCGCTGTTCGGCTGCCGGCCTCGCGCGGTGCCATTCAACAATGTCGATATCACCGGCGCGCCCTACGCGCAGAACTTTTCTCTGACCGACACGAGCGGCGCGCGGCGCACGCTCGCTGATTTTCGCGGCAAGGTCGTGGTCGTGTTCTTCGGCTACACCCAATGTCCCGACATCTGTCCGACCACGATGTCCGATCTGGCCAACATCAAGCAGAAGCTCGGTCCGGCGGGCGGTGCGCTGCAGGTGATCTTCATCACGCTCGATCCGGAACGCGATACGCGCCAGGTGCTGGCGGAATACGTCGGTCACTTCGATCCGGGCTTCGTCGCGCTTTCCGGCACTGCCGACGAAACCGCGCAGACGGCGCGCGACTTCAAGGTGTTCTATCAGAAGGTATCCGGCAAGACGCCGACCTCGTATTCGCTGGACCACACGGCCGGCAGCTTCGTGTTCGACAAGGACGGCAAGATCCGGCTCTTCTTGAAACACGGCGGCGATGTCGAGCCGATCATTGCCGATCTCAAGCGACTGGTATGACCTCGTCGCCAGCGGCGCAGGCGCAGAAACTTTCCGCAGTCCGGCCGCGACCGATCTCTATTCGTCGTCAGGCGCGCTGATTGCGCCCTGCCAGCGCGGCGCCAGCGCATGTTCGATCGCGAACAGGTCCAGCACGCGCGCCAGCGTGTGGTCGACCATCTGCTCGATCGACTGCGGCCGCTGATAGAGCGCCGGCACCGGCGGAAAAACGATGCCGCCCATCAGCGTCACGCTTTCCATGTTGCGAATGTGCGCGAGCGTGAGCGGCGCCTCGCGCGCAAGCAGCACCAGGCGGCGCCGCTCCTTCAACGTCACGTCGGCCGCGCGCGCGATCAGGTTGTCGCCAAGGCCGAGTGCAATCGCGGCCAGCGTCTTCATCGAGCAGGGTGCGACCACCATGCCGTCGGCCGCAAAGGATCCGGACGCAAGCGCGGCGCCGATATCACGCACGTTGTAGGCGTGTGCAGCAAGCGCCTCGACGTCGCCGCGCACGAGGCCCAGTTCCTGCTGCGCGTTGAGCACGCCGGCCGCGGAGAGCAACAGATGGGTTTCGACGCTCGCGGCACGTAAATGCCGCAGCAGGCGCACGCCATAGATGGCGCCGGAGGCGCCGGTAATGGCGACGATCAGACGTTTCACGGCGCGCGGCCGGCAACGCGGCGAATCGTCGGCTGAATGGCCGGCCGCCGGCGCAAGGTGCGGAACTGCCGGCGCGCGGCGCTCAATGCGGCCGATGGCAACGACGATGCCGCCGACGTAGCCGATACGGCCCCGGCCGCGATCGACCCGCGCGGTCGATCACTCAAGCGTTTTCCACTTGCTTGATCAGCGTCTGCAGTTCGCCGCTTTCGAACATCTCATTCATGATGTCGGAGCCGCCTACAAATTGGCCCTTGACATAGAGCTGCGGCACGGTCGGCCAGTTGGCGAAATCTTTCACGCCCTGGCGCACGTCATCGTCTTCCAGCACGTTGACGGTCACTAGATTCTTCGCGCCGCATTGTTTCAGCAGATTGATCGCACGGCCCGAGAAGCCACACTGCGGAAACTGCGCCGTGCCTTTCATGAAAAGCACGACCGGGTGATCGGTCACGGTTTTCTGAATGAAGTCTTTGGCATCCATGGTGTACCTGTCTTCAAGTAGTGGTACCGCAAGCAAGTGAGCTGATCCCCACCGTGCTTGTTTGGCTGCGGCGGGGCGCAGAAGAGAAGAGATTTTAAGCGAGTGTAGGAATCTCACCTACACGCGTCAAACCCCCAATGGCAGGACGGCGGTGCCACCGGCGCGCTTCCTGTCGACACTCGCCGCCGAAACTTTAGCGGTATCTCCCGCAAAGAAGACTCACTCGAAGCGGGGTTTTCCCGCGAGTCGTGCGCACACGCCCCCCAAACAATGCTCCTCGCAGCACATCGCAATTTTTTCCAAGCAATGCACACCGGCGTGATCGGGCTGGTGAACGCGGTTGCGAGGCCACTTAACCGAAGAGTGCAGGCCCGGTCTGCACGACGAATTGGAGACTCCGATGAAGCACCACCCGCGCGACTCGCGTCGCGTCAAGGCTGTCGCAGCAAGCGCCGCATTGTTCTCAGTGTTCTCGCTCGCCGCTTGCGGCGGCGGTTCGACAGCGACCACGTCGGCCGCGCCTCCGCCCCCGGTTGCAGTTCAGGGTGTGGCGACGCCGTCGCAGATCTCCGTCGTTACGGCCAAGTAATCGGAGACCAACATGAACCAACAATCCATTCGCCAAATAACGTGCGGCACGCTGGTCGCGGCGCTGACATTGTTCGGAACCGCTGGCGCGATCGCTGCGCCAACGAATCCGTTGTCGCCATATTTCACCGATCCGCAGAACTCGTACGTCGAGGATGCTACGTCCAAGGGTATCGGCCAAGTCAACATGATCACGTGTTTCATCACGTCGATGAAGCCGGCCGATCTCGTCAACCAGCCGAACTACATCGCGCTGGTCGATCAGAAGAAGTGTGATTCGAGCTCGCGCTCGGACCCGAATAATCAAGGCGCAACTAACGGCGCCGATTCGCCGAGCTACATGCGTGCGATAGTCAATTCCACACGCACCAGCAACGCCGATCCGATGCAAGTCAAGGTCTGGGTCGATGACACGATCGGGCAAGCCAACACGGCGGCAACGATTTTCGTGAAGGCGTCGGCGACGCAAGCACCGAGTACGGCCAATCCTTATGGCGTGTTCCGGCTGGACTTCTGCGGCAAGGCGATTACCGATCTGCCAACCGCGGCGTGCGCGATGCTGGGTTACATCGACGCATCAGCGACCGGGTTGCAGTATTTCCAGAACGAGAGCCGCGGCGGCAGCGATACGAGCATGACGCAGCTCGCGCTGACGCAGGGCTCGGGCGGCGATACTGGCGCCGGTCAGCTTTCCATGACTCAGGTAAGCAGCGGGTCGTCGACAACGAGCGCATTTTCTTTCGCGTACAACGCCACCAATTATCTGCGCAGCGATGGCACGAACAATCTGTGCTTCTCACGGACGGAAGCCAACGCCGATAAATCGGTGTGGCGCTACGCGCTGTACAACTCTGATGGCACTGCGGTCTCGGTGAACTCGGGCTTTCCGGTTACCTGGACGGATTCGGGTACGACGTATCAAGGCCAGATCGGCTACTACGGTCTGTGGATGCAAGACGGCAAGGCGGACATCGTGCCGAACGGCGCGACGCTGACCAAGCAGAGTTTCGGTCAGGGTGCCGCGGGTCAGAGCTACAAACTCGCGCGCGCAGGCGGCCGCCTCTCCAAATACGTCAAGCAGTCGACGACGCTCGACGGCGCCGCCGGCGTCAAGCTGCAAGCGATGTTCAATACGTCGGTCGCATTCAACAGCAACCTGATCGTGGGGTTCAACAACGTCGAGATCTACTGGGACAAGATGGCGACACAATTCATGCTCTCGGGTACGAACTCGTGCGGACCCAACGGCTGCCAAGTGATTCCGGTGATGCCGGCGAGCCCGCTCGACAACGCCGGCTGGGCCAACGTGATGGGCGGCGTGTTCGGTTACTCGCAAACGCTTGGCGGCGAAATCCGCATCGGCGATTTGACCTCGCTCTCGGGTGCAACCAACGTTGACTATCGCCAGCAATCGCTGGTTTATCCGTCCGATATGCCTGCGAGCCTCTATTGCCTGGGCGAATGCGCGGATCTCTCGACGATGACCAACTTCTTTACCAACCAGGTAGGCACGCCCTGGGTCGCCAACACCGGCATCGCGCAGTTCGCCCCGCAAGGCGTATTGCTGACCGACTTGGTGGCCTATGACGCCAACCAGACGACGGGTCTCATTTCCGCCGCTGGAATGAATGCGCCGATGGTCATGGACTCAGCGTGGCCGAGCAAGCCGCAGTATCAGTGGGGCTTCCGCAACGGCAAGATGTTCGACACACCAAGTCTGGTTCTTTGCGACGGCAGTGCCGATCACTACTGCGGCAACAAAGTCGATGATCTGCCGACCTATTACGTCTGGGAGACCGGCACCAGTGCTTTCAATCAGTTCTTCGCGCTGACCACGACCGACAACTCCAACTGTGGCACGTCCTCTGACAAGTACTGCCGCTTCGACCCACCGATGCAAGTCACCTACACCGTGCCGACCGGCGCCGAGTTCGGAACCTATGCCGGCCAGAAGATGGTTCTGCAATACGGCGGATACGGCAATCTGTGGGGCGTTCCCGGCGTGTGCGTAAACAGCCTTGACAACTCAGTTGTGGATTGCAGCCAGAGCGGCTCGAATCAAAACATCCGATTTGTGCCGGCGTTCGTGATTCCGTTCGACGCCACGCTCGGCGTAGTGACGGCGGGTAACACGACCTATTACGTGCGCTGGCTCGACCGCGAAGTCCGATTCGCGCAGGTCAACGCCTCGCAGTGCTCAAGTCTTTCCCTGTCCGGAGCCACCGGTTTAACCCTGCCGACTGAGTCGAACTTCCTCTACCCCGGCGTCAGCACTTCCGCCAACTACATCGGCCCCGAGCCGGTGGTCACCGACGCGCCGCGCGTGATCGGCGGCGTCATCATGTACTGAATGCTGCGCGCGCAGGTGTTGTAAGGCGAGCGGGAGGGCGAGGGCGCCAACACCCAGACCCTCTCGCGCGCACCTGATCACTGCTCACAGCAACGATGATCGCAACAATCGCAGTCCCCAACCGCCGGCCGTTCGCGCCGGCGGTTTTCATTTTGGTCGTGCTTGCGCATGTGCTGGTTTTTGCGCGCGTGAATTCGGGCGTCTCTGCAATTGCGCGGCGCGTTCCGACCGTGAACGTTGCGAGTGCAGTCGCGCCGCTCGTGCTGCTGACGCTGATTACTGAAGCGCGCCCCGGCGCGTCAACCGGCTCGGCGAGCGCTGCACGCAACGACAAGCCGATCGTTCCAAATGCGATCGCGATCACAAATTCTGCAAGCGCGAAAAGGGATTCCGCGCCAAGGCAACCGGCCGGCGACGCACACGAATTCCCTGCAGTGCCGCTCTCGAGCGAAAATCTCGCCGCGCTCGATGGTGGCCGTGGTGGCCTAGATCGTGGCCTCAATGGTGGGCTTGATCGTGCGCTTGCTCGCGCCTCTGATGGTCAGCCCCGTGACTCTGATCGCTCGCGTGACGGCTCCGCCGCGTTGGCGCAACCGCTTGCGCCGCACTTCGCGCACAGGTCGCGGATATTCGGTGGTGATGTCTCCGCGCAACCGGCGACGATGAATCAGCCGGCGCTCGCGGCGACAGCGCCGCGATCGGCAAGCGCGTCGCTTGCGGCCTACGTGCGTGAGGGCGTTGCGCGCGGAGCGTACGCGATCGCCGGCGAACTCGCGCGCGTGGGCGATGGCCGCTGCGATGTGCAATCAAATTCGGATGGCGGCACAGCTCCGAGCGTGACGTGTTCCAGCAGCGAACTGAACGCGGCAGGTGAACAAATTTCTTCTGCCAGCCTGGCGTCGCTTGAGACCTGGCTACGCGCTGGGCTTGTGCGTTCGATTGAAATCAACCTGCGCGACGGTCGCGCCGATATCGTCCTGCACTAGCCGCCGTCGAGCGGAGCAGTGATTTCGTTGGCATAGCGCGCCAGCGAACGGTTGTATCTCGGCAAGTAGTGCGACAGAGCAATCAGGCTGGTCGCAACCGCCTCGCGCTCGCGACCGACATCGACCAACGCCAGCGCGAGAAAAGCGCGTACGGCGCCATCGAGCTCGTCGGACTGCGTGTGCAGTTCTGCTGAAAGCAGACTCACCGCCGCCGCCGGATCGCCGAGATTGCGCAGGGAACTCGCCATCTGAATCGTCGCTCGGCGACGGCGGAGCCCGGTCAGTCCGGCCGCAAGCGCGGCGCGATACAGCGGAACGGCGAGATCGGGACGGCCGGTCGAATCCTGCGCTGAAGCACGCTCGAACATTCCGATCGCGCTCGCAGCCGGCAGCTCCGCGGCCAGCGATTCAATTCGCGCGACGAACGCCTCGGGCTCGTAAATGTCGATCTCGCGCCAGACTTCGGCGAGACGACTTTCCCAGGAGGCATCAGCAATATTGGCGGCGGCATCGGTGTGGTTCATCAAGCAGTCCAGTTTGTGTCGAGTCGATGCGTCGTCGCCGAAGTTTTCTTCAACCGGGTTTTGTTCCACAGCAGACTCGTTCATGGCCGGCATCGTCGCGTGTCGTGTGGATTGCGACGTATCCCTGCGCATCGAACAGCGCGCGCACCGCCGCGCCCTGATCGAATCCATGTTCGACCAGCAAGCGGCCGCCGCCCGCGAGTGCGCGCGGTGCGTCGGCGACGATCGTTCGTAGCGCGGCCAATCCGTCGCTGCCCGCGGTCAATGCGACAGCGGGTTCGAACAGAAGATCGGCCAGATGCGGATCGAGCTCGGCGACATACGGCGGATTGGCCACGATCAGGTCGAACTCGACCTCCACGGCAGTGAGCCAGTCGCCGCGACGGAATTCGACTGGAGCATTGAGGCGCAGCGCGTTGCTTCGCGCAATCTCTAACGCCGCTTCGGAACAGTCGAGCCCAGTGACGCGCAATTGCGGCCCTTCGAGCGCGAGGGTGATGGCAATGCAGCCCGAACCGGTGCCCAGATCGAGCACGGAAATTGCGCCCGCTGTCGCTCGCGTCTGCGCGATTTCGCGCGCGGCCTGGAGCGTCATCGTCACCAGCAGTTCGGTTTCCGGTCGCGGGACAAGAACATCGCGTGATACGCGAAACGTGCGCCCGAAAAATTCCGCTTCGCCCAGCAGATACGCCAGCGGCTCACCCGACTGACGCCGGATCACAAGTTGCGTGTAGCGCTCGAATTCGGACGCGGACAGCACGCGTTCGGGAAATGCGATCACGGTCGTACCCGAGACGCCCAATGCAAGCGCAAGCAACGGGCGCGCCTCGTTGCGCGGCAACTGCACGCCGGCTAGCGCGGCGCCGATCGAGGTCATCGCGCGCTCATTCGGCGCCAGCAAATTCGTTGCGACCTCGGTCACCGCAATCTCATTCCTTGCGTTTGATCGCTTCCGGATGAGTCATGTCTTCAGGCCGGACCCAGAGATCGAACTGTGCTTCAGTGACCGCGTCCGATGCCAACGCCGCTGCGCGCAGCGTCGTGCCTTCGGCATGCGCTTTCTTGGCGATCGCCGCGGCTCGGTCGTAACCGATGTGCGGCGCCAGCGCGGTGACCAGCATCAGCGATTGTGCCAACAGTTCGGCGATGCGATCCCGCCGCGCCGCGATGCCGCGCGCGCAATGCGCTTCGAAGCTCGCCATCCCGTCGGCGAGCAGGCGCACGCTTTGCAGCGTGTTGTGAATGATCAGCGGCTTGAACACATTCAGCTCGAAGTGCCCGGAGGCGGCGCCGATGTTGAGCGCGACATCGTTGCCCAGCACCTGGGCCGCGACCATCGTCAGCATTTCGCATTGAGTGGGATTGACCTTGCCCGGCATGATCGAGGAGCCCGGTTCGTTCTCCGGCAACTGCAACTCGCCGATGCCGGCGCGCGGGCCGCTCGCGAGCAGGCGAATGTCGTTGCCGATTTTCATCAACGCCACCGCGAGCGACTTCAGCGTGCCGTGCAACGCCGCCAACGCGTCGTGGGTCGCGAGCGCCTCGAATTTGTTGGGCGCAGAGACGAAAAACAGACCGGTGAAACGCGCAATCTCGGCGGCGGCGCGCTCGGCAAATTCCGGATGCGTATTGAGGCCGGTGCCGACCGCGGTGCCGCCGAGCGCCAACTCGAGCACGCGCGGCAAGGTGGCGGAGATCGTCCCGCGCGCGCCCGCAAGTTGGTGCCCATAGCCGGAAAACTCCTGGCCCAGCGTCAGCGGCGTCGCGTCCTGCAAGTGCGTGCGGCCGATCTTGACGATGTCCGCGAACTCCGCACTCTTGGCCGCGAGGGTTGCGTGCAAGCGCGCGAGCGACGGCAACACGGCCGCTTCGATGCCTTGTGCCACGGCGATATGCATCGCCGTCGGAAACACATCATTGCTGCTCTGGCCGCGATTGACATCGTCGTTCGGGTGCACGATGCGGGCGCCGCCGCGCGTTCCGCCGAGCAACTCCGAGGCGCGATTAGCGAGCACCTCGTTGACGTTCATGTTGGTCTGCGTGCCCGAACCCGTCTGCCAGACCGAGAGCGGAAACTCCTCGTCATGCCGGCCGGCAAGCACTTCATCGCACGCGGCGGCAATGGCCTCGGCCATGGGCGGCTTGAGCAGACCGAGATCGCGATTGACGATCGCCGATGCGCGCTTGACGATGACCAGCGCGCGGATCAGTTCGCGCGGCATCTTCTCGCTCGAGACCGCGAAGAACTGCAGCGAGCGTTGCGTCTGCGCGCCCCACAGCCGATCGGCCCGCACGTCGATCGGGCCGAAGCTGTCTTTTTCAATTCGCGTCGTCATTGGATCCTCGCGCGCACTGGCCGTTGCTTGCTCATTGTCGACCCACTGTCTGCGCATGCACCGCCCTTGGACCGCTCATGGCCGATACCAAGCGCGCCGACCAGTACGTCAGCGAACGCGCTCATGCCGCTTCGCCGAGCGCCGCCAGCAGTTCGGCCTGATATTCCGCGGTCAAGGCCTGCGTTAGTTCATCGAGATCGCCGTCCATGATCTGCGCGATCCGGTACAGCGTCAGGTTGATCCGGTGATCGGTGACGCGCCCTTGTGGAAAGTTATAGGTGCGGATGCGCTCGCTGCGATCGCCCGAGCCGATCAGGCCCTTGCGCGTGCTCGCCTGCGATCGCTGCTGCTCCTGGATCTGCCGGTCCTTGATGCGCGCGACGAGAATCTTCATCGCCCGCTCGCGATTCTTGTGCTGGCTGCGATCGTCCTGGCATTCGACCACGATGCCGGTCGGTAAATGTGTGATGCGCACCGCGCTTTCCGTCTTGTTCACGTGCTGGCCGCCGGCGCCCGAGGCACGAAAGACATCAACGCGAATTTCGCTCGGATCAAGCTGCACGTCATTGATCTCGTCCGCCTCGGCCAGGACCGCAACGGTGCAGGCCGAGGTATGGACCCGCCCCTGGGCTTCGGTCTGCGGCACGCGCTGCACACGATGGCCGCCGGATTCGAACTTGAGTTTTGAATACGCGCCGCGGCCGTCGATGCGCACGATTGCTTCTTTGTAGCCGCCGAGTTCCGATTCGCTCGTGGAGATCATCTCGGTCTGCCAGCGATTGCGTTCGGCGTAGCGCAGATACATGCGCAGGAGTTCGCCGGCAAAGAGCGCGCTTTCGTCGCCTCCGGTGCCGGCGCGGATTTCCAGAAAAACGTTGCGCTCGTCGTTCGGGTCGCGCGGCAGCAGCAGCTTCTGCAGGTCGGCAGCGAGCGCTTCGACACGCGCGCGGGCAGCGCCGACCTCTTCCTCCGCCATCTGACGGGCCAGGAGACGCACAATATCCCGCGTCGGAGGGACGACGTTTTCGGCCACATCGGTCGGGGAGTTCAGCGTCCCGCCGATGTTGGCGTAGACATAGCGCCGGCCGTTGAGGTGCAGGTGGAGAGGAATCCCCTCACCGTGGTGGATTTCCAGGTCGTAGGGCGCTGTTCCCAGGGCCCGGAGCAGGCGATGGGTGTATTGAGCAAACAGGCGCAAGCGCGTGTCGGGGATGTCGGGGAGCGGCTGCCAATCCTGGAGGGAAATCACCTCAAAGTGCCGACCAAACTTGCCAAATGGTGACCAGTGCGACGCGATGCCATCCCCCTCCTCAATGTGGAAGCCCAACTCGCGCATGAGGTCGACACTCTCTTGCCAGATGTGGGGATGCTGGGCTGTCACTTCGAGATCACGCTCGACATCCGGGAAGATGCGGTCGGCACCAATGGCCTGGATATGGATGTGCGGCTGCGAGGCGCCGGACTCTCTCCCCTGATGCTTGCGAATGAGCACGGACTTGACGGTCGTATTGGCCATCGAGCGCCGCACGACCTCAGCGGCGACCCGGAGCACGTGATAGCAGTGCTGTGCCGGTATGGCCCCGGACCACATGAGGTCACTC
>Ga0137409_10003781_pt1 | contig 15998 bp, 14 predicted proteins | sample CZODoug1_16funga_FD_122059 | JGI IMG/M metagenome (GOLD analysis project Ga0137409, IMG submission 122059) | Vadose zone soil fungal communities from Angelo Coast Range Reserve, California, USA - CZODoug1_16fungal (Hybrid Assembly) | ecosystem: Environmental > Terrestrial > Soil > Vadose zone... | reverse complement strand
TTGAGAGGGGCTACTCCTAGTACGAGAGGACCGGAGTGGACGCACCCCTGGTGTACCGGTTGTCACGCCAGTGGCATTGCCGGGTAGCTATGTGCGGAAGAGATAACCGCTGAAAGCATCTAAGCGGGAAACTTGCCTGAAGATTAGTCTTCCCGGAGGCTTGACCTCCCTAAAGAGTCGTTCGAGACCAGGACGTTGATAGGCTGGGTGTGGAAGGGCTGTGAGGCCTTGAGCTAACCAGTACTAATTGCTCGTGCGGCTTGATCCTATAACCGTGCTGCCTCGTTCTCAGAGGCTGAGAGCACACTGCAAACACGAACCCGGCGGCGCAAGTTCTTAGTAGCGCTGCCGCTTGCTTCTTCCAAACAGGATCTTTCGCCCGCTTGCTCTGAGTGAGCGCGCGGAAGGTCGATCGTCTTAGCCTGACGACCATAGCGAGGTGGAACCACCCCTTCCCATCCCGAACAGGACCGTGAAACGCCTCTGCGCCGATGATAGTGGGATGTATTTCCCGTGAAAGTAGGACATTGTCAGGCTTGCTCTTCAAAACGCCCCGCAGCTGCAAGTTGCGGGGCGTTTTTCTTTCGCGGTCCGATAATCACGCCTTCCAGTTCTGCCCGGTGCTCCGATGCGCGCAAGGCGCTTGATCGCAGCCGTCGTCCTGCTGCTGCTGGTTGCCGTGCTAGGCGCGTTCCTCTGGTATCGCAAGGCAAGCCAGCCCACGCACGAAGGCGCAGCGGTGGTGGCCGGCCTGGCGAAGCCGGTGACGATCGCGCGCGACACGCTGGCAGTCCCGTACATCGACGCCGCCACCGAGGCCGATGCGCTTTTTGCGCTGGGCTACGTGCATGCGCAGGATCGCTTGTGGCAGATGACCTTCAACCGGCGGATCGCGCAGGGCCGAATTGCCGAGATCGCAGGCGCTGGTGCCTTGGATACCGATCGGTTCCTGCGCACGCTTGGCATTTACCGAACGGCGCGTTCGATCACGGAGCACCTGGAGCCCGACACGCGCCGGCTGCTCGATGCCTATACCGCTGGCGTCAACGCGTACCTGGGTCAGCGCACCGGACCACTGCCGCCCGAATTCCTGCTGACCCGCTCACCGCCACCGGAACCATGGCAAGCGGCCGACTCGATCGCCTGGGCATTGGTGATGGCGCTCGATCTCTCGCGGACGTATCGCGATGAGCTGACGCGCTTGCGCCTGGCCGCATTCTTCTCGCGTGCCGAGATCGACGAATTCAAGCCGCCCTACCCCGGCGACCCGCCCGCCGCGGTTGCCGACTACCCCGCCATCTATCGCCAGCTCGGACTCTTTCGCGCACCGTCGTCGCCACCCTCGACCACCCGCAACGACTCGAATCCTGCGCGCGACGCCTCGCTCGAATCGTTCGCCGCGCGCGAAGACACTCCCGGCATCGGCTCCAACAACTGGGTGGTCAGCGGCGCGCGCACAACAAGCGGCAAACCGCTGCTCGCGAATGATCCGCACCTTGGACTTACCGCGCCGTCGGTCTGGTACTTCGCGCGCCTGCGCGCGCCGGACCTTGAAGTCTTCGGCGCGACGCTCCCGGGCGTGCCTTATGTGCTGCTCGGGCGAAACAAATCGGTGGCCTGGGGCTTCACGAACACCGGTCCCGATGTCCAGGACCTGTATATCGAACGCATCAACCCCGATCGCTCCGACGAATACCAGACGCCCGACGGTTACATGCGTTTCGAGACGCGCAGCGAGCGAATCCTCGTACGCGGCGCCGATCCGGTCGATCTCGAGGTGCGAACGACACGACACGGTCCGGTTGTCTCGGATGTGCTCGGCAGCATCGACAATATGATCGACGCGTCGCGCTACGTGCTGGCGATGCGTTGGAGCGTCCTGGAGGGCGACGACACGACGATCTCCGCGCTGCGCGCAATGAACCGCGCGCACAACGTGAAGGAGTTCGAGTCTGCGCTCGCCGGTTTCGGCCTGGCCATGCAGAGCGTTGTGTTCGCCGACGTCGACGGCAACATCGGCTTCGTCGCTGCCGGGCGGGTGCCGGTGCGTCGCGCCGACAACGACTTCAAGGGACTCGTGCCTGCGCCGGGCTGGGATCCGAAGTACGACTGGACCGGTTGGCTCGCGTTTGCAGACCTGCCACGGTCCATCAATCCGAAGAGCGGAATGATCGTCACCGCCAACCACAAGATAACGCCGCCCGGCTACAGCCACTTCCTGACCGACGACTGGTTCCTTCCGTATCGCGCCGACCGCATTGCTCAACTCATCGAGCTGCGCTCGAAGCACGACATGGCTTCGTTCCGGCGCATCCAGGCCGATGTCACGTCGCTCGCCGCGCGCGACCTCATGCAGGCGTTGCGCGCTCTGAATCCGCAGCCATCGACCAGCGCCGGCAAGCTCGCGCTCGCGCGCCTGACGGCATGGGACGGCACGATGAGTGCCGACGCGCCCGAGCCGCTTCTTTTTCATGCCTGGCTCAAGCACCTGCGCACCCGCATCTTCGCCGATGACCTCGGGCCGCTTGCCGCCGATTTCGAGCAATCCGAACTCATGCGGGCGACGCTCCTGGTCCTGCGTGGCGCGACCCGGGCGCGCGACTGGTGCGACGATCGCAACACGACGGAAGTACGCGAGACGTGCGCTGAACTTGCCGGCGAAACGCTCGACCATGCCGCAACCGAACTGGCGAAGGAAACCGGGCGCGATGTCCTCGGCCTGAAGTGGGGCGAAGCACATCGCGCCGTGCATGAACATCGGCCGCTTTCGAACGTGCCAATCCTGCGCGACTGGTTCGAACTCGTCGTTCCGATGCCCGGCGATACGTTCACGGTCAACGTCGGCCAGCTTGGATCGCGCTCCGGCTCCGATTGGCGCGCGCCGTACGCGACGCGCCATGGCCCGAGCCTGCGTGCGATCTACGATCTCGCGCCCGGTGCCACGGGCGAGTGGATTTACGCGACGGGACAGGTCGGCCATCCGTTCGCTGACAACTACGGCGATCTGCTGCAGGCATGGCGCCGGGTCGACTACTTGCCGATGTCGTGGGACCGGCCGGGCTTGGACCCGCTGCCACACAAGACGTTGACGCTTCGACCCGCGTCGAAATAGCCGCACCTCAGCCGAGCTGCGCGGCCGCCTCGTGCATCCGCGCTGATTCGACCAGGAGCGGCGCGCGGTCGGCGCGAGCTGCGGCAAGCATCGTCGCTGCGACATCGATGTCGCGCACGGGCCGGATCGATTTTGGCAGCAGGCCGCGGATCGGTCGCGTGAATTTCAGAGCGAGCCGCTCGCCCGGGCGCACTTCTTTGCGCTCGCCGTCGAGCAGGCTCGGTCGCAGCACGACCAGCGACGGTAACCCGAGCGCGCCGAGGGCTTGCTCTGCCTCACCCTTGACGCGGTTGTAGAACACCCGACTTGCGGCGTCCGCACCGAGCGCACTCACCACGATGAATCGGCGCGCGTTTGCGCCGCGCGCCCAGCGGCCGGTTCGCACGACGTAGTCGAAGTCCACGCGCCTGAACGCATCCTCCGAGCCCGCCACCTTGATCGTCGTTCCCAGGCAGCAGAACACGTCGAGCGGCACAGGTTCCGATCCGCGCACATCGCCGAGCACCTCTTCGAGTCGCTCGAACTCGGCCGCGCGCCATTGCAATTTGCCGCTGGCAGCGATCGGTCGCCGCGCGAGTGCCACCACCAGCGAGTATTCAGGCGCGGCAACCAGCAACTCGATAAGGCGCGACCCAATCAAGCCGGTGCTGCCGGCAACCACCGCCTTCTTGTGGACCATGGCGTAACCGGTAGCGGCGCTGTGCTCGTCAGCGCGGCTCTTCCAGACGCGCCGCGATCGTCTCGTGACCGTTGGCGCGCGCCTGCTGGGCGGCGGTCCAACCCCGATCGTCGCGCAACGACGCATCGGCGCCGCGTGCCAGCAGCAGCGCGGCCGTGTCAACGTGATCGAACCCGGCCGCCCACATCAACGCCGTCAGTTCGCCGGGATAGCGCTGATTGACCGCGACACCGCGGTCCAGCAATAGCGCGACGATGGCGGTGTGACCGTTACCCGCGGCATAGACCATCGCGGGCTTGTGCACACGATCGACGGCCGCCGGATCGGCACCGCGCTCGAGCAATTCGCGCGCAAGGTCGGTCTTGCCATCGAACGCAGCCGCCATCAAGGGCGTGATCCCGACCAGGCTCGCCTGATTGATGTCCGCACCATGCTCCAGGAGCCACTTCACCATCGCGTCGTGGCCGCGCTTGATCGCGATGAGCAGCGGGGTTTCACCAAGGCGGTTGCGCGAATTGATCGCAGCGCCGTCACCAAGCAGGCGTTGCACGCCGGCCAGGTCGCCGGCGCGCGCGGCTGTGAGCAGCTGCATGTTGATCGGCACGTAGTCCTGTGCCGGCGCCGAACCGGCAGCCATAAGGCAGAAAGCCAGGGCAACCGGATACAGGCTGACGCGGAGTTGTCGCATGGTCACCATGTACGTTTCGTGCATCGCGCGCACGGCCCGGATACCGGGATTTTGCAATGCAAAGCGGGTTCCCCTTTACTTCGATTTGCTTGACTCGTATGGTAGTCCGGCTGTGCCAACAAGACCTGCGTCCCGATTCGGCGACGCGAAGAACAGCAGCCACCTACGGGAGAATCCAAGATGTCGAAGAGTCGTTCGCGCGCCGCGAATGCGGCACGTAGTCTGTCGTTTGCCATTGCCGCGCTACCAGCGCTTGCATTGGCTCAGGCCGAAATTTCCGGCGGAGGCACCAAGGTCTCCGCGCCGGTACCAAAGAACATCTCGGTATCGCAGGGCATGCTCAGTGGCGCCGACAAGGACGGAAAGAACTTCCTCCATTCCAACGCCAGCTACACCCAGACGCGCTACTACCCGGCCGCGCAGATCAACACTGCCAACGTCAAGAACCTGAAGGCGAAATTCGTCTTCCAGACCGAAGTGGTGGAATCGATGGAAACCGCGCCGATCGTGGTCGACGGTGTGATGTTCCTCACGACTTCGTTCAACCACGTCTACGCGATCGATGCGGTGACGGGCAAGGAGTTCTGGCACTACAAGCACAAGATGGGTCCGGTGACCACGTACTGCTGTGGCCCCAACAACCGCGGCGTGGCGATCCAGGGTGACAAGCTCTTCATGGGAACACTGGACGCCAAGCTGGTCGCGCTGGATGCGAAAACCGGCAAGCTGCTTTGGGAAACTCAGATCGCTGACCCCGAGAAGGGCTACTCGGAGACCATGGCCCCCGTTGCCGTCGAAGGCAAGGTCCTGATCGGCACGAACGGCGGCGAATACGGTATCCGCGGTTTCGTCAAGGCGTTCGACCAGGCCGACGGCAAGCTACTGTGGACGTTCTATACGATCCCCGAGAAGGGCCATGAGGGCGTCTGGGCGCCGAATGACGCCACCAACCGCAACATGCTGCGCGATATCGCCGGCGAAAAAGCGCAACTCGCCAAACAGGGCGGCGACTTTTATCAGACCTTAGGCGGGGGCGTATGGATGGCGCCCGCCATCGACCTGCAATCGCGCACGGCGTTCTTCGTGGTCGGCAACCCGTCGCCGGACCTTTATGGCACGGAGCGGCCGGGCGACAACCTGTACACGGATTCGATCGTCGCCATCAACCTGGATACCGGCGCGTACAAGTGGCACTACCAGTACGTCGCGCATGACGTGTGGGATCTTGACGCGGTGAGCGCGGTCATCCTGACGGAGGCCAAGGACAAGAGCGGCAAGATGCGCAAGGTCGCGATCCATGGCGGCAAGACCGGTCACGTCTACGTACACGACCGCGCCACCGGTGAACTGATCCGCTTCTCCGAGGCGATGATCCCGCAGGAGAACATGTGGGTACTGCCCACCGCGCAAGGCGCGCGCATGCTGCCGGGTGCGAACGGCGGCGTGGAGTGGTCGCCGATGGCGTTCAATCCGAAGACACGTTTGGCCTATGCGGCCAATTTGCATCAGCCGATGACGTATCACGTCGAAGCCTCGCAATACCCCAACGGCAAGTTGTGGCTCGGCGGCGCGTTCAAGGTCATCCCGAGTGAGCAGCAATGGGGACGGCTGGTTGCGGTCAACGTCGACACCGGCAAGGTGGCCTGGGGCGTGAAGACACCGCAGCCGCTCATGGGAGGCGTTCTTGCCACAGCAGGAGACCTGGTCTTCAACGGCGAAGGCAACGGTAAGTTCGCGGCCTACGATGCAAAGAACGGCAAGGAGCTGTGGAGCTTCAATTGCGGCGCCGGCGCGAATTCGCCGGCGGTCAGCTACACCGTCAACGGCAAGCAGTACATTGCCGTTGCAGCGGGAGGCAACACGCAGCTGGATTTCAAGCGCGGCAACAGCGTGTTCGTGTTCGGCCTGTAACCGCCGGCACAAGGCACATGAAGCGGCATCGCGTCGAGCGGTGCCGCTTTTTTTGTTGTTCGAAGGGAGAAAAGCTTGAAACGATCGTTGCTTGCCGTTGGCCTCGCGCTATCGGTGACGCTTCCGAGCGCAGCGAACGCGCAGGACGTCGCGGCCGGCAAAACCAAGTCCGAGCGGTGCGCCGCCTGCCACGGAGCGGACGGCAACTCGGTGGTTGGAACCTTCCCGATCCTCGCCGGCCAGACCGCGCGCTACCTGTACCTGCAGTTGCGCGACTTCAAGGAAGGCGCGCGCAAGGACCCGGTGATGAGCACGCAGCTAGAGGGTCTGACCAAACAGGATTTTTTCGACCTCGCCGCTTACTTCGCCGCGCAGAAGCCGAAGTCGTTGGACTTCAAGGTCGATCCTGCGCGGGTCGAGCGCGGGCGCAAGAAGTCGGAAGAGGTGCTTTGCACGATGTGCCATCTCGGCGGCTTCAAGGGCCAGAACGAGATCCCGCGCTTGGCAGGCCAGCAACCTGACTACGTCATCAAGCAACTGCGCGATTTCAAGGCCCGTACCCGCACCAATGACGCCGGCAACATGACCGCCGTCGCGCAGACCATCAATGACGGCGACATCATCGACCTCGCGCACTACCTCGTGAACTTGTAGCGGGCCCGCGCCGAATTTCGGTGCGCGGGCTGCTGTTCACGCCGACGTGCTGACGAGTGAACCGCGCAGTGCCAGCGAAAACGAGAACGACACGCGTTGTGCGCTCGCCATCTCGTCCGCAAGCGCATGCAGAAAATCGCTCAGCGATGGCAGGCCTCCAGCCTGGACCGCCTGCAACTGTTGCTTCAGACCGCTGACCTGTTGTTGTAGAGCGGGCACCGTGCTGTCTGTCGCGGTAGCGGCCGGGCCGGCAGTCGAGGCCGGCGCCACGCTCGATGTTTCTTCCTTCTTGTCCGATCTTTCAGTCTTCGCTGCGTGCTGGGCGAGGATGCGCAGGCGCGCCTCGACCGAGAGATAGCTACCGATCCACTGCACGTTAGTGTTGGTCGCCGGCGCTGCCGCGGCCGCTGCGGTCGACTTGTCAGTCACCGGAGCCGTTGCGGTCGGCGCTGCGGTGACTGGCGTGGCGACCGGTGTTGTCGGCTCGGACTGCGCCGGCGTCGCAGGTGTCGATTGCGCGGATTGTGTTGCGCCGGACGCGGGAGTCGACGCCGGCGTGTCGCCGGTCGACGCGGCCGGCTTGCCTGCCACGCCGTCGAACAGGCTGCCCAGCGCGCTGAACAGGTGCGACGCGAACGCGTGCATCGCCTGCACGACGTCGCTCGATGCTGCCGCGTCTCCCTGAGCCTTGACCTTGGCCTTGACCTGGAGCGCGAGTTCGATGTCGCCATCGTCTTGAACGTGCACGTCCAGGCTCATCTTTTCCTTCAAGCGTACGAACCCGGCGCCGTTTTGCGCGCTGTCGCCCGGCGCGGCATCACCGTTCGACTTCGTGTTGCCGCTCGTGAACGAAGCAAACGTAGTGAACACGGCGCGCATGAACGTTCCGCTTGCTTGCTGGCCCTGGTCCTGATGCGCACATTCGCGCGTCGAAGCGACTTGCTTCTGGTTGCCTTCCGATCTATCGGTCGCCGCCCCGATTGCCGCGTCGTCGCGGTGGCGGGCAAGGTGATGCCGGCGTGCGCTGTAGACCGGCGACTGGCTGGAAATGGTCTGCATGCTCATGGAAATCCCCGCGCTGTTTTTTGAATGAGATAAGCGGTTTCTCGGCGTCGTGGCGACTGAGTGGAGTCCCGCGTGCGGCCTAGCCTGCGGCGCGGATCAACCGATTGGTGGATCCGAATGGGATTCAAGTTCACTCAATGCGATCTTGGTGCGACGCAAAGATGGACATGGCCCTCGCATTGCGCCAGTTGTGCGGGCATTGATTCAGACGAATGGCGCTACCCGGCATCGATGCGCCTAACTAGTATCGAAGCGAGTCTTTCACGTGACTGCGATGCTTCGACTTGCGGCGTTCCCTTGCAGCGTGTTGTTGCTTTCCGCTTGCGCAACCGCGCCAGTCGAATCACCCGTGTTCGTTGACGTCACGCCGTTTTCCAGCAACTCCGACGGAGCGCGGTTGCCGCTCAATTGGCAAAGCCTCGTCATCTCGCGCGCCAAGTCGCCAACTCAATACCGGACCGTTTTCGATCCGCTGACGCAGCGGGTGGTGCTGCGCGCCCACGCGAAACGCGCATGCACCGGGCTCAAGCAACGACTGAACATCGATCCCGCGAGCCGGCCGATCATCGCGTGGGAATGGCGTGTCATGCACTTGATCGAAGGAGCAGACAACACCAATCGCGACACCGAGGATTCGCCGGTGCGCTTGATGCTGTTCTTCGACGGCGATCGCGGCGGGCTGCCGTTGCGCGACCAGGTCGCGCTGGATCTTGCGCAGATTTCCAGCGGCGCGGCGCCGCCCTATGCGACCTTGATGTACATCTGGGAAAACCGCCAACCGGTCGGCACGGTCATCGACAGCAGTTTCACGGGCCAGGTCAAGATGATTGTCGCGGGCTCCGGGCCGACCATGCTCGGCGGGTGGAAGAAATTCGAGCGCAACTACGTCGAGGACTATCGACTCGCCTTCGGCCATGCACCGGGCCGTTTGATCGGAGTGGGCATACTCACGGACTCCGACAACACCGGCGCAGTGGTCGAGGCGTTCTACGGCGACATCCGTCTGCTGTCAGCGCTGCCTTGATGACGTTGCGCCGTTCCTGCGATGGCACGCACGAACGCAAGTTACGTCACCTACCTCGAATGCAGTGCGACCGGCGAGCGTCTGCCGGCGGGCAAATTGCACAACCTGTCGGCAGCAGGCAAGCCGCTGCTGGTTCGTTATGACCTGCAACGCTTGCGCACCGACTTTCCACGCGCCGCGTTGAACGATCGCCCGCGCGACCTGTGGCGTTATCGTGAGCTGTTGCCCTACGCAAACACGACCAGCGTGATTTCGCTCGGCGAACCGATGACGCCGATCGTTTCGCTGGACAAGCTGGCGCGACGGCTCGACCTGGGTGCGCTGCTGGTCAAGGATGAAGGTCGATTGCCGACCGGGTCGTTCAAAGCGCGCGGCCTGGCCATGGCGGTGACGATGGCACGCGAGCTCGGCGTGCGCGAGATGGCGATACCGACCAACGGCAACGCCGGCGCCGCGATGGCCGCATACGCATCGAAGGCGGGAATCCGCAGCACCTGCTTTTGCCCTGCCGATACACCCGACGCGAATGTGCGCGAGATGGCGATGCTTGGTGCGTCGACGTACCTGGTCGACGGTCTGATCGACGACTGCGGCAAGCTCGTTACGCAAGGTGAGCGTGAACGCGGCTGGTTCAACTGCTCGACGCTCAAGGAGCCTTACCGCATCGAAGGCAAGAAGACGATGGGCCTCGAGCTCGCGGAACAACTCGACTGGGACCTGCCGGATGTCATCTTCTATCCCACCGGTGGCGGTACCGGCCTGATCGGTATGTGGAAGGCGTTCGCCGAGATGGAGGCACTTGGTTGGATCGGGTCCAAGCGCCCCCGCATGATCGCAGTCCAGGCGGCGGGCTGTGCACCGATCGTCAGGGCTTTCGACAACGGCGCCGAGACCGCGGCGCGCTGGGAGAATGCACAAACCATCGCGGCCGGGATTCGTGTGCCTGCCGCGATCGGTGACGCGCTGATCCTGCGCGCCGTGCGTGAAAGCAAGGGAACGGCACTTGCCGTTGACGACGCGGCAACCGAAGCGGCGTGGCGCGCGGCCGCGACGGAAGAGGGTGTGCTGCTTTGTCCCGAGACCGCCGCGACCCTCGCCGCAATCGAACGGGCAAATGAATCGGGCGCGGTACGCCGCGGCGACCGTGTGGTGCTTTTCAATTGCGCGGCCGCGCAGAAGTATCCATTGCCGGCAAGCGCGCGATCGCTCAAGCGCAGCGACCCGATCGATTTCAGACAACTCTGAGCCGGGCGCTATGGGTGATCGAATCGGTGTGATCGGCGTCGGCAACATGGGCGCGGCGATGGCCGCGCGGCTGCTCGAGCGCGGCTTCGACGTTGCGGTGCGCGATATTCGAAACGAGGCCGAACAACCGTTGCTTGCAGCCGGCGCGCGCCGCGCGGCCTCACCACTGGCGGCCGCCCAATCCTGCACCACGATCCTGATCGTGGTCGTAGATGCGCATCAGATCGACACTGTCCTGGGCGGCAACGATGGGCTGCTGCCCGGACTGAACCCGAATCATCTGGTGCTGCTCCAGAGCACCATCGCGCCGGCAGACGCGGCACGCCTGGCAGCTTCCGTGGCCGAGCGTGGTGCGCACGTGCTTGATGCGCCGATTTCCGGCGGGCCTGCACGGGCACGCGCAGGGCAGCTCTCGATGATGGTCGCCGGCAGCGATGCTGCATTCGACAGAGCGCATGCGGTTCTGGATGCGCTCGCCGCGCGCGTCTTCAGAGTGGGCGCGGCGCCGGGTTTGGGCGCCACGATGAAACTCGTCAACAATCTGCTTGCAGGCGTTTATCTCGCCGCGGGTGCGGAGGCGTTCGCCATCGGTCGAGCCGCCGGCCTCGCGCCGGAAACGATGGCACAGGTGTTCGCTGCGAGCTCCGGCCAATCGTGGATCCTCGACGATCGATTGGCGCGACTGATCGCGGGTGACGAGCGACCGCGCGCGCAAATGCATATCCTCGCCAAGGACCTGCGCCTTGCAGTCGACCTCGCCCGCTCGGTCGGCAAGGACACCGCCCTCGGTACGGCCACCTCGGCGCTATTTGCCGCCGCGGTGGCCGCCGGCCTCACTGATGCCGACGACTCCGAGCTGATCGCATTTGCAGCACGTTGATCGCGCTCAGGCCGGGTCCTTGAACATGAACGCGGCGATCGTTCCGAGAATGATGATCAGGCAGCCATCGAAGATGATCTGCTTGACGACCGTTGCGCCCGGCATGGGCTGCACCACGTAGTAGATGATGTAGGTCGGAACGATCGTCAGGAACGCGATCGCAACGCCAAACCGCACGCCTTGCCCAAGCCAGGGCTTGTTCTCCCGCCCGCGCTGATAGATCCATGCGAACGCGCCCGCCAGCAGCACGTGCGCGAGGATCATCAACGGGAAGAACTTGCCCGCTTCCTCCTCCTGCCGGAACAGATTGCCGAGCTGCTTGTAGTCGGCACCGAGTAACGTGCCGTGAACCACGAAACCGCCGACCATCCACGCCACGAACAAGGTCACCCACGCGATCAGAAATTTCTTAGTTAGCACCGCACCCTCCTTTTCTTGTGTTTGAAACGGCGCGCGCGCATTCGACACCATGCGGCGACGGCCCGCACCTTGCGATGCGCAAGAAAGGATGGCGTCAAGACGTGAGCAAAGCGCCGCCGCGCGGGCGGTCAAAGTGCGGGCGAACGCCGGAGGCTGGGGTTCACTTTCCCGCAGCGTCTCCCCAAAGCTGCGTAAGACGTGCGTCGCGGCCGCAGCCGTTGCGGTAGTACTTGTACCGGACTGGATTCTTCTTGTAGTAGTCCTGGTGGTATTCCTCGGCCGGGTAGAACTTTGCCGCTGCGACGATCTCGGTGACGATCGGCTGCGGGAACGGCTTCGATTTCTCGAGTGCCGCCCGGGACGCTTCGGCAGCGCGCCGCTGCGCGTCGTCGTGGACGAAGATCGCGGTTCGGTATTGCGCGCCGACGTCGCAGAACTGCCGGTCTTTCACGGTCGGATCAACCGTGTACCAGAAGTGCTCCAGCAAGCGCTCGTACGAGACGCGCTTCGGATCGAACTCGATCTCTACCGCCTCAGCGTGGCCAGTAAGGCCGGCGGAAACGTCGTGATAGGTCGGATTGATCGTTTTGCCGCCGGTATAGCCCGAGGTCGTGGAGATCACGCCGTCGATCTTGTCGAAGTCCGACTCGACGCACCAGAAACATCCGCCGGCGAAAGTCGCCTTCGCATATGCAGGCGTGTTGCCCTGTGCGAGTACACCAGCGCTGACCGCCAGGCCCAGACCCAGCGCGACCAGAAGTCGCAACAACCTGAGCGCGCTCATGTTGCAGCCACGAATTTCAATGCAACGCCGTTATTGCAATACCGCTTGCCGGTCGGCTGCGGTCCGTCGTCGAAAACGTGACCATGATGGCCACCGCAGCGCGCGCAGTGATATTCGGTGCGCGGAAGGATCAGCTTGAAATCGGTCCTGGTCTGGAACGCGCCAGGCAAGGTGGTGAAAAAGCTCGGCCAGCCGGTACCGCTGTCGAACTTCATGTCGGAACTGAAAAGCGGCAGGTCGCAGGCGACGCAGAGGAAGGCGCCCTTGTGCTTTTCGTCATTCAGCGGGCTGGTGAACGGGCGCTCTGTGCCCTCACGCCGCAGCACGTCGAACTGCGCCGCGGTCAGGCGCTTTTTCCACTCTGCGTCCGCAAGGTTGAGCGGCTCCACCTTCGGTGCGTTCGGATCGGCAGCTTGCGCGGCCTGCGCGGTCGATGCCGCCGCCAGTGCGCCTGTCAAGGCAGAAAAGAATCCGCGTCGTGTCATCACGTTGTCTCCAGCGATTGCTTCAAGCGGCTATCACCGCAACGCCTGTTCGTCGGCCTCGGACTCTGGTTCTAACAGTGGACAATCGTGTTGTGCGGGCAACAAACGCGTTGCAGCACGCCCGCTGTCGGATACCTAAAAAACGGGGCTCCACCTCGATCCGGGTATATTCGTTGTGGTCAGGCCACTTCGCATAAGTACGCATTTTCGCCGGATCCCGCTCGACTTTCGATGCTCGCGTTCATCATCCGCCGCTTGCTTCAGGCTGTGCTAGTAATGCTGGCGGTGGCGTTTGTAGCCTTCTTGCTGTTCCAGTACGTCGGCGACCCCGTCTCACAGATGGTCGGACAGGACGCCACCGCGGAGGAAAGGGCACGCCTGCGCGCCGATCTGGGCCTGGACCAGCCATTCTTTGTGCAGTTTGCCCGGTACGTCGGCAACGCGGTGAGTGGTGATTTCGGGCTCAGCCTGCGCCAGGGCCGCAAGGTTTCAACGCTGATCCAGGAGCGTCTGCCCGCCACGCTCGAGCTCGCGTTTGCCGCCGCCGCCATGGCGCTCCTCGCTGGCATACCGATGGGTGTCTACACAGCGCTGCGGCGCGACTCCTGGTTCTCGCAGTTCCTGCTGGCCGCGTCGCTGGTGGGAATCTCGCTGCCGACGTTTCTGATCGGGATCCTGCTGATCCTGGTGTTTGCCGTGCACTTGGGTGTGCTGCCGTCGTACGGTCGGGGCGACACCGTCCTGGTCGGCTGGTGGTCAACCGGCCTGCTGACCGCGGCCGGCTGGAAGCACCTCGTCCTGCCCGCGATCACTCTGTCGCTGTTCCAGGTAACCCTGATCATGCGGCTGGTGCGCTCCGAGATGCTCGAGGTGCTGCGCACCGACTACATTAAGTTCGCGCGTGCCCGTGGGCTGACCGACCGGGCGGTGAATTTCGGTCATGCGCTGAAAAACACACTGGTGCCGGTCATCACCATCACCGGGCTACAGCTTGGCGGAATCATCGCGTTCGCCATCGTCACGGAAACCGTGTTCCAGTGGCCGGGCATGGGGCTGCTGTTCATCCAGTCGGTGCAATTTGCCGACATCCCGGTCATGGCCGCCTACCTGTGCCTGATTGCGCTGGTTTTTGTGTTGATCAACCTCACCGTCGATCTGCTGTATTTCGCAGTCGACCCGCGCCTGCGCGTCGACCGCGCGGTCCTGGCGCACTGAATAGCAGGAACCGTTCATGAACGCTTACCTCGGCGCCGCACTGAAATCACCGGTGTCGTTCCTGCAGGAACGGCACGACACGCTGACAGCGATCCGGCGTGATCTGCACGCCCATCCCGAACTTGGTTACGAGGAACATCGCACCGCGGCACTCGTGTCCGAGCGGCTGCACCAGTGGGGCATCGAGGTCCACGCGGGCGTGGGTCGCACCGGCGTGGTCGGGGTGATTCGCGGTCGCCAGGACTCATCGGGTCGGTCGGTCGGGCTGCGCGCCGACATGGATGCGCTGCCGATGCAGGAGGAAAACGAGTTCTCGCATCGCTCCACGCGGCCCGGCCTGATGCACGGTTGCGGACACGATGGCCACACCACGATGCTGCTCGGCGCGGCGCAATACCTGGCTTCGACCCGCAGCTTCGACGGCAGCGTCTTCCTCATCTTCCAGCCGGGCGAGGAGGGCTTCGCCGGAGCCCGCACGATGATCGAAGACGGGCTATTCGAGCGCTTCCCCGCCAACGAGGTCTACGCACTGCATAACTGGCCCGGGCTGCCGGCGGGCCACATCGGCCTGAATCCCGGCCCGATGATGGCGGCTGCTGACCGTATCGAGATCACGATCTGCGGCAAGGGTGGCCATGCGGCGCATCCACACCTGTCGGTCGATCCGGTGCTGATTGCCGGTCACATCATTACCGCGGCCCAGAGCATCGTGGCCCGCAACGTTGCTCCGATCGACACCGCGGTGGTGTCGTTGTGCGCGGTGCAGGCAGGACATCCCGGCGCTTTTTCGGTCATCCCACGCGAGGCGCGAATCATCGGAACGGTGCGCACCTTCCAGCACAGCGTGCAGTCGCTGATCGAGCATCGGCTGCGCGATCTCGTCGAGTCCACCGCGAAGGCGTTCGGCGGCGAGGCGACGCTCAGGTATGAGCGGGTTTACCCGGCCACGATCAATCACGCGCCGCAATATGACCACGCCTTGCACGTGGCTGAAGATCTGGTCGGACGCGAGCACGTCGTGCGCCACATGCCGCCGAGCATGGGCGCTGAGGACTTTTCGTTCATGCTGCAGGCCAAGCCGGGTTGTTATGCGCGACTTGGCCAGGGATCAGGGCAAGCAAGCTGTTTCCTGCACAACACCCGATATGATTTCAACGATGCAGTGATCCCGCTCGGGGCCGGGTTTCTTGCTGCACTCGCCGAGCGGCGCATGCCGCTCGCGGCTTAGATTCACGAGGAGGTCCTTGATGAATGCGTCGGACACGGGGCGCCATGCCGCAAGGCTTGCGTTGACGGCATCGCTGGCCCTTGGCGCTGCGCTGGTCGCAACCGCGGTTTCTGCCGAGACCTTCAGGTTTGCCAACCAGGGCGATGCGATCTCGATGGATCCGCACTCGCTCAACGAGTCGCTGCAACTCTCCATCACCGGCAACGTCTACGAGCCACTGGTGGCGCGCGGCAAGAACCTCGAACTGGTTCCCGGTCTGGCCACTGATTGGAAGCAGACATCGCCGACGGTCTGGCGCTTCAACCTGCGCAAAGGCGTCACGTTCCACGACGGCACGCCGTTCACTGCGGACGACGTGATCTTTTCCTACCAGCGCGCGCGCGGCGATGGTTCCGACGTCAAGACCTACGTGCAGGAGATCGCCGAGATTCGCAAGGTCAGCGACACTGCGATCGACGTGGTGACGAAAGCGCCGTTCCCGATCCTGCCCGACGTGATTTCGCTCTGGTACATCATGAGCAAGAAGTGGTGCGAGGACAACCGCGCCGCAGTACCGGTCGACAAGCGCAAGGGCATCGAGAACACCGCTTCGTTCCGCGCCAACGGCA
>Ga0137409_10003780_pt1 | contig 16000 bp, 16 predicted proteins | sample CZODoug1_16funga_FD_122059 | JGI IMG/M metagenome (GOLD analysis project Ga0137409, IMG submission 122059) | Vadose zone soil fungal communities from Angelo Coast Range Reserve, California, USA - CZODoug1_16fungal (Hybrid Assembly) | ecosystem: Environmental > Terrestrial > Soil > Vadose zone... | reverse complement strand
TGATGCTTGGTTACCACATACCTTAGCGTGTGATTGAATTCGAGTGCAATCAGCAGCGTCATGATCTCGCCGAAGATTGATTGGAACGCGGCGTGTTCCAGCGGATTGACGGCTCCGAACAGGAGCGCGGTCACGACCCCGACGCACAATCGGTACAGCGCCACCAGGACGATGAGCCCAATCACCAGGGTCAGAACGAACGCGACCGCACTCTCGAATCGCTGGTAGTAGGTCAGAATATTCCACTGCTTCCGGGTGCGATTCCAACGTTCGGACAATGGCATTCTCACTCCCGATCGCCGAGGCTCTCCGAATCCGGTTTGGGTGTAAAAACCGCCGGCGGTGGGGACTGTGGCGCCCAAGGCACACGTCCCGACCGCCGGCTGCGAGTTGTCAATAGGTGATAGTGATGCGGTTTTCTACTTTCGTGACGCCGGGAGCCATCCAAGCGGCCCGCTCCGCCTCATCGCGCTCCGCCCAGGACCGAACGCTGCCTTTCAGCACCACCTCACCGCCGTTGGCATCGACGGTGATGCGATTCGCGTCGATCTGTGCGATGCGCTTCAACGCGTTTTCAATCTTGGCCTTGACCTCCATCGGCTTCACGCGCGGCGCGAGTTTGATGTGGTTGCTGACGCCGAGCACACCCTTGACGCGCAGAGCCGTATTCTCCGCCCTCGTACGTTGGTAGTTCCATTCCAAGTCGCCCTCGAGAGTGACCCATCCATTCTTGACGACGCTCTTGATGCTCTCGTGGGAATAAGGCAATTCGAACTTGAGTTGCGTGACCAGATCGCGCGCTATCTCGGGATCCGGTCTCGAATCTGCGGAGGCAAGGCGAACTTCGAGGTCATTCGCCACGGCCATGACGCCACTGATGCGTTTCGCGTCCATTTCTGCCTGCAGCTTCTGGCTGTAGCTGCGAGCGAATCCCGTGAGGGATACGACACCGTTCTTGACCGCTACACCGATATCGGTCGAATCTACCCCCGCGTCATACTTGAGCTCGTCTTCTACATCGCGTTTTATCTCGCTGTCAGTCCTGATCATGATGAAACTCCTCTGCTAACGTGAACGTGAATGGGAACAAACGAGACCCGTGCCGAACGCAGCCGATTTCAGGCGTGATACTTGAATTCCGGCAGATTCTTGAGTGCCTCTTTTGAGGCACCCGGCAGCACGATCTTGGTGGGCGCCTCGTCTATTTGGAGAGATTGGTACGGGACGGCCACGAAATGGCTGCCGATTCCGAGGAATCCGCCGACCTGCAGAATCCCGAAAAGTACCCGATCTTTGCCGATGATCAAGTCGTCGATCGTGCCGATCCGCTCATTCTTTTCGTTCAGAACAGGCTTGCCCTTGAGATCCCCGGTCCGAAGCCCCTGTGCGACTGCCACGACATCCACGACGACCACGTCCGATTTCACGATTTGCGGAACAAGTCCGATCGCGCCGCACGCCGTGAGGGCGACCGCCAGCACGCCGACGCGGCGGCGTTGGCATCTCAGCCACTCGACCGCGAGACGGTCTGCATTCATGATCGGGCCCTTTGGTTTCTCAATCTGGTTTGTGTTGCGACTCATGACACTACCTCCGTTGTAACGTAAATTCTGTAGAGTCAACTTTGCGTGCCCATCAATCGGCGCGAACCGCTGTGGGGAACAATGATGTCGTTTGAGCACCACTGCCTTGATCCGCATCAATTTGACCTGGCGTGTGCTTCGCTTCGCGGGCTCTGCATGACCGTCTCGAGGACACCGTGACCCATTGACGAAGCGACAGCCCGCCAGAAATGCGCGAGCGGTCAGTTGACCCCTGTCAAGGCGTCCCGCGTCGGCCATCCTTAGTATCTTCCAGCATCGAACCCGGCCATTCGACAGTTCCCATATGGGACGAGGAAGGTCTATGCGTGCGCTGAAAATCAACACCTGGAGCCCGCTGGTATTCGCGCTACTCATCGTCGCGATGGTTGGTTGCAAGAGCACCGGCAGCGGTATGGGTGAGTCAGCAACCGGCGACGTGAAAGCTCATTTCACATGGCAGCAATCGGACCCCGCTTCAGGCACCCTCACGGCAATGGTGTCCAAGCAGAATGGTTCGGAAGAGACCTACGAGGGTAAGTTTTATCAAATCACGAACAATTCTCAGATAGACACGCTGGGTCCGCTCTGGCATCCCTGGCATCCCGCATGGACTGGATGGACTTACTGGGATTCCGCGCCTGATTACGCCTTGATCACGCACTATACCGGGCACGTTCTGGCAAATCTCGCCGGGCCCGACGGAAAACGCATGCGCTGTGAATTTCAGTTGATACGGGCAGCCGAAGGCATGAAAGGCGGCGGCGAAGGGCAGTGCCAGCTGCCTTCTGGAAAGACCATCAAAGCCGATTTTCCCCCATCCTGAAAGAGTATCAATGAAAGCCGCGATCGGACTATCATCGGGTGACCGGCCATCGGATGCCGGTTGGGCCGGCATTGCACACACGGACACCGGAAACTTTGAGCAGAGATTGGAGATGAGATGAGCGCGTTGCCACGCGTCGCAGAGTCTACTCGGGAGCAAATCACCCGCGAGTTCGATGACGTGGGTCCCGATGCATGCGTTGCCGAGATTTCGGCGCATCTACGTGAGAACAACCCCGAATGGCTGTACATGGCCGCCAAATGCGCCGGCGACGTCGGCGATCCACGGCGGATCATGGGCGGGTTCTGCATGTTTTATCGATTATTGATTGCGCAGGCCGCGCCGAGTCATCCGATGACGATGGAGTCCGGCGCGCCTGCCGAGCTCAATCCACTGCCGCGTGTCACGGTTGCGACACGTGCCGCGATCGTGGCTGATATCGACAAAAGCGGTGCCGAAGCGTTCATCAAGGATGCGCTCCAAAAGCTCGATGGCGGCAATCCGGAATTGTTGCAGATGGCGCACTACTTTGCGTCCGCGCAAGACAATTACCTCGGTGTCATGCAGGGGTTTGCGCTGCTGTACACCGCACTGCTCATGCAATCAGAGGCCGACAGCCTATCGGTACACTGAGAATCCCTCGTGACATTCGAAGGCACGCCTGATATCCACGGCGCTGTCTCTTCCCTCTTGGAACATTCGGATGGGAGCGATCGGCCACGCCAAGCGCTCCTATCCGAGACCATCCATGAGCCGCGACGATATTCCCTCGGCGAGCCGGATGTCGGTGCTTCTCAAGGACTGATCGCGATTTGATTCTCCACCGCCGTAACACCGGGCGCCTGCCAGGCCGCGCGCTCTGCTTCCGTGCGTTCCGCCCAGGACCGTACGCTGCCTCGTAGCGTCACTTTGGAGCCGACAGTCTCGACCGTGATGCGATTCGCGTCGAGCTCGGCGCTACGCTTCAACGCGTTTTCGATCTTCTGCTTGACGTCGCTCGCCGACACCCGCGGTTTGAGCGTGATGTCGTTGGTAACTCCCACGACGCCCCGCACCGAACGCACGGCCTTTTCCGTCCGGTCACGCTGATAATTCCACTCCAGGGCTCCTTCGAGCGTCAGCCAACCGTCCTTGGCCGTCACCTTGATGAATTGCGACGAATAAGGAAGTTCATTCTGAATTGCCTGGACCGCATCGCGCGCGATCTCGGGATCGGGCCGCTTGTTGATGTAAGGCAATCGGACCTCGATGTCGTTCGCGACGGCCATGACCCCCGCGACTCGCTTGACGTCGCGCTCCGCCTGCGTCTTCTGCATATAGCTGCGCACGAAGCCTGTCAGCGCGACGACGCCGTTGTGTACCGCGACCCCGACGTCGGTGGCATCGATGTCTGGGTCCCAGCGCAATTCATCTTCCACGTCTTTCTTGATCTCACTGTCGGTTCTCATGGCTTCCTCCGATGTTGGGCCTATGCTCATCGTAGTCCTTGAGGGCGGCCCGCCGCATTGACATGGATCAAGTGATCGCCGCCGGACGCGGCAGCATCAAGGGATCGCGCAATTGCACGATCTGCCATGCATTGTCCTTGTCGAGAATGCCGAGACTTTGAACGCCGCCGAACCCGAGATCGAGATACATCTCCAACGGTTGAAACACCAAGTGATCGACGCCGTCCAGCATGATTTTCAGCTCGTCCTTGGCCGGATCGTAAGCAATCCCGATTACCGGCAGCCAATGCGCTCCAATCAGGATCCCGTCGATCGGGGAAACGACCTCGATCTCGGCACGCTTACCCAGCAACACGATAGAGACGGCGGCGCACACATCGATCCATTTCGACTTGTCGAATTTTTGTATTCCCATGGACGGACCCTCGACTTCATTGGAGAAGTGACCACTGACTTCAGCGACAGCAATGCGCTTCGAGAGCCCGGCGATCGATGATGCGGAAATGTCGTGCATCGAAGAAGGTAATCACCCGCTCGGACCTGAGGGTCGTCAACGATCGACTCACCGTTTCGACTGCGATGGCGAGGTAGTCCGCGATGTCGTAGCGCGACATCGGCAAGGCGACCGTTCCCTCAGCCTCGACCTGCACCCGATGGGCCAACTCCAGCAGGAATCCGCATACTCGCTCCAATGCACGGCTGCGCCCCAACAGAATCATTCGCGCTTGCAGTCGATCGATCGAGCCAAACGCGATCTCGCGCATCCGACGCGCCAGCGGCGGATCCGACTCCATGAGTGATTCCATTTGCTGCCGTTGGTAACGCGCCACAGTCGTATTTGACGCAACGCATTCCACCGAGCATTCGTGTCTGGTACTTGCGTCGAATCCGAACAAATCGCCGGGCAGCAGAAAGTCCATGATCTGGCGACGGCCATCCGAGATCTGCGTACATTGACGAGCAGCTCCGTCGACGATCCGATACCAGTAATCAGCCGCCCCGCCTTGGCAATAGACCGTCTCATCGGCGTCATACCTGCGAAAGGTGCCGAGCGAATCCATTTCAATTTGCAGATGGCCATTCGCCGACGTGCACGGCCGACGATAGGCACTTGCGGTCGTGAGTTGCATGAAATTTCTCTCCTCGGTTGGTGTTACAACGCGCACAGCCGTAGGGGTCCCCGTCCCTCCTACGGTTAGCTGACTAATGTCCACCCTGATCTTGTGCCCTCCTTGCCGCTCCGTCGTGAAACATAATGCGATGCATTCACCGTGCCAAAAGATCCTGGAATGCATCAGCGGTGTACGCGATGGGGGAAAGAAGGGCCATTCTATCGGGATGTGAGCGCGCCACCGGTACTCCGATGAGTCAATGCCACAGTCAGGTGCCCAATTGTTGGCAACGCTGCCGAAAGACCGGCAGGAATCAGGACGGACGACGGATTCCCAACTTGCGCATCTTGTATTGCAGCGAGGTTCGTTTTACGCCGAGTGTCGCTGCGGCACCGCCCGGCCCGGCGATCACCCAGCGTGCGTCGTGGAGCGCCCTCAATATGCATTCGCGCTGCGCGCTCTCGAGCGTTTTGGCAGCCGGTGTGCGTGCTTCGAGCGGCGCCGTGGAAGCTTGCGATGTCAATTCGGCCAGCGGGACTTCGAGCGTGGAACCTTGCGACAAGATCACGCTTCGTTCAATGACGTTCTCCAGTTCGCGCACGTTTCCCGGCCAGGAATATCGGCACAGCGCCGCAACCGTTTTCGGGGCGACGTTGGTGATCGACTTGTTGCACAACTGCGCGTGATGCCGTGTGAAGTGCCGCAGCAACAACGGTATATCGTCGACGCGGTCGCGAAGAGGCGGCATCGTGATTGGGAAGACATTCAGGCGATAGTAGAGATCATTGCGGAATTGCTCGCGGGCGATCATTTGCGCGAGATCGCGGTTGGTGGAAGCGATCAACCGCACATCCACGCGTAGCGTGCGCGTGCTGCCCAGGCGCTCGAATTCTTGTTCCTGCAATACCCGCAGCAGCTTCACCTGGAGTTCCAGGGGGATCTCGCCGACTTCGTCGAGAAACAAAGTGCCCTGGTGGGCCAACTCGAATCGGCCGATTCTCCGCGTCACGGCGCCGGTGAAAGCTCCCTTCTCGTGCCCGAACAGCTCGCTCTCTAGAAGGCCGATGGGGATCGCGGCGCAGTTGAGCTTGACGAAGGTTCGATCGTGCCGTCTGCTCAGACGGTGAAGGGCTCGTGCAACAAGCTCCTTGCCGGTGCCCGTCTCGCCCTGAATCAGCACGGTGGAATCCGTCCGCGCGACTTTCTCGACCCGACGAAGGACGGCGCGAAGCGCACTGCTGTCTCCGACGACCTCCTCGAAGCGTTGCGCAGTGGAGATCTCCTCCTCCAGGTACAGCTTTTCCTGGGCGAGTCGGTCCTTCAACTGGCTGATTTCATTGAATGCGCTCTTCAGTCCGGCATCCGCGCGATTGCGTTCTGCGACTTCCGCGGTAAGCGCCAGGTTGACCGCAGCAAGCTGACTGGTCCGCTCGATCACTCTGCGTTCCAATTGTTCATGTGCAAGCAGCAGCGCTTTTTCCGCATTCTTGCGATCGGTGATGTCCTGCACCATAGCCATGAAGTAGTCGACCGAGCCTTCCCGACCGCGCCGGCCCTTCACCGAAATGATGACGTCTACGACCCGGCCGTCCTTGCGGATGAAACGCTTATCCATCGAATAGCCGTCGATCTCGCCGGCAATGATGCGGTTGAACTGAGCGACATCGGCGGCGAGGTCATCCGGATGAGTCAACTCGGCCCAAGTCATTTGCAGCAACTCGCTGCGCGTGCGGCCAAGCATCTCGCAGAGTTGGTCGTTGACCTCGAGACAGCCTTTGGTCGGGGACGTGATCGCCATGCCGACCAGGCCAAGCTCGAAGTAGCTGCGGAAACGCTCCTCACTTCTTCCGTGAACCGGTTCGGTGCCTGTCCGTTCGGCGCGAGCCTCCACCCGCTGCAGTGCAATCACGGCCTGATTGGCTGCCACGTGCAGCAGGAGCGTCTCGTTCTCGGACGGAAAATCGGTGCGGGGGGCCGCGACGACGATTACTCCGGCGTCCTTATCAGGCCCCAGCCAGACGTGCATGATCGAGACCGCGCCTGCGCCAAATGGATGGGGCTTTACATAGGCAGCGGATGGCTGATGTTCCTTCAGCCAAGATTCGACAATTTCGCCGACCTGCCGGGCTGGCGGCGTCGGCTCCGCACATGGCGCGAAGCGGGCAGCCTCGATCTCGGACTTAAAGTTTCGCCCGTAGGCGAAGTCCAGATGTAGGAGCCGCAGCAGCACATCGAGCAGGATGCCAACGATTTGGATCGGTTGGCGAGCCTCCAAAAGTGCCGGGAGGGCCATTAACCCAACTAGACTATTACTGCCGCCGATGCCCTTCCCTCGCTTCGGTGTCGGTGGGGTGGAAGAACGCGCGGATGAGTGGTGTTCACCGAGCGTCGTGCCGGCGAGATACACGGGTTCCTCCGACTTCTCATTCCCAATTGAACATAATCTGTCGGCGATGGGACGCCACGCAAATCAATTAGTCAAGCGCTTTCGCCTGGACTGCAGCATGTTAAGAATTCAAATGCGCGACCGGCAGCTAGCCCTGCGGCCGCGGCCTTCGGGGCGCAACTCCAATCCGTATCGCACCGCGTCATTGGCAGCCGGCACAGCGTCTATTGCCACAGCGCGCATTTCGCGCCGCAATTGATTCGGATCAAGGCGCTGCTTTGCACACGCCGTACGATCCCGCGTCTTCCTCGAGGAAGTAGTCGGCACGTTGTGATGACTGTCATTTGCCGTGGTTCATTGTAGGAGGATTCATCATGGCCATGTTGCGTTGGGAACCGTTTCGGGAAATGGAAAATGTGTTGCGTCGATTTTCGCCGCTTTACTTGCCGGATAATGGGGTCGCTCGGGATGAAACCGCGCCGAGAAATTGGATACCGCTCGCCAACATCAGCGAAAGCGAGAATGAATATCTCATCCGGATCGAGCTTCCGGACGTCAAGAAGGAGGACGTGAAGATTGCCGTGGCAGACGGTGTCATCACCATCAGCGGCGAACGCAAATTGGAACGCGAGGACCAGGGTGAAAACGCCATTCGCATTGAAAGCGTTTACGGCGCCTTCGCGCGTAGTTTCGTGCTGCCGGATTACGTCGATGCCAAGAACATCCACGCCGAGTCCAAGGACGGCGTGCTGCGCATTCACGTACCCAAAACCAAGACTAAGAAATCCGAACCCGTGGCGATCGAGGTTCATTGAATTGGCGCGCAAAGCGGACGCCTGCATACTGTCCGGCGCGAATGCGCCGGGGCGCGGCCTTTAGCGCGCGACTCAATCTTGCGCAAGTCGTGGGCGACTTCGGGTTGCGTTGCTTCGCCCGTGCGCGCAGTGGGTTGAAGGGCATTTGGTCCGATGAATATTAAAAGGGCAGCGCTCAACAGCCTACTGGGATTCACTCTTGCATTTAATGTTTTCACTCCGAATCGAGCCGAGGCGGATGCGGACGATCCACCGTCTCGCGTCGCCCGCGTAGCCTTTATCGAAGGCTCGGTTTCCTTTCAGCCTGCGGGTACGCAAGACTGGGTGGCCGCGCCACTCAACCGTCCTCTCACGACCGGGGACACACTGTGGTCGGATCAAAATAGCCGCGCCGAACTGCAGCTCGATGGATCGGTCATCCGTCTTGCCAGTTCGTCGGAGTTGTCAATAGTTAACCTGAACAATGTGGTCACGCAGATCCGGCTTACGAGCGGAACGCTATTGCTGCGGGTTCGCCGCCTCGATGACAACGAGACTTATGAAGTCGATACGCCGAATTTGGCGTTTTCAGTCCTGCGACCCGGTTTGTACCGGATTGGCGTCGATGCATCGGGAAATACGACAACGATCATCGCGCGCAGCGGGCAGGGCGAGGTGACGGGCGGAGGAGCTGCATATACGGTGTATGCGGGTGATTACGATATATTTTCCGGCACAGATCAATTGGCAGCCGAAGCGCAACCGAGCGCTCCGGGTCAGGACGCCTTCGAGGTTTGGAGCGCTGACCGAGACAGGCGCTGGGATAAGTCTCTGTCCGCTCGCTATGTCCCTGACATTGTCGGGTACGAGGATCTCGACGAGCACGGTTCGTGGCGCACGACGGCGGAATACGGATCTGCGTGGTACCCGAGCGCTGTCGCAGTTGACTGGGCCCCGTACCGCACGGGGCACTGGTGCTATATCGACCCGTGGGGCTATACCTGGGTAGATGACCAACCGTGGGGTTTCGCACCGTTTCATTACGGCCGATGGGTTTGGGTCGGCGCAGCCTGGGGTTGGGTGCCCGCGCCGCTGCGGCTTGAAGTCGGAGTCTATATTAGGCCGGTGTATGCACCCGCCCTTGTTGCGTGGGTTGCGGCAGGAGCAGGCATCGCCTGGTTCGCATTGGGTCCGCGTGAAGTGTACGTACCGCCCTACCCCGTCAGTCTAAGTTACGTGCGCAACATCAATGTCTCGAACACCACGGTGAACACGACCGTGATCAATAACGTTTACAACACGATCGTCATCAACAAGAAGACCGTGGATATCACGTATGTCAATCGCGCCGTTCCCGGTGCGGTAACGGCGACGAGCACGCAGGCATTTGCGGCCGCGCAGCCGGTGGAGAGAAACCTGATAAAAGTCGATCAACGCGCCCTAGCCGGCGCGCCAGTACGTGCCTTGGCCCCCGCTGTAGTGCCCACGAAACAAGCGGTGCTCGGCTCGTCCCCAGTCGTTCTTGCTAAACCACCCGCCTCGGTGCATTCGCGACCCGTGGTGGCTCGGACGCCGCCACCACCCCCGCCGCCGCCATTCGAACTTCGGCAGGAGGCGATCAAAAACAACGGTGGCAAGCCTTTATCCGTCGCGCAGATCCATCAGATTCAGCCTGTTACACCCACCGCTCGAAGCGCGGCGATAAGGATGGCTCCTCCCGCGTCGCCGGTGAGCGTTGCCAAGAATCCGGGAAGGCCAACACCGTTGAGCACTGAACCGCCCAAAGTGAATCGCCCGCCCCCTAGCGTGCAGGTAAGCCGTCCCGCGCCCGCGGCGATCCATCCCAAGGAACTCCCAATACTACCCAAGCCAGCTTCCCCGAGCCTCGCAAATTCTGTCCTCGAACGCGAACATTTGCAGCAGCAACAACAGCTGCGCGCTCAACAAGATCTGGAGCGGCAGCGGATCCAGCACGAGCAGGAACTCGAGCACCAGCAATGGGCAAGACAACAGGCTGATGCAGCGCGGAAGCAGGAGCTCGAACGGCTACATCAACAGCAGACTCAGCAGTTGCTGCAAAGACAAATTCAAGCGCAACAGCAGCTCGCGGCCAAACTAGAGGAACAGAGACGTGCGGTAAAGCCAGGGCAAACGCCCAAACCATGACAACCAACCGCTTTCCATTCGGCCATGCGCCAGGGTGATCGGCCCTGCCAACCTTTCAACGCCTCGGTCGACCAGGCCGTCGTCTTATCTGCGCACGCACATTAATGTCCGCGATTGTTTATTCAATCTTCGGCTTGTGGCACGCGACGCACTCGCTACCCGGCGCGTGATGGGTATCCGTCTCGATGGTCGGAGCATGCGGTCCGTTTTTGCTTACCTTGGCGCGTCGGTTGACGGGTGATATTCCATGCCCGTGCGCGACCCGCTCGACGGACTGCCGGCCGAGGCCAAGGACCGGCTTCGAACGCGAGCACAGCCGAAATGGGTGGCGCCCATGTTGGCGACGCTAACGGATGAAGTCTGTTCGCGACAGGGATGGTTGTTTGAGCCGAAATGGGATGGGGAGCGCTGCCTCGCTTTTCGTCGCGGTCGCGATTTGAATCTCTTTTCGCGGAATCGAATTCGGCTGAACGCGAGATATCCCGAAGTGGTCGAAGCAATTTATCAGCAGCAAACCACCTCTTTCATAGCGGATGGCGAGATAGTCACATTCGAAGGCGAGATCACCAGCTTCGCAAAACTGCAAGCACGCATGCAGGTGGAGCATCCCTCCGCTGATCTGATCCGCAAGGTGCCGGTGTGGTTCTATTTTTTTGACTTGCTCTACCTGGATCGCTACGACATGCGGGAGGTTCCCCTCCGGTACCGGAAAGAAGTACTTCGCAATGCCTTTGACTTCCAAGGCTCCTTGCAGTTCACGGAGCACCGCAAGACTGAAGGCGAGGACTACTACCGAAGGGCGTGCCAGAAGCGATGGGAAGGCATCATCGCAAAAAACGGGCACAGCGTGTACGCGTCCAAGCGAACGCGCGATTGGCTCAAATTCAAATGCAAGCAAGAACAGGAGTTCGTCATCGGCGGTTACACCGACCCACGAGGGAGTCGGAGCGGCTTCGGAGCATTGCTGTTAGGTTACTACCGCGGGGGGAAGCTCGTGTATGCCGGCAAGGTCGGGACAGGGTTCGACCAAGACCTGTTACGGCGTCTGGGCGAGAAGCTCGCACGGCTGGAGACGCCGGTTTCTTCCTTTGCCGAGGACGGGCTGCCGCCACGCGGCGTGCACTGGGTGAAACCGAAGCTCATCGCTCAAATCGGATTCACGGAGTGGACGGCGGGAGGCAAGCTGCGACACCCTCGATTCCTCGGCTTGCGGGATGACAAGCGGCCAGAAGATGCCGTGCGTGAGGGCTAACTTGCGATGAGGCGAAGTCTCCAATCCCGCTGACGAAACTCCAAAACAGTCGAAGGCAACGCAATGTCGCTCACAGCATATCGAAGCAATAGAGATTTTGCTGAAACGCCCGAACCAGTCGGGCGAATGCGGCGAGGTAGTCGCAGCCGCATCTTTGTCGTTCAAAAACACGATGCCAGTCGGCTTCATTATGATTTTCGGCTGGCCGTAAATGGCGTCTTGGCATCCTGGGCAATACCCAAAGGGCCTTCGATGAACCCTGCGGACAAGCGCTTGGCCGTAAGGACGGAGGACCATCCGCTCGAATATGCGAAATTCGAGGGTGTGATTCCGTCTGGCCAATACGGAGCCGGAACGGTGATGATCTGGGACGTGGGCAAGTATGAGCCAACGGAAAATCAGTCGCCAAAGGAACAGTTGGCTCACGGCAAGATCCATATTGCGTTGCTGGGCGAGAAACTGCGCGGCGGGTACACATTGGTCCAAATCGAAAGACGATCCATGAGTTCTAGCCGAAGAGATTACTGGTTGTTCATCAAGGGTCGCGACGAGTACGCCGATCCTTCATGGAACATCGAGAGCCCTCGTTTGGAATACTCCGTCCTAACCGACCGTAGCCTGAAAGAAATCAAAGACGGAAAACCAATAAAACCTCGACCGAACAAGTAATTTCTTATTCAACTAAACACTAGTAATTCGAGGCGGAAGCTGGCGAAAGATCATATACCTGGCGATCCGTCTTCACGGTCAGCGACCTGGCTTTGAAGCCGCACCACAGTCGAAAGACGGCCTCAAATGTGTTCGCGGCCGCAGCGGCGGCCGCTGTGCGTTCTTGCCGACGATGAACGCGCGGATCGATACCTTTGGCGACCAAATTGCGGGCTTCATCCCGCCGGGTGCGAGTGTCCCTCAAGCTGATTTCCCGATAGATGCCGAGCGAAATGCGCGGTTGCTTGCCACCCCAACAAAATCGGAAATGCCAACTCTTGGTGCCTTGGGCAGTCACAAAGAGCGCCAAGCCATCCGCGTCTCCGAGTGTGTAGTCGGTACCAGTGGCACGAGCTAGCCGGACGGTCGTATCTGACAGAGCCATGTACATCATCTCCTGATTCAACAGGGCTAGATGTACGTCTCGGCGCCAATGGCGCTCCACCCAAAATATGATCTAACTCAGACCCGATTTGATGTACTTAATTTATGTACTAAAAAGTCGTGGCTGCCGGTGGCTTTCAGTGGAAGTCACTGGATGATCCAAAGCGGTGAAATACCTTGGAATCAACGGCTTGTGATCTTCCCTGGATCTCTCTGGAACTCCACGGATCAATAATTGGAGCGGGCGATGGGAATCGAACCCACGGGGAAGGCGCTGCCGGAACTAGAAAACAAGCGGTTTCGTGCGAATGCTGACGCCAAGTGTGATTAGCGTGTGAATTTTCGCGGTATGTGGGGCAACGTAAGGCTACGTAGGGATACATCGGTGTCCGAAGTCCCGGGCTCAAGCCTTTCAGTCGTAGGGTCTCCGAACGGCCCGAAAGCGCCAGTTCGCCGAGGACTAAACGTTGCGCTCGAGATAGCAGCCACACAACCTGGCGGCGACGGGCGGCGTTCCAGCCGGAGCGTACTTGACAAGTGTATGCTGTGGGGACGCAGACCCAAAAACGTAGCTGCTGAACCCGCGAGCGATCGATGTCACGATCTACCTCAAACGACGTGTATCTGTTGGGACACAGTACTAACGAGGAGGAGCGTCTCAGGCGGATGCCCGGAGAACTCGCACCGGACTCTAACCGGTTTCTTGATCGGTTCGGTATTCAACCCGGTTATCGCGCGGTGGACATCGGCTGCGGACCACACGGGATTCTCGATCTGCTTTCGGAGCGCGTGGGACCAAGCGGAAAAGTTGTAGGAGTTGAGCAGAGCGAATCGACTATCGAGCTGGCGCGGCAATATATTACCGCACATGAGTTGCGGAATGTGGAGCTACTACACGGAGACGCCAAAGCAACCGGACTGCCCAGAGCTTCATTTGACGTGGTTCATGCCCGTCTTGTGCTAGTCAACGTACCCGAACCGCGGCAAGTCGTGAAAGAGATGGTCGCCCTGGCCCGGCCCGGCGGCCTCGTGGCCAGCCATGAGGTTGACTGGGGCGCATCTTTCTGTGATCCACCATCGCCCGCGTGGGACCGGTTGCTGGTAGTCTTTGAGGCTTACGCCAGGAGCAACGGGATTGATCTGTTCGTCGGAAGAAAGACGCACCAAATGTTTCGGGACGCCGGCCTCATTAGTGTCGAGGTTACACCAGTTGTTCACGCCTACCCGCTAGGCAACAGCCAGCGCAACATTCTTTTCGACTTGCTTGAAAGCGTGCGTGATCGGCTGGTAATGCGAGGCCTGCTCAGCGACATCGAGTACAAAGAGAAGCTAAGCGAGCTTAGCCGGCACCTTGCGGATGCCGGCACGCTCGTCATTCCAAATCTGCATTTCCAGGTTTGGGGAAGGAAACCGGAATGATCCGCCCTTGGAAATAGCGCTAAGTCCGTCTGGGAAGCGCGGAAAACTGTTCTACGGCTGGTGGGTCGTTATGACAGCCGGGCTCGGGTTGGGTCTCGGCTACGCCCCCATCATTGTTTACTCGTTCGGTATCTTCCTCAAGCCCCTGCTCCAGGAATTCCATTCGAGTCGTGGCAACATCTCTCTGGCGTTCACGCTCGCCAATCTCGCGCAGGCGATGATCTCCCCTCTCGTGGGGCGATGGGCGGATCGCTTCGGAGCGAGGAGAGTCATTCTTTTGGGCAGTGCTTTCTTCGCCTCCATGCTTTTCCTCAGCCTCGCACTGTCCACCAGTCTTTGGCAGCTCTATCTGTTCTATGTGTTGCTCGGGATCGCGGGGATCGGAGCGTCTCCACTCCCGTATGGCAAAGTCATCGCAAACTGGTTCGACAGGCGCAGGGGATTGGCATTGGGACTTACCATGTTCGGACTTGGGGCCGGAGCTATCATCATGCCCGCCCTCGCTCAAGGTCTCATCGCGACATTCGGCTGGCGCGGTGCCTACGCCGCAATGGGCTTACCGGTGTTGGCGGTTTGCGTCCCGGTGGTCAGTCTCCTTCTAAAGGAGACTCCCGGCACGATCGGCTGCCTGCCAGACGGGGCGATAGCGGCGCAGCCGCCAATCACCAAGCGTCCAAACGTCGATGGAATGGTCTGGCAAGATGCCCGTCACGGCTACACTTTTTGGACGATGGTCAGCGCGTTTTTCCTGGTGGGCGTCAGCGTACATGGGTGTGTCGTGCACCTGGTACCGATGCTGACAGACAGGGGCGTCAGTCCGCACCGAGCAGCCCTGACGAGTTCGCTGTTGGGCGGTGCTCTCCTCATCGGCAGAGTGGTTACGGGTTACTTGCTGGATCGTATTTTCGCGCCGCGAGTGGCGATGATTTTCTTCAGCGGGGCTGCTGCGGGCATTGCCTTGCTCTTAAGCGGGGCAGCGAGTTGTGCACCATTTCTAGCAGCATTACTGATAGGACTCGGTATGGGCGCGGAGGCGGACATCATTGCTTACTTGACCAGTCGCTACTTCGGTCTTCGAGCGTTTGGTGAGATCTACGGATACGCCTTTGCCGCTTATGTTCTGGCGGGCGCGTTGGGTCCGTGGCTGATGGGGCTGGGGTTCGATCACACCGGTTCTTACAGTCCGGTCCTCGTTGGCTTTCTCGTGGCTACCTTAGGGGCCACGTTGGTGATGTTGAAGCTCGGGCCATATCGCTATCGTGCTCAATCGGCATCGTAAGCCGTCGCAGTGGCGACGCGCGGATCGCGGTGCGTAGCATGAGCGTAATCGTGGGCGCTGTCCCTGTAGCCTCGATTGGATTGCCTGATAGCGGCCGTTCGCCATAGACCGCAATGGGTCGACTTTGCCCATTCGCGGTCACCCGCTGAACCGGCACTGTTAAATCGCAAAATCGAGATCTGCTGACCGGTAGGTATGCCATAAATCAGGTGGATTTCACGCTTTGAACTCCCTTCAAACAACAGGAGTTCAAGATGTTGTCACCAATCGTTGAATCTGGCCGCCGCGATCCCTGGAACAAGGGAAAGCTGGTCGGGCAAAAAGCACCGCTCAAACTCAGGGAGATTTGGGCAATACGCGTTCGCCTCGAGCTGGGCGATCCGCCCCTCGAGCAGCGCCTGTTCGTTCTTGGCGTCGTCGTATTCGGCGTTCTCGGAGATGTCGCCGAATTCGCGCGCCTCCTTGATCCGCGCCGCCACCTCGCGGCGCTTGGTCGTCGAGAGGTGCTCGATTTCCTCTTTCAGCTTCTCGAGACCCTCTGGGGTGATGACCGCCTGACGACTCACTTGAACTACCTCGCTTTTGGCTGTGGGGAGAGCCGCGGAAACGACTCCCAGACCGAAAAAAACGCCCGGATGCGGCGGCC
>Ga0137409_10003779_pt1 | contig 16002 bp, 11 predicted proteins | sample CZODoug1_16funga_FD_122059 | JGI IMG/M metagenome (GOLD analysis project Ga0137409, IMG submission 122059) | Vadose zone soil fungal communities from Angelo Coast Range Reserve, California, USA - CZODoug1_16fungal (Hybrid Assembly) | ecosystem: Environmental > Terrestrial > Soil > Vadose zone... | reverse complement strand
GCCGGCAAGCGCCGGTTGGCGGGCGACACGGCCCGCGCCGCGACGTCCGGCGAGGTAATCCACTCCTCAACTTCGCTTTCCAGCCACGCGGCCTTGCCGCCAATATTTTTTGATCGGGGGAAATTGCCTTGCCGCATCCACAACCAAAGCGTTGGATACGTCACAGGCACACGCCGCAGCAGTTCGGCCTTGTTGATTAGACGCAGAGGCTTGAGATCGCGGGCGACAGCCACCTCGTCTGGAAGAGGCGGCGCGAATTGCGTGAATGATTTAGGCGGGGGTTTAGATTTAGACTTCCTCTTCATGGACGTTCTCCTCTTGTGTTCGAGGAGGAGCGCCAGACAAAAAACGCCAAGCGCTCCGCCTCTATGGGCGGTGCAGCTTCATTTTTTGTCTCCAACAAAGAGGGGATCGGATCGCGAGGTCTCGAAAGGCTTTCGATACTCTTCCGATGTCGCGATTATAGGAGTTTTTACGAGAACGAAAAACAGGATTTTCGAGGTAAAATTACACCCCTTAGTAAAGAAATTTTAGGGGTCTCAACCTAGCTCCCTATCAGAAATAGCGCACTGGCGGCCTTCCTACGCGGTTTCAATCAGTAGGATTTGTTAGCGACGTAACGCAACCACATTATCTGATCCGCCTTCGATCAACGACACGATCTTGTTCGCCACCGTCTCCATGATCCGCTGGTTCTCGTCGCTATAGCGATGCACGTCATAGACATCCGCGATCCCGCCTTCACGGTGGTTCTGAATTCTATTCATTGCGTCGCGACCGAAGCCCAGACCAGTGATCGTGCTTCCATGGGTGCGGCGCAAATCGTGCGGCGTCAATTTCTCCACGCCAAGGCTCTTAACAATATCGCGCAAACTGCCGTCCAAATTGTAGATGACGCTGCCAGCCTCGTTAGCGAACACAAATCCCGGTTCGGAAATTTCCGACCCTAGCTCAATTAGAATTTCATGCGCGGCCTTCGGCAGCCAAACCCGATGTGTCGCGCCGTTCTTGGTACCCGGCCAGCCCATGGACGGCACCGGGTCGCCGGGCAACGTCCACCATCCGTCCTTTATGTGCTCAGTCCGCATGTGGCGGACTTCCCCGGGCCGTTGACCGGTTAACAGGATCATCTTCAACGTCATGCTGCGGACGAGACCAGCGTCATCGAAGGCATTCCAGAACAATGGTACCTCGCTATCCGACAACACCCGCTCGCGGCTCGTCGTCTTGTTGCGCTCGACACCGATGCACGGATTGACCTTAATGCCAGCCAACTCCTCCCGGATCGCCCAACTGAAGATCGAACTTGCCGCAGCCACGATCTGATTGGCAGTGATTGGAGCGTCGATGCCAGACATCAGAGCCTTGACGTCTGAGCGAGCGATATCGGCGGCTTGTAACTTTCCCCAATGTGGCAGCAAACGTTTGACGAGCTTATCAGTCTGTCGCCATGCCTTGTTCTTCTTCTCGGCATATTTCTGATAGCGCGTCGCCAATTGCTCGAAGGTATCGGCAGTTCTAGAGGCTTTGCGATCAGCGGCAGGGTCTTTGCCTTGCGCAACCAGATACATAATCTCGTTAGCCTCCTTGCGGGCCTGTGCCACTGTGATCGCGTTGGCGAGGGCGAGGTGATACCAACGGGACTTACCGCGACGGCTGTAGATAACCTTGAAGGCTTTATGCCCTGACGGTTGCACTTGCACGGCAAGACCGTATTGCAAAGTGTCCCAGACTAAGTAGGGACCGGCCCGTGGCTGCAGGTCAATTACGAAACGGTCATTCAATCGATGCTTGTTGGGTTGCTGCATTCTTCGTCCTCCCGACTAGACCCCGACTAGAGGTCAATGCGATTTGCCCTTAACGAGGCTTTACGGATTTAAACACTCCGAAGTATCGAAAGCCCTTGCGGCGCAGGCATTTCAGCGATTTTCTCGCCCTATCTTATCGCGCCTTTATGAGGCTTAAAAGCTGTTAATCTTATCGTCCGGTTTACCAACGCCGGAGGAGGACCGTTCAACGATCCAGCTTTTTGCGGAAATGCACGCCGACATAAACCAGAGAGCACCGCGAGCAAGTTTCACCTCCGGCCGCACTCAAGCGACGACAGCGTCAGGGCCTCTTAACCGATTGCTAACTGCGCCTCCTAACGTTGCTTCCATTAGTAACAGGGTACGCTGCCACTAAAGGGAGAGGCATGAGCGAACCAGGTCCTGACAGCGGCGATGGATTGCTACGCGGCGAAGCCGATCGCGCCGATAGCAAAACCAGCGAGGCCATTGCTTTGAAAAACTCCCGGGCAATCGGGTGGCTGACCTTTTGCGGCATTTTTTCCGCCGTGATCCTCGTGCCTGATGCAGTATTCTCGAGGTTTGCCGATTGGTGGCAGCCGGCCAAATTGCTGGTCGGTGTGATCGTTCTTTGTCTGTTTGTGACCGCCTTCATTCTCATTTCAATGGGCCGTCTGGTGTCGAAGCAACGCCAACGGCCCGATCGATGGCTCGCGATCGAACGGCATCAGCTCAGTGTCGCCGTGAACAATATTCCGCAGGGCGTCGTTCTTTACGACACATCGGCGCGGGTTACGGTTTGCAACCAGCGTTACATCGAGATGTTCGGGTTGTCGCCGGACGTGGCCAGGCCGGGCTGCACCATGCAGGAGCTGATCTCGCATCGGAAAGAGACCGGCTCTTTCGACGGCGACGTTGAAGAGTTCTGCTCCTCCGTCATCCGCAATATGGCGCTCGGGAAAGTCACCCATCAGATCACAAAGGTCGCGGACGGCAGAGCAATCCAGATCGTAAACCAGCCGCTGGCGACGGGCGGATGGGTGGCCACGGTGGAAGATGTCACGGAGCGCGAACGTACGACCGAAAAAATCGCTCGTTTGGCGCATTACGACGCGCTTACCGATTTGCCTAATCGGGTGCTGTTTCGAGAGCAACTCGAACAGGCTCTCAACAAGGTTCGGTCCGGCGAACGCTTGGCTGTTCTGTACATCGACATCGACGAGTTCAAGGGCGTCAATGATGCCCTGGGACATCCGGTCGGCGACGAGCTCTTGAAGGCGGTGGCGGCTCGCCTGCGCGGCTGCCTTCAAAAAAACGATGTCGCCGCTCGGTTAGGCGGTGACGAATTTGCAATCATTCAGACTGGCGTAAAGCGTCAATCGGAAACGATGTATCTCGTGGAAAACATTTATACGGCGATCCGGCAGCCGTTTGACTGTGCCGGTCATCTTATCACCACGGACGCCAGCATCGGCATTGCCATCGCTCCAGAGGACGGCGCGGATCTGGACCAACTGCTCAAGAACGCCGACTTGGCGATGTATGGGGCCAAGGCCGATGGACGTCGCACCTATCGCTTCTTTGAGCCGGGGATGGACGAGCGCGTCAAGGCGCGGCGGCTCATAGAACTGGAGCTGCGCCAGGCCATCATGGACGGCGGCTTCGAAGTTTACTACCAGCCGTTGGTGCATCTCGGGACCAACAAGATCAGCGGTTGCGAAGCGCTTCTGCGCTGGCGTCACCCCAAGCGGGGCATGATATCGCCCGCGGAATTCATCCCGATTGCCGAAGAGACCGGTCTCATCAACCAGCTCGGTGACTGGGTGCTCAACACCGCATGTATCGAAGCCGTGAACTGGCCGGGTCATGTCCGCGTCTCGGTCAACGTCTCGCCGGTCCAGTTCAAGAGCCAGACCCTGGCGCTCAATGTGGCTTCCGCGCTCGCGGTCTCGGGCCTCGCGCCGGAGCGGCTGGAGCTCGAGATCACCGAGGCGGTGCTTATTCGTGACGATGAAGCGGCGCTGGCTTTGCTGCACCAATTGCGCGAATTGGGGGTGCGGATCGCGCTGGATGATTTCGGCACCGGCTATTCCTCGCTCAGCTACCTGCAGCGGTTTCCCTTCGACAAGATCAAGATCGATCGCTGCTTCGTCAAAGACATCGCCGGTCCAGCCGGATCGTCATCGATCGTGCAAGCGGTCGTCAACATCGCCGCCGCGAGCAACATGACGACCACAGCAGAAGGCGTGGAAACGGAGATGCAGATGGAAATGCTGCGCGCGCTTGGTTGCACCGAGATGCAGGGATATCATTTCAGTCCGGCAATCCCTGCGCTGGAAATCGGAAAGATGCTGGCCTCGCGTTCGGACGCGGTCGCGTCCGCCGCTTGAACTGCCGGCGCCCGCGGACGATCGGACCCGTTATGCAGGCGCCGGGGGCTGGCCTCGGCTGCCGCAAAGCTGTAAATCTTGTCTCAATAAGAAACAGGGCAGGGTGGAACGCGATGACACGCGGCATTGAATTTTGAGCGATTTCGCGCGGCCTTCCGTGCTCGCGCCCTTCCGTATCCGGAACTACCGTTTCCAATGGCCGGCCGATCTGCTCACATCGTGGGCGTTCGAGATGGAGACGCTTATTCTCGGCTGGTACGTGCTGGTCGAGACCCGCTCGGTGCTGCTGCTGACATTGTTCGCGTCGCTCAGTTACGTCGGCACGCTGATTGCTCCTTTATTCGGTGTGGTGGGCGATCGCATCGGGCATCGCGATCTGCTGGCCATGATGCGCGCGACCTATGCAGTGCTGGCGGGCACGTTGATGACGCTGGCGCTGACGGGCCATTTGAGCCCCGTCTACGTCCTTGTCATCGTGGCTCTGATGGGTCTTGTTCGACCGTCGGATCTTGGCGTGCGCGGCGCGCTGGTCGCCACCGTCATGCCGCATGATCAATTGATCGGCGCCATCAGCATTTCCAGAACCACAATGGACACCGCGCGCATCGTCGGTGCGCTGAGCGGCGCCGGACTGTTCGCAGCGCTCGGCATGGGACCGGCCTATGTCGCGATCGTCAGCCTTTATGCCGTCTCTACGCTGCTGACCCTTTGCGTCGTGGCGCCGTCGAAACCGCATCCGGTCGACGACGCGGCTGACGGCATGCTGCGGCGTTCGCCGCTGCGCGACCTGAAGGAGGGCGTGGTCTATGTCTGGACCACGCCGCGGATGCGCGCGGCGATGTGGATCGCGTTCCTCGCCAATCTCACCGCCTATCCGCTGTCCAACGGGTTGTTGCCCTATGTCGCGCGGGAGATCTACCGCAGCAACCAGACCGGACTTGGCTATCTGTCGGCCAGCTTCGCGGTGGGCTCGCTGGTCGGCTCCATCCTCCTGAGCCTGATCGGCGGCATTCGGGTGGCGCGGTTGATGATCGGCGCCACCGTCATGTGGTACGCGACGCTATTGCTGTTCGCGCAGATGCAGACGGTGCCGGCCGCGATCGCCTGCCTGATGCTGGCGGGCTTCGCGCAAAGCCTTTGCATGATCTCGATCGCGGTGATCCTGATGCGCACCGCCAGCGAACATTTTCGCGGCCGGGTGATGGGCGTGCGCATGATGGTGATCTATGGTCTGCCGCTCGGCCTGCTGGCGGCTGGCAGCCTGATCGACGAGATCGGATTTGCCGCGACCGGCATCCTTTACGCGACGGCCGGCCTGACGTTGATGATGGCGGTCGTTTTGCACTGGCGCGGGGATCTGTGGCATGTGCATGCGCCGGCGAATGCGAAGTGAGCTCGGTCCATGCCGCGGCCCTCAACGGCTGGACTCGATGGGAAATTCGAGCTTTAGGTTCACAAGTTCGCTCGATTTCTGAAGATATCTGAGGATCAAAGCCGATCCGAGGGGAATACCATGTCAAAGACAGCTCTGGTGGTTTCAGCGCACCCGGGAGATTTCGTCTGGCGGGCCGGCGGCGCGATCGCGCTGCACGCCAGGAAGGGCTACCGCGTCAAGATCGTGTGTCTGGCGTTCGGCGAGCGCGGGGAATCCCAGTTCGCCTGGAAGCAGCCTGATATGACGCTCGACAAGGTCAAGGCCGGCCGCCGCGACGAGGCGGAACGCGCGGCCGCCGCGCTCGGCGCCGAGATCGAGTTCTTCGATGCCGGCGACTATCCGCTGCGCCTCACCGAGGCGCATATGGACCGGCTGATCGACATCTACCGCGAGCTCAACCCGAGCTTTGTGCTGACGCATTCGCTGGAAGACCCCTACAATGTCGATCATCCGGCGGCGGCAGCCTATGCGCAGGAGGCGCGCATTATCGCGCAGGCGATGGGCCACAAGCCGCAGGCGGATTACAATTACAGCGCACCGCCGGTGTTTTTGTTCGAGCCGCATCAGCCGGAAATGTGCAATTTCAAGCCGCAGGTCATCCTCAACATCGACGAGGTCTGGGATATCAAGCGCAAGACCTTCGAGATCCTCGCGGCGCAAAAGCACCTCTGGGCCTATTACGAGCGGGTGGCGCTGCAGCGGGGCATGCAGGGCGGGCGGAATTCCGGCAAGGCCATGACCTATGGCGAGGCCTATCAGCGGCTATTCCCTGTCGCGGTGGAGGAACTGGCATGAAGACGGTCGTTGTCCGCAATATCGATTTGAGGTGACAATGCGGCTGCGCACACTGCTTGGCGACCATCTCTGCACCGCGGCGCTGAAGAATGGCTCGATCAAGTCCGATTTGGTCACGCTGGATTTTGTGGACTATTCGCCGACCAACAAGGGTTTCAAGCCGATGGTGCGCGAAGGGGCTTTCGACGTGTCGGAGATGGCCATCGTCACCTATCTGATGGCGAAGAGTTTCGGCAAGCCGATGGTGCTGCTGCCGAGCGTGGTGGTGGCGCGGTTTCAACACGCCTATGCCGTCTATCGAGCGGAGCTCGGAAATCTGAAGCCGCGCGATCTCGAGGGCAAGCGCGTCGGTATCCGCTCCTTCACCACCACGACCGGCGCCTGGCTGCGAGGAATCCTCGCCAACGATTATGGGGTCGACCTCAATTCGATCCGGTGGGTCACGTTCGAGGAGGCGCATGTCGCCGAATTTCAGGACAATACGGAGCGTGCGCCCGCGGGCAAACAGATCATCCAGACGCTGCTCGACGGCGAACTCGATGCGGTGCTCGGTGAAAAGGTGAAGCGACCGGGCCTGAAGCCGCTGTTTCCGGATGCCGCCCGCGAAGAGTTCTCATGGTTTGCCAAGCACGGCGTGGTGCCGATCAACCATATGGTGGTGGTCAGCAAGGCGCTGTCCGAGCAGCACCCGGAAGCCGTGCGTGAAGTCTATCGGTTGCTTGCGACGGCCGCAGCCGCCGCACCTCGGCTGAGCGTTGATCGAATGCGCCGTTCCCTGGAAATGATCATCGGTTATACCGCGCAGCAGGGGCTTATTCCCCGTGCCTTCGCGGTCGAGGAGTTGTTCGACGATCTGACGCTGCAGTTGTAGAGCGGGCCAAGGCGCGCTTTGCCGTGCCCACCCCACGACGTTCGAGAGAATGGAGAGATACGGATGAACCCGGAGCCGATTTTCGATCTCGCCCATCTCGGCCATATGGAATTGCTGACGCCGAAGCCGGATGAAAGTCTGCAATTCTTCGTCGACGTCATGGGCATGACCGTCAGCGGCCGCAAAGGCGAATCGGTGTACCTGCGTGGCTGGGACGATTACGAGCGCTATTCGCTCAAACTGACCGCCTCGAAAACCTCAGGCATGGAACACATGGCGCTGCGCGCGCGCAGCCCGCAGGCGCTGGAACGCCGGGTCGCGGCGCTGAAGGGATCCGGGTACGAGATCGGCTGGACCGATGGCGATATGGGGCAGGGCCCCGCGTTCCGCTGCCGCGATCCCGACGGCCATATCATCGAACTCTATTACGAGACCGAATGGTACGAGGCGCCGCCTGAACTCAAGCCGGCCTTGAAAAATCAGGCGCAGCGCTTTCCCGCGCGCGGCGTCAATGTCCGCCGGCTCGATCACCTCAATTGCCTGGCGGTCGACATCAAGGCCAATCGCATTTTCTTTGAAAAGTATCTGGGTTGCCGGCTGACCGAACAGATCGTGCTCAACGACGGCACCGAAGCCGCGATGTGGATGACGATGTCGAACAAGAGCTATGACTTCGCCTATTCGCACGATCATTCCAACACGCCCGGCCGTTTCCATCACGTCACCTATGCACTCGACAGCCGCGAGGAGATCCTACGCGCGGCCGATACCTTCCTCGAGAACGGCGTCTATATCGAGACTGGCCCGCACAAGCACGCCATCCAGCAGACCTTTTTCCTTTACGTCTACGAACCCGGCGGCAACCGCGTCGAAGTCGCCAACGCCGGCGCCCGTCTCATCCTGGCGCCCGACTGGAAACCGATCGTGTGGACCGAGGAGGAACGCAAGAAAGGCCAGGCGTGGGGGCTGAAGACGATCGAGTCGTTTCATACCCACGGCACGCCGCCGGTTGAGGGGTGAGGCCGACGGTCCGTCTGCGGCGTTGCAACTGAAGCCGCGGTCGAACCGACGATCCGGCGTATTTGGCGCAGTTGCGCGTCTTTTGTTCCCGGTCGCCCATAATTTCCGCAGTCTCTGCCTAAATCCTGGGATCGGTTGATCCAACTTTTTGTGCGCCCCGAGACAAGCCTCAAACCGGCGAGTGACCGTAGGCTGCCCTTCGAACCCAGACATGGCACCGCCATGACAACGTCGAAGGAGAAAACAGATGCTTAAGCGGTTTTCCACCGAAGGCCGGACGCGGCGGTCGTCATCCGCTGCGGTTGCCGGATTGCGCCATGCTGCACTGGCGGCGTTTCTGTTCGCGGGCATTTGCGCGCCAATATCAGCCAGCGCCGCGGCGCCCGCGGGCTGCGCGGCGTTGCAGGCGAAATATCCCGATTTGAAAGGCAAGAAACTCGTCAACGCGATCAACCCGCACACCCCGGGCTATGAGGCGATCGATCCAAAAGATCCCAGCAAATATGTCGGTTTCGATATCGATCTCGGCGAGCAGATCGGCGAGTGCCTCGGCTTCACGCTGACCTACAAGGCCGTGACATTCGCGGCGCTGTTGACGACGTTGTCGAGCGGGCAGGCCGATATCGTGATTTCTGATATCTACGCTACAGAGGAGCGCGCAAAAGCGGCCGACTTCATCACCTATTCGAAGGTGTTCGATGGCGTTCTGGTCGCCAAGGGTAATCCGAAGAAGATCACCGGCATCAATACCTCGATGTGTGGCGCGGCGGCGGCCGAGAACACCGGCTATGTCGAGGTTCCGCTGATTCAGGCGCTGATGCCGCAGTGCAAGGCCGAGGGCAAGCCGGAGCCAACGATCCAGCTCTATGACAACAACGCCAATTGCATCCAGGCTATCCTCGCCGGCCGCGCCGACACCTACGTCAACGACGTCAACACCGTCGATCAGGCGGTGAAGGCCTATCCCGACAAGCTGGAGAAGGCGATCGCGGTCACCATTCCCTATTCGGTCGGCATCGCCGTTCCCAAGAACAAGCCTGAGTTCCGCGACGCGGTGATGGCCGCGCTGATCGAAGTTCAGAAGGCCGGCATTCACATGGATCTGCTGAAGAAGTGGAATCTCGATGTGAACAACTTCAAAGAGCCCGACATTCTTTCCGTCAAATAATGTCGCTCTTTGTCCATTACCTCAGCCTGCCGTATCTGATCGAGGGCATCTGGTTCACCGTCGCGGTGACCGCCCTCGGGCTGGCCGGCGGGCTGATCCTCGGCCTGATCCTTGCGGCGATGCAGCTCAGCCGCTTCTGGATGCTGGCCGCATTCGCCCGGGGCTACACCGTGATCTTCCGCGGCACGCCGCTGATCCTGCAGATGGTGTTCGCCTACGACGCGTTGCCGCATATCGGCATCAAGCTGAGCGCGATCGGCGCCGCGGGGCTGGCATTGGCGGCCAATGAAGCGCCCTTCATCGCGGAGATGCTTCGCGCCGGCGTGCTCGGCATCGATCGCGGACAAGTCTCCGCCGGTCAGGCGCTCGGGATGACGCCCGCTTTGCTGATGCGGCGGATCATCGCGCCGCAGGCCATCCGCATGATGGTTCCGGCTTTCGGCAATGAAACCGTCAGCGCTCTGAAAAATTCATCGCTCGCAAGCGTCATCTCCGTGCAGGAGTTGACGCTGAGAAGCACGCAGCTTGCGTCTTCCACGTTCGATTTCTTCTCGATCTTCTTCGCCTCCGGCCTGATCTATCTGGTGCTCACGACAGGCGTCAGCGTGATCCAGTTGTTGGTGGAACGGGCGCTCGATCTCGACCGGCCTGCGACGCCAAACCGTTTCGGCCGGTTCATGCCCTGGTATCGCGCTCCGTCCGTGTTGACCCCGATCATCGCGGAGCCGATGGCGCCCGCCGACGCGCGATCCGCCGAAGTCATCCCCTATGCGGCGCCCCCAAGGGATGCCAAGAGGGACGCCAAGGCATCGAGGGCGGACCGGACCAAACGATCGGCCACCCTCACGCGCAACGACGTCGTGGTCGACGTCAACGGATTATACAAGGCCTATGACAGCCAGCCTGTTCTCGCCGGCGTTGATATAACGGTAAGGGTCGGCGAAGTCGTTGCATTGCTGGGCCCGAGCGGGTCGGGCAAGAGCACGCTGTTGCGGTGTATCAATCATCTGGAGGGCTGGGACGCGGGAACCGTCAAGATCGACGGCCGCCGTATCGGCTTTCGGGAAGACGGCAAACCGCTTTCGCCGCGCGACATGGCGAACGAGCGCGCCACCGTCGGCGTCGGCATGGTGTTCCAGCAATTCAATCTCTTCAGTCACCTGACGGCGCTGGAGAACATCGCCGGGCCGCTGCGCTGGGTCCACGGCGTTTCACGGGCAGATGCCGATCAGCGCGCGCGCGAGCTGCTCGAACGCGTCGGCCTCAGCCACCGCGCCGACGCGCTGCCGAGGCATTTGTCCGGCGGCCAGCAGCAGCGCGTCGCGATCGCGCGCGCGATTGCGCCCAATCCCAGCGTGCTGCTGCTCGACGAGCCGACCTCGGCGCTTGACCCGGAACTGGTCAATGAAGTGCTGGAAGTGATCCGGCGCCTCGCAGTCGAGGATGGCCTGACCATGATCATCTCGACGCATCAACTGCGTTTCGCCGACGAGGTCGCGGATCGCGTCGTGTTTCTCAGCGGCGGTTCCATCATCGAAGAGGGGCCTGCGCATGAGGTCCTCACCAATCCCCGCAACCCGGTCACGGCGCGCTTTCTCAGCGTGATGGAGGCCGGCAAGGCGCCGGAGAAAACCGCATGATCAGTCAATTCTTGATCGCTTGCTGAAGAGGCACTCGCATGAAGCACCACACGCTACCGGTATCGCCGGCCACCGTTCACTGGGGATATTTCAGCAAGAAGGTCGTGCCCGCTTTGACGCTGCGCTCGGGCGACCGCGCCACCATCGAGACATTGACGCACCACGCCAATGACGATTACGAGCGCATGATCGCCAACGATCCCGGCGCCGAAAGCGTGTTCCACTGGACCCGCGAGCACAAGGCGGTGGTGCGTCGCGGCGCCGGACCCACGGAAGGCCCGTTCATTCGCGGCTCGGGCGAGGGCGTCGGCGTTCATCTGTTGACCGGGCCGGTCGCGATCGAGAATGCAGAACCTGGCGACGTGCTGGAAGTCCGTATCCTGGACGTCCGGCCGCGCCCCAGTTGCCACGCCTGCCATGCCGGCCGTTGTTTCGGTTCCAATGTCGCAGCGAATTGGGGTTTTCACTACCACGACCTCATCGAGGAGCCGAAGCCGCGCGAGGTCATCACGATCTTCGAACTCGACACCTCAGGCGAGCCGTTCGCGAAGGCCGTCTATAATTATGTCTGGACCCCGCAGACCGATCCCGATGGGATCGTGCATGCCATGATCGATTATCCGGGCGTGCGGGTCGATCACGCCACCATCCGCAAGCGCGAGAACATCCTGTCCCATGTGAAGGTGCCGGCACGGCTGCACTTCGGCACCATGGGGCTGGCGCCCTCGGAATCGGATTTCGTCAGCTCGATCCCGCCAAGCTACACCGGCGGCAACATCGATGACTGGCGGATCGGCAAAGGGGCCCGGATGTATTATCCGGTCGCGGTGCCGGGCGCGTTTTTCTCGGTGGGCGACCCGCACGCGGCCCAGGGAGACAGCGAATTGGGCGGCACCGCCATCGAGACATCGCTGACCGGCGACTTCGAGTTCATCCTGCACAAGCACCGCGACCTCGGCGGCACCGCGCTGGAGGGGCTTTCGCATCCGATGCTGGAGACCGACAGCGCCTGGTCGGTCTACGGTTTCACCTATCCGAATTACCTCGCCGAACTCGGGGCCAATGCGCAGACCGAAATCGCCAATCATTCGAGCCTCGACCGCGCGATGCGCGATGCGTTCCGTAAACTGCGACGGTTTCTGATGACGGTGCATCGGATGAGCGAGGATGAGGCGATTTCGCTGATGTCGGTGGGGGCGGATTTCGGCGTGACGCAGGTGGTCGATGCCAATTGGGGCGTCCACGGCACGATCCGGAAGAACGTGTTCCGATGCGACTGATGTTCTAGGAAATGGCGTATCCGCGGGTTGCAGTCCCCCTAGAGATATCCGGTAGTTGCATCTGGTGGCCGCCGCGGCAATCTGCGCCGCGGTTCTGGCACGGAGGTTGCTTCGATTCCCGTGTTTGGGGTCAATCAATGAGCTTCCGGCCGTTCACGAGTGAATCCTATTCCGAGGACGCCCGGCCCGAGGCGTGGCGGGACGTTCTAAGTGCGGTCGGTCTGCAGCCCTCGGCGGCCTCGAGCGTTCCCACCGGGCATGCGACGGCCTCGCGCCGCAATGCCGAGGGCATTGTGCTGGCGAAATTGTCGGCGGGCTCGCAGGCCGTGTCGCCATTGTCAGGTCTCGCCGACGATGTTCCGATCGTGCTTTTGCCGATCGAGGACGGTGTCACGCTGCGGACACAAGCGGGCCATCAGATCATTTCGACCGGGCAGCTCCTGTTGTTGCCGCGCAAGGCCGACTGGAGCGTGGCCTTTCAGCGCGACATGCGCGCGGTGGTGTTGTCGGTGACGTCGGATGCGTTTCATGGCCGCAAGGTCAGCAAACCGGCCTTCGACGAGGTCCGGGTCTTGCCGCCGGGCGGCTTTACGGAAGTGTTTTCGCGCACGCTGGAGACGGCGGCGCGAAATCTCGAGACATTATCCGATCCCGAATGGGCGGCGGTCGCCCAGGGTCTCGCCGACCTACTGCCGACATTCATGCGGCAGCGCGTGACCACGACGGATGCAGGCGGCACGGCAACCCAGGCGGCGATCCTTCATCGTCTGTGCGAGACCATCGAACGCAAGCTCGACGATCCCGATCTTACGCCAGCGAGGGTGGCGGAGATCGAGGGAATATCCGAGCGCTATTTGCAAAAGCTGTTCGAAGGCTCAGGCACCAGCTTCACGCATTATCTGCGCGAGCGCCGGTTGCAGCGAACGTCGGCGGAACTGTCCAGTCCGGCGGAGGCGCATCATTCGATCTCGGAAATCGCCTACCGCAATGGCTTCAATGATTCCGCGCATTTCAGCCGGGTGTTCCGGCATCGATTTGGCCTTTCGCCGCGCGAATTTCGCCAGCAGGAAATCGAGCGCATAGCAGCCTCCTCGGCAACAGCCGGACAGCGCGGCTGGCCGCAGCAGGCGCTGGCGCAGCTGCGCAGCCATCATCCGTTGGTGAGCGCGCGAAAGTGCGCGGCACCGGCGCAAGCGGACCTGATGATCCCGAGCGCGGAGGGCGAGCACCGTCACCATCACCTTTCGGTGGAAGCCGCGCGCGTGCATTGGGGATATTTCAGCAGGTCGCTGCCGCCGCAAACGGAGATCGATTCGGGCGACACGATTACGATCGAGACCCTGACGCAGCATGCGTCCGACGATCCGGAGCGGATGATCAAGGGCGATGCCGGGGCTGAGAGCGTCTTTCGCTGGACGCCTGAGGCGAAGAATGTCGACCGGCGCGGCGCCGGGCCGATGGATGCATCGGTCTACGGCCGCGGAGCCGGCGAGGGGTTCGGCGTCCACATCTGCACCGGTCCGGTGGCCGTGAAGGATGCGCAGCCCGGCGACGTGCTCGAAGTCCGCATCCTCGACGTCGTGCCGCGCCCCTGCCGAAACCCCGACTTCGAAGGCCGGATGTTTGGCTCCAGCGTCGCGGCCTGGTGGGGCTATCACTACAACGAATTGCTCACGGAGCGAAAACCGCGCGAGGCCGTGACGATCTACGAGATCGACTTCGCGGGGCGCGAAGGCGATCAAGACCAAACGCGTTACGCGTGGGCGCTTTATTCCTATCGCTGGGAGCCGCAAACCGATCCGTTCGGCGTTGTTCACACTACCTACGATTATCCCGGCGTACCGGTCGTCCCAGGTTCCGTCAAGCGAAGGCACAACGTGCTCGACGGCATCCGCATCCCGCTGCGTCCGCATTTCGGTGTGATCGCGCTTGCGCCTCGCGAGGTGGATTTCGTCGACTCGATTCCGCCGTCCTATTTCGGCGGCAATCTCGACAACTGGCGGCTCGGCAAGGGATCGACGGTCTATCTGCCGGTGTCGGTGCCGGGCGCCTTGCTTTCGGTGGGCGATCCGCATGCGACCCAGGGCGACGGCGAATTGGGCGGCACCGCCATCGAATGTTCGATGACCGGAACGTTCCAGCTCATCCTGCACAAGAAAGCCGACATGGCCGGCCGCGTCTTCGCCGACCTGACCTATCCCTTGATCGAGACCGAGACCGACTGGGTGTTGACCGGTTTCAGCCACCCGAACTATCTGGCGGAGTTCGGCGCCAAAGGTCAGAGCGAGGTCTACGCGACATCGTCGCTCGATCTTGCGATGAAGGACGCGTTTCGCAAGATGCGCCGCTTCCTGATGAACATCAAAGGACTGAGCGAGGATGAGGCGATCGCGCTGATGTCAGCCGCGGTAGACTTCGGCGTGACGCAGGTGGTGGATGGCAACTGGGGCGTTCATGCCATCCTGAGCAAGCGCCTGTTCGAACATGCTCCGCGATCATGACTGACGGGGGTCGCATCCATTGAAATTCCACATGATCGCAGGCGGGCCAAGGCCAGTCGCGCCGTTTAGCCATGCCGTCGAAACCGATGGTTTCGTCTTCGTCACCGGACAGATGCCGGATACGCCTGATGCGCCTGGCCAATTGCCCGATACCATCGAAGCGCAGACCCGTGCCGTGATGGAAAATCTGCGGCTGGTGCTGGCCGGGCTCGACCTCGGTTTCGAACATGTGGCGATGGCGCGGATCTATCTGACCCGCTTCAAGCAGGATTACGCAGCCATGAACGAGATCTATCGAAGCTATTTCGCGCAAGGCCGCCTGCCGGCGCGCACCTGCGTTGGGGTGACTGGGCTGGCGTATGACGCGCTGATCGAGATCGATCTGATTTGCCGACGGCCGAGGCTCGGGTAGCGGCTCAGCCCGATTACTTCGTGGTCAAGAAATTTATCGAACCGGCGCTGGCGATGAAATAGGCTGGCGCGCATACCCTGCGCAACCGTTGTTGGTGAATTGCGACATGACCAGCCCCACCGCACGCTCGATCGCTGACGCCGGCGCGGGGGTGCTCGAGCTCTTGCGCCTGTTCAAGGGCGACCAGGCCGCCGCGGATCAATACGCGGCCGGGCGGCTGGAGAAGGCATGCGCGATCGAACCTGTTCTCCGGGCATTCGAATATCTTCCGGTCGATACCGCGCCGAGGCCGGGACCGCTGTCGGGCATTCCGGCGGCGATCAAGGACATCATCGCGACTGCTGACATGCCGACCACCAACGGCTCGCCGATCTACCGGGATCACGTGCCCGCCGCCGATGCCTGGGTCGTGGAACAGCTTCGCAAGCTCGGCGCCACGATTTTCGGCAAGACCGTCTCAACCGAGTTCGCCTGGCGTCATCCCGGACCGACCGTCAATCCATGGAACATCAAGCATACGCCGGGCGGTTCGTCATCCGGCTCCGCGGCTTCTGTCGCCGCGGGCATCGTGCCGCTGGCGTTGGGGACGCAGACGCTGGGCTCGATCATCCGCCCCGCCGCCTTCAATGGCGTCGTCGGATTCAAGCCGAGTTTTGGCGCGATCCCGCGCAGCGGAGTGCACCATCTCAGTCCATCGCTCGAC
>Ga0137409_10003778_pt1 | contig 16002 bp, 16 predicted proteins | sample CZODoug1_16funga_FD_122059 | JGI IMG/M metagenome (GOLD analysis project Ga0137409, IMG submission 122059) | Vadose zone soil fungal communities from Angelo Coast Range Reserve, California, USA - CZODoug1_16fungal (Hybrid Assembly) | ecosystem: Environmental > Terrestrial > Soil > Vadose zone... | reverse complement strand
AGCCAGTAGCCCGCCTTTTCGATGCGGAACAGGAAGTCGGGCGAAACCAGCAGCACCTGGACAGCCTTCTCGATACCGTAATCGAAATCGCCCTTGCCGCGGGCGCTCTGATAAAACGCCACGAGCGGCCTCAGGTCCGAATCGGTGACTGGCCGGCGGTAGGCGCGGCGGCTGAGGTTGGCCAGAATCTTGGCCGTCGCCGCTTTGAATTCGCTGCCCGACTCTCGCTGGGGATTTAAGAGCAAGTCACTGTACCACAGAGACTTGACCCTCAGAGACGAGACACCCCTAAAGTCCGGAAACTCGTGGCGTCACGATTGCGCTATGTAATGGCACCCCGAGGAGTTTGGCGATGGCTAACGATATGCCCGATCAAATGTCGACACCGGCACTCGAACCGCGACTTGGCCGAAGCGTTTCGCTCGACCACGCCGCCGAGCTGCGGATCTCGCTCCAGCTCGTCGTCCGCGGTAGCGCCGGCGAGCGGCGGTGGAGCGCCGAGTTCGGGAAGCTGTACCAGCGCAAACCGGCCCGGATCCCCGGCCTGCGAAAGGACGGGGTGGCCGGAGAGATCGAGGCCGGAGCCCTCCTGGAGCCGCCCCTCCGGGCCTGGCACTGCAGCGGGGGATATCTGGTCGACCGGGGCCCGCAGTCCGCGGTGTCGTCGCTGATGGGGGAACTTCCGAAGCATCGGCCCGAGTTGCGCGAGTACGCGCGGCTCGACCTTCGAGGCGCCGGCCAGGAGGAGTACCGCTTCTCGACCTGGAGCCTGGACGACGACCTGGGCTGCTCCGGGTACGACGTCTTCAAGGGCGCGCTCTACCAGCGCACGATCGTCGAGCACACCGGCGGCAGCCCCCGCGTGGGCCGGGAGGAGGCCAGGGTGCTCGCGGATCTGCGCGAGGTGGCCGCGGACGATGTCGCAACCCGGAACCTCCTGTGGGACGCGCTCGCGGCCCGCCGGCGGCTGCAGGAGCAGCAGGCGGCGCAGGCCGCGAGCGACGGCGACGCGCGGGTCGCCGCCATCGCCGGAGCCGCGGAGGATTTTGGCCTGGGCAAGAACTTCCTCCGCGCCCAGGAGGTCCTGCGCGACCGCATCCGCCTCTACGGCGGCGATCTCGACGCCGTCCTGCTCCGCGCCCTCGTCCGGTTCGGGCGGGAAGGACGCGCGGTCCAGGCGGCCGCGGAGCAGCTGGCGCTGGCGTGCCGCCGCGCCGCGTTCGATGCCACGGTGGAGCGTGAGAAGCCCGCGACCGCCGCGGGGGCGCCCGGATCGACGGAGCTGACGGCGATGCTGGACGACGTCCATCGCCGCCTGCTGGAAGCGGCGGAGTCGCAGGAGCTGAGCGACGCGATGATGAACGCGGCCGAGTTTACGAAGGCGGCGGCGCACGTCGCCCGCGCCCGCGAGCTCCTGGGCGGCGGGAAATGAAAAACCCCGGCGCGATCGGGGAGACCGCGCCGGGGCCGGAATCCTGTCGGACTAATACCAGCCGATGCCGTTGGCGATGTAGTAGAAGTGCCCGGACATTGTGTTCTCCTGCGGCGTCGCCACGAAGGCGATCCAGAGAGAGGATCCGAAAATCCTCGAGGAGAGGTCCTCCGCATTCGCGGCGCTGATCTCCGTCAGGCCCCCCGTCGTATTGAGCGAGCTGATGATGTTGAAGGCGCGGCGGCTGCCCGAGTCGCTTTCCAGCGTGATATAGCCCCAGATCGGGTGGCTGATGATGCCGGCGGTGAGGGAGCTGTTCGCGACGATCTTCACTTCCGCGAGGCCGCCCGCCTGGGAGTTGCCGGACATGTGCACGGGCGTGGGGACGAAGAGCTGGAGCTCCGCTTCGGGGCCGGCCGTGTAGACCGACGAGTAGGAATCCTTCCAGACCTTGAGCGTGAACGGCCGGGTGAAGGCCGCGGGATTATTCTGTACGGCCTGCAGAGCGCGGGTCATGAACACTGCGGGCACCGGGGCGAGGTAGCGGCGGAACGAGAAAGCCGGCGGCGCCGCCGGATACCAGAACTCGACGACCACCGTCGCGCCGGTGGCGAGGCGAAGGGTTGCGCGGCGGGTCTCGGGAACGGTATCCGTCACGCTGACGACATCGCTGACGCTGAGGCTGCGCGGGCCGTTGACGTACACGGCCACGGTCGGGATCTGAGAGTTGATCGGCCGGGCCAGCTGGACGTTGGACTGCGCCTGGACGGCCGTGGCCGCCAGACCCAGGAAGAACAGGGTCGCGATCGGAGTACGGTTCATGGGATGTTCTCCTTATCTGTTTCTTCGCGGATGAAGTCCGCGAAGCGACTTACGGGGTCTCGACGCCCAGCCGGGCATTGAGACGGGTGAGGAACCGGTCGAGCTCGGTCGCGCTCCCTTCCGGGTTCGCGTGCGACACTTCCGCCACGATCTGCGCAAGGCGGCGGTTGAGCCCGCCGGCCTCGTCGAACGCGCGAAGGTCGGCTTGCGGCAGGCTGAGGATCCACTCCTGGAGCACCAGGACATCCTCCTCCGCGGCCGGCGGAACGGCCGGGACCGCGGTGATCCGGGACTGCTGCCGGGCGTTGCCCGCGTCCGCATCGACCTGCGGCCGAACGGGCTCCACGGGCGTCGGCGTCGTTCTGGAAACCTCCTCCTTCACGAATTCCGGGGCGCGCTTCCGCGGGGCGAGCGGCTTTCCGGGGGTTTCCTGCGGATGGGCGGAGACCGCTGCGGCCAGCAGGGCGACGGCGCCTAGACCGACCAGGGTGGGAATCAGCGGGCGGACTCCAAGATGGGTTTTTTTCGGGGTCATTTTCCTTCTCCTCCTCGCGTCGTCCGCGGGCCGGGCGGGCCCTGCGAACACCTTTCTTGAGACTGGATCTATGAATCGGAGGTTACATGAAAAATACAACCGAGAAGTTCCGGGCTACGGCTTCGCGCACGCTTCACCTTCGACCACGCCCTGTGGACCGGCGCCCTGACCGTCAATGCCGATACGCTCGACGCGGCCGATACGATCAGCATCGGCGGGACGAGCGCCCTCGACGTCTCGTGGCTCTTCCAGCCGGGCTGGAACGCCACGCCGGTCAACGTCAGCGTCGGCGGCCTCTCCAGCGGCTCCGTCCGGATCCGCGTCTGGGACTGCGCCGGCAACCCCGTCCTCGACCAGACCGTCGCCGGGGTCGGCGGCTTCACCGCCACGCCCTTCGGCGCGGCCGGGGTCTGGACCGTGCAGCTCGACTACCATTCCGCGATCAGCGTGGGGGCCGTCACGCTTTCTCAGCCCTGACGTTCGCGTCCGTCCGGATCCGCTGTTTAGTATCTGGGAGCGGGCGATCCGAACGGGGGCATGTCCATGGACCTGAGCCGACGCGATTTCACGCGCCTCGCCGCCGCGGGGGCACTGTCCGCTCTGTCGCGGCCCGCGTCCGCGTCCCCCCCGCCGCGCCCGGCCGGCGGCATCCGGATCTCGCTGCAGCTGCCCGCCGCCTACGAGGACGAGGACCTCGTCTTCGCGCGCCAGATGGGCGTGGAGTACGTCAGCATCCCCACGAAGGGCGGGACCTTCGAGGTCTTTGCCGGACACCGGAAGCGCGTCGAAGCGGCGGGTCTCAAGATCGCCAACATCGGGAACTCCAGCGTCCATAACATGTCCGAGGTCACCCTCAATCTTCCCGGCCGCGACGCGAAGATCGAGGAGTACAAACAGTACCTGCGCGATCTCGGCAGGGCCGGCATCGGCTACACGACCTACGCGCACATGGGCAACGGCATCTGGAGCTCGGAGCGCGGCACGACCCGCGGCGGCGCGCCCGCCCGCACGTTCGAGCAGGACAACGCCAAGGGCCAGTGGGACGGCAAGGTCTTCGAGGGACCCCTCAGCCACGGCCGCAGGTTCACGCCCGACGAGCTCTGGGAGAACTGGACCCACTTCATCAAACAGGTCGCGCCCGTCGCGGAGGAGGCCGGCGTCCGCATCGGCGTCCATCCCGACGATCCGCCGGTCCCCGAGCTCGCCGGCGTCCCCCGCTGCATCTTCGGGAACTTCGACGGCTATCTGCGCGCCCTCAAGATCGCCGGCAGCCCCAATGTCGGCGTCTGCCTCTGCTGCGGCACCTGGATGGAAGGCGGCAAGGGCATGGGGAAGGACGTGTTCGAAGCCGTCCGAGAATTCGCGAAGCTCGGCAAGCTCTGGAAGATCCACTTCCGCAACGTGTCGGCGCCCGTCCCGAACTTCGTCGAGACCTTCGTCGACGACGGCTATACCGACATGAAGAAACTCATGCGGACGCTGGTCGATGTCGGCTTCGACGGCATCCTGATCGCCGACCACGTGCCCACGATGGTGGGCGGCCGGAAGACCGGCTGGGCCTACAGCATCGGCTATATCAAGGCGCTCTACGACATGGCGCGCGACGGACGCTAGATCAGTCCGTCAGCTCGCTGAACGAGCGGATCACCGCGTGCGGCCCCGGGTCGGCGGGGGCGTTGCCGGGCCGGACGCAAAGGCGGGTCTTCATTCCGGCGGTCGCGGCGGCGTCGACCTCCGCGCGGACATCGGACAGGAACAGGACCTCCGCCGGGGCGGCCTCCAGCTCGCGCGCGATGCGGCGGTAGCTCTCCGCCTCCTTCTTCGGCCCGATCGTCGTGTCGAAGTGAGCGCGGAGCAGCGGCGTCAGGTCGCCCGCCTGCGTGTTGGAGAAGAGCAGCTTCTGGGCCAGCACGCTGCCCGAGGAGTAGATGGCGCAGGTCCGGTCGAGGCGCGACCAGCGCTGGAGCGCAGGCGGGACGTCGTCGAACACCACCGCGCGAAGCTCGCCGCTGCGGTATCCCTCCTCCCAGATCCGGCCCTGGAGCGACTTGAGCCCCGTGGACTTGCGGTCGCGGTCCATCAGCCAGTGCACGACGGCTTCGACGGAGGCCTCGTCGTCCGCCCACACCGGCGGCTTCTCCCCGCGCGCGGCCTCGTCCAGCACGTCGTTGCGCAGCAGGGCGAGGTCGTCGCGCACGGGCGCGGCCTCGCGGTGCCGGGCGACAAAGCCCTTCACGTGCTGACGGGCGAAAGGGAAGAGCACGTTCGCCACGAAGTCGATGGGCGTGGTGGTCCCTTCGACGTCGAGCAGGAGCGCGGACGTCATCGGGGGATGTCGACGAGGCCCATGCAGACGGGCTGATAGGACTGATCGACCTTGCTGTCCGTATAGCGGGGCGTCCACCCCGCCGCCTCCTGGAAGAGGCGGATGGCGCGGATCTGGCGGTCGACGCAGAGGTCGAACCAGTGCTTCGTCCCCTTGGGCACGCGGATCAGGTCGCCCGCCTCGACCTCGATAGCGCAGACCGGGCCGCCGGGCGGATGGATGTGGAACACGCCGCGGCCCTGGATGATGAAGCGGACCTCGTCCTCGTCGTGCCAGTGCTCGCGGCTGAACTTCGCGAGCATCGTGTCGAGGTTCGGGGTGGTCGGATTGACGTTGATGACGTCGGCGGTGACGTAGCCGCCGCTCTTCTTCAGCCGCTCGATCTCCGCCGAGTACGCGGCGAGGATCTCCTCGTTGGGCGCGTTCGCCGCCACCGGATGGCCGGGCTCCCAGCGCTCGTACGTGATCCCGATGCCGGCGAGGTGGGCGGAGACTTCCGGATCCGTCTTGAGCGAGCGCTTCTGGTCGGGGATGTGGACCATCGCCATGGCGTTATCCTCCAAAGCCGGCGCTGCGGCCGGCGACCTCGAGCAGGAACTCGAAGATTTCGACGTGGCGCCGGGCTTCGGCGAGGTCGCGGCCCCAGGTATACAGGCCGTGGCCGCGCAGCAGGAATCCGTGGGGAAGGGGATCGGCCGCGAGCCGGGCTTCCACCGCGGCCGACAGCGTCCCCATGTCCTGGGAATTCTCGAAGATCGGCAGCAGCTCGCGGTGCTCGTGCGTCTTCACGCCGGACAGCCCCTTGAGCATCTCATAGCCGGACAGCGTCAGGCCGCCTTTGTCCCCGTGCGCCCGGGACAGGATCGTGCTCCAGACGGAATGGGTGTGGAGCACGGCGCCCGCCTTCCGGGTCCGGATCACGGCCAGATGCAGGCGAGTCTCGTCCGACGGACGCCCGGCGCCCCGCAGGACCTCGCCGTCGGCCCCGATCTCGAGGAACTGCTCGGGGACCAGGGCGCCCTTGTCGATCCCCGAGACCGTGATCGCCAGCCGCAGCGGCTCGGGCTGAAGCACCGCGCTGAAGTTTCCGCTGGTGCCGAGGACCCAGCCCCGCGCGTGGAACTGGCGTCCCACGTCCGCGAGCTGGCGGGAAAGATCCTGGTCCTGACCCATGGCCGAATCCTAACAGAGGCCTTCGTCAGGCGGCCACATATAATGTAAAGAGCGCGCTAAGAAAGCCCACTGCGCAGTCCGCTTCGCATCGACCGCCATGGGTCTCCGGATCGGGGCTGGCACCTCCTTTGCATCTTCAGAAAGAAGCGGAAAGGAGACCCCCGATGAACGCCGCCCGGATCGGACTGATCGCCGTCAGCGGCGTCCGCATCTATAACGACCGCCTGACGCGTCACGGGGTCACGCTCCCCGGCTTTGTGGAGCGCGCCCGCACGATCGCGAGCATGCCGTCGCTCGGCCTCCTCACCCTCGCCGCCGTGACGCCCGAACGCTACTCCGTCGAATACGTCGAGTTCCCCGAGTTCGACGCCGCGGGGCTTTCGGCCCTGAACTTCGACCTGGTCGCCGTCAGCTCCTTCACCGCCAAGAGCTCCGTCATGTACCGCATCGCCGACCACTTCCGCGCCCGGGGCGTCCCGGTCGTCCTGGGCGGGCTCCACTGCACGCTGCTTCCCGAGGAGGCCGCGGAGCATGCCGACGCGGTCGTGGCGGGCGAGGGCGAGCATCTCTGGCCCGGCGTGCTGGCGGACTGGGAGCAGGGGCGCCTCCGGAAGATCTACCGCAGCGGATCGTTCCGCGACGTCGACCTCGGCCAGGTGCCCGCGCCCCGATACGACCTGCTCGACGTCGACCGCTACAACCGCCTCCCCGTCCAGACGGCGCGCGGCTGCCCGCTGCACTGCGAGTTCTGCGCGGCCTCCCGCATCTACGGGGGATACAAGCTGAAGCCGGTCGACAAAGTCGTGCGCGACCTCCGGGCGGCGAAAGCGCGCTGGCGTCATCCCTTCATCGAGCTCGCGGACGACAACACGTTCGTCAACAAGGAGTGGTCGCGCGATCTCGTCCGCGCGATCGGCGCCGAGGAGGTCCACTGGTTCACGGAGACCGACGTCTCGGTGGCGGACGACCCCGAGCTGCTCGACCTGCTGGCGCGGAGCGGCTGCCGTCAGCTGCTCATCGGCTTCGAGTCCCCGAACGCGGGCTCGCTCGACGGCATCGACGCGGGGAACTGGAAGGCGAAGCGGCACGACCGCTACCGCCGGGCGATCGAGGAGATCCAGCGCCGCGGCATCAGCGTGAACGGCTGCTTTGTCGTGGGTCTCGACCAGGACACGCCCGACATCTTCCCGGAGATCGAGCAGTTCGTGAAATCGACGGGGCTCATGGAGGTCCAGGTCACGATCCAGACGGCCTTCCCGGGGACGGCGCTGTACCGGCGCCTGAAATCCGAGGGCCGTCTCTTCCAGGACCGCTATTGGGACCGCTGCACGCTCTTCGACGTCACGTTCAAGCCAAAACGCATGACGGTGAAAGAACTGGAGCTGGGTTTCGAATACCTGATGGGAGCCCTGTACTCGGCGGAGGAAACCCGCCGGCGCAGGCTCCACTATCTCTCCGCGATGCGGACGCTGCGGAAGGAGGTCTCATGAAGGCGAACGCGTTTCTCGGACGGCTCAAGCACCTGGTGCTCGGGCACCCGGTGCTGCAGCATCCGCTCTGGACCGACCTCGAGCTCGGCTACTACGACCGGGAGGCTTTGAAGGTCTTCACGGTGCACTACTACCACCATGTGCTGCGGACGCGGCTCTACGACGCGGCCGCGCTCGCGGCGAGCCCGGACGAGAAGATCCAGGCGGCGTTCGCCTCCATCCTCTGGGACGAATACGGCGCGGGCGACCCCGCGCGCACGCATCCCGAGCAGTTCCGCAACGTGCTGCGCGCGCTCGATATCCACGTCGCGGCCGCCGACCGCGCGCGGCGGCTCCCGGATCTCGAGAGCTACTCCCAAATCCACTTCGGCATGTGCCGGCCTGCGACCTTCTGGGAGGCCATGGGCGCCGTCGGCTTCGCCATGGAGTGGCCGATCCCGTACCTCTATGAGCCCGTCGTCCGCGGCTATCGGCGCATCGCCGGGCTCGGCGACCGCGACCTCGAATTCTTCCTCGAGCATATTCCGACCGACGAGACGCACGGGTCGCTGATGACGGACTGCCTCGCGCCTTACATCGGCAACGAGGCGATCCAGGACGCGGTGATCGAGGGCGCGATGCGCTCCATGGACGCCCGCGAGCACCTGGTCGAGGCCATCGCGAGGACGATGAGCCTCGCGGGGGTGCCCCGGTGATCGGCGCGAAGAACGTCAAGGGCGGGCTGGTCCTCGTCTCGCTCGGCCTCCTGGCGGGGCTGGCGATGTCGCTTTATGCCTTCGAGCCGATCGTCCGTCCGCCGGCGTCGTTCGAACATTACGACGACCTCCCGCGCCGGCTGCTTCGCCTGGCCCACATCGCGGCCGTCGCGCTGCCGCTCATGAACGTCGTGCTCGGCGGCTGGATCGACCGGATCGCGCTGACGCGCCCGGGGAAAACGTTGGCGAGCCTGCTGTTGTTGCTGGGTGGAGCGCTCGTGCCTGCGGCCCTCGGCCTCCAGGCCGCGTGGGCGCCGGCGCGCTCGCTCCACCTGGCGGGCCCGCCGGTCGTCGCCTTCTGCGCCGGAGTCGTCCTCGTCACCGTCGGCGCCCTGCGAACGGATTTCAGGGAGACCCTCTCATGATCGACATGGAAAACCGCGCGCGCGAGATCCTGGCCCGTCAGCTCAGGACCGATCCCGTCCGCCTCCGTGCGGACGACCGCCTCCGCGAGGACCTGGGCGCCGACTCGCTCGACCTGGTCGAGCTCATCTACGAGTTCGAGGAGGCCTTCGACACGCGCATCCCCGACGAGCAGGCCGTGGACATCCGCACGGTCGGAGACGTGTTCGCCGTGATCGGAAGCGGAAAGGCCGCATGAACCCCCGCCGCGTCGTCGTCACCGGGCTCGGCGCCGTTTCGCCCCTCGGGCCGGACGTTCGCGCCACCTGGGAGGGACTCTGCGCGGGGCGCAGCGGGGTACGACGGCTCGGGCGGCTCGAAGAGGAGGACTGCCGCTCGCGCATCGGGGCGGAGGTGCGGGACTTCGATCCCAGCCGGATCCCCTCGCGGCAGGACGTGCGGAAGCTGGGTCGCGCCGCCCAGCTCGCCCTCGCGGCGGCGATCGAGGCCTGGGGCGACGCGGGCCTGGGGCCGTCGGCCGTCGATGCCGACCGCGCCGCGGCCCTGGTGGGCACGGGCTTCGGCGACTCCGCGGAGAGCGTGCGGAATGCGATCGCCCACGAGCGGCGCGGCGCGCGCGGCATCCATCCCCTCTATGCGACGCGGGCGATGGTGAACGCGCCTGCCGGCCACGTCGCCATGGAGTTCGGCTTCGGGGGTCCGGTCTTCGCCCCGGTCTCGGCCTGCGCCTCCGCGGCCCACGCGCTCGGCCTCGGGATGCGTCTCATCCGCTGGGGCGACGCGGACGTCGTCGTCGCCGGCGGGACGGAGGAGATTTCCTGCGTGCTCTCCTCGCTCGCGTTCGACTCGCTGCGGGCCCTGTCCGCGCGCAACGACGATCCCGAGCACGCGTCGCGGCCGTTCGACCGCGCGCGCGACGGCTTCGTCCTGGGCGAAGGCTCGGCGATCGCCATCCTCGAGGAGCGCGAGCACGCCCTGCGCAGGGGCGCGAGGATCTACGCCGAGCTCGCGGGCTTCGGCATGGCCGCCGACACCGGGCACTTGACGGCGCCCGACCCCGCCGGCCGCGGCGCCGCTCTGGCCATGCGCCGCGCCCTCGAGGATGCCGGCCGCGCGCCGGAGGAGGTCGACCACGTCAACGCGCACGGGACGTCGACGCCGCTGAACGATCCGATGGAGACGCGCGCGATCCGCGCCGCGCTCGGCCGCCGGGCGGAGGTCGTCACGGTGAGCGCGACCAAGTCGATGGTCGGCCATATGCTCGGCGCGGCCGCGGCCCTGGGCTTCCTCGCGACCGTCAAGGCCGTCGCGGAGGGGACCGTGCATCCGACCATGAACCTGGAGGAGCCGGATGCCGAATGTGATCTCGACTACGTGCCCGGGAAGGCGCGGCGGTCGGACGTCGGCCTGGCCCTGGTCAACGCCTTCGGCTTCGGCGGTCCCTGCGCCTCGCTTGCCGTCACCCGCGCTTCGTGACCCCACCCGTCGCGAAGCCCCTCTCGCGACCCTCCGGGGCCCCCGGAGGGTTTTTTATCGCCCCGCGGGGAGGTAGGCCCCTTGCGCGATTTCTGATAAAGTCTCCCGGGTGGACGCCCCCGCCGAGAAGCGCAGCCTTCCCGCCTGGACGGCGCCCCTCCTCGTCGCCGCGGTCACGGCGCTGGCGTTCCTCCCGGTCCTGCGCGGCGGGTTCCTGAACTGGGACGACGACTACAACTTCGTCGCGAATCCGAACTACCGCGGTCTCTCGCCGTCCCATCTCCGGTGGATGTTCACCACGTTCGCTCTCGGCCACTATCACCCGCTCGCCTGGGTCACGCTGGGATTCGACTACGTCGTCTGGGGCATGAATCCCTTCGGCTACCACCTGACGAGCCTGCTGATCCACGCGGCCAATGCCGCGATCCTCTTCCTCGTCCTCGAGCTGTTTCTCCGTCTGCTCGGACGGCCCCTGCCGCGCTGGCCGGCCTTCGCGGGGGCGCTGTTCTACGCGCTGCATCCCCTCCGCGTCGAATCCGTCGCCTGGATCACCGAGCGTCGCGACGTCCTCTGCGGCTTCTTCGCGCTGCTCTGCGTCTTCGCGTATCTCCGCCGCGCGGAGGACGAACGCGCGGGGAAACCGGCGAGCCGCTGGCTCGTCCTTTCGGTCGCGGCGTTCGCCGCCTCCCTCCTCTCGAAGGCCCTGAGCATCACGCTGCCGGCGGTGCTGCTGATCCTCGACGTCTACCCGCTGGGCCGCTTCGCCCCCGGCTCCCGTCGCCGCGTCCTGCTGGAAAAGCTCCCCTATATGGTCCTCTCCTGTGCGGACGCGGCGATCATGTTCTCCGCGATGAGGAGCATCGACGCCGTCCATGCCGCCGCCTCCTACAACCCGATGCAGCGGGCCGCGCAGGTCGCTTATGGCCTCGCCTTCTATGTCGTCAAGACGATCTGGCCGTCCGGCCTCGCGCCGCTCTATCGGATCGAGCCCCATCTCGATCCCGCCGGGGCGCTCAACCTGGCGTCGATGGCCGCGGTTGCCGGGCTCAGCGCCTTCCTGCTGGTCCGGCGTCGCCGTCTTCCCGGCGCGCTCGCGGCGTGGGTGAGCACCGGAATCCTGGTCTTTCCGGTGCTGGGCGTCGCGGTCACCGGGATGCAGATCGCGGCGGACCGCTACACGTATCTCGCGGCGCTCCCTGCGTCGGTGCTGATCGCCGGCGGGCTCGGGGCATCGCGCGCCGCCGTCCCGGTCTCGATCGCGGCGCTCTCCCTGCTGGCGGGACTGACGGTGCGGCAGGCCGGGGTCTGGCGGGACTCCGTCACGCTCTGGACCCGCGAGGTCGAGATCGATCCGCTCTGCGCGCTGGGCTACGGCAATCGCGGGCAGGCGCACCTGGCGCGCGGCGAGTGGGCGGCGGCGATCGCCGACTACGACGCGCAGGCGGCGCTGGAGCCGCCGAAGGACGCGAAATTCTGGCACAACCGCGGCGTTTGCCACGCCATGCTCGAGAAGCCGCGGGAGGCGGAGGCGGACTACGCGCGCGCGCTGGAAGCCGACGCCGACTACATCGACACCTATGTCGCGCGGGCGCAGCTGCGGGCAAAGCTCGGCGATGCGCCGGGGGCCGGGGCGGATTTCGACGAGGCGCTCCGGCGGAATCCGCGCTCCTTCGACGCGTGGAGGCAACGGGGCCTGTGGCGCTTGCGCCGCGACTCCCGCGGGGCCGCCGCGGACTTGACGCGCGCGCTGGAGCTGCGTCCGGATCACGCCGAGACCTGGGCCGACCGCGGCCTCGCACGGGCGCTGCTCGGCGACGCCGCCGGCGCGATGTCGGACCTCGACGCGGCGCTGCGGCTGCAGCCGGGGCTGGCCGAGGCCCGTCAGCGCCGGGGGATCGTGCGGATGGAGCGCGGCGACGTCCCGGGCGCGATCGCGGACTTCGAGGAGTGCCTGAAGGCGATGCCCCCGGAGTCCCCTCACCGGGCCCGGATCGAGGAGTTTCTGAAGCGCGCGCGCCGGCCGCAATGAGCGCCCGGCACGTGTATCCTACACAGGAAACCAGGAGGCTGACGATGCTGACGAGACGCGACGTGCTGAAGGCCGCGGCGCTGGGCGCGGCGGCGTGGGGGCTGCCCGCGTGGGCGCGCCCCGAGGAGAAGATCCGCCTGGGCGTGGCGTCCTATTCGCTGCGCAAATTCAAGCGGCCCGAGTGCATCTCGATGGTGAAGGCCTGCGGCACGGCCTACGTCAACATCAAGTCCATGCACCTGCCCTACGAGCTCACCCCCGAGCAGCTGGCGGCAGGGCGCAAGGAGTTCGACGACGCGGGCCTGACCGTCGTCGGCAGCGGCAACAACACCATGACCAAGGACGCGGAGATCCAGAAGATCTTCGACTACGCCGTCGCCGCGAAATTCCCGCTGCTGGTGATCGCGCCGCATCCCGACGTGCTGGGCAAGATCGAAGCCGCGGTGAAGAAGACCGGCATCCCCGTCGCGATCCACAACCACGGGCCCGAGGACAAGCTGTTCCCCGCCCCGAGCGACGTGCTCAAGCTGATCAAGGACATGGACCCGCGCGTGGGCCTCTGCGTCGACGTCGGCCATACGACGCGAGCGGGGAAGGACGTGGTCCAGGAGATCGCGGACGGCGGCGCGCGCGTGCTCGACATGCACATGAAGGACCTGAAGGATCTCAAGAGCGCGAAGACGCAGGTGCCGGTGGGCGACGGCGCGATGCCGGTGGCCGAGATCTTCAAGCAGCTCTTGAAGATGAAGTTCCCGGGTTACGTCAATCTCGAGTACGAGATCGACGCGGACGATCCCCTGCCCGGCATGAAGAAGTCCTTCGAGTTCATGCGCAAGGTCGCGGGCGAGGTCGCGGGGGGATAAGGCGCATGCCCGGCGTCGGCGATCCCAAGGTCATCGATCTCGTGACCTCCCGTCCCGGGACCGGCGAGCTCATCCTGGTCATGAGTGAGTTGCGGGACGGGGGGCCGGAAGGGGCGCTGGTCCCGGAGCTGCAGGAGAAGTTCCTCACCTACCTGGACTTCGTCGAGCACGGGTTCCTCGCGAAGAAGTATCCGAAGCTCGCGGGGAAGCCCGTGAGGATCCGGCTCGATTCCCGGCACGCCCGGGGCAAGCTGGAGATGGATTTCCTGGCGGCGGCCAAGTCGCAGTGGCTGGAGTCGCTGGGCATCTCGCTGGAGCTCGGCCGGATCTAGCCGCGCCTCCCCCTAGTGGCAGCCCGGGGCCATGCCCATGGCGTCGCCGAAGGCTCCGGTGAGGGCGTCCTCGAGGCCCATGCCGCCCAGCCGAGCCCAGGGGTTGTCGCCCGCCGCGCCGCCGATGATGCCGCCCGCCGCCCAGCCGAAGGCCTCGCCCAGGGCCACCCGCGCGAGGCAGCACGCCATCGAGCTCTCCGCATCGGCCGCGTCGAGGGCGCTCATCGCGCATTCGAGCACGGAGTTGATCCGGTCCGCGAGCGACTGCCACTCGCGGACCTCCTCGAGTGTGTCCGCGAGCAGCGTCGCGTATTCGGCCATGTCCTGGCCGCCTCCCTCCTCCGTATACCCCAGCGAGCTCCCGGTCTTCGGGTCGATTTCGTACCAGGCGGCGGGCTTGCCCGGGACGGCGACGCGCAGGCGGCCGGCGTCGGACTCGACCTTGAGCGCCGTCGCGCGCTCGAGCTGGACGCTGGCGTTCGAGTGCGGCCCCTTCGCGCGGTTGACCTCATGTTCGAGGGCCGTGTCCACGATCCCCGCGGCGAACGCGGGATCCTCCGCCCAGCCTTTCGGGGCAGACCGGTTGGTCCAGGGGTTCGAAAGGATGTCGAAGCCGGCGCGCACCTTCGCGGTCTTGCCGTCCACGATGCGGCTCACGAAGGACACGAGCGTGGTGCCGGTCGACGCGGACGCCTTCAGGCGCGCCGACAGCTCCCGCCGGGCTGACGCCCGCGCGAGCGCGAACTCATAGAGCCTCGCATTCAGGCGCGCCGGCTGCTTCGAAAGCAGCGGCGCCGCGGGCTGGATCTTCCGGAGCACCGCCTCCTTCACCGCGATATCGGCCTGCAGCAGCAGGTCGAGCGCGAAGTCCCCGCGCAGGTCGCCCGGGAGAACCAGGATCTCCCGGACGGCCAGCAGGTCCAGCACCCGCTGGCGCCCCTTCACGGTTTTCCCGAGAAGGTCCCGGCGCGTCGCTGACGGTTCCGCGCCCGGAGCCGTGCGGACCGCGTCGATCCACGCCCCGGTCAGCTCCTTCTTCTTCTCCTCGCCGCCCGGCAGCGCGTCGAAGACCGCGAGCGCGCCCGCCAGCTTCTGGATCGCGCCGTTCTTCACGTCGACCTTGTTGCCCTTCAGGTCGAAGGGATGTCCCGACACGGGCTTCCCGACGCCGGTGAGCATCGGGACGAAGACGCTCGTCGCCGCCATGGCGTCGACATAATCCTTCGCCTTCGCGCTCTGGACCTTCAGGAACCGCTTCGTGTCCTCGCCCGCGACGTTCGACAGCGTGAGGACGCGGCCGAAAAGGTCCATCGTGCGATAGGTCACGTCGAGCACGACGGTCTCGGCCTCGCCCTGCTGGAGGGTCATCCGGATCGTCACCTTATGGACGTCGTCGGCCGGCAGGTCGGCGGCCGCGACCACCGATTTCTCCTCGGCGCCGCCGGGACGCAGGTAGTCTTTGTCGCCGATGCGGACCCACCAGACCTCGTCCGGAGCCGCGGCGATTTCCGCGGGCGGCGCCACTCCGGCGGACTGCAGCGCGCCGGCGACCGCCTTCAGATCGCGGTCGATGCGCGTCCACGTGCGCTCCCGCGCCGCGGCGGCCGCGGCATCGGCCTCCTGGACTTTCTTTTCCAGCCGCTTCGGATCGCTTTTGAGGCGCGCGGCGACGTCGGCGATGGACGCGGCGGGGACCGGGGTCGCGGAGACGACGGGATAGGGCAGATTCGCGGGGGCGATCGTTCCCCGGACCAGCGAAGGCGCTTTGTCGGCGACGAGCGTCGCGAGCAGCAGGGCGCGATCGGCCGAGCCCGCGCGCTGCGAGACGAGCGCGCCTTGGGCGCCCTTGACGAACCCGCGCACCGGCTCGAGGCCGATATGGGTTTCCACGTACCCGGCTGCCTTCGCCGGATCGCCCCCGAGCGACTTCGCGAGCGCGGCGGGGTCGAATCCCTCGCGCGGCATCGCGGCGCGGAGCTCCTTTTCCCGTTCGAGGTTCTGCTGGCCCTGCTCGACGATCCGCGGCCACGAGGGCTTGTCCTGGGGCAGGAGGAGGGCGAGGAGGGCGGCGACGGCGATTCTCATGGGGGGATCCTCCGGAAGCCTCCTGATCGTAGCGAATGGAGTCTGCCGGGGGAAGGACGCGCTACCGGGGCCGAAGACGCCGTCCCCGGAAAGGGCGAAGCGATGGCGGATGCCGTTTTCCCCCCGGTCGCGGACTTCCGCTTCGAGCGCCCCCTGGAACTCCGATCGCTAATGCTCGTCGACCAGGCGGTCGTAGATGGCGAGCTCGACGCGGCTGTAGTACCAGTAGGTCTGCCCCTGCAGCTGATTGTGCGTGCCGTGGTCGCGGTCGCGCACGCGGAGCTCGACCTGCCAGAAGCCGGCGGTGGTGGGGGTCCCCTC
>Ga0137409_10003777_pt1 | contig 16010 bp, 13 predicted proteins | sample CZODoug1_16funga_FD_122059 | JGI IMG/M metagenome (GOLD analysis project Ga0137409, IMG submission 122059) | Vadose zone soil fungal communities from Angelo Coast Range Reserve, California, USA - CZODoug1_16fungal (Hybrid Assembly) | ecosystem: Environmental > Terrestrial > Soil > Vadose zone... | reverse complement strand
CGTCGTTCATCGGACTGCCGGTCGCCTTCTTGAACGGCTCGAAATAAACCTTCTTCTGGGCATCCTGATACGCACCGCCCCACGACACCACGGTCAGGTCACGCGCCTGCGCGACCGTGGCCAGCGCGATGCCGGCGGTGAACGTCGCAGCGAATCCCAGTGCTACCTTAAGCTTCAGCATCCTTTTCGTTCCTTCTTCATGTGTGGTTGCGTCTTGGATGTGTCTTGGAGGTGATGCGGCCCCGCCCGGCCGGCCGGAGGGTTCTCTCACACGGGATCAAGGGCCAGGCAGTCTTCGGAGCGGAAGGTGATGGACACGTTTTGGCCATGGCTCAGGCCTTCATGCTCGCCCGGCTGAATCTTGACCATGAACTCCCCGTTGCCGGCGACCCGGAGCACGGCCAGCGCGTGGTCGCCGAGGTAGATGGTGTTCTGCACCGTGGCCGGCAGGCGGTTCGGCCCGTCGCAAGCGGCGCCATCGTTCAGGATGGAGATCCGCTCCGGCCGCACCGACAGGGAGGTGGCGGCGCCTGCTCCGGCCACGTTGACCGCCCGGGCCACGACGGAGCCGCCGGACGCCAGGGCGACGCGGCAATATCCCTGTTCGATATTCTCGACGGTGCCGGCCAGCACGTTGTTCTCGCCGACGAAGTTGGCGACGAAGCTGTTCACCGGGCGCTCGTACAGTGCGTTGGGCTTGTCGACCTGCTGCACGATGCCGTCGTTGAACACGGCGATGCGGTCCGACATGGTCAGCGCCTCACTCTGGTCGTGGGTGACGTAGACGACCGTGATGCCCATCGTCTCGTGCAATTGCTTGATCTCCAGTTGCATTTGCTCGCGCAGGCGCTTGTCCAAGGCGCCCAGGGGCTCGTCCATCAGCACGAGTTGCGGGTTGAAAACCAGCGCGCGGGCCAGCGCAACGCGCTGCTGCTGGCCGCCGGACAGCTGCCCCGGCCGCCGGTGGGCCAGGTTTTCCAGCTTGATCATGCGTAGCGCCGCCCGCACGCGCTCCTGCACCTCCGCCTTGTTGATCTTGCGAACGGACAGCGGAAAGGCGACGTTCTCCTCGATCGTCAGGTGCGGAAACAGGGCGTAGTTCTGGAACACCATGCCGATGTCGCGCTTATGCGGCGGCATGTTCTTGATGGGCCGGTCAGCGAGGTAGATCTCGCCGTGGGTCGGAACCTCGAAGCCCGCCAGCATCATCAGCGTGGTCGTCTTGCCCGAGCCCGAAGGGCCAAGCAGGGTGACGAACTCACCCTTCCTGATGTCGAGGTCGAGGTTCTTCACCACGAGATGTTCGCCGTCGTAGGTCTTCTGGATACCGGCAAAACGCACCAGAGCCAGCGCGGGCGTGACCATGCCGCCTTCCATGCCTTTACTCCTGTCCCGTTGACGAGCAGCAGGTCGGGATTAGCATCAGCGAGGATCTCCAGAAGACGGGGCGTCGGCTGCACGACGGTGCAAGAGGGCTGCGCCCGGTACGTGATCAACCCGCGACGGCCATCGGCAACAGCCAACATCGGACTCGGCAATCAAAACTTCTTTGCTACTTGCCTTGCGCAGTATTTTTCTCCGAGGAGCGTGGTCGACAATGCAGCGGACGGAGCGCTGAGGCTGCAGATCGCTCGACCAGGTGTCCCTGATCCCACCGCCCGCGAGCGTGTACTGGCGGGCCTGCACATGGGGTCCACTGCCGTTAGCACCTCATTCAGGGTGGCGAAGAGCAGCTTAGCATCCTCCGATCAGAATACCAGCGGCGGAAGCGACACGAGCTCGTCACGAAGCGCCGTCCTGCACGAAGCAGGAATTGCGGCGCCAGAGATGATGCTCCAGGCGCAACCGTCCACGAAGGCGACCGTGAGCCCCGAGAAATAGAAGTGCCATTGTGGTTGGCTGGCGAAAGTTCAGCGACTTGGCCATGATCAACGCAGGCTCGCGACCCTTCTCGATCAATGTGCGTTCGATGATGTCGACAGGCAAGACGCGACCTGGCGAGGACCGGCAGCTCTTGGCGCAAAGCGCCGTTCCCTAGTACGCCGCTGTCACCTATGGGCTAACTTGGAAGAACAAGAAGCAAGAACAGAAGGTCTTTCCTCGCAGGGCATCCTTGAGGTGGCGGACCTGCGGATGGCGCAGAGGCTTGGGGCGCAGCGGGCGCGGGATGGGCCAATGGCTGGTAGCCAGGACCGTAGGTTCCCACGTGCTGGAATGAAAAACAGCTTTTACATCAATGGGGATTGACTGACACTCTCTCCGCCATATCCAATTGAAATATAAAGGTTAATTTCGCTTTTCAATCGTCGATTTCGCGCGCGGGTCGTAGGGTTTGAAGTCAACGTGATCCGTCCGAAACTCGGTCGAATGCCGAGCTCAAATCGCGCTTTGCCTTTGTATGTGCACCCTTCACGCCAACGAGATACTGCGCACAGATTCATTAGTACAGGTCGACTACGTGCGCGTCGCACATTTGGATATTGGAACGAGCAAATCGGACAATCCGCGCGATCAGAGTGGTCATCATTTCCGAGCAAGCCGGTAGAACTTGAGCCTGTAACAGTGGGCCCATGTAGGAACGGCTATGGAAAACATGAATCTGTTGGTCGTTCGGCATCAGGTTGCCAGCCGTAAGAGATATGCAGAAGCCAATCGCGATACGGCCAGCTTCGCCCCGGCCCTTACCCTCGTAATACCTTCCCCGGGTCTAAGATAGTCCGGCAACGCAAGTCTGTCGCCGGTTTGTTTCCAGGTGGAGACCGATCGATCCCGAAGCCATCGGAGCTCAAGTTGAGAAATCCTGCTCCTCCAGAAAGCGGGACAGCACGTTCCAGGTGATCCTGGAGATGTTGTTGTCATATCTGTTGTGCGATAGCGATCCGCACCAGGCAATCGACGAGGTGCAGAACAAGGCCCCGCCCGAAGGTGTTTCGCCGAAAGCAAGGTCGGCCTTGACGCGCGGGTTGACGTCGGCACCGAGGTTGGGCGGCACGACGCCGAATTCCTCGTTCACGAGCAACATCATCGGGGAATGGCCGTCGGAGGAGGCGAGCCGCAACATGTTGGGCGGAGAGCCGAGCTCGGTTGCGAGGCAGTCCAACTCGATACCCGCAGCGCCGCCGCCGATCAGGCCGAAATCGCCGATGATCTCGTCCTCGACACCCTCAAAGATGAAGGCGGCGCGGGGATCGGCTGCATCGGACGCGCGACGGTAGAAGCCGCTGACATCGAAGCCTTGCGCGATGAACCCGACACCGCAAATCAGGTTCGGTGGCCGTCCGATGCGCCGCCACAATCCGCCGAGCTCGCCGGTGAAGGAGTGATGGTATTCGCCCGGCTCGGCCATCCAGGTCCGGATGCCATCCTCGGCGCGACGCACCTCGATGACGCCGGGCAACGTCTTGTGGAACGCGATCCGCCAATACCAGCCGTTGCCGCCCATATACATCAGGCGGCCGCCACGATCGATCCAGGCTTTCATCGCATCCCACATCGGCGTCGAATGATACTCTGGATGCGTTCCCGTCATGATGACCCGGTAGTCCTTGATTAGCGCGTAGCCTTCCGCGTGCAAGTCTTCGTCGGTGATGACGTCGTAGTCGACGCCCTTGTGCTCGAGCCAATCGAACAGATGGGTGTCTGCGTTATACTGATATAGCGCCGAACCGTGGCCGCCGAGCCAGGAATGGTAGTGCGGCGAAAAGTTCAGCACCGGACGCAACCGGCTCGAATAGCAGACACCGGAGCCGTCGGCGTGGCAGTCGTAGAGCGAGCCGCCGAGTTCGGGGTGATCGTAGAGATAGACATCGGCGTGCCCGAATTGCAGCAGGCGGTTCATCTGGAGCTCGGCGCCGCGCGCGGTGATGTGCTCGCCATGGTTCGCATAGGCAAGGTAGGAGGCGGTCGGCGCGAGAAATGCCAGCTTCGGCCGTGCGCGGCGCTGCCGCGCGTCGCGCGGTGGGCGAACGAAGAAGGCAAGATAGTCCTCGCGCGTGGTGTTTTCGTCGTTGTCGCCGCAGGACACGTGCAGGGCGTAGGGACCGCTGCGGATGTCGGTGGGAAGCTCAACCTCGACGCTGGTTTCCCATCCGAGGTCGTAGACATCGTCGTGATGAAAGTGGATGGCGCCGTATTGTTCCGGGCGTCGCCGGTAGTCGTGGGTCTCGCTATCCCAGTTCGATCCCCTCATCGCCCGGGTCGGCAGATGGACGAGGCGGCCGTGCAGGCCGTCGGGCCCGATATCGATCGCACGGTCGGTCTCGATCTCGCGGCCGAAATCCCAGCGCGCGATGACTTTCTCCGCGATCTCGGGCGACACGGGAAGCGCGCTCAATCGTTCCTGCGTCTCGATCGGATGTATGCCGGCAAGCAGGACCGGCCGTTCGATCTTGCCGTCGAAATGTGCCTCGACGCGACCAGAGCGTTCCGGTAGCCCGGCAAGATGGAAGGTCCGCGCCCAGGCGGCTGGAGGCATCGGGGTCTGTGTTTCGGCGTGTCCGGAATCGTTGACCATTGCGAAGCGGCGCAAATTGCGTTGCATCAGTCCCAACTGACCCGTGGCGGGATCGAACGAGACCGCGACTGCGTACCATTGCCTGACGAGCATGGGCTTGCCGGTCGAAGATTCCGAGACCGGGCCGGCACCGGCCGAAATCTTTACCGCAAGCGAACCCTGCGACGAAAGACCGATCCACACACCACGCTGCGCCGCCGGATCCCATTGCGTAAACAGCGTTTGCTCGCCGCGCCCGGGCAGCGTGGGCCAAACGGTTGCCAGAAAGGTAAAGGCGCGTGCGCCGAGGTCGGGCGCGTCGTCGACGACCATATACGAGCCGGCATCGCCGGATTGCTTGCGTCCGGGGTGTGAGCCGTCGAGTGCAGTGGGCACGTGGATGAACTTCAGTCCCGGCCCTTCCGGATTGCAATCGCCGTGCACGACGCGAACGATGCGGGCGTCGAACCGGTCTGTGTCCTCAAGCGAAATCTTGAAGGCGATCTTCTCGCCCGGCGCAACGGAATAGCGATCGGGATAACCCGTAACTTTCAACATCCGCGGCGCCTTTCCATTGAACCGGTGTGCATCTCAATCCTGCAACGTGCCATCGAGGTTTTCGCCGGTCGCAGCGCGCCAACGGCGCCGAAATACTTCCCATTCCGCCTCCTCGCGGGTGGCAAAGGTGGTCTCCTCCTCGAAGCGGATCGGGTCCGCGCGCCGGGGCGGCATCGTTGCGAGCGTCCATTTGGCAAACGGCTTGCGGCAAACGATGATGACCTGATGGCCGGTCGGGTCGACCCGCAGGATCGACAGGACGCGCATCAGCCCCGGGCTGTGTCCGCCGATCGGATGACGGCGAAATTCTTCGGCGAATGGACGGTCGCTGACGGGATCGATCTTGTACATGGCTCGCTCGTCGGCTCCTCCGAACTACCTGTGTGCCTGGTCCGGCCGACCGTGCGCAGGAGACAGAACAATATCGACGACTTCGATCGGAAGGTCGATCAGCCAGTCGGCGTGGTCAGCGCGATTGCTGCCGATCGCCGCCGTGCGCAGGCCGGCCGCGGATGCCGAGGCGAGGCCGCTTTCGCTGTCTTCGACGGCGAGCAAGCGCTGCGGTTCGATGCCGAGGCGCCGCGCCGCCATCGTGTAGGGTTCGGGATGCGGCTTGCCGTTGGCGACGTCATCCAGGCTGATCGAGAATTGCAAATAGGGCAGGAGTTCCAGTGTAGCGAGATTGGCATCGACGATGCGCCGGCTGGAATTGGAGACACAGACTTGCGGAATGTCGGCGAGAGCAAGCCGTTGGATCGCCAGCCGCGCGCCCGCCAGCGCACGCAGCCGGCCGGCGCCAGCAATGTAGCGGTTTTCGATGCCATCGAGCCATTCGGAGCGCGTCAGCGTGGCCGGAAAGCGGCCTCGTAGTCTCATCCAGACATCCTCCATGTGGACGCCACGGAACGCGAGAGGCGGCAGGTCGCGGAGACCGACATTGAACGTCGCCGAGGCCTCGAGAAGCGCCTGATGATGCAAGGGTTCGCTGTCTATCAGCGTCCCGTCGATGTCCCAGGCGACCGCGGCGATCCTCACGCTCTTGCTCCGCGATCGAAACCCTGCATGCGATGATAGAACTCGCGGAACGCGCCGTAACCGTCGGAGTAGGCCTGGGCGTTGGCGGGATTTGGCTCGATGCTCCGGCTGTGGCCCGTGAGATTTGTGATTGCCCCCCAATCGTCGACGAGGCCGGTGCCGATTGCCGCGGTCCACGCCGCGCCGAGGCAGGAGCCCGGATGCTGCGCCGATAGTTGCAGCGGCTTCTGAATGACGTCGGCGACGATCTGCATCCAGATCATGCTGTTCGAGCCCCCGTCGGAGGCCCGAAATTGCACGGTCTCGGCACCTGTCTCGGCGAACACCTCGAGATGGTGGCGTATGGCGTAGGCATAGGATTCGAGCAGCGCGCGCCAGAGATGCGCGACGCCGTGGCTGAAGCTGAGCCCGGAGATCATGCCTCGCGCCCCCGCGTCGTGGATCGGGGTCTTTTCACCCAGAAAATACGGCACAATGGCCACGCCGTCGGCGCGGGGCGCGACGCGCGCGGCCAGACGATCGAGATATTGATGCGGGCTGAGCCCGGCCGCGTGGGCTTCCGCGGCCGCGCCGCCGGCGAAATTCGCGACAAACCAGTTGAGCCCCGATCCGCCGGTCGACATGCAGCCGTTGGGCACGTAGAGACCCGGTATGAGATGATAGTCGAGGAACAGTCGCGGGTCCGGCCGCGCATTCTCGGAGATGGCGAGGATGTCGACCGAGCCGCCGAACTTCAACAAGCAGTCGCCGCGGCGCGCCAGGCCGGAAGCAAGCCCGGATGCGATGAAGTCCGCCGCGCCGCCGACGACCGGGGTGCCGGCGGTGAGGCCGCATTGAGCCGCTGCCGCGGGCGTCACGATGCCTATGATCTCGCTCGACATTGCTCGTCGCGGGATGGTGCGCTCAGGCAGGTGGGTGTGAGCGACCAGCGACGCGCTCAATTTGGCCGCTCGCAAATCCGTGAGCCCAGCCTCCAGCGCCCAGTTCTGCTCGATCCGCTTTTCGCCGGTGAGGCGGAAGTTGATGTAGTCGTAGGAGCCGAACACGGTTGCAATCTTGGCGAAGACCTCCGGCTCGTGCCGTTCGATCCACCGCGTCTTTGCAGCGAGCAGTTGCTGATTGATGCCGTTGCCGGCGAGCTGCGCAAACGCCCGATCGTCGATTTCGGCGCGGAACTCCTCGACCTCGGCGACGCACCGGCCGTCGCTCTGCTGGATGCTCGGCCGCAGCAGCCAGTCATGCTCGTCGAGCAGCACGATCGCCGGGAGCATACCGGCGACGCCGATTGCGGCAACATCGCCGGCTGCAACTCCGCTGTTCGCGATCAGCGCACGCGTGATCTCGCAGACGTTTCGCCACCATTGCTCGGGATCTTCCTCCGCCCACCCTGGATAGGGTGATCGGAGATCGACTGGCCGCGACTCCAGCGCCAGCGTGAGGTCCGGAAGCTTGATCAGAATCCCGATCGTCGAGGTGGTGCCGACGTCGATGCCGATGACGTAGGACATTCGGGGGACCGATCCTTCAGCGCAGCTTCTCGACGACGTCCATGAAGCGGCTCACGCGGGCACCATCGACCGCGTTCCAGGTATTGCCATCGACCTTGAAATGCGTGCCCACGATTGCCCCGTCGGCCACGGCAAGGACATCTCGGACATTGTCGATGGTGACGCCGGTGTTGGCGAACACGGGGGCATTGTGGATCGCCTCGCAGACTTTGCGAAGGTCGGACTCATCGGCCGGCTGTCCGGTGATCGGTCCGGAGACCAGGATTGCGTCGGCAAGCGACGAGAAGATGGCGCTCTTGGCACGAAGCTCGATGGGCCGCGCGTCGAGCGAGTGGGCGAATTCGGCGTTGATATTGAAGAGCAGCTTCAGATCGGAACGGCCGAGGTTTCGGCGCAGCCGCGATGCGCTGGCGCAGTCGGGTGCCCAAACCCCCATGTCGGAGGCGAACACGCCGGTGAATATCTCCCGGACGAACCGCGCGTCGGTCGCAGCCGCAATGGCTACGCTCGCCGACGGGTCCCAGAGGTAGTTGACGCCGAATGGAATGCTCAGCGCATGCTTGACCGCCTGAACGACGGCGGTCATCGCCGCAACCCCCTCGAGCGGGGCAGACGTGACATAAGGGCGGTCGTTCTCATTGCCGAACATCACTGCGTCCACGCCGCCTGATTGCAGCGCCTCGGCATCGCGCGCCGCATCATCGATCAGTTTCGCGACGCCGCCGCCGGCATCGTACAACGGAGTCCCCGGCAATGCGCCGATATGGATCATCGCAATAACGGCTTTCTTCTTGGGGGCGAAGAAATCGAACATCATCGTGAGTACCTCTTTCGTTCCTCGTGTCCCGATCCAAGCGTGTCTGCAGGCCCAACGATACGGGTTTCAACGCCGGCGGCGGCGAGCGCCGCGGCGATGTCTTCAGGCGGCGGCGCGTCGGTCACCAGCGTGTCGATGGTCGAGAAGTCGCTGACGTGAACCAGCGACATGCGATGGAATTTCGAGCTGTCGCATACAACCACCTTCAGCGACGATCGACGCAAGTAGAGGCGCTTCAGCTCGCTGTCATCGGGTGAGTAATCGAACAGACCGTCGGCGGTGATGCCGGAGACGCCGATGAAGGCAATGTCGAACCAGAAACGTTCGAATTGCTCCAGCGCAGTACTTCCACTCGCCGAGGGCTCCTCGCCGCGCACCTGCCCGCCGGGCATGTGAACGTCGCGCTTCGCGATCGCCAGCAGGCTTGCGGCGCGCAGGCTCGACGTGAAGAAGCGAAGGTTGGCGCGCTCTCTCAGCAACTCGGCGAGCCGATAGGTCGTCGACCCGACGTCCAAAGCGATCGTCTGTCGCGACCCGACCAATTCGGCGGCCGCGATCGCAAGGCGGCGCTTGGCCTCGTCATTGCGCCGCAATCGGGCATCGAACGCGGGCTCGTCGCGATCGATCGGGGTAGGCGCGGTCCCGTCCGGTGCCATGGCGCCGCCATGGGTTCTGATCAGCGTTCCGTTGCGCCCGAGCTCATCCAGGTCACGCCGGATCGTCATTTCCGAAACACCGAGTTCGGCTGCGACATCGGAAACGACCAGGACGCCGCGTTTGCGTGCGGTGTCGACCAGGAAGGCCTGCCGCATCTGTGGCGGCTGCCTTGGGCCGGTGGGGCGATTGGCGGACACGTGTTGCTCCTTCGAGACGATTCAAACACGAGTTTATCGCAAACGTTCGCTTGTCGCCGTCGATGCTGCAAAATAGGCAATTATCGAACATAGTCAATCAAAATTCAGGCTTGTAATGTTCAAATATGTGTAGTTATGATCGAATATGTTCGAATTTCGGTCTGGATCTGAGCTGATCTGCGATCGGACGGGAAGAGGGCCTCGGCGCATGGGCAAATTCGATGGCAAGCGTGTGATCGTCACCGGCGCGGGGGCCGGTATCGGACGCGCCATCGCGTTGGCCTTTGCCAATCATGGCGCGCGTGTTGCCGTCGGCGATCTCAATCTCGAAAGCGCGCAGGCTGTCGCCGGTGAAATTGGGGCCGGTGCAGACGCTTTCCATGTCGATGTCAGCCTGCGTGCCTCGGTCGAGCCGGCCTTCGCGCGCGTGTTCGCACGCTTCGGCGGCTGCGATATTCTGGTCTCCAACGCCGGCATCTCCACCATGGCGCGCGCCGTGGACTTGACCGACGAGGACTGGGACTTCAACTTCAGCGTCAACACCCGCGGTGTTTTTCTCACCAACCAGATCGTCGCACGTCGGTTGCTCGCCGACGGAGGCGGCGGCGTCATCATCAATACGGCGTCGCTCGCGGCAAAGGTGGGCGCGCCGTTGCTGGCACATTACTCGGCCAGCAAATTCGCCGTACTCGGATGGACCCAGGCGCTGGCCCGCGAGCTTGCGCCGCATGGCGTGCGAGTCAACGCGGTCTGTCCGGGCTTCGTCAGGACATCGATGCAGTCGCGCGAAGTCGCGTGGGAAGCGCAACTGCGCGGCCTCACTCCGGAGGCGGTCATCGCCGACTACATCGCGCAAACTCCACTCGGGCGGCTCGAGGAGCCCGACGACGTCGCTGACGTCGTGTTGTTTCTGGCTTCCGATTCCGCGCGCTTCATGACCGGCCAGGGCATCAACGTTACCGGTGGAGTCTACATGACCTAGCGAATTCCACGGCCGGACCGAGCAACGCGTCCGGCCGTGGGCAACAGGATGCCGCGGGCCGCTTCGGACTGCGGCATCGGCGGAAAGACCAGAACCATTCCAGGATCAGGAGCAAGGCTATGACGAACATCGATCGCCGAACGCTGCTCAAAGTGATGGGAGCAACGAGCTTAACGCCGCTGGTCATCGGTGGCTCTGCCAACCGAGCCGCGGCCGAGGGTACCGAACTGAAGCCCACCAGTACCGAAACCATCTATTTCCGCGGTTGGCCCTTCAAGCCCGAGGTGGTGGCCGACAATGTCAATCGGTACAACAGCGAGCAGGGCGGGCATGTCGACTATCAGACGGTCACGCATGGCGACTATCCGACCCTGATGGAAAAATCGCTGATCGCCGGTGACAAGCTCGACATCATCTACGGCAATCCGCCGACGGCGGTCCGCTTTCTCGAGGCCGGCTGGATCGCCCCGGCCGACGACGTGCCAAACATCGAGCAGATCAAGGCGGACATGTACGACAATGCCCGCAACGCTTTCACCTACAAGAACAAGCTGCTTGGCCTGTCCTACTTCCTGGCGGTTCGCGGCCTGGTCGTCGTCAACACCGACAAGCAGAAAGAACTCGGCGTCGATAGCGCCCCTCCCAAGAACTGGGACGAGTTCTATGCTCAGGTGCTGGATCTCGCCACGAAGGGCGGCAAGGACCTCTACATGCCGCACTGGTTCAATGAATTCTACGGCATCAGCTGGGCCTTCATCTGGGAGGTCATCAACCGCGGTGGCGCGCAGATCGATCCCAAGACCTTTGCGCCGCAGCTCACGGTCGACGGTGCGGGTGGCAAGACGCTGACGGCCTGGAAGGCGATCTACAATGCCGGTCTCGTGAAGGAAGAGGTGCTGTCGTTCAACGAGGCGGCGATCGTCGACGCGTTCAGCTCCGGCCGCTATTTGTACTCGACGCAAGCTTCGTACAATCTCGCGGTCTTCAACGATCCCACCAAGTCCAAGGTCGCCGGCAAGACGCGCTTCCTGCCCTATCAGGGCCAGAGCTGGGGCCTGCTCGATTCCGCCATGTACATCAAGTCGGCGCGCAAGCGGTCGGCTGCCCTCGACGTCGATGTAGGGCGGTTCCAGAGCTGGTACGGGTACAAGGACCAGACCGGAAAGGTGGCCGTGGGCCAGCGCTGGGCCGAGAACTCGATGCTGTTCTCGGCCTACAAGACCGTCATGGAGAGCGAAACGACCAAGGCCGCCTTCAAGAAGAATCTTGTCGCAGAGGGAGACTTCGACGCGCTGCTGGCGGTCTATTCAAAAGCACCGCATCCCGACACCTGGAAGACTATCTACGCCGAAGAATACAATACGTACCTTCGCAACCGGCTTGGCCAATTCCTGCGAAACGACGAATCCGTGGAGAAGGTGATCGGGGAGATCAACGCCCAGATCGCTTCCCTCAACAAGAAGTACAAGCTCGGGTAACCGGCGATGACGGGATCATCTCGACGCAGGCCTCATGGTGATCCCGGAACGTGGGAAGGCAGCCAATGACGAAATATCGACGGGAGTTGTCCAACGGGCAGTTCGCACTTCTCCTGTCGGTGCCAGTAATCGCCTTCCTGCTGATGGTCATGATCTACCCGATGACCTATGCGATCTGGCTGTCCTTCCAGGAAGTGAGCTTCTTTGGCGGTTTCCGGACCACTTACACCGGGTTCGCAAACTACCAGGAGGCACTGTTGTCGCGCGACTTCTGGTGGTCCACGCTGGTCACGATCAGATTTGTCCTGCTGTCGGTCGTTCTTTCGATCGGGATCGGTCTTGCGCTGGCGATGCTGATGGATCGCGCGGGCAAGTGGCGCTCGATCCTGGGAACGATCATTATCCTGCCCTGGTCCGTTTCGCTCTACGGGGCGGGGGTGATGTGGGCCTATCTCGCGCGTGGCCAGACCGGTGTAGCGTCGTCCCTGATCAACCTGATCCGGGGCACCAACACGTCGGAAACGGCGACTGAAATCTCTCTGATTTCCGGCCGCCACATCGTCGACCTGCTGGCGCTCGGAAATGCCTGGAGCATCGCCCCGTTGGTCGCCTTCTTTCTTCTCGCCAGTCTGAAGACCATCCCGAGCCGGCTGCATGACCTTGCAGGGCTGGATCAACTGACGGCCTGGGAGCGCTTTGTGCACGTGACGTTGCCGCCGCTGCACTACTCGCTGTTCGTGTTCACCAGCATTGCGATGATCCTCTCGATGAAGCAGCTCGACTTCATCTATGTGATGTCCGCCGGTGGCCCCGGCGATGCCTCGTCGACCTTGACCTATCGGCTCTACGAGCTGGCGTTCCGACAATCGAACTACGGGCTCTCGGCGGCGATGTCGTTCTATCTTCTTTTCCTGACCATCGGATCGGCGCTCGCGCTGCATTTCCTTTGGGGCCGGAAGCTGGAGAACGCGTGATGGGCAGGAGGCTGCTTCGTTGCGCCGGCTACGGCTTCTCGGTGACGGTCGCCGTCGTCTGGACGATCCTGCCGATCTACTGGACGCTCAAGACCGCGCTGTTCTCGCCGGTTGAGGCGGTCGCCTTTCCCGCACCGATCTTTCCGCTCCACCCGCATCTGGCCGCGTTCCTCAATATTTTCGGATTCGGCTTCACCGATGCAAACGGCCAATATTTCATGCCGGCCGGCCAGGCGCCGCAGGTCATCCACGGTCTGGTCAACAGTCTGATCGTGGCCGCGGCCGTGACCGCGATCACCCTGGTGATCGTGGTTCCCCTGGCTTACGCATTCGGGCGGTTTTCCTTCCGCGGCAAGACTGCGCTTCTGATGGCCATCCTGTTTTCCGTCGCGGTACCTCCGGTATCCACGCTTATCCCGTTCTACATCCTCTTTATTCAGCTCGGTTTGACCGGCACGAAGTTCGGACTGGTCATCGTCAATCTCACCGTGACGGTGCCGTTCGTGACGTGGATGCTTATCGGATACTTCCGCAATCTGCCTCCGGTCGAACGGCTGGCGCAGATCGACGGGTTTTCGCGGCTCGGAACGCTTCTCCTCGTGGTCATTCCGATGGCGCGAAGCGGCATCGCCGTCGCGGCAGTGGTTTCGTTCCTGTTCGCCTGGAACGAATTCGTGTTCGCAACCCAGCTTGTGAATGGCACAGACGCGGCGACGCTGCCGACTGCAGTATCCGGTTTCCTGTTCCTCCAGCCGCAGCCAGGGCTGCTCTCGGCCTCGCTCTGGATATCAATCGTTCCTGCGGCCCTCGTCGCCTACTATCTGCAGCGGCATATCGCATCGCTCGGCATGGTCGATGCGTTTTACTGATCAGCAAGTTTGTCAGGATTGCGCATGACCACGATCAAGCTCGAAGCATTGCGAAAGGTCTACGGCTCCGAGACGGTCGTGGAGAATACCAATCTTGAATTCGAAAGCGGCAATTTCGTCGTCTTCCTCGGGCCATCCGGCTGCGGCAAGACGACGACGTTGAACATGATCGCTGGGTTCGAGAGCCCGACCGAAGGTCAGGTTCTGTTCGACGGCCGAGCCGTCAACGACCTTCCTCCGCATGCGCGCAACGTGGCGATGGTGTTTCAATCGGCGCTGCTCTATCCGCATCTGACGGCGCTTGCCAACATTCAGATGAGCCTCAGACACGCAGGGTTGTCAGCAGACGAAACCAAGGCGCGGATATTGTCGGCGGCGCAGTTCCTGAAGGTCGATCAGCTGCTGGCAAAGAAGCCGAGCGCCCTTTCCGGCGGGGAGCGGCAGCGGGTGGCTCTGGCGAAGGCCATCGTCAGGCAACCATCGGTCTTCCTGATGGACGAACCGTTCTCGGCGTTGGATGCCGCCTTGCGGAATTCGCTACGGGCGGAGCTGGTCCATCTTCAGAAGGCGCTTGGGGTCACGACCGTTTTCGTCACGCACGATCAGATCGAGGCCATGACGATGGGCGATGTCATCGTGGTGATGAACAGAGGAAGGGTCGAGCAGGTCGGCTCTCCGGATGAGATCTACAACAAGCCGAACACCCGTTTCGTGGCAGGTTTCATCGGGTCGCCGGCGATGAACTTCATCGAGGGAGTCCTTGGGGAGGGCGAAGGTTCGCTGCAGTTGAGAGCGAAGAATTCGAGCGTCGTGTTGCCGGAACGGCTGCGCGATCGGGCAGGTGAACGCGGGGCAACCCATTGGCTGGGCGTTCGCCCCCAGCACATGCGGATATCGGACGGGGCGGTGGGGCATTCGATCCCGAGCGAGGTCTGGGCGGTCGAGCGCCATGGCAAGGAAAACGTTGTCATTGTCCAGACGATTGACGGCGGCTCCATGCGAATTCTGACGACGCCGGACGTAAACATATCGATCGGGGAAAAGATCGCGCTGACGTTCGACCCCGACAGGGCCTATCTTTTCTCTCGGTAACGATGAGTGCGCGGGGCGCGTCCTGGAGTTTTCGCGACGTCGGCAGATATCGCAGATGCCCATGATCTCCGGACATTCGGGCAACCCACCTTATTGGAGAAGATCATGACAGCGATCGACAAATTCAGACTGGATGGCAAGACCGTTGTCGTGACCGGTGGAGCTCGGGGCATCGGCTATGCCGTTGCTGAACTCAGCGCATCCGTCGGGGCTGATGTCGCGATCATCGACATTCTGGAAGAACTCGGTGTCGATGCCGCTCGGCGGCTTGCTGCATCATCGGGCCGTAAGGTGCATTTCTATGGGGCCGATCTGCGGCGGCCGCACAGCGTTGAGGAGGTGGCCGCCAAGGTCGAGGCGGACTTCGGGTGCGTTCAAGTCCTCTTCAACTGCATCGGCGTCAACCCCAACACGCCCGTTCTCGAGATTTCCGCCGAGGAATGGCAGACCGTGATGAACGTGAATGTGAACGGGCAATTCTATGCAGCTCAGGCGTTTGGCAGGCAGATGGTGCGCCATGGCGGCGGTAGCATCGTCGCGATTGGCTCGAACTCCGGTGTGATCGTCGACAAGCCCCAGCCACAGGCCCACTACAACACGAGCAAGGCGGCCGTCCATCAGATGGTGAAATCGCTCGCCGTGGAGCTTGCTCCGCATAACATCCGCGTCAACGCGGTTGCACCCGGCTACGTTCTGACGGAGATGACGAAGCGCGGTCTCAGCACGTCGGAATGGGTGAAACTGTGGGAAGAGATGACGCCAATGCGGCGCTTCGCCGAGCCTTCCGAGGTCGCCTACACGATGCTGTTCCTCGCCAGCGACGCCGCAAGTTATGTGACGGGATCCATTCTTCTGGTCGACGGCGGATACACTTGCTGGTGACGGAGCGGCGTGCGCGACAGGGTGTTGGGGCCGGCGATTGTCAAGCACATGACGACCGTGTTGCTGTCATGTATCTTAGCAAGATCGTCGAGATAGCGCCGAGGCAGGAGATCTTTACCGCGCCGGGGCATCCCCTACAAGAAGGCCTTACTCGCGGCGTAGCGGACTCTGACTCGAACCCGATGCTTTCTTTCCCCAAGGCGTCGATACAAAGCGACATCACGGCCGCCAATGCTGCACTATTGAATGGACGCTTTGGACCCGACCTCTTGAGGTTCGGGCCGGGCGTCGCCCAAGTCGTGATTGAGGAATTGACTCTTGTCGGAAACGAAGCCCCATTTCCCGCCGTAGCTCAAACGGTGGATTTTGGTCTACAAAGGTCGAAAATGCTTTATCCTTCAATGGGAGTTGACTGACACTCTCTCCGCCATATCATATTGAAATATAAGCTGAGTTTTGATTTTCGATA
>Ga0137409_10003774_pt1 | contig 16016 bp, 15 predicted proteins | sample CZODoug1_16funga_FD_122059 | JGI IMG/M metagenome (GOLD analysis project Ga0137409, IMG submission 122059) | Vadose zone soil fungal communities from Angelo Coast Range Reserve, California, USA - CZODoug1_16fungal (Hybrid Assembly) | ecosystem: Environmental > Terrestrial > Soil > Vadose zone... | reverse complement strand
TCTTCAAGGCGACGCATGCCCTCTTGCCACGCGTACGCGTTCGCCGTTTCCTGGTCGCATCCTGTTGAGGCCTTGAGCTCACGAGCGAACGTATCGGGGTTGAACCAGGTTAATCCGTCGCGTTCGAGGAGGTGACCACCGACCGAGCTCTTGCCGGCTCCGTTTACGCCGGCAAGGACATAGAGAACGGGCCGCGTCATCAATAACCGGAGCCGGCTTTTACCTTGCCACCCAATTTGGCTCGACCGCGCATCGTCGACTGCAGGCGAGTTGCAGCCGACCGCCCCTGGAGCACCGAGAGACGCTCATCAAAGGTTCGCCTTAAGTTCGCAAGCGTCGATTCGGTCTGAGCCTCCGCCTGCTCTACGAGCTGCATGATGGCGTCATACTCCGCCACCGGAATGATGACGGCCTCGGGCTCATCGTGATTCGTCACCACAAGCTTCCCCTTGCTCCGCAGCGCATTCATCATTCCGCGCCACCCTAACTTTTTCAGATCGGACGCTGGAGTGCGAGGCAGTTTCGCAAGGGGCAGAAAGGCGGCCGGTTTTGCCGGGGTGGTCATAGGTTCTCCTTAAGCTCGCAATCCTGGGACTATTTTACCCCAATAGCCCATTTTCGCCATTTTACCCTTTCTTGCCTATTTTGGCCATCTGGCCCAATCATCAGCCAGCACGTCGGCACCGGGCGTTCCCACAGGTGAAGCGACGGGAAGCAGTGCTATTGGAGATGCTTGTACCTAGTAAAATCAGGGGCTTACTCAAATGAATCCGGATGTTCAATAGCACGATTCATCACCCGTAAGTGCTTGACGAGCAAAGGTTTTTGTTACTTTCAAAACCCTGGCTACGAACCAGGAGGCCGGGGGTTCGAATCCCTCCGGGCGCACCATCGTTAATCGAGCCTGCCGACAGCTGTTCCCGACACGCCCTCCTCAATCCGCGCTCCACGCCGGAATGCTAATTAAGGGAGATTCTTGAGTTTCAGTGACTTGGACTATGCTGTGTATGCTGTTGTGTATGTGTAGAACTCCCGGTATAGTTGCCTTGAGGTCCATGGGACTCAACGCGGAGGAGTTTGGTATGTCTGCAAAAGCCCAAGATCTCATGCGCCAGCAATACCTGGTGCCGCGCAAGAGCGTGAAGAAGCTTCGCGAGATGAGCCGACGCGAGGGCGTCTCCGCGGGTGAACTCGCGCGTCGGGCCATCGAGGCATACACTTCCGGGAACGTTCTCACCGAGCCCGAAGAGGAGGTGGCTTCGCGCACGGTGCTCAAAGACATTCATGCCCAAGTGCGCGCGGCTCTCGCGCGGATCGATGCGAGCCTTGCCGAGATTCGAGCGCGCGAGCGAGCGCTTACCGATGGCACCTTCCGTGCCCAGGTGGTTGCCGAGACGAGGGCGTGGTTCGACGCACACCCCGACGAGGCTCAAGGGATCGTCGAGCTCTTCGCGCCGCAGGCGACCGCATGAGTCTCATCGCCGAAGTGATCAAGTACGGCAAGGACATCGTACTCTTGGGCGAGCGGGTGGACGCCCTCATGGCGGGGAGGAAGGAAACGACCGCCCGGCTCGAGGACCACGAGCGACGGCTGATCCGCATCGAAACCTTGATTGAAATCTCGCAGGCGCGCCGGCGCGAGTTGCCAAAGCCTTAGGTTGGGCATGCGCTGTACAATGTGCATTCGCCGTTGAACGCGGTCATTCGCCGACTCAGAGAAATGACCGGTGTGCAGACCGCCACCGGTCCTGCGAAAGGGCTTGCCGGAATACTCCATGTTTGCCGAGAAGCTCTGGGCTTTGAAGCTCCTTATACCATCTTCAAAGTGTAAGGACGCCTTGAAGGAAGATGGCCACTTGCCGCAACGCGAGCCTTGACGCGCCCGATGTGCAGTTCGGGAGAAGACACTCGAGCCGTCCGAGCTACCGGTAAAGTGCTGATCTAAAAGGCAGTGCAAATGACGAGTAAGAGCCACACTCTCCGCTACAGAGATTTAAGAAATTCGATAATCACTTCCTGATCTGCTTTGCTCAGGCTTTCAAAGTGCGCCGTGACGCCGCTCGCTTCGCCACCATGGCGAAGGATGGCATCGCGAAACGTCAGGGACGTGCCATCATGCATCAACATCGGCTGCATACGCACGCCCCAGAGGGGAGCGGTGCGTATTCGGTTGGCGCTGGCTTGATAGGCTTCGAGGGAAAAATCTCTCCACTGAGTCTGGTACATACGCTTGCCATAGTGCTCCTCCATGGCCACGACGATGCCGTCCCCGGTGCCGATGTCGTGCAGCAGGAAGTCACTGTAAGGATGAAACGTTTTGCTCCCGAGCGCTTCGGGAATGGTGAATTTCCCGCCATTGATTACCGTGCCCGGGGCTGCCGTGGTCAACGTGGGCACATGGCAGGTGTCGCAGCCGATCTTGGCGAACAGTGTTTCGCCCGCCTTCGCTGAGGAGGTGCCAGCTTGCTCAGGGTCGCGCGCAGGAGCCTTGGTGGCGCGTATGAAACGTGCGAAGCGATCGATGTCCGTGAGGCCATCTGCGCCCGCTCTATCGTTTGGTTCGGCGACCGTGTTGCACAGGTTTGTCACTTCATCCGGAAAGAGACGATTCGTAATTCCTATTTCATTTAGGTACGCATCGCCAGAGAAGGAGAGCAGGCTGGCGTGCTGACTCTTCCAACCGAAGCGGCCGACACGAGTTTCACCAGGAGACTCGAGTATGGGTACCCGGACCACCAGACCGCAGATCTTGCCATGATCCTGCTTGCACTGCCTGTTGGAAATGTCGATCAGCGTCGAATCGTCAACTGCCTCAACAAATCCGTCGCCAAGAGTACCCAATGAGGTGCGAATCGTACGAATCGTTTCCGAATCCGGCACGCGCTCCTGAATTTCGACGGCGGGGAAGGCACTGTTGGGGCAGATTGCCCGCTGGTTCACCAGCGAGCGCCCCTTGATGATCTCGGACCCGTGGTTGATGGGAATCTCAGAGTTCCGGAATTTGCCGTCCGGGCCCTTGTGGCCGACGCGCAACTCTGTGACCTGACTGACGCCGCCGGTAACCGGACTCTGATGGCATTCGCGGCAGGACTGAGCGTTGAAGAGTGGGCCGAGTCCATCGGAAATGTTTGTGAATTCCTCAAATTTGGCTTCGTCCGACTGGTGCGTCTGATCGTCTACGACTGCGTTGCTCTTGTTGTCGAAGCCGGTGGGCGCCTCAGGCAGGCGTGGAGCGAGTTTGGAATGCGCCGCTGATGCCGCGGGAACTTCGCGCGGATTCGTCGAACAGCCGACGAGAAGCAGGGTAAGGCCGAATAAAGCAACGCCCATCGAGGTTTTCATGGTCCTCTCCTTGCGGGCTCAACTTCAGCGAATCTATGCCTGTTTCGGCGGAACGGCAAATCAGATTTTCGCACCAAGTGCACTGCAAAAATATGTTGTTTCCCGCACTGCGCTTAGCGCGCCCTTTGAGCGCGGTGATACGTTGATGCGCCCGGCCCGCGGTCCGGAGCCCGACGGTAGCGCTCTTGATGATCTTGGCTACGAAAGCAAAAAAATAAAGCGAATCGCGTCGCTCTGGCGTTCGATTGGCTTCATTTCACCTTCGTGATGTCCGGCAACTTCCATGCCTTCTGGAAGAGCGGGTCGTCCGGGCCGTAGAACCGGAAGAGTGGAAACCAACCTTTGCCGGCCACCGTGGGAATCCAGTTCGCCTCCTGACCTTTCGGCGCCTTCGGGCCGGTGTAGAGATCCACCGAGCCGTCGGGGTTGCGCTTCATCTGCTCGTCGTAGGAATCCAAGCCGGCACGCGCTGATCTGCGGATGAAGCTGCTCGTTTCTTGATCGTAGACAGTGAAGGCCCAGAATTGTTTGGCGGGCACGTTGGCGGGCACATGCAGTCGATAGGTGTTCTCGCCGTGCAGCAGTTGGCCCTGCGCGTCGAGAAACGTGTCGAGATAGAAGGTGGAGGCGCTGACCTTCGCCGGCGGCGCGTGAAAGCTGAAGAAGCCGATGCCGCGCGCATCTACGTCGAAGTAGTCGGCAGCTTCCCATTTGAATCCCGTTTCGGAGGCAATCGGGGGCGCCGGGATGTCCCACTTCCGATCTGGCCAAAAGCGTTGACCGTAATTCACCCGCCGTTCCATGAACCAGGCTTGGACTTCGTGGCTCGCCTGCTTCAAGACGACCTGTGTGGCCGCGTCGGGCTTGAACCTCTTGCCCTTCTCGATGCCAAGCGGCCGCAGCAGCCCCAGCATCTCCAAATCGCGCGCCTGTGCCAGTTCTTCGTTTACCATCCTGGCGAGGCTCTTGTAGAAACTTTCATCGAAGCGCACAAGTCCGTCCCAGAGCGTGTCGGCCATGTCTATATAGCGCTGCTCGGGAGGCGAGTTCGCCGCCGCAAGCGGATAGGTTTTGAGCTGCTTCAGGTAGGCGATGGCCGCGCGAACGTCATCTGCTTGTTCGGTCTTCGAGATCACGCGCATCGCGACGAACCCATTATAGGTATTCGAGGGCACCGCAATATAACCCGGCGGGGTTTCACCTTTGTAACGAGGGGGGAGAAGCAAGTATTTGCCTCCGTTGCCCAGGTCCTCGCCCGTGTTGCCGACATCGACCAAGGGCACTTGCCACGCATCCAACAACGTCCCGAAGAGCGCGGCATCGCCCACCGGAGGCACGTCGACCACGACCGGCCCATCCTTGGTGTTGGTGAAGAATATGACATATCGGGTAGAGGTGTCGGGCGTGGTCGATTGGTTCTTCCAAGTCGAAAATCTCGACCAGTACAGGATGTCGCCGTAATGCGCCTTGGCATCGCGGAAGAAACCCTGCCGCATCACGTCGAAGCTGACGATGGGCATGCCCCAGATGGCGGCATCCATTGCGCGGCGTTCCAGCGTGCGTTTCGTCAGTTCCGCGGAACTGAATCGGCCTACTGCGTCTTGCGCAAGCGCGTTGGACCCGAGCGCGACAAAGGCAATTGCAAGCGAAATGTTCGATCGCTTCATTTGTGTACTACCTTTTTAATTCTACTTAGTCAGGTTAGTGGCCAGGCGACAATTGACGACGTTTCCCGATTGGAGCCCCAAAGTTTGCCCGTTCCCTCGCCGCGAGCGGATGCTTCGGGCAATCATTTCGGCTCTGTCGCTGGCCGGTTTTGGCCGAATGCCCGCCCACCGCCGCCGTCTGCACGCCCATTGGCGCGTATCGTTAAGGATTGTCCGACTCCTGCCCGAGTGCGCGCAACTATCCGGCCTCCCGACGGCTCCCGGACTGGTGTTGGAAACCCTTAACCGGGAGCCGTCACTTCGACTGGGTCAGCCTTCGAGTCGCTAAGGGCAGGCGCATTGAATGTTGCGCAGAAGAGCGTAGCGGTCACCTCAGGATCATTGGTGGTGCACCCATTGTGGTTACTATCCGGTGGACTTCGTGTTAGCATTTTCAGGTGCTTGGAACACTTTCCGGACGGTTGGTCGACGCAACGTATTCTGCCGTGGCGACGGAATTTGCAGGGAGGCTTCTTGCGGGGCGTAATTTATCTTGCCGCAGTTCGTTCGGTCTGCACCTGCATTGGCGGCGCGTCCTGAAATGTCGGCGACGTAGGGATAAGAGCGCGGGATGACCGACAAGAAGAACTGGGGGTCCACGGTGCTTGGGTGGTTCGTCGTTCAGAACGACGGCAAGCTGCCGGAAACCGATGCCGGCACCGATGCGCCAGCGGCCGAGGACGCCGCGGCGCTGACGGCAACGTTTGCCAAGGACATTCCGGCGGCGCAGGGCGGCCGGGTCGATTTCGAAGCGGTTTTCGACGCCGCGGGCATCGACGCCGAGATGCGCGCGCACTGCGCGAAGGCGGCCCAGCTCCTCGCAACGCTACCGGCGCAGGCCGATCCGGCGGTCAAGAAGCAGATCGTCGAAGCGTCACTCAATGCGTTTGGCGTGCCCATCGCAAAGATCATTGAGGCTGGCGTCCATGAGGTGCAGGCACTCGAAGGCTACATACAGGCCGACGCGCGGGACACCCGCAAGGTCATCGAAGAGTCGCAGCGCCGGATCACGCAGCACGAAGATGAAATTAGTCAGATCAAGACTGTAATGGCCCAGCGTGGCGACGAGCAGCAGGCCGTAATGAAAGCCTGTAATGATCGCAAGCTCGAGATTCAGCGTGTGCTGGAATTCTTCGGTCAAGAAACAGTGGCTCGCGTCGTCCGCGAGTCGCCCAAACTCACCAGTCCATCGGACCTAAAGGCGAAATAATCATGGCCGACAGCGGAGTCTTCTCGCGGCTGCTAAATCTCTGGAAGGGGTTCGTGTCATTGTGGATCTCGGATGTCGAGAAGGACCATCCGGAGATCGCGTACGAGAACGCGATCAACTCGATGATTGAGAAGTACTCGAAGTTGAAGTCCGCGACAGCCGCGATTATTCGCAGGCGGGAAGATCTGGACGCGCGCGTCTCGCAGACGACCAAGGATCTTGCGCAGACCGAGGCGGAACTCAATACGGCCGTCGACACCCACCAGGACGACCTCGCGGTTGTCCTGATTCAGAAGAAAAATCAGCTGACGCAAGATCTTGCCGACATGCGCGGCGACCTCGATACGGCCCAGAAGGACGCCACTTCGGCCAAGAGTTCGATCCTGAACGTGCAGGCCGAAATCAGGAAGCTCAAGGCCGAACGCGATCTGATGCTCGCCCGGATGCAGTCCGCGCAGGCGCGTCTGAGGATTCAGGATCAGCTCGAGGGCCTTTCACTCGATGCCGAAGTCAAGGCGCTCGACACCGTTCGTGAGCACATCAAGAACACCATCGCGCAGGCCAATCTCGGTGAGGAGCTGTCGTCGTCGTCGCTCGACGCCAGGCTGGCGGCGCTCAAGAGCCAGACCGGCGACGTCCAGGCCAAGCAGCAACTTGCCGACCTGAAGGCCAAGCGCGCCGCGCAGCAGGCGGGCACCGGTCAGAAGACGCTTTAAAAAGTTCATTGGGAGCACCGCATGAAGTTGACGCCGTTCGCCAAACTGTTCATCACGCTGGTGATTCTTGCCGTCGTCGGCTACACGGCATGGCATTTCGAGGGGTCGGAAATCCGCAAGTGGGCGGGCGCGGAGCAATCCGCAAGCCAGACGCAACCCGCGGTCTCTGCGGGCGACTTTGACGCGCTCAAGAATGCGCCTCCCGACCCGTCGCGCGGCGCCGGCTCTACCGGAGTCTCCGGCTCGACTCTTGCCGGGACCGGCAAACTGAAGCGGCCCCTCGTGGTGGGAATCAACACCTGGGCCGGGCATTCGCCGGGCATCGTCTTCAACAACGGGCTCGAGCCGTCTGCCGGCTCCGGTTATAAGCAGAAGTACGGCATGGACGTGAAGTTCGTGTTGCTCGAGGATCCGGCCGCGAAGCTGGCTGCATTTCGCAACAGCAACATCGACATCATGTGGGACACGGTCGACAACTGGGCACGCGAGGCATCGATCCTCGAGGAACAGCATCAGGCGGCTAAGTCGATCATCATGCAAGATTGGTCGCGGGGCGGCGACGGCATCGTTTCACTGTCTTCCATCAATTCAATCGAACAGCTCAAGGGTCACAAGGTCGCCTGTACCCAGTTTACCCCGTCGCATTTTCTCCTGCTTTACCTGCTCTCGGAATCGGGCTTGAGCCCGGAAGATCGGGCCGCGGTCGAGAAGAGCATCATCTTCACGCAGGATGCACCGGCGGCGGCGGCGATGTTCAAGGCGAAACAGGTCGACGCCGCCGTTACCTGGGAACCTGACCTCTCGGGCGCCGTAACGGCGCGCGGCGATGAGGCGCATGTATTGGTGTCGACAACGGCGGCCACCAACATCATCGCCGACACGCTGGTAGCGCGGCAGGATCTGATCGATCAGTATCCCGATACCGTGCGCGATTTCGTGCACGGTTGGCTCGAGGGTATCCAGCGCATCCGTCAGGACCCGAATGCAGCGTACGACCTCGTGGGCAAGGCGCTCAAGCTCGACACGGATACGGTGTCCGGTATGCTCTCGGGTCTCAAGCTCACCACTTACGCGGACAACGCGCAGTTCTATGGACTGGCGGGCGGCAAGGCTCACTACGAGACCCTGTTCGACACGGCCTTTGTGATCTGGCGCAAGAAGGGTCTGGTTACGCGTGCAGTTTCGGCAAAGGACTGGGCTGATACGCGATTTCTCCTTGCGCTGGCGAGCGATTATCCGGGGGAGCGGGTCGATGAGCCGAAACTGGCTGCCAAAGCGCCGTCGTCCTCGGATCGCGCCATCATCAACAAGCAGATCCAGATCCACTTCACGCCAGGATCGGACGAGATAATGGCCGGTTCCTTCATCGTTCTCGATTCGCTAGGTGACACGATGACCTCCTTCGGCAATACATATCTTCGTGTCGAAGGGAATACCGATGCCACCGGTAGCGTCGCTGCCAACCTGACGCTTTCGGAACGCCGCGCCCTCGCCGTCATCAAATACATCACGGAGAACTTTCCGGCGATTCCGCGGACTCGTTTTCAAGCGCAGGGGCACGGGTCAGCAAACCCCATCGCCTCGAATGAGACGGAAGGCGGCCGCCAACTCAACCGGCGCACCGATATAAGAGTCATTCTCGCGACTCAATAGCGCTGCAAGTGAAGCGCAAACCCGACCTGTTTGCACTCCGGGCGCCGATCCCATCCAGAGTCGCCCTGGCGCTCGGCTTTGTGGCCCCCGTCCTGGTACTCAGCATCTGGTGCGTGCTGACATATGGTGGGCTCGCGCCGCCGGATTTCCTACCCTCACCGACCGAAACGATTCGCGGCACGATACAGCTTTTTCTGCAACAGGATCTTGGCAGCGCAATTCTAGTGTCGTTTCGCCGAATCGCCATTGCCTTTTCGCTCGCGGCAGGATTGGCTCTCCCGCTCGGTATCCTGATGGGAGCTTTTGATGCCGTGTACCGTGTCTTCGAGCCGATCATGGCGCCGCTGCGCTACATGCCGATCTCGGCATTCATTCCGCTTCTGATCCTATGGTTCGGGATCTACGAGCAGGAAAAGATCGCCTTCCTGTTCCTCGGCGTTTTCGTATACCTGCTGCCGGTGGTCGTCTCCGCGGTCCACGCAGTTCCGGAGGAACTTGTGCAGACGGCACGGACGTTGGGGGCTACCAAATCGCAGGTTGTGCGGACGGTGCTATTGCCCGCCGCATTGCCGGAAATCTTCGATTCCTTCCGAGTCATGAATGCAATCGCCTGGACCTATGTGATTCTCGCCGAGGCCGTCAATCCGGAGCACGGCCTCGGATACATGGTGGAACTCGCGCGTACCCATCAAAAGGCTTCGTGGTCGTTTGCAGGACTGATCGTCATCGGTGGCATCGGACTCCTGACGGATTTCCTGATCCGCTCTGTGTCGACGATCATGTTTCGCTGGCGGGAACAGACCGAATGAGCGAACGCGAAGCGCGCAAAGAGACACCCGCTGCCGGCGAACCGGGCACCGTCGCTGTGACGGTGGCCGATGGCGGCGGCGCGAAACCGAGCTACCACCCGGATTTCGCGGGAGCGGCCCCCAAACTTCGAGTGCAGAACCTCCACGTTACTTATCGCAACCGGGAGGGCGCGGGCATTGAGGCCGTGCGTGGCGTCTCTTTTGATGTGGTCGATCGTCCTGGAACCGGTGAAATCGTCGTATTTCTCGGACCGTCGGGGTGCGGAAAGTCGACCATATTAAAAGCCGTAGCCGGCCTGATCGTGCCGACTGAAGGCGAGATTCTGCTCGATGGGCAGCCGGTAGTTGACGTGAGTCGCGATCGCGGCATGGTCTTTCAGGCGTACACATCATTCGGGTGGCTTACCGTGCGGCAGAACGTTGAATATGGACTCCGAGTGCGCGACGTCGGCGCCGACGAGCGTCGCGAACAGTCGGACAAGTATTTGAAGGCGGTGGGTCTCGCGGAGTTTGCCGATCGTTACCCCAAAGACCTTTCGGGCGGCATGAAGCAACGCGTCGCAATCGCGCGCACGCTGATCAACAAACCGCGCGTCGTATTGATGGACGAACCCTTCGGCGCGCTAGATCCCCAGACGCGATGGGGTATGCAGAGTTTACTGCTCGATATCTCGAATTCCGAGGATCATGCAATACTATTTGTCACTCACGATGTTTCTGAGGCTGTCTATCTTGCCGAAACGGTGTACGTCATGACACCGCGTCCGGCGCGCATCCTACACCGCGTCGACGTGCCGACTTTCGCGCGGCGCGACATCGCGCTCAAGTCGAGTGCGGAGTTTCGTGCCGTCGAGAAGCAGCTATTGGATCTCCTCTACACATCCGCACCCTCCTCGTAGCGCGAAACATGGTGGGAAATAGTCAAACTCCGCAGACGCCACCGCGGACACGTCAATCGACAACGCCCGCCGTGACGCCCCAGTCTAAGACGCGCCCCGGAGGTATGATCGACGCGCACACGTCTGATAACTTGGCAGCTGACGAGTCGCCACGGGAGCGGCCCGGGGCTAAGCGCCCGTATTTCAAAATGGCGTTCGTGAATCCGTACAACCTATCGCTGCTGTCCGGCGGGCTGGCCGTTGCAGCTCTGACCGCAAACCCGCTCCTTGCAGTGCTGACGGCTGGACTCGAAGCACTATGGATCTTGCACGCGCCGGACTCGTCCCTGCTGCGCCGCCTCCTGTGGGATCCGCAATTCGAGCGGATGCAGGGAGCGCTCACGGCCGCGGATCGCGCGCAGCGCATGCAGCCGTTGGACCGAGACGCGCGGGCGCGCGTTGAGGCTCTGGTCGAGCGCCAGGACGAGATCCACCGCCTTGCCGCGCAAAATCCGTCGTTCGCCGGCGACTTGCTCCGAAATGAGTTGGGAAAGACCGACCGCCTCGTTGCGGCATTTCTGGATATGTCAGTGACGTGCCAACGATACGAGGGATATCTGAAGCAGGTTGACACCGGCCAACTCGATCGCGACCGCAAACGCTACGGCCTGATTGCGAAGGCCGGTGCGGCCGACGATCCGGAAGCCCAGATTGCACAGAAAAACGTCGACGTAACCGACAAGCGCATTGCGAAGCTTGATGAAATCAGACACTATCTGCAGGTTGCGCGCGGTCAACTCGACCTCATCGAGAATTCGTTTCAATTGCTGGTCGAACAGATTGTAACGATGCAGTCGCCGCGCGAACTTTCCGGTCAGCTCGATGAACTTCTCGACGGAGTCGAGGCGATTCGCGAGACGACGCGGGACACGGAAAAGATCATAGGCAGGTTGGATAACGATGCCTGAGCAGACATCAATGCGTGTACTGCCGGCGTGGGCCGAGGATCTGCGGCGGCGATACGTGCGCGGCGAGGCGTCGATGTTCGTGCTGCACGGGAATGTTTTCGACGCGGTCGTGCAAGACCGCCTACGGTCACTGTCAGTGTTTCTCACGGACGTGCTGCTGAGCGAGACCAAGGATACGATCGTAGCCTACAACGTGGCGACTGGCGGCCATTTCGCGAAGCGCGCGCCGGGTGTCGAACAGAACGAGGACCTGGCAGCAGCAGGTGCGAAGGACAAAGCGCTTGCCGCGCTAGAAAGATTGCTGATCACAGGCAACCGGACGGCGGTCGTGCTCGAGTATGGCGATGCCATCGCCCCGGCCGGGGACCCGGCCTTCCAGGCCGATGCCGATCGCGCGGCCGTTGTAACCTTGCATCGCTGGTCGTTCTTGCCGGCGATCGAGAAGAGCGACAACCTCGTTATTCTCATTACCGAGAACCTGACAGACCTCTCCGCCAAACTAGTGGCGAATCCGAGGGTGGCGGTCGTTCAGATACCCATGCCGGATCTCGAAGCGCGGCGAACCGTCGCGCGGCTGGCCGACCCGCAACTGACGGAGAACGATGTCGCTCGCTACGCAGCTATAACGGCGGGCCTGAAGGCGATCCAAATTTTCTCGATCCTGGCGCCTCCCGCTCCCGCGCTCGAATCTCGGGCCGATCGGGAAGCGTTCATCGTGCGCCTCCTGGGCGGCGGCGCGGACACCGGCGCGCGAGCGCACAAGCTTGCGGCCTTGACTGCAGCGCTGTCGCGTGAGGAAGTCGAGAAGCTCCTGGCGCCCGGCAAGGGTGTCGATACGGCGGCGCCCGGCGACGTGGCCGTGGCCCTGCATGCCGAAGCTGATCGGCTAATCTCCGGGCGCAAGCGGGAGATCCTGGAGCGCGAGTGCTTCGGTCTCGTCGAATTCGTAGAGCCGGTGCACGGCTTTGAGGTCGTGGGAGGCATGGAGGAAGTCAAACGCGAGCTTTCTGCCGTCGCCGAAAACATTCGCGAAGGACGGGTGAGCCGTGTGCCTATGGGCATCCTGTTTACCGGGCCCATGGGGACCGGCAAGACATTCGTGGCGGAGGCTTTCGCCAAGGAATGTCGGCTGACGACTATCAAGCTCAAGAATTTCCGCTCCAAGTGGGTCGGCGCGACGGAGGGCAACCTCGAAAAGATCCTCGGCGTCATCCAGGCGATCGGCCAGGTCGTGGTGATCATCGACGAGGGTGATCGGGCCTTCGGCGGAACGGACGGGGAGGGCGATGGCGGGACGTCATCCCGCGTCATAGCGCGCATTAAGGAGTTCATGTCCGACACGAGCAATCGCGGCCGGATACTCTTCCTGCTGATGACCAACCGCCCGGACAAGCTCGACTCGGATATCAAACGCGCCGGCCGGCTCGACCGTAAGATCCCGTTCTTGTACTCGCAGACGGCGGTGGAGGTCGAAGCGGTACTGGGTGCACAACTTCGCAAGAACAGCATCAAGTCGGCCGTGGATTTCACATTGACGCGAGTCGAGATCTCCCAAAAGCTCGTGGGGTACAGCAATGCCGACGTCGAGGCAGTTGTGCTCGTGGCCAACGACCTCGCGGCGCACGATTCGGGCCCAGACTCGCCCGTGGAAATTCGACACTTTCTAGCGGCGCTCGATGATTACTTCCCAAATCGCGACTCTGAAATGCTGGAGTACATGGAGTTATTGGCGGTGTTCGAATCGAGCAGTCGCCGATTGCTTCCACCCAAGTACGCCACGATGACGCCGGAAGAAATGGATGCTCGGCTGCGAATGCTGCGGGCGACAGTGGCGAATCGGCGGTAGGCCGTCAGTCACAAGTCGTGGATCGTCCGCGGCAGCGACGCCAACGATATGTTGAATGCTTTACACACGAGGTTCCACGAGGTGCCCCCAAGAAAGCACGGGGTAATCGCATCCCGTTCCTTGGTCGAGCGGTGCGGAAAGTTCGCCTCGAGCACCGCTTCGCCAAGCGCTTCCCCGAACGCCGCCTCCACGACGGGTGGCACGCCACCGTCGGGCTCCTGACCCGGGACGATGAAGAATCCGAAGACCCGCCGCCGACCTCGAATCTCCCACGCCGCGTCGATGTGACGCCACATCGGGTGACGCCCGGTGAGTACCTCGGAATTCGGCATCCCATTCGGCTCCGGGCTTTTGCACTCGATGACGATGAGGGCATCCGGCGTCTCGATCATGACGCCCGGCACGGTCGGCCCTTCGAGCAAATGCCACCCCTTGGGCGCCGCCGAAGTCCGAAGCGCATGCAGCGCCCGCGCGACCACGGCTGGTTCCCCCTCCGCCAGCAGTGTGCGTTCCGGGACGACCGGTGGGGCAAGCAATTGAGGTGTCGGATGACGGATCAACCACGACAGCAACGCCACCGGCGGATCGAAGCTCCGCTCCGTCTTGCCCCAGTACCCTTTATGGAACTTGAGATCCAACCCCTCGAGGTCCACCGCCGGCCGGCTGCCCCCGCGGCTCAACAACAGGAGCGCCCGCACCCAATCGATCCTGCGACCCTGCAGCACGTCGAACACCGGCGCAATTCGCGTCCGCGAAGAATCATGGTTACCACCAGGCATGCGCTAGTCTCTTTCAGGTTGAGCGGGACGAGACAGCCCCTCTGTCCAGCTTACCGGCATCAATCCGCGTGTTCAGAGGCCTGCATCACGCTGCGGCTGCGCCACCAGCACAGCGAAGACATTAGCGCTTAGGGTAGGGCGTCCCATCCCGATGGACATATCCCGCACGGCCCTTCAAGGCCCGCAAATCGATATCCGGATACAAGGCCCCCCATTATTGGCGCCTGCACCCTCAAACGGAACGGCCCCATATTAGTCGCGGCCTGCGTGCGTCGTTTCCCTTTTTGTCGCTTTCCCCAGAGATGTTCAACCTCGGGCGCCGCCTGCGTCGGCGCCAACCGCGCCACGAAGATTGCAATTGCAAACGATGAGCAGATCGGTCAGCGCGTCGTAGGACCTCGCCTGCAGACCCGAAATGTCGAAGATCCGTTGCAGTCGCGCGTAAACCGTATTCGGATGCACACCCAATACCTGCGCAGCCTGCAGCACGTTCATGTCGACGCTTGCGTAGGCACGCAGGGTGGCGGCCAAGGCTCCACCGGCATTGTCGTCCGCGTCGTAGAATTCATTGGTCCAGGCGGGCAGCACGCGGCGAAAATCTTCCGCCGCGAAGTGCAGCAACAGGCGCTGCAACGGAATCTCGGAGAACTGTACGACGCGCTGGCTGACGGTTGCCAGCTCGAGCGCGGTCGCTGCTTCTCGGTACCCGGTGGGGATATGCGATGTGGACGGGACGTCGTTGCTGACGCCGATAAGGGCCGCGTTGCCCACGAATGAAAGCGAATCCCGGATCCGTTTGGCGAGCGAACTGCGGGGCGCCGTCCAACCGGAATCGCGGCGGACCGCGGCAAACACCATGGTCACTTTATTGGCGTGTATATCGATGATCCGGCGCACGGCCAATTCCGCAACGATTTGTTCGATCGAATCGGCCAGGCGGCGGGCGCGCGACGCGTTGAGCATTTCCGTGGGATCCACCGAGCGCGCCAGTGCGACACAGAATGATTGGCGTTCGTCGAGAAAACCCGCGTCGCGCAGGATCCGTGCGGCGCGCATATCCGCCTCGTCATGACCATTCAGCAGGATTTCCAGCAATTGGGAGCGCTGATCGCCCGCGACATCGGCGAGCAACAATGAATGGGAAGAATAGGTGCCTGCGAATGTCGTGCTGATGGCGTCGGTGTACTCCATCGCGAAATCGACGATGCCGGCAATGACTCGCTGCGCATCTTCCGCCGGCGACGTGACGGCCAATGCGGACTCGCGCAGCCAGCGCGACAACACTTTATGACCGCTGCGGTAGGCGTGCAGCGTCGCCTCCAATGGAAAGCGCTGCTCGGCACGCCGGCGGGCATGTTCATGAACAAAATCGAAACGTCCAATTCCGCCGCCACGCAACAGCCGCACGATTTCGTCGATATGTTCTCTGCCATGACCGGCCAGCTCGGGCAGGAGATCGGGATTTCTGGACTTGGAGAATTCCGGTACTTCGGCCAGTACCGCCTGTTGAAGTTGCGCCGCGACGGCCGCGGCATTACCGGCAATCCGGTCAAGGGCCGCGGCCAGGACCGGACTGCCCGCGACGCGGCGGAGGGCTTCGTTGAGCGCGTTGAGGTAGTAGTCGGACACGGCTGCCATTGTAGAGAATCTACAATCAGATGGCACTCAGACAGGATGAAATGCCCGATGGCGCTGCTCCAAACTGGTGATAACCTCCAGTCCGTGTCCCTAAGGGTCCGTGTCCCTAAGGGTCCGTGTCCCTAATTTCGCAACCGGAGGATTCACTCAATGTCAAAGTATCTATTCGTGTATCACGGCGGCTCCCGTCCCGAATCCAAGGACGCCCAAGCGAAGGCCATGGCGGCGTGGGGGGAATGGTTCGGCTCAATGGGCAAGGCCGTCATCAACGGCGGCAACCCGGTCGGCAAGTCATGGACGATAAAAAGCAACGGCTCGGTGGCAAAAGACGGCGGCGCCAATCCGGTCAGCGGCTACAGCCTGATTGAGGCGAAGGACTACGAAGAGGCCGCAGCCAGGGCGAAGGGCTGCCCGTTGCTCGCGTCAGGTGGTTCCGTCGAGATTGCCGAGGCGATGGACATGTAACAAGGC
>Ga0137409_10003773_pt1 | contig 16017 bp, 15 predicted proteins | sample CZODoug1_16funga_FD_122059 | JGI IMG/M metagenome (GOLD analysis project Ga0137409, IMG submission 122059) | Vadose zone soil fungal communities from Angelo Coast Range Reserve, California, USA - CZODoug1_16fungal (Hybrid Assembly) | ecosystem: Environmental > Terrestrial > Soil > Vadose zone... | reverse complement strand
GTGTCTCGCGCTGGCGTGGGTCAGGGAGTTCGGCCTGCTGCTGGGCGCGATGCTCGTGGCCGGCATCGGCTGGCTCATCGTGGTGTCGAGCCTCATTCTCGCGGCGCAGCGGGGAGCGGCCGAGTGGGTACGGGGTCGGGCGCTCGCGGTGTCGACGCTCACGCTGTTCGGGTCGTTCGCGGTCGGCGCGCTCGTGTGGGGGCTCGTGGCGGACGAAGCGGGGATTCCATCGGCGCTGATGACGGCCGGCGGCGGCCTGCTGCTCGGGCTCGCCCTGATCCCCCTCTTTCCCCTGGCCGCCGCGGAAGGCCTGAAGTTGGACCCCGCCCACATCTGGGACGACCCCGTGGTGGCGGAAGAGCTCGCGGCCGAGGCGGGGCCGGTGCTGGTCACCGTGGAATACACGCTCGAGCCGAGGCACCGCGCCTCGTTCGCGGCCGCGCTGCGCCGTCAGGTGCGGCCGATTCGTCAGCGGGACGGCGCCGTGTTCTGGGAGTTGTTCGTGGATGCGGCCAACCCGCACCGCTGTCTCGAGTGTTATTTAGTCGAATCGTGGGCGGAGCACCTGCGGCAACATGGTCGCACGACTCAATCGGACCGCGAGGTGGAGGATGCGCTCCGCACGTTCTACTCGGGCCGGGAGCGGGTTACCCATTTCGTCGCCTTGCAGGCTCCCAGACCCCGACCAGCTCAGGAGTCTCGATGGCGTCTCGTTCGCTGATCGTCTTGCCGGATGATGCCGCTACGCCGATCCTCGAGGCGATCGGCGCGGCGAAGACGTCGCTGTGCATCAAGATGTTCGTCTTCTCCGATCCGGCGCTGCTCGGCGCCGTCATCGCCGCCCAGCGCCGAGGCGTGCACGTCCGCGTCATGCTCAACCCGGCGCGCCGCAGTGGTGAGGATGACAACGAGGGGACACGCCAGGAGCTCGCGCGCTCGGGCGTGGACGTGATCGACAGCAACCCGGCGCTCGCCCTTACGCACGAGAAGTCGATGGTCATCGACAGCCGGACGGCGTTCGTCAAATCGCTCAACTGGGAGACGAAGAACCTCACCCGGACCCGGGACTACGCGGTGATCACGGACCACCGGCACGAGGTCGATGAGATCGTGGCGTGCTTCGACGCGGATTGGCACAGGCAGCCATTCCAGCCGGGCGGCAGCGCGCACCTGCTGTGGTGTCCCATCAACGGCCGGGACCGCATCGCGCAGTTCATCGACGAAGCGAGGCACACGCTGTTCGTTCAGAACGAGCGGTACCAGGATTCCGTGATCCTGGAGCGGCTGGTTCGCGCGGCCCGGCGCGGTGTCAAGGTCCACGTGATGGCGCGCCCGCCGCATGCACTGAAAAAAGACCAGCTGGTCGAGGGGGTGGGCGGCCTGCGGATTCTCGACGATGTCGGGATCAAGATCCGCAAGCTCAAGGGGCTGAAGCTGCACGGCAAGATGCTCCTCGCCGATGGCGTCAACGCCATCGTGGGGTCCATCAACTTTGCGCCCGGAAGCTTCGACAGCCGGCGCGAGCTCGCGATCGAAGTGCGCGATGCCGCGGTCGTGGACCGCCTGCACGCCATCGCCAAGGGCGACAAGGAAAAGTCGCACCCACTGGATCTCTCGGATGCCGGCCTGCTGGCGGACCTCGCGGATCGCCTCGAGGACGCGGCGGAGAAGCTGGCGCTCACCGAGCGCGCCCAGAAGAAAGGGAAGGAGTGATCCGCGACACGTCGACCGTCGGCTTGGGGAACCGCATATCGAGGGCCTCGAGCGTCTCGACCAGGATGCGCGATACGGCAAAGTTGCGGAACCACTTCTTGTCCGCCGGCACGATGAACCAGGGCGCGTCGGACGTGCTGCAGCGGGTGAGCGCGTCTTGGTACGCGGCGACGTAGTTGTCCCAGTGCTTCTGGTCCTCGAAGTCACTGGGTGAGAGCTTCCACTGCTTCCTCGGATCGCGCAGCCGCTCCTCGAAGCGCCGCCGCTGCTCGTCTTTGCTGATATGCAGGAAGAACTTCGCGATCACGATGTCGCTGTCGGTCAGGAGCTGCTCGAACCGGTTGATGTGGTCGTAGCGCCGGGTCCACACGGTTTTCGGCACCAGCTTCCGCACGCGTGCCGCCAGCACATCCTCGTAGTGTGAGCGGTTGAAGATCGCCACCTCTCCCGACGGCGGCACGGCGCGGTGCACCCGCCATAGGAAGTCATGGTCCGCTTCCTCCGCGGAGGGTGCCTTGAACGACGTCACCCGGCAGCCCTGGGGATTGAGGCCTCGCATGACGTGGCGGATCGTTCCGTCCTTGCCCGCGCCGTCCATCCCCTGCAGCACGACGAGCAAGGCGCGCCGGTGCTCGGCGTACATCAGATACTGCAGCTCGTCGAGGCGTGCGATGTTCTTCTCGGTCTTCTCGGCCGCTGCCTCCTTGTCGAGCCCCATCGTCTCCCCGGGATCCCGATCGGCGAGCGTGATTCGCGTGTCCGGACGGAGCAGCAACTTGTCGCGCAGGTCCATCGGTTCGTGCTCCCACCAGCGAATGCGGCGAAGCTACTGCGCCCGCACGCATAGCGGAACTCGCGCCCCCCCCTGACCCGCGGAGTCGGCCCCGCGCACTTTGCATCATGCTTCCGACGAGCTACATCGCTCTCTTCTTCCTGGTCGGTCTCGAGAGCCTGGGAATCCCGCTCCCGGGCGAGACCGCGCTGGTCACGGCGGCCGCCGTTGCCGCGCTGGGACATCTCTCGATCTACGGGGTCGTGGCGGTCGCGGTCGCCGCGGCCATCGTGGGGGACAACGGCGGCTATTGGATCGGGCGAACGGGCGGCGTCGCGCTGGTGCGACGCTATGGGCACTTCCTGCACCTCAACGACGCGCATCTGGAGCGCGCGCGTCGCTTCTTTGAGCGGCATGGTCCCAAGACGGTCTTCTTCGGGCGCTTTATCGCTCTGCTGCGCACCTGGACCGCATTGCTCGCGGGGGCGGGCCACATGCCCTACGGCACCTTCATGCTCTACAACGCGCTCGGCGCGGCCTGCTGGGGGAGCATGTTTGGTTCGCTCGGCTACGTATTCGGCCGCAATCTGCCGCAACTCGAGCACTACATCGGTCAAGCCACCCTGGCGACGGCGCTCCTGGTCGCCCTGGTCGTCGCGCTCGGGTTCGGGTGGCACTGGTTCGAGTCGCGTCGCCCGCGCGCCTGGACGTTCATCGCGTCACGGCTTGCGCGAGGGCAATACCTGGGGCTCCACCTCACGATCGGGTTGGCAATCAGCCTCGCGGGGCTATGGGTGTTCGGCGCGATCACGGAAGACGTCATGCACCACGACCCCCTCACGCAGTTCGACATGACGGTGCTCGACTGGCTGCACGCACGTGCCACGTCCACGGGGTACGCGGTCTCCGGCGCGATCAGCCTGCTCGGCGATCCGGTAACGCTGACCATCCTGGCGCTCGCGGTGGGTCTCCTGCTCACGGCCCGGCGGGAGTGGATCCTACTCGCCGGCTGGCTCGCGGCCTTCGCCGGCGGGGGGCTGCTCGATGCGGCGCTCAAGCTCATCATTCGTCGCCCGCGGCCACCCTACGCCGCCGCGTTCCTGCCGCATTTCAGTTGGAGCTTTCCGAGCGGCCATGCGATGGGGTCGCTCATCGCCTATGGCATGCTCGCGTATGTCCTCACCGTTCTCTGGATCCACCGCCGCAGCGGGCAAATCGCGGTGCTGCTGGGCGCGTCTCTGCTGGTGGTGGCCGTCGGGCTGAGTCGACTGTACCTGGGAGTACACTATTTCAGCGACGTGGTGGGTGGGTACGCCGCCGGGGTGCTGTGGCTTTCAGCCTGCATCTCCGGCATTGAGCTCGCGCGTCGGTGGCGCGGGAATCCTTGAGTACCCGTCCCACTTGCTCAGGGGAGCGGGCGCGCGGCGCCCGGTCCCGCCACGGTCGAGTCCGCCTGTTGCAGCAGTTGCGCAAAATCGCAAAGCTCCGCCAGGCCCAAGTCGGAGACGACCCAGTGGGTGTACTCCGGCGTCGTCCACTGCAGCAGGTGATAGCCCTGCCGCGTGGCCACGCGGGGGGCGCCGCTCATGGACGCCCCAGTCGCCGGCCAGAGGAACACGTTGATCACGTGTTGGCGTCGCCCGTACACGAGCGCCGCGACCGGCCGTCCGCCCGCGTAGTCGAGCCGCCCGCCGATGAGCGGGAACCCGCGCCCGGCGAAGTCGTACACCGGCGGCGAGAAGTCCAGTTTGCCGTTGAACCACGGCTTCACCGTGTGCTGGTCCGATGAGACCACGTCGGTGAGGTGGCCCGGCATGAGCGAGCGCACGTGGCTCGCCAACACCTGCCCGGCAAGCGCGTCCTCGCCCGCACCGCTCAGAGCGAGCCGCCAGCTCCCGACCGCCACCGTAGCCAGTGACGCGGCGAGCGCGAGCCAACGCGTGGTGACGGCAGGCAGGCTCCGGCGTACGCGCGTCGTTCCCGCGGCCTCGCGCAGCGTGGCGCGCACGCGATCGCGCAGCGCGTCCGGCGCGCGCGGGGCGGGGACCTGTTTCCGGATCGCGGCGCTGAGGGCGACGCGGGCCTCGTGGAGGCGCGCGCAGTCGCCGCATCCGCTCAGATGCGCCTCGAGCTCGCGAGCGTCCTCGGGGACCAGCTCACCATCCACGTAGGCATCGAGCTGCAGCTCCAGCTCGCGGTGCGTCACATTACTCCCCTTCCTCTCGGTTGCGCAGTGTCTCCTGAAGCCGCCGGCGCGCCCGCGCCAGCCGCGACATGACCGTACCGATCGGGACGCCGGTCACGTCGCCGATCTCTTTGTAGGACAACCCCTCGAGCTCGCGCAGCACGATCACCTCCCGGAATTCCGGGCCGAGCCGATCGAGCGCCTGGTACAGGGACTCGCGCGCCGAGTCTCTGTCGAGCGCCATTGCTGGAGTGTGCTCTGCCAGCGCGTCGCTGTGCAGCGTTTCATCGAACTCCGTCGTGAGCGCGTCGCTGCGGTGCCGGCGCCGCCAGGTGTGCGCGGTGTTGCGCACGATCGCCAGCAGCCACGCGCGGCCGTCGCCGGCACTGCCCTGTCCCCGGAAGCCGCCGAAGTACTTGAGCGCACGCAGGTAGGCGTCTTGCACGATGTCCTGCGCGTCGTGGTCGTTACGCGTGAGGTAGCGCGCCAGCGTGTAAGCGGCGTCCAGGTGCGGCAACACGATCGCTTCGAATCGCTCCAGCTCGCTCGGCTCCAACCGGTCCTCAACGTGGTCGCGGTACGCCTTCGGGTGTGGACTCCGGGAGCCGCAGGATTATTCCCGGGGGAATAAGCGCGCGGCGCATCCGGTCAAGAGCACCGAGGCAGGTTGTGGTTCACTCTCGCAGGAGAAGATCACACATGGTCAGCATGCATGCCGTTCCGACCCGCAACATCGCCGGGGTACTACTCGCCGCGGCCGCGCTCGCCGCGGCCCAGCCCACGCAGCGCGCCCCCGGCGCCGTGAGCGCCAAGCTCTCCGAATGGAAGGTTGAGCTGTCGGAGGCGACGATCGCAGCAGGGCCCGTCACGTTCACCATCAGCAACGCCGGCAGCATTCCGCACGCCTTCGAAGTGGAAGGGGAGGGGATCGAGCAGGAGACGAAGGTCATCCAGCCCGGCGCAACCGCCAGGCTCACCCTCACCCTCAAGCCCGGTACGTACGAGGTGTACTGCCCGGTGGGCGAGGACTCACACAAGAAGCTCGGCATGGACACCCACCTCACGGTGGTCGGCTCCAACAGCGCGGCCTCCGCGGGGTACGGTAGCTCCGCGATGCGTGAGTCGCCGGCCGAGAAGGTGCAGACGATCGGAGTGACGAGCGGCGGCCCGGTCATCCAGATCCTCCCCGGTCCGTTCCCGTTTCCGGACAGCGCGGCCCCGATCCTCAGGGCCTTCGGGGACGAGCGCGAGGGGCTCGAGTCGCAGGTGAAGAACGGCCCGTACTCGAACAACGTCGCGCGGATCGCAGGAAGGTTTGCCTTTTCGGCGTGGGACAAGGGCGCCACGCGCGACTCGGTGGATGGCGTCGCCGAGTTCACCACACAGGACGGCGCGCAGTGGAGGCTGCTGCTGGACCGCGTGCAGACGAAGGACGTGCCCCATCACCCGCGGTTCGGTGGCGTGATTCTGGGGCTGTATTATCACGGCACGACCCAGGTACACACGCCGCTCGTGCCCACGATCAACAGCGCGGTGGCGCTGTGGGCGGTCGGGCATCTGTACAAAAACGGCGCCCTCGTGACCGACAACGCGATGGTGCACGTGATGCTGTTGTCGCGCACCCGGCGGGACGGCGATTTCGCGCTGGCCTGCTGGGATTGCTCCAAGAACAAGATCGAAGAGCTACAGCTGCAAATCCTCCCCGGACCGGGCGAGCCGAAGTTCGACGCGCCGGGCGGGTTCCTGTTCGTCAACTGGGAAGAGTCCCGTTCTGCTAATCCGGCGCGGTGAGGAACTGCCCGCAGCGGCACCGCCGCTGCGGGCGGCTCGCGGGGCCGCGTCGCTCCACCACGTCACGGAGCGAGGTGTGTCACGCGGCCCTCCGGTCCAATTCGCGACCGTCTACGCCGAGCGTGACGTCGACGTTGCCCCGCGTGGCGTTCGAGTACGGGCAGCGCTCGTGGGCTCGCCGCATCAGGTCCTCGGCATCACCCCGCGACAGGCGCGGCGCGTGCAAGTCGAGGGCGACCGTCAAGCCATAGCCGCCGTGACCGGCGGGACCGATCCCCACCCGCGCGGTGATCGTCGAGTCGGAGGCGTCGAGTTTACGACCGCGCGCCAGCGACAAGAGGGTCGACTGAAAGCAGGCGGCGTACCCGACGGCGAACAGCTGCTCCGGATTGGTACCCGCCCCGCCCTCGCCGCCCATTTCTTTGGGAACGGAGAGCTCAACGGCCAGCCGCCCGTCGGACGTCCGGCCATGTCCCGCTCGCCCTCCCTCGACCACAGCTTCGGCGGTGTACAGGATGTTCATGCTTGCTCCTCGCGGTTTACAGTGATGAGCTCGCCCGCGTCAGGCCCGACCGGCGCCGCTCCGGCCGGCACGACCAGCAGCGAGGTCGGCAGATGATTGATGAGTCCCTCCGTGACGCTCCCCACGAGCACTCGCTTGACCGGTCCTTTCCCGTGCGAAGCGACCACGACCAGATCGGCGTGCCAGTCGGCCGCCTCGCGCAGGATCGTTTCCAGGGCCGGGCCGTGTCGGACGACCGTGCCCACGCCGGATGTTCGGATCAGGGGCCAGACGTCGCGGGCGATTGCTTCCTCCCACCGCCGGTAGTAGTCGGTCGTGTCTTGTTGCGGCACTTCGGGAAGGACGGCCAGCGGCTCCACCACGCTCAAGCCACGCAGCTCGGCGCCGAACAGCGCGGCGTAGCGGTCGGCGGCGGCGGCCGCCGGCCGCGCCGCGGCCGAGGGGTCCAGGGTGAGCAGCACCCGCCGGATGGCGGGGGCTCCCACGGTGACCAGCACTGGGACGAGCGCTGTGCGCGCCATGCTCACGGCCGTGCTACCGCCCAACCAGCGCCCGAGGGTCGAGTGGTGCTTGCCGCCCAGCACCACGAGCTCAGCCCCGAGCGTGGCCACCGAGTCGTTCAACACGGCGGCAGGCTTTCCGCGGTGGACCGCGAGGTTCTCGAGCACCGCCATGGGTACGCGGCTTCCGAGCGCCGCGCCCACCTGCATGCTTGCCTCCTCGTAGAGCCGGGTGTACGGGTAGCGGTCGCGCCGAGGTGCGCGTCGCGACCCCAGGGTCGCGTGCACGAGATGGCAGGATGTTTCGGCGTGCTGCCCCGCCGCGACGGCGAACACGGCCGCATCTGCGGCCTCAGGCGATGCGTCGACGCCAACGACGATGGGTTTCCACGGCATGTCCCGGGAACGACGCTTGCTTCCAGAAGGTTCCGACGTCTAACCATTCGCCATTCTAAGTATCATTGCGGAACAGCCGCGCGCCGCTATCATACCGCGATGGCCCAACAGTCGCGTCGGGAGGTGGCCGAAGGGGTGCTGGAGATCACCCTGCTCGTCACGCGCCTGGTGACCCCCGAGGTGCGGCGCCTGCGCCCGAGGCGGCTGTCCTTGTCCCACATGCGGGCGCTCGGCTTTCTCGACGCTAAGCCGGACGCCGACCTCTCAGCCGTAGCCGATTACGTAGGGCTCACCCTACCCAGCATGTCCACGCTCGTGGACGGGCTGGTGCGCCGGGGGCTGGTGGCGCGACTCGCGGCCCCGCATGATCGCCGCCGCCTGCGGCTACGGCTTACCAGGGCGGGCAAGGGGGCGCTCCGAACCGCACTCGCGGCGGCGCAAGCTGTTCTGGAGACGCGCTTCGCCGATCTGCCACCCGGCGAGCGCGCGCTCGTGCACCGCGCGATGACACGGCTCCGACCGTTCCTGATGCGGGGGTAGGGCTATCGGTCCTTCACCGTCTTGTCTTCGATCGTGACGACGACGTTGGCGAACCTGGCCCTCGCGCCCTGGCCGAACAGCCGTTCTTGCATCGGAACGGACACGTTCAGCGCCGGCGCGTCCGGATGCTGGAACGGGAACGCGTCGAGCAGGCTGAAGAGGCCGTGGGCGATGATCACTGAGTTCATCTTGTCGCGCAGCAGCTCACCGGGTCCGAGGGACGGATAGATCCCGGAGTACTTCACCCGCTGCCGGTCGAGCGGAATGCCGACATGGTCCACCTTCGACACCCGCTTGCCGTCGAGGAAGTACTCCACGAGCGACTGGTGCCGGTCGCGTGAATAACGGATCGCCACCGTGTGCGGCACGCCGGCGGCGATCGCCACCTCGTCGATGATCTGCGTATACATCTTGTCGGTGCCGACGTGCTCGGCCGACCCCGTCACGCTCGATGGCAGCCGCTCGATGAGCGTGAACGCGGTGTTCCCAGATACGAACCAGTCGAACAGCTGTCCAGTGGCGAAGTCGATCATGTGAAATGTGGCGGCGGCCTGCTGGCCCTGTAGCACCATCGCGGCGTACGGCGCGCCCGACTGGACGTAGGTGCCGTGAACTACGTGGCCCAGGACAGTGCCGGGTGTCTGGACCGCGATGTCGATCGAGACGGTGATGGAGCCAATCTCGGGCACCGTGAACGCCTGGTTGCTCAGGGCGGTGTACTTGGCGTGATCGAAGACGCTGGAGTCCTTGCCAGTCCGAAACGGCGTCGCGGAGATCGAGAACGTGTGGTTGTCGAAGTGGCGCGTGTCCTGGACGGCCATCTCGCCGAGCGTAAACGCGGACCATTTCGCCGTATAGTCGGCCAGGGTATAGCCGCCGGGCTTCTGGAAGCTGTCGTAGACAATGACGGTGGTACCGGCTCGGTTGGGATTGGCGTTCGGGGCGCGGGTCGTGCCGATGGCGGCGGCGCTGGTAGCGTCGACCTCGCTCGGCGTCGGGTGTTCGCCGCAGGCGGCCAGTAGTGCCGTGAGCGCCGCGGTCACGATCAAGACGTGTCGCATCGGTGTTATCCCACCTGGGAAAGTTCGACGCACGCTAATCCCGGCCGATGCTTCTGCCTATCACGTGTTTCCGTTAACCGGTGACTGCGCGAAGGTGTAACATCTTTCTATTATTGTCGCATCGCCGGCGTTGTCCTACCGTGGCAGGATGCCAGCGTGGACGCGCGGCACATTTCGAGGCTGACAGCTCTCGCCATGAAAGCGTCTTCCGAGTCAATCCATCACAGCGACTGCGAAGCTCGGCTGATCGTCGAGCACATGCCGGGATTTGCCTGGTCGGCGGATCAGGATGGGATGCTGCGATACCTGAATCAGCGTTTTGTGGAATACACCGGCAAACGTATCGAGGATTTCAGTATCAGCGCGGGCCGGTCCAATTTCGGACGCAGTGAAGTACTGCACCCCGACGACGTCGCCGACACGCTCGAAGCCGTATCCCACTCCGCCGCGACCGGCGACCCGTACGTCGTCGAGCACCGGGTTCGGCGATTCGACGGCACTTACCGATGGTTTCGTGCTTCCGCCCTACGCATCCGCGATCCCATGAGCGAGGAGATCGGCTGGTACGGCGTGGACATCGACATCGACGACCAAAAGCGCACGGACGCGGCGCTGCGCGAGAGCGAACAGAGTCTGAACCGCCTGATCGAAACTCTGCCGGCGATGGTGTGGCGCGCCACACCGGACGGCGAGCCGGACTACATCAATCCCCGTCTCGCCAACTATACCGGGAGAGGCCTGGACGGCATCGGGAGAGGCCCGGAGGACCTCGGTAGAACCCTGGACGACCTCGTGAAACTCAAGGTGCGGAACGCCATGGTCCATCAGGATGATCTCGAGGCGGCTGCTGGGGCGTGGGGTCGCGCCCACGAGACCGGTGCCCTCGACCTGACCGCCCGACTCCGGGGCGCTGACGGCTCGTATCGCTGGTTCCAGGCGCGTGCCGAGCCGATGCGCGACGCGGCTGGCCGGATCGTCCACTGGTATGGCGTGGCTGTCGACATCGACGACCGCAAGCAGGCGGAGGAGGCGCTACGCAAGAGCGAGCAAGAGCTGCGCGGCATCGTCGACGCCATACCGCAGACCATCGTCGTCCTCGACGCTGACGGGCGTGGCCTGCACGCGAACCGGCCACTGCTCGACTACACGGGGCTCACCATGGAACAGTTGCTGACCCCGGACTCCCGGGGCAACCCGGTCTTGTTCCATCCCGACGACTGGGCCCGACTGCAGGATGAGCGCCGCCAGGGGCTGGCCCGTGCGGTGCCCTTCGAAATCGAGTGGCGCGTACGGCGCCAGGATGGCCAGTACCGCTGGTTCCTGGTCCGGTACCATCCCCTGCGCGACGAGCAGGGCCGGATCATCCGTTGGTATGCGGGCGGAACGGACATCGACGATCGCAAACGGGCTGAGGAGGCGCTGCGGCACAGCGAACAGGAGCTTCGCCTGCTCATCGAGACCCTGCCGGCGATGGTGTGGCGCACAACCGCGGACGGCGAACCCGACTACATCAATCAACGCTTCGCGGGCTACGTGGGCAGGTCTCTGGGTGAACTGGGGCAACAAAGGTGGCGTGAAGTCGTTCATCCTGAAGACGTCGAGGCCGCTGCGCGAGCGTGGTCCTTGGCCTACGAGACCGCAGCGCCCATCGATATGACGTGCAGGCTCCGCAGGCACGACGGAGCGTATCGCTGGTTCCACCTTCATGCCGAACCTCTGCGCGACTGCGATGGCCACGTGGTCCGCTGGTACGGTGTGAATGTCGACGTCGACGACCGCAAGCGGGCGGAGGAAGCTCTGCGGAAGAGCGAGCGCGAACTTCGCCTGCTCATCGAGACCATACCGGCGGCGGTGTGGCGGGCAACGCCCGACGGTGAGTCGGACTACTTCAATCGACGGATGGCACGTGATATCGGTATGTCGCAGACCGACCTGCTGAATCTCACGGTGCGACGAGACCTCACCAATCCAGATGACCTCGGCATGGTCGCTCAGGAGTGGGCTCGAGCCCGCGCAACTGAAACGGCATTCGACAGTACGCACAGAGTCCGCGCAGCGGACGGGTCGTATCGCTGGGTCAATGCGCGTGCCGAGCCGATGCGCGACGAAGCCGGCCGCATCATCCATTGGTACGGCGTGATGTTCGACATCGATGATCACAAGCGGGCGGAGGAGGCGCTGCGCACGACCCAGGCGAAGCTTTCCCGTGCCTCGGAGATTGCGATGGTCTCCGAAATGGCGGCCTCTATTGCGCATGAGATCAGCCAGCCGCTGGGGGCCCTGGTCGCCAACGGTCACGCGATTCAGCGGTGGTTGTCCGCCGAGCCTCCCAATCTCGAACGGGCGCGGCTTACCGCCGAACGGCTGATTCGCGACGGGAGCGCCGCGGCCGAAGTGGTGAACCGCATCCGTGCGCTGTTCAAGCGGACCGACTTGACGCGCACGCCGCTGGATCTCAACGAGGTGATCCGGGAGGTGAACCGACTGATGACAGACGAGGCCTCCACGAAGGGCGTCAGGATCGAGATTGACCTTGCCGACGACGTGCCACCGATTTGGGCCGATCGCGTGCAGATGCAACAGGTCATCGCCAACCTGGTGCGCAACGGCGTCGAGGCGATGGAGTCGGAGCAAAGCGATCCCAGAGTTCTGTCGATTCGCTCCACCCGCGACGGGACGAATAGCGTGTTGATCGAGATCCGCGATCAGGGCAGCGGGCTCGAAGATGTGGAGCGGGTGTTCGAGCCGTTCTTCACCACCAAGGAAACGGGCATGGGCATGGGGCTCGCGATCTCTCGCTGGATCGTCGAGGCGCACCAGGGCCGGGTCTGGGCCACGAGCAACACGCCGCGGGGAGCGGTATTCAGCTTCACGCTCCCGATCTCCTCGAGCGCGTCGTGATGAGCGCGCACGATCATATCGTGTTCGTCGTCGACGACGATTTCCGCATGCGCGAAGCGCTGCAGGAGCTCCTGACCTCGGCACACTTGAACGTCGTCACCTTCGGGTCGGCCTCCGAGTACCTGCAGTTCGCCAAGCCCGACCTGCCGGGGTGCCTGATCCTGGACGTCGACTTGCCGGACATCAACGGCCTCGATCTGCAGGGCCAGATGGCCGGCCAACCTCAGCCGCAAATCGTGTTCATCACGGGACATGGGGACGTTCCCAGCTCGGTGCGCGCGCTCAAGGCCGGAGCGGTGGACTTTCTGACCAAGCCATTCAGCGAGGCGGATTTGATGGGGGCGATCCATACGGCGCTGGCGCAGGACCGGGGAGCTCGGCTCGAGCGAGGCAAGCTGGCCACCCTGCAGCAGCGATTCTCGACCCTCACGCCGCGTGAGCGAGAGGTCCTGCCCCTCGTGGTGAGCGGCCTGCTGAACAAGCAAGCCGCCGCCGAGCTCGGGATCAGCGAAGTCACCCTCCAGATTCATCGCGGCAAGATCATGCACAAGATGGAGGCCGGGTCGTTTGCCGAGTTGGTGCGGATGGCTGGAACGCTGGGCATTCCCGTCACCCACGGCCGCCGGGCCCAGCACTAAACCGGCCTCTCATAGAAACATGTGATGGTGACCGGGCCGGACCGCTTACTACTGTCCGCCATGCGTTTCCTCGCGAATCTGCACCAGCTGAGCGATTGGGGCCTCCTGGCCCTGCGGATCGGTGTGGGGATGAGCTTCTGGGCCCATGGGACGGCGAAGCTGACGATGTGGAAGATGGCCCCATCGCCGCAGATGCCGGCGGGTTTGTTGTCGACGCTGCGGCTGCTCTCGATCGTGGAGCCCCTCGGGGCGCTAGCCGCGTTCGCCGGCTTCTTGATGCAGCCGGCCGCCGTCGGGTTCGCGGTCATCATGCTCGGAGCGATCCGGCTCAAGGCCGTCCAGATGCACCGCGGGTTCGCTGTGGACGGCGGCTGGGAGCTCGACTTGGTGCTCCTGACCGCCGCGCTGGCACTGGTCTTTCTGGGCGCGGGCGCGATCTCGCTCGACCGGCTGCTGTTCGGGCTCTGAGTCGTTTGGCGCAGCCTTCATCACTGCGGAGGGAATGATGACGGGCACATGGCACTGGTTCTCGGCTCGCGCGGCGCTCGTCGTCGCCTGTGTCGCCGCGCCGATCGCCGCGAACGCGGACACGCATCGGACTCCGGTAGGGCATGCGCCCGAGGTGAGCACCGCGGATCGGGAGAAGGCCGAGCGGGAGTGGATGTACGCAACCATCCGTCGCCGGTTCGCGGCTACTCATGCGATCCCCGCCTTCGCCCGGAAGTACGGCATGAAATGCTCGGCCTGCCATCTCGCCGTGCCGGTGCTCAACCAATTCGGGCAGGCCTTCAAGGACAACGGCTACCGCATGAAGAACGGCACCGACGACCTGCGGGCCAACGAGCCGGGCTATTGGCCGGCGTTTGCCTGGCTCTGGAAGAACTACGAGCTGGACGTGGACAAGGTCGGCGGGCAGACGGTGCAGCGTCAGGGCCGCATGCGGGATGGTGCGCTGGTCTTCGGCGGGATGGGCTCCATCAGCGACAAAGTCTCGTTCCGCTTCCTGCCGACCGTCTACGAAGACGGCTTCAGCTTCACTGACGCCGGCTGGATCCGCTACAACCAGGCGTTCGGCACCGATTGGGTCAACATCAAGGTCGGATCCAACGAGTTCGATCTGCCGGTCAACGGCGGGCGCGAATACAACATGAGTAACTCGCGCTTCGCCGTGTTGTACGCCTACGCCGTGCCGGGGACCATCTCGCGGTTCGCGATGCTGTTTCCCCAGCCCGGCATCGAGGTCATGGGGCACGATCGCGGCAGCCGGAATCGCTACTCGGTGAACCTGTTCACCGCGGGCGGCGCGCCGGCGGCCCATTGCACGTTCTGCTCGCCCGGCGTCTTTGGCCGGGTGACGCACCGCCACGAGTTCGCGAGCGGATTCCTCCGCGCCGTGCGGGCGGGCGTCTTCGGTGCATACTCGACCTGGCCCGTCGGGCCCGACAGCTCGGACCTTAAAGGACAGCGGCGCATCGGTGGCGACCTGGAGCTCGGGCTCGGGTCGGATGTCCTCCCGCTCCGCGTCACGCTGATGGGCATGACGGGGCGGGACGACCGCGCGCTCGTGCCGACCGCGTCCCAGGACCCCACGTTTAACTCTGGTATGCTGCAGCTCGAGTACGTGCCTAAGCTCCCGCTCGTGTTCTACGGTCGCCTCCAGGTCATCCGCAACCACCGGCAAGCGATCGCCGGAAACCCCGACGACTTCGGCGACCAGGATCTGCAACTCGTCGGCGTACGCCGGGCGCTTGAGCTGACTTCCCGATTTGCGTGGGTGTGGGAGCTCACGTATTGGCGCCAGACGATCAAGTCGGTCGCTCCAGGCGGTGCCAATGCCACGCACCACTCCCTGTGGCTTGGAACTCACCTCCTCTTCTGAAGCGGGAGCGTATGTCACCGATACGATGCATAGTAGTGGTCGCCGCGTTCACCATCGGGGCCTCACCCCTCTTGGCGCAGGCGACGGGAGGGGGCGACCCGGCGCGCGGTCGCCAGGTTTACGAGCGCTACTGCGTCCAGTGCCACGGCGGTCGCGGCGACGGCGGTGGGGAAGTGGCACGCTGGTCGCAGCCGAAGCCGCGGGACTTTCGGCAAGCCGTCTTCAAGTTCAGCTCGACCGCGAACGGCTACCTGCCCACGACGGCCGATCTCGAGCGCGTGATCCGAGACGGCCTGTACGGCACACGCATGCCCCCCTTTGCCGCATTGAGCAAGCGCGAGCGTGGCGACGTCATCGCCTATCTCCAAACGCTCTCGCCGCGCTGGCGCACGGAGGAGCCGGGGAAGCCGATCGCCGTCAGCGACGAGCCCGCGGCCACACGCGAGTCGGTGACGCAAGGCCGGGAGTTGTACGAAGCGAACTGCTCCAAGTGCCACGGCGACGGCACGGGCAACGGATCGTCAGCCGCCAAGCTCATGGTGGACGATTGGGGAGCGCCCATCACGCCGGCCAACCTCACATTGGGCCGCGGGAAGTGGGCACGAACGGCACGCGACATTTACATTCGGGCGATGGGGGGGATCAACGGCACACCGATGCCCGAGTCGGGGGACGCGCTCACGCCTGCGCAGGTGTGGCAGATCGCGCACTACGTCCAGGCCCTCGGCGGCTGGCCCGGGTCGACTCCGGAGTTGAGAAGGGTCGCGGCTGAGCTGCCGCCGCCGAGCGCGACCGTCCCATGACGTTGAACGTCACCAAAGGCGACCACGTGCGTGGATCGGGGCCAGCGACGATCCTCGTCTACGGCGACTACGAATGTCCCTACACTCGCGCGCTGGAGCTGGTCGTCATGCAGCTGCGGCGCCGCGACAACGATGCCTTCCGGTATGTGTATCGCTATTTCCCGCTGCGCGAGATCCATCCCCACGCCCAAATGGCCGCCGAGGCAGCGGAAGCCGTCTCGGCGCTCGGGGGGCCGGATGCGTTTTGGCGCATGCACGATTCTCTTTTCGCGGACCAGTACCATCTCGAGCCTGCCGACCTCGAGCAGCGGGCCA
>Ga0137409_10003770_pt1 | contig 16022 bp, 12 predicted proteins | sample CZODoug1_16funga_FD_122059 | JGI IMG/M metagenome (GOLD analysis project Ga0137409, IMG submission 122059) | Vadose zone soil fungal communities from Angelo Coast Range Reserve, California, USA - CZODoug1_16fungal (Hybrid Assembly) | ecosystem: Environmental > Terrestrial > Soil > Vadose zone... | reverse complement strand
CGAAGCCGAAGAACAAAAGGCGCTGTGGGAAGTGCGCAAGGCGGGCCTGAACATCATGATGTCGCTGCGCGGCGACGGCAAACCGGTTTCGTTCGTCGAGGACTGCGCCGTACCTCTCGAACATCTGGCCGACTACACCGCGCGTTTGACCGAGGTATTCGCGCGCCACGGCACGCGCGGCACCTGGTATGCGCACGCTTCGGTGGGCACGCTGCACGTGCGGCCGATTCTCGACATGCGCCGCACCGGGCCCAATGGCGGGGCGCAGAAGATGCGCGCAATCGCCGCGGAAGCATCGGCGCTGGTACGGCAATTCAAGGGCGCCTATTCGGGTGAGCACGGCGATGGTCTGGTGCGCAGCGAATGGGTCGCCTGGCAATTCGGCCCGCGCCTGACGCGCGCGTTTGAGCAGATCAAGGAGTTGTTCGATCCGGATGGGGTGCTGAATCCGGGCAAGATTGTGCGGCCGGCGCGGATGGACGATGCGAGTCTGTTTCGCTACCCGCCCGGGTATTCCATGCGACCGCTCGCTACTGCGCTCGATTGGTCAGCGTGGGATGTCAACAACGATGATCGCGGCGACGGCGGCGGCGATCATCGGTTCGAACGCATTTCCGTGCCTGGCACCGGCGGCGACCCGGCCGCGGGCTTCGGCAAAGCGGCCGAGATGTGCAACAACAACGGCCACTGCCGCAAGTTGGATGCCGGCACGATGTGCCCGAGCTTTCGCGCCACGCGCGATGAGCAGCACCTGACGCGCGGCCGCGCCAACACACTGCGGCTGGCGCTGTCGGGACAACTCGGTCCCGATGCGCTCATTTCGGATGAAATGTTCGCGACCATGGACCTGTGCGTCAGCTGCAAGGGTTGCAAGCGCGACTGTCCTACCGGCGTCGACATGGCGCGGATGAAGATCGAGTTCCTGCACCACTATCGGCAGCGGCGCGGGCTGGGCCTGAAGGAGCGTTTGATCGCGTATCTGCCGCGCTACGCGCCATGGGCGGCGCGCTGGCCGGCGCTAGCCAATGCGCGCGATGCGTGGCCGGCGCTGGCGCGAATGTCGGAGCGCATGACGGGGCTTTCGGCGCAACGGCGCTGGCCGCGTTGGCGTGCCGATACTTTTTTTCGTAACGCCGCGGATCGCAGCAATGAGCAGCACGCCAATGCGAGTCGCGTTCGCGCTGAAGCTCCCACCCGCGCTTCCTCGGACATCGAGGACCAAGACTTGGGAGCAGGACTGGACGCCGTGCTTTTCGTGGACACGTTCAGCAACTATTTCGAACCCGAAATCGCACACGCCGCGTTGCGCGTGCTGAACGCGGCAGGACTGCGCGTGCGGCCCGCCCGTCCTGCACGCGACGATGCGGAACCGAATCGGCCGCTGTGCTGTGGTCGAACATTTCTTGCAGTGGGCCTGGTCGATGAGGCGCGCCGCGAGGCGCAGCGCATGATCGACGCGTTGGCGCCGTTGGCCGAGCGCGGCGTGCCGATTGTGGGCCTCGAGCCGTCGTGCGTGCTTGGTCTACGCGACGAATATCAAGTGCTGCGCCTAGGAGAGCGCGCGCGCGTGCTCGGCGAGCAGACATTCCTGTTCGAAGAGTTTCTCGTTCGCGCTGAGCGCACCGGCCGCCTGAGCCTGCCGTTAAGACCCATTGGGACTTTCAGCGCCCTGCTGCACGGACATTGCCATCAAAAAGCGTTCGATGCGCTAGCGCCGACCCGGCAAGTGCTGAGCTGGATCCCCGGACTGTCAGTGCAGGCAATCGAATCAAGCTGTTGCGGCATGGCCGGCAGCTTCGGCTACGAGGCCGCGCACCACGACGTGTCGCTGAAAATGGCCGAACTGTCGCTGCTGCCCGCACTGCGCGCCGCCGCGACCGACACGATCTTCGTGGCCGATGGGACAAGCTGCCGGACGCAGATCGCGTACGGCTTGGGCGGCACCGACGTAGGACAAGCAGGAGTCAGCAAGCGGCGAGCGCTGCACGCGGCGGAGGTACTGGCAAGCGCACTGGCGCCTTAAGCGTGCGCCGAAGACAGAGACGCTTGTAGTAGTCCGAGCAGCGAGTCCGAAATTCGGCTTTGACCTACCTGCCCCTGTTTCCATTCTTCACGGTAGCGTGACCCGACGCTTTCACCTCACGCACGCCCGCTACGTCGCGGCCGCACCACAGCGATCCGCCCGATACATTGAAGCAGGCGGCCCAATACTGCCGCTGAAATGATTTGCGCCGGCGCTGGGGTGAGCAGTCCCCTTGAGCCGAGCTCGCCCACGATTTTCAGAATGGAGGCTGCGAACCAGCAAAAACAAAGTAGCCAAGCCAGAGCGTGTAGTAGGAAATCGGACTACAAGAATAAATCGGCCAGCAACCTCTTGCTTCCCGGCACGACCGAATACCTATCAAAACTCGCAACTCCCGCCTTCTTCAGTACCTCCTCATCGATGAAGAAGTTGCCCGTCGCGCTGGCCGCGTTCATCGTCACGACGGCATAGGCAGCATCCGCCATGATTTCCGGTGTCCGGCAGTGCTCGGCCAGCACCCCTGGAATCATCTGCAACGCGGCGGTCTGGATCACCGTGCGCGGCCACAGCGCGTTGACCGCGATGCCGTAAGGCTTGAACTCTTCGGCATGTCCCAAGACGCACATGCTCATACCGTATTTGGCTATCGTGTAAGCGACGTGCGGCGCGAACCAGCGCGGGTGCAGATTCAGCGGCGGTGACAACGTCAGGACATGCGGATTGCGCTTCTGCACTGCCGACTCCTTCAAGTACGGAAGACACGCCTGCGTGCACAGGTAGCTGCCGCGCACGTTGACCCCGAACATCAGGTCAAAGCGCTTGATCGGTGTCGCCTCGGTAGTGGTAAGGCTGATCGCGCTTGCGTTGTTGATCAGGATGTCGATGCCGCCGAACTTGTCGGCGGTCTTCTTGACCGCCTCCATCACTTGCAGTTCATCGCGGATGTCCACTTGTAGCGGCAGGCAGGTGCCGCCCGCCTGCTCGATCTCCTGCGCCGCCGAATGGATCGTGCCGGGCAGCTTGGGATTGGGATCCGCGGTCTTGGCCGCGACGGTCACGTTGGCACCGTCGCGCGCAAAGCGCTTGGCGATCGCCAGCCCGATGCCGCGCGACGCGCCGGAGATAAACAGGGTTTTTCCTTTCAGGCTCATGATGTCTCCCCTTTGTCCTGTTGTCCTGCGTCTTATTGGTCGCCGATCGGACTGCTTTCGCCGCCGGCAGCAAGGATACCGGCGCAATGGTCAACGCACGGTGGATCAGCTCGATGAAGCGATACTTCCTGGGCAAGGCACGCTGCAGCGACGCACGCCGCATCGTGCGCGCCGCGCCGCGCCCGCTCAACCTTGCGCGCCGACCGGCGCCGTCTGCAATTCGCCCCAAGCGCGCTTCATGATGTGTTCGGCGAGCCGCTCGGCCACGCGCGCGTACAGCACCGGACCGGGGTGATAGCCGTCCTCGGCGAACAGCCTTGAGTCCGCGATGCCATTCATTTGCGCGTGCGAGATGTGGGCCCGGGTTGCGGCCCAGCGCGCCTGGGCACGATTGTTTCGGCGCGACAGCTGGCCCGCGTACCACGCCAGCGGATTTTTCAGGGATGGGAATTTCTCCATTTCCGGCAGAGCGGGAAATACCACGTGGCGCACGCGGCAATGGCAGCGCAGCCAATCGACGATGTGTTCGCGCACGCGCAGCGAGTTTCGAATGGCCCGCTGATGAGTGATGTCGTTGACGCCGCAGATCACCACCGCGAGATCGCATGGATCGACCACGGACGATTTCAGCTGTTCGAGAATGTCTTCTGAGGTCAGCCCTGATTGAGCAATCAGTTGCCAGCGCACGCCGGCCGCGATGTGCCGCGCCAGATGCCGCGCCAGCGGCAACGCGACCGCCTCGTCCTGCGTCAACACGCCCACGCCGGCCGCGCTGGAGTCACCCGTTACCAGCAGCCGCAGAACGATATCGCCGCTGCCGACGCTGCCGCTGCGCGCGCCCGCGGCTTCGGGCAGCTGCAACGCCGATGCGCGCAGAGCGTTGGCCTGCGCGAGCAGCATCGGACCGAGTGCAAAGCGCGCCGCGACGTCAATCACCCGCGCCACTCCCGCGCACGCCGGCGCCCGCGCAGCGCGCGCGCCGGGCGCCGCCTGCACGCGATGCGTAAGCAAGAAGGACGATGCAATCCGCGCGAAATAGCGCGCGAACCGCGGGCCGCCAGCGGCACGTGAGCGCGTTCATGGCGAAGCGCGCCCGACCCGTTACGGGCTTATCAACCGCAGCAACTTCCGATATCAACGCCACCGTGATGCTGCCTGCACTCAGGAGGCTCCCGCCTTGGGCCATAGAACCATCTGCGTGCAACGAAACAGCGCCAGGGTCTTGCCGGTTTCCAGCGCGGTGACGGTCGCATCCCATACATGGGTCGTGCGGCCCAGATGGGCGGCGCGCGCGACCGCTTCGATCGTACCGTCGGTGGCAGTTCCGAGAAAATTTGTCTTCAGCTCAAGCGTTGTGAAATTCACAGCGCCCGGGGGCAGATGCGCAATGCAGGCGAAGCCGCACGCTGTGTCCGCCAGCGCGATGACACTGGCGGCGTGCAGATAGCCGTTGGGCGCCAGCATCTTCGGTTGCACTTGCACTCGCATTACAACCTCGCTCTCGCTCATGCGCACAACCTGCAGGCCAAGCAAACCGGGCAAACCGATCTGCGCCCGCTCCTCGAGCGCCGCCAGCGATAAATCAGTGCGCAGTGCCATTGACTGAACGTCCCATCATGATTTTTTGCAAGATTCTTGCCATCGGTCTCGACTGGATCAAGGCGCGGCCGAAAAATCCGGCTTGCGACGCTCGAGAAATGCGGTGAACGCTTCCTTCGCTTCCGCGCCGTGCAGCATGCGGGCGAACGTCTGGCTCTCGTCGGCCATCGCAGCATCGACCGCTTTTTTCCGGCCGGCCCTCAGCAGGCGTTTGGTTTCGCGCACCGAATTGGGCGGCAGCGCAGCAAAGCGCTGCGCCTGCTTTTGCGCATAGGCGATCACTTCGCCCGGCGGCAAGATGCGATGGGCGATCCGCATCTCGACCGCCTCCTCGGCGCTGATCGGATCGGACAGCAGCAATTTCTCCGCCGCCCGGCCGTAACCCGCCGCCAGCGGCAGCAACACCGAGGAGGCGAATTCGGGACACAGTCCGAGGGACACAAACGGCATCGAAAACTTCGCGTTGTCGGCGCAGTAGACGAGATCACAGTGCAGCAACAGCGTCGTGCCGATGCCGACGGCGGCGCCGTTGACGGCGGCAACGACCGGCTTCTCGGCATTGGCGAGCGCGGTCATGAACTGGAATACCGGCGCGTTCATGTCGGCCGGCGGATTCTTTAGGAAGTCCTCGAGGTCATTGCCGGCGGTGAAAATGTCGGGTTGGCCATGCACGAGCAGGCTGTACACGCCGCGCTCGCGACCGGCAGCGATGACAGCATCAGCCAGTTGCTGGTACATCGCGACCGTGATCGCATTTTTCTTCGCCGGCCGCGCGATCTCGATGACAGCGACACCGTCGCTGGTTCGGGTCTTGATTGTCACGTTGACTCCTTGCTGATTCGGCGCTTGCCGCGCGTTTGCGGAGCGCTCGCAGCGCGCCCCCCGCGAGCGTTACGGCCGTCGCTGCATGTACTTCGCCAGATTTTCAGCGGCCTGCCGCCGAACGCCGGCGCGCAGGAACGGCGACCAGCCCAGGGTCCAGCCGATCGGACCGAGCGCCTGGCGCGACCAGCGCCAGAAACTGAAGCGATCCACCTGCCGCAGGATCATGCCGGCGCCCAGTTCCATCTCGGTATAGACCCGATTGACGACCGGTCGCCCGGTGCCGGAAAAGGTATAGCGCGCGACCCAGATCACGCGCGCCCGGTCATTGGTCTCCTCGACACTTGACGAGCATTCCATGTCGACCGCGCGCGACAACAACATGCCCCACATGGCGCGCGTCTGGTCGGCGGTCAAGCGCGGAAAGACCGGATCACTGAAGGTCGCCTGCGGCGCGTACAGGCGCGCCATGGTGCCCCAATCGCCGACGGCAAAGGCGTCGTAGAAGCGTTGCGCGACACCCATCGATCAATCATCCTTGACGCGGATCGACCATCGACCGGATACCGGTCCGGCAATCAGTACACCACCCGAACGGGCGCAAACGACGCCAGCCATTGTCCGGCCTGCGGCCACAAGGCGTCCGCGGCACGGCGACGGAAGAATCCGAAGTGACCGATCTTCTTCTGCCCGATGTCGCGCGGCGCGATCCGCCGCAGCTCGCGTGGGGCGCTCGCGTAGAACGAGTGCAACGACTCGATGTTGGTCCGCGACATCAGTTCATCATCGGTGAAGGACAGCGACAGGATCGGCGTACGGATCGCACGATACCGCTCGCGCACCGCGTCGCCTTCGACTCCGATTAGATAGTCGCGGTTCAGGCACCAGCGGCGCCATTGCCGCATCACGCCGGCCGGCAGATCGCCGACCTTGCGCAGCGTGCGACCGGGAAAATATCCAAACAGAGGCAGCGCGACCGGAACCACGACGTACCACAGCCACCAGACAGTCGCTCGGAGCCGCGCGACATTCTGCAGCCAGTAGCCGCTGCCGGCGGCGATCGTCAGCATCGCGGTCACACGATCGCGATTGGGCACGAGGCCAAAGATCTGGCCGCCCAAACTGTGTCCGAGCCAGAGCAGCGGCCGGCCGGCAACACGATCGGCGACAAAATCCACCAACGCCGCGGTGTCACACATGGCCCACGTCGTCACGTCGGCTTCGAAACCGGCGAGCGAGCGCCTGAATTGCGCCGGCCGCGAATGTCCCATGCCGCGATAGTCGAACGTGGCGACAAAATGCCCCTGCGCCGCCAGCCATTGCGCGAACGCGGCGTAGTACTGCTGTTCCACACCCATCGCTGGCACGATCAGCACGCCGGCGCGGGCTGTCCGAGCATCGCCAAACGTATGGGCGAGCAACGGAAAACCGTCGGCGGCGACTACCGGTGTCCGCCGCATGCTCAGACCCGCTCGAAAATTCCCGCCGCACCCATGCCGGTGCCGACGCACATCGTCACCATGCCGTAGCGCAATTGCTTGCGCCGCAGTGCGTGCACGACGGTCGCGGAACGAATCGCGCCGGTGGCACCGAGCGGATGGCCGAGCGCAATGGCGCCGCCGATCGGATTGACTTTGGCAGGATCGAGGCCCAGATCGCCGATCACTGCCAGCGCCTGCGCTGCAAACGCTTCATTCAACTCGATCCAGCCCAAATCATCCAGTGCCAGTCCTGCGTGCTTGAGCGCGAGCGGGATCGCCTCCTTCGGGCCGATGCCCATGATCTCGGGCGGCACACCCTTGATCGCGAACGAGACAAAGCGCGCGAGCGGCGTCAGGTTGTGCGCCTTCAGGGCGCGGTCACTGGCGAGAATCAACGCGCCCGCGCCGTCCGACGTCTGCGAGCTGTTGCCGGCGGTGACGCTGCCGCGCGCGGCGAACACGGGTTTCAGCTTCGCGAGCGCCTCGCGGCTCGTGTCGGCGCGCGGGCCTTCGTCCTTGGCCACTTGCCGCGTCTTGACGTCGATCTCGTGCGAGCCCAGGTTGGGAAATTTTTCGATGACTTCGAGCGGCGTGATCTCGTCGCGAAACTCACCCGCGGTTTGCGCGGCGATCGCCTTGCGATGGGAGTTCAGTGCGAATTCGTCCTGCATCTCGCGCGTGACTTTCCATTGCGCCGCGACCTTCTCCGCAGTGATACCCATGCCATAGGCGATGCCGATGTTTTCGTCGCGCTCGAAAATGTGCGCGTTCAACGACGGCTTGTTGCCCGACATCGGCACCATGCTCATCGATTCGGTGCCGCCGGCGATCATCACGTCGGCTTCGCCGACGCGGATCCGGTCGGCGGCCATCGCCACAGCATTCAGGCCGGAGGAGCAGAAGCGATTGATTGTCACGCCGCCCGTGGTGTTGGGTAGTCCGGCGAGCAGTACTGCCACACGCGCGACATTCAGACCCTGTTCGCCCTCGGGCATCGCGCAACCGATGATCGCGTCTTCGATCGCCGCCGGATCGAGCGTCGGCGCCTGTTTGAGCGCGGAACGAATTGCAGCGACCAGCAGATCGTCAGGCCGCAAGTGGCGCAACGTGCCTTTCGGCGCCTTGCCGATCGGCGTGCGCGTGGCGGCGACGATGTAGGCATCCTGTATTTGACGTGTCATGTTCAGCTTCCTTCCCGCCAACCTGTTCCAGCGAAAAACGCGTCGCGCGCGTGTTGATCCGTGTCGGACCCGGTCCTCGCGCAACTCACACGAGCTTCAATTGCGCACCGGCTTGCCGGTTTGCATCATCCCCATCATCCGCTCCTGCGACTTGGGATTCGCGACCAACTGCACGAAGAATTTGCGCTCCAGATCGAGCAACCACTGTTCATCGACGAGCGAGCCCGGCTCGACGTCGCCGCCGCACATCACTTCAGCGATGCAACTGGCGATGAAGAAATCATGCGCACTGATAAAGCCACCATCGCGCATATTGACGAGCTGGCCCTTGATGTTCGCGACCCCGGCGCGGCCCGCCACGGGAAAGCCCTTGGTCCGCAGCGGCGGCCGGTAGCCGACCGCATGTGCAGCGAAAGCTTCGCCGATCGCCGTCCACAACACTTCATGGGCGTTGAACACGATCGTGTCGGTCGGCGCGAGAAAACCCATCTGTCTTGCCTCCAGCGCCGACGTCGACACGTTCGCCATCGCTGCGTTCATGAACCAGTTGCGAATGAAGGGGAAAACATCGGTGCTGGCTGCCGCCTGGGCTGCGAGCGCGCCACGCAGCGCGCCCTCTTTCAAGCCGCCGCCCCCCGGAATCAGGCCGACCCCGACTTCGACCAGGCCGATATAGCTCTCCAGGTTTGCGACCCGACGCGCGCTGTGCAACGCAATTTCGCAGCCGCCGCCCAACGCCATGCCACTCACTGCCGAGACGACCGGTACCAGCGCGTATTTCAACCGCATCATTGCCGCCTGGAATTTCGCCACCTCGGGTGCGATCGCCTTGGCACCACCGGACATGAACACCGGCAGCATCGCCTGCAGATCGGCGCCGACCGAAAACGGTTCGTCCGGCGACCAGATCACGAGGCCGCGATATTCGGCCTCCGCGAGATCGATGGCCCTGTGAATTCCGGCCAGCACGCCGGGACCGATGGCGTGGACCTTGGACTTGATCGATAGCAACAGCACTTCGCTCGCGAGCCCTGAACTCAATTTCCAGATGCGCACCGAATCGTCTTCTTGCAGCGTCGTGCCGCCGCTGTGTCCGGTCGCGGCACCTTCGCCGGCCAGAGGCGCGCGAAAGATCTGGCGCGCATAAACGGGCAGCGAGGAGCGCGCGACGAATTTTTTCTTCGCCGCACTCCATGAGCCATCGGCACCATGCACGCCGCCCGCCTTGGCCACCGGACCTTGCGTCACCCACGCCGGGAGCGGCGCCTTGCACAGCGCCTCGCCGGCATCGATGTCCAGTTGCACCCAGTGGGCGATCTGCCGCCACCCTGCCGCCTGCCAGGTCTCAAAGGGGCCAGTGCTCCAGCCGAAGCCCCAGCGCAGCGCAAAGTCGACCTCGCGCGCGCTCTCGGCGATCGATTCCAGATGCACAGCGATGTAGTGAAACGCATCGCGAAAAATTGCCCAAAGGAATTGCGCTTGCGGGTGATCGGTCTCGCGCAAGAGTTTCATGCGTTCGGACGCATCCTTTTTCTTCAGGATGCGCGCGATCAGTTCATCGGCCTTGCCGCTCGATTCGACGTAGTCGCGCTGCTTCGGGTCGAGCACCTTGATCGCGCGGCCATCCTTCCTGTAGAACCCAGCGCCGGATTTCTGACCGAGTGCGCCCTTCTCAACCAGCGCCTTCAGCACAGGCGGCGTGGCAAAGTGCGCGGCAAAGGGATCGATCGACGACGGTAGCGTGTCCTGCATCGTCTTGATCACATGCGACATCGTGTCGAGTCCAACCACGTCAGCGGTGCGAAACGTCGCACTCCTGGCGCGGCCAAGTTTGGTGCCGGTCAAGTCATCGACGACGTCGAACGGCAGGCCATATTTCTCCGCTTCCTTGATCGTGGCCAGCATGCCGAAGATGCCGACGCGATTAGCGATGAAATTGGGCGTGTCGTTGGCGCGCACCACCCCCTTGCCGAGCGTGCTGGTCAGAAAAGTTTCGAGCTGATCGAGGATCGCCGGTCGCGTTGCGGGGGCTGGGATCAACTCGACCAGATGCATGTAGCGCGGCGGGTTGAAAAAATGAACGCCGCAGAAGCGCCCCTTCAGATCGGGCCCGAGCACTGCCGCCAGCTGCGCAATCGGCAGTCCCGACGTGTTGGATGCGAAGATCGCATCGTCACGCACGAACGGCGCGACCTTCTTGTACAGGTCGTGTTTCCAGTCCATGCGCTCGGCAATCGCTTCGATGACGATATCGCAGCGCTTCAATATCTCCAGGTCCTGCTCATAGTTGCCGGGAGTGATGTACACGGCGTCATCCTTGATGCCGAGCGGCGCCGGGTTGAGCTTTTTCAGGTTTTCGATCGCCCTGATCGCAATTGCGCTCAGGTTCGCCGCGGGGCTGCCATCGGGATTACGCGCCGGAAGGTCGAAGAGAACCACCGGCACGCGTGCATTGACGCAATGCGCTGCGATCTGCGCTCCCATCACGCCGGCGCCGAGCACCGCGACTTTGCGTACATTGAAATTGCTCATTCAAACTCTCCCGGAATTTTTCTTCTTGAAGCCAGAGACGCGCAAGACGGGCATCAAAACTGCTCCGCGGCCAGTGCCATCAGGCTGCCCGCGCCGGCACGGGCGGCGCGAATGTGAAACGCGGTTTCCGGCAGCAGCCGCTGAAAGTAAAAGCGCGCGGTCGCGAGCTTGGCCACATAAAACGGATCGACCTGGGTGCCGTCGGCAGCGATCCGCGCCAGCGCCACGCGCGCCATCCGCGCCCAGAAATAGGCGAACACGAGATGGCCGACGATGCGCAGGTAGTCGACCGCCGCGGCGCCCGCCTCGTCCGCGTTCTGCATCGCCTTCAGTCCGATCTCCATTGTCAGTTTCTGCACTTTTTCGCCGAGATCTGCGAGCGGCGTCACGAACTCATTCAGCGCCGGGTCGGTGCCGCACTCTTCGATCAGCTCGCGCACCAGCGCGCCAAACGCGTGCAAGCGGGCGCCATTGTCCTGCAGCACCTTGCGGCCGAGCAAATCCAACGACTGGATCGTGTTGGTGCCCTCGTAGATCATGTTGATCCGCGCATCGCGCACGAACTGCTCCATGCCCCACTCGGCGATATAGCCGTGGCCGCCGAGGACCTGCTGGCAGGTGGTGGCGCAGTTGTAGCCATTGTCGGTGAGAAACGCTTTCACGATCGGCGTCATCAGCGCCATCATGTCGGCCGCAAACTTGCGCGTCTCCGGATCCGGGTGATGCTCCTGCAGGTCAGCTTGCAATGCGATCCAATACGCGAATGCACGACCCCCTTCGGCGTACGCGCGCGCGGTCAGCAACATCTTGCGCACATCCGGATGCACGATGATCGGATCGGCCGCCAGCGTTGGTGCCTTGGGTCCCGACAACGAACGGCCCTGGATCCGGTCCTTGGCATACGCGGCCGCGTTTTGATAGGCGACTTCATTCAGCCCCAGGCCTTGCACGCCAACCCCCAAGCGCGCGCCATTCATCATCACGAACATTGCATTCAGGCCCTTGTTCGGTTCGCCCACCAGCCAACCCGTTGCGTCCTCGAGCACGATCTGGCACGTCGCATTGCCGTGAATACCCATCTTGTGTTCAATGCCGCCGCAATGAATCGCATTGCGGGCGCCGACGCGAGCCGCCGCGCCGTCGCCCTCAGGCAGGAATTTCGGCACGACAAAAAGTGAAATCCCCTTGGTGCCTGGCGGCGCATCGGGCAGGCGTGCGAGCACCAGGTGCACGATGTTTTCCGCCAGATCGTGCTCGCCGGAAGAAATAAAAATCTTGTTGCCGGTCAGTCGATAGCGGCCGTCGGTACCAGCCGGCGCGGCCCGTGTGCGCAGCATGCCGAGGTCGGTGCCGCAGTGGGCCTCGGTCAGGCACATGGTTCCGCTCCATTGGCCGCTCACGAGCTTGGGCAAATACAACGACTTCTGCGCCTGCGTGCCGTGCACGAGCATCAGCTCATAGGCGCCGGTGGTGAGTCCCGGATACATCGCCCACGCCTGGTTGGCGGAATACTGCATCTCGTAAAAAGCAATATGCAAGAGATGCGGCAGGCCCTGACCGCCGTATTCGGTTTCAGCAGCGAGGCCTTGCCAGCCGGCGGCGCAAAACGCCTCGTACGCGGCGCGAAAGCCCTTGGGTGTTTGTACCGCCTTGCTCGCAGCGTCGTAGCGGCAGCCTTCCTGATCGCCGGAGCGATTGATGGGCTGCAGCTGTTCAGCGCAAAAGCGGCCGGATTCTTCCAATATCTGATTGGCCGTGTCGGCATCGAGATCGGCATACCGCGGCGCGGCGCGCAAGACGTTCACAGCATCGAGCACTTCGTGCACGATGAATTTCTGATCGCGTAGAGGCGGTGTGTAGCTGGGCATTATCGGCACTCCAGAAGAAAAATCACTTGGCGCGCGCTGGCGTCGGTCGCGGCGCGCGTTGGCGCACAGGGTTGATCGATTGCGACGCGCGGAACAGCGACCGCCCCGGTTGCGATCGGTTCGTCGCCACTCGTGCTGAGCGCGGAGACGGTGGTCGCGGCAACGGTGGCCGAAGCGATGGCGCGCCCGGCGATGGCCGCGTCCCCGCCCGCAGCGGCGCCGCTTGCGGTCGCGTCAACTGCGATCGCGGCCCCTTCACACGCGGCGCGCGCCGCGTGTCCCAGCGCACCAGGCGCATGCCCACCGTGGTACAGGCGGCGGCGAGCAGCCGTTGCATGCCGGTGCGCGCGTAGCGGATGGCGCCACTCGCACGCAGCAGGCGCGTGCTCTGGTGCGTTGCCAGCATCAGGCCGTAGATTTCGAACATCATCTGTTGCGGATCGGTGCCGCGGCGCAGATGGCTGGCCGCGATCGCCATCCGGATCGCCTTCTGCACTTCCTGCTGCCAGCCGGAAACGAGACTGCGCACGGCGTCGTGCAGCAGCCCGGTGCGGTTGTCGTATTCGAAAGCGCCGCCGATCATGATGCAGCCGGCATCCAGTTCGCGCGCCAGTCGTTGCAGCCAGCGCGCCAGAATCGCCTGCAGCCGCGGCAGGCCGCGTGTTTCGGTGAGCGCCGGTGTCAGCACTTCGGCGACAAAGCGGCGCCCGTATTCGTCCAGCGCAGCGCGCTGCAGTTCCTCGCGCGAGCCGAAATGCGCGAACACGCCGCTCTTGCTCATCGCCATCGCTTCGGCCAGCCCACCGATGGTCAGGCCTTCCAGTCCGTCACGGCCGGCGATCGCAAGCGCTGCCTCCAGGATCGACGCCCGTGTGAGCGCACCTTTGCGCGGACGAACCGCAAGGGCAAACACGGGCGCGGCGGCGGACATGGGTTTCGGTCTGATCGGGTGGTTGGCAACAGGAAACGGGCCGGGTGGCCGGGACGCATTGCGCCGGGACCCTTCGGCGCCGAAACCAATAAAAACGAACGTTCGTACTTTTTTATGCGGCCGTCAAGTCCGCCCCCGCGGGCGCGGGCGCCCCGTTCTAGATGGAATCGTCAAATCCGCTTCCGGCCACGACCGCCCCGCGTCTGCCCCTCGCGGTTCCGCGGGACTCGCGCGTGCCCGTCACTTTTTTCGTCACGTCCGCCGTCGCCGCTTGGCCCGCTTCGTGCCCTCGGTCCGCTTCTTACGCGCACCGGGCGCCGCCGACGCGGAAACGGGCGCCGCAAATGTGGCCGCCAGGTGATCAACAAAGAGGCGCACTTTGGCCGACAAGTGCCTGCGGCTGGGGTAAACGGCCCAGATCTCCGCGCGCGGACCGTTGTAGTCCGCCAGGATGCGGACCAGTTGCCCGCGCTCGATCAATCCGCGCACCGTGTATTCGGGCTCAATCACGATGCCCAGGCCGGCCGCGGCGGCGGCGGCGAGGAACTCGCCGTCGTCGGCGTGGAGAGGACCGCTCACACGCACGTCATGGCGCGCGCCGCTGCGATCGGTGAACGACCATTGGCCGGGAGTGGCCATGGCGGCGTAGGTCACGCACTGGTGCTGGACCAGATCGGCTGGCGTTCCTGGCGTGCCATGGCGCCTCAGATACTCCGGCGCCGCGGCGCAGGTCACCGACATTTCGCCCAGCCGCCGCGCCACCAGCGACTCGGCACCGACCGAACCGATTCGCACCGCCAGATCAAAGCCCTGCTCAACTAGGTCGAGCCGCTGATTGGCCAGAGTGACGTCAAAACGAACCGCGGGGTGGCGGGCGCAGAACGAGGCGATGGCCGGCGCGATGACCGGCACTCCGATCAGCAGCGAGCACGTCATGCGAATGCGGCCGCGCGGCGCCACTGCAGCCTGACCGGCGATTGCCTCGGCTTCGTCGATCTCGGCGAGCAGCTGCACACAGTGCTCGTAATACGCCTGCCCGCTCTCGGTGAGAGACAACTTGCGCGTGGTGCGATTGAGCAGGCGCGCGCCCAGATGCGCCTCCAGGGCCGCGACTAGGCGCGAGAGCGAGGAGGTCGACCAATTGCGCCGCTGCGCGGCCTGGGCAAAGCTGCCCGCCTCGACCACGGCAGCGAAGGCAGTCATTGCGGCGATCCGGTCCATTCGAACGATTATGCCGTATTGCGGGATGATAAATTTCCCGTAGGCGTCTTTATCCCGGAACCCGCGATGATTACCCTCCAGTTACTTCGCTTTGAAATTGTGCCTTCGAACCGAATCGTTTGCGGCCAGCGTGCCGACGCAGGCTCGCTGTTTTTTTTCCAAGTTGTCTGACCTGACTCAATCAAGGAGCACTCAATGAAGCTGTATTACTCACCTGGCGCCTGCTCGCTGTCGCCGCATATCGTCCTGCGTGAAGCAGGCCTGCCGTTCACGGCCGTCAAGGTCAGCACCAAGACCAAGGAGTTCGACGGCGGCGGCGACTTCCGAACCATCAATGAAAAAGGTTATGTGCCCGCGTTGGGCCTCGACGATGGCAGCGTCCTGACCGAGGGGCCTGCGATCGTCCAGTACCTGGCCGACCTGGCACCGGAAGCGAAACTCGCGCCGCCCAACGGCTCGCTCGAGCGCTATCGGCTGCAGGAGTGGCTGAACTTCATCACCAGCGAATTGCACAAACAGTTCTCGCCGATATTCGATCCCTCAACCAGCGACGAGCTGAAGGCGAAGCAGCGCGAGAAAATCAGCGGCCGCCTCGACTATGTCAACAAGCACCTGAGTGGGCGCACCCTCCTGATGGGCGACGCCTTCACGGTCGCCGATGCGTACCTGTTTACGGTTGCCAACTGGGGCCAATGGACGGGCATCGAGATTTCCAGGTGGCCGGCACTCAAGTCCTACATGGACCGCGTCGCCGCGCGCCCGAAGGTGCAGGAGGCGCTCAAAGCCGAAGGATTGTTGAAATAACCGCGCGCCGCCCCGATCGTTGTTGTTGAACTGACGTCCGCGCGCGACGCCAACGCATCGTTCGCGAACAGGATATCGCGACGGGCGCGATATTGGCTCTCGGACCCATTGGGCAAGCCCGTAGGGAAATCGGGGTTCGCAGGCAGATGGACTGAACAAGCGGGATAGGAAGCCGAGCACGAACGACCATGACGACCCAATTGCCGACGCTATTTCTTTCGCACGGTTCGCCGACGCACGCGTTGCATGCCGGCCGTGTCGGCCGCGCGTGGACCGAGCTTGGCCAGCGGCTGCCGCGACCGCGCGCCGTGCTGCTCGCCTCCGCGCATTGGGAGACTGAACTGCCGATGCTCGGCACGTCGCCGAAACCAGAGACGATCCACGACTTCGGCGGCTTTCCACCCGAGCT
>Ga0137409_10003769_pt1 | contig 16022 bp, 10 predicted proteins | sample CZODoug1_16funga_FD_122059 | JGI IMG/M metagenome (GOLD analysis project Ga0137409, IMG submission 122059) | Vadose zone soil fungal communities from Angelo Coast Range Reserve, California, USA - CZODoug1_16fungal (Hybrid Assembly) | ecosystem: Environmental > Terrestrial > Soil > Vadose zone... | reverse complement strand
GCGGGCTTCGCGCTGCGCATCCGCTCGGAGTCCGGGAAGTCGGAAGCGACGCTCAAGTCGCTTCATTCCGCCAGCGCCGAGGTCGCAGACCGCCGGGAGTTGAGCGAAGCGCTGGAGAGTTCCGCGAGCGAGTCGCTTCGGCAATCGATCGGGCCGGTCGGAGCGCGGGTACACGCCGTGAGCGGCGCGCATGCTTTGATGCCATTGTTCGAAGTGCGCACGTCGAGGCAGAGATTCGGGGTCCGCAGAGAAGACGAGGCGCAGCAGTTGGGCGAGATTGCCCTCGATGAAACCGTCATCTCGCGCCCACACGGCGAGCCTCAGACGAGCATGCAGCGGGTCGAGGTGGAAGCCCTCACTGAGGTTCGCGAGCCGCTTCAGTCGCTGGTGAAGTCGCTGCGAAGCGACTGCGCCCTCGAAGCGGCCTCCGATACAAAATACTCGCAGGGCCTCAAATCAGTAGGCTTGGCGCCGGGGCCGGCGCCGGAATTCGCGCCGGCGACGGTAGACGCATCCATGTCCATTGTCGAGGTTGCCCTGGCGAACCTCCGCCGCTACTTGTCTGCCTGGAATCTTCACGAGCCCGGCGCCCGCTTGGGCGACGATCCGGAAGCATTGCACGACTTGCGCGTCGCCGGCCGCAGATTGGATGCCGTCCTGCGCCAGTTCCGATCGTCTCTGCCCGCGTCGTTTCCAGAGATTCGGCCGACGTTGAAGAAAGTATTGCGTACCCTCGGCGAGGCGCGCGACCTGGACGTCGCTCTGATCGAATTGGAGGCGTTCGGACGCGGGTTGCCCAAATCGGATCGGGAAAGTATCGAACCGCTGAAACGGCACCTGGCATCGGAGCGCGGCCGGGCTCGCGGCCGGATGTTGAGCGTGCTCGATTCGGTCTCGGTGCAGAAGGATCTCCAGCACTTGACGTCACTGCTGGCCGCACCCTCTGCGGCATCGCAGCAGCCATCACCGGAGTTGGCGCTGAACGTGGCGCCGGAAATGGTCCGGCGACGATACCGGAAGGTCCGCAAGGGCGCGGACCTCTTGACGCTGGACTCCTCGATGGCGGCGTATCACGGAGTCCGCGGCCAAGCGAAAAAATTGCGCTATGCGCTGGAAGCGGTGGCCGTCATCTACGGGAAACCTGCCGATGAGATGCTTCGTGCATTGCGCCGCTGGCAGGAAAAGCTGGGAGTGCAGCAAGATGCCGCCGTCGCGAGCCGTCGCCTTCAGGCGCTCGCCGGCACGCCACCCAAGGGTATTCCGCCCGCGACGCTGTTCTTGATGGGGCGGTTTGCGGAGCACTATGCAAGCGCCGCCGCGCGGGCGCGGAAGTCGCATGCCAAGGCCTATCGAAAGGTTCGAGGGAAATGGAAAAGGCTGCGGATGATATTTGAGGATTTGGCTGTAAACCACGCACCGACGATACTTGCCGACTCCGGCCCGTGAAACGATGGATTTGCTGATCGTCCGCCACGCGATAGCATTCGAGCGCGATCGCCATCGCTGGCGCGATGATGGCGCGAGACCGCTGTCGCCGGCAGGCATCAGGCGGGCGCGAAAGGCGGCGGCCGGACTGAAAGAGCTCAGCAAGGCGCCCGATCGCGTTCTGACCAGTCCTCTGGTTCGCGCCAGGCAGACTGCGCAGATTCTGACGGACGTTGCCGGCTGGCCGCAGGCGATGGAAGTTCCCGAGCTCGCGCCGCAAGCGCCTGCGCCGGCGGTGTTGACTCTGCTCGGCAAGGACCGCAGCAACGTGGTTGCGGTCGTCGGTCACCAACCGGGTCTCGGGGCCCTGCTCACGGTCTGCCTGCTCGGGGATGGCGAGGTCCTACCCATCGAATTCAAGAAAAACGCAGTCGCATGCCTGTCGTTCGACGGTCCACCACGCGCAGGGCGCGCAGCCCTCAACTGGCTTGCCACACCGCGCATGCTTCGCGGGTTTCGCCCTACGCGACGCTAGCCGTATCCGGCTGATGAGCATGCAGCCAATCGGTATGCCAGCGCTCCAGATCCGTGATTGACAGCGGACGGCAGAACAAGAATCCCTGAACCTGATTCGCGTCTCGGGTTTTGAGGTATTGCCACTGTGCTTCGGTTTCGACACCCTCGGCCACCGTCGCCAACCCCAAGCTCTTCGCCATGGCGATGATGGCATCCACCAGCGGCGCGTTGCCGCCGGCAGTCGGAGCAATGTCGCGCACGAATGCCCGATCGATCTTCAATGTGTCGATGGGAAAATGCCTGAGGTAAGACAGCGAACTGTAGCCGGTGCCGAAATCGTCCAGCGCCGTGGCAACCCCCAACGCCTTGAGCGCCTTCACCGCCTTGCTCACGGCGGTCGAATACTCGATCAAGGCGCCTTCGGTAAACTCGAGCTCTATCATGCGCGGTTCGATCCCGGCGGAATCGATGGCCCGGGATACACGCGACACCAGGGTGCCGTCCCGAAATTGCACGCCCGAGACGTTCACCGCGACTTGCCAGCCCGGCCCCCCGGCATCGCGCCAGCGGCGCGCTTGCGCACACGCTTCGCGCAGCACCCAGTCGCCGATGTCGACGATCAAGCCATTCTGTTCGGCGAGCGGAATGAATTCGTCGGGCGCGACGAAACCGCGCTGCGGATGCCGCCATCGGAGCAGCGCCTCGACCGCCTCGACGCGCAAGTCCTCGAGCGCCAGCCGCGGCTGATAGTACAAGGTGAATTCGCTGCGCTCGAGCGCCCTGCGCAAATCGGCCTCCATGGATAGGTGCCTGGCCGCCCGGGTGCTGATCGATTTGTTGAAGAACTCGAGCGCTCCTTGTCCCGATTTTTTGCCGTGATGCATGGCTGCGTCGGCATTCTTGACGAGGGCCTCGGGGGAGGCGGCGTCGCTCGGAAATAGGCTGACGCCCATGGTCGCCGACAGCGGTATCTCAGCTTGCGCGAACGCGAATGGCCGTGCCAACGCCAGCTGCACGCGCTGCGCCACGACTTGCACGCCCTCGGCCGTGGAGATCCCGGGCAGCGCCAGCGCGAATTCGTCTCCGCCCGTACGCGCCACCCAGTCGTTGACGTCCTTCTTTTCAAGGATGTCTTCCGCTTGATCGAGCGTCCGCTGAGAGTCGCGCAGGCAATTTTGCAAGCGATGCGCGACTTCCTTCAACAGCGCGTCGCCCACCGCCTGACCTTGCGTGTCGTTGATTCGGGAAAAATTGTCGATATCGAGCATCAGCACGGCCAAGCCGCGCTGTCGCGGACCGGCCCATGCGACCTGCTGTTCCAGTATCTGCAGCAGGCGTTGCCGATTGGGCAGAGCGGTGAGCGGGTCGTAGTAGGCGAGATAGCGCACACGCGCCTCGCTCTCGCGCAACTGATCCTGAGTCTGTTTGGAGCGCACCAGGAACTTGACGCGTTGCGCGAGCAGCATGGGGTTGATGCCCTTGGACGAGAAGTCCGTGGCTCCCGCGTTGTAGGCGCGGTTGACCGACTCCATGTCGTCGAGGCTGGTCTGCATCAAGATCGGCACATGATGGCAATGCGGCAATTTGCGCAGCGCGCTGCAGACGTCGAAGCCGCTCATCCCCGGCATGACCACGTCGAGCACCACGCAGTCCACGGGATGCTCGCCGAATCGCTTCAGCGCCGCCGCGCCGTCGGCCGCCGTGACGACGCGAAAGCCTGCCATTTCCAATGCGGTCCCGACCAGCAGCCTCGCGCCGGGATCATCGTCGACGACCAGCACGGTCGCCGGAATGGCGGCTTGATTTTCGGAGATGTTCATCGTTTCCTTAGAGTCGTTCCGTATGAAGCTGCGTAGGCCGGCTACGCCGCGTTGGATGATCGCTCGCGCGTGAGCGCGGCGCAGAATTCTTGATGCTCTTTGCGGATTCTCACCACCATCGGCGCAACTTGCGTGACGGCTCCCTCGCGCACCAAGGCCTCGCATTCCTTGGCGACCATGGTCAGGCGGGTGCCCCCCAGATTCGAGGTGCTGGATTTGAGCGTGTGCACCGCTTGCGAGAGGGCCTCTGACTGCATATTCGCCGCCGCGGTCTCGATCGCTCCGACCAGGTCCGGCGAGTGCTGCAGGTACAAGTCGATCATCGAGTTCAGAAGCGCCGGCTTCGCGAGCGCGGCGATGTTGCGCAAGACGCCTGCATCGATCAAGGGTAGCCGCGACAGATCCCGCCGCTCGGTCTCAGGCAGCGCCCGCAGCGCAAGCCAGCGCCTGAGCAGTGTCGCCAGCTGTTGCTGGGTAAACGGCTTACTGAGGAAGTCATCCATTCCGGCAGCGAGACATCGCTCGCGGTCCCCCTCCATGGCATTCGCGGTCAACGCGATGATGGGCACCCGGGCGGCACCCGAGGCCTGTTCGCGCCGCCGTATTTCGCCGGTAGCGGCCAACCCGTCCATCACCGGCATTTGACAGTCCATCAACACCGCATCGTAGGTCGCGGTATTCATCGCCCTCAAGGCCATCCAGCCGTTCTCCGCGGCATCGGCCGTGCAGCCCAGGCTCTCGAGCATGCCGACGGCCACCTCGCGGTTCACCGGATTGTCCTCGACCAGCAGGATGGTGGGGCCGGCCGTGCGCGCCGCCGGCACGTGCACGGCGGGCGCCGATCCGGCCGGCGGCGCGCCCATTGCAGCTCCCGGTTGCATCGCCATCGCGCGCGACACACAACCCAATATTTGCGCCCGGCGCAGGGGCTTGGCGAGCATGGCGGAAAAATATCGGGAGCTTTCGGAACCGCTGTCATGATCGTCGCGCTTGCTGAGCAAGATGAGCCGCAGCGCCGACCAGCGCGGTTCCTGACGGATGAGGCTTGCCAGCTGAATTCCGTCCATGCCGGGCATTTGATCGTCCACGAGGCCAAGATCGAAGCGCGCCCCATCCTCGGCGCTCAATACCGCCAGTGCCGCGGCGCCGCTTGCAGCGGCCACCACCTCGATGCCCCACGACTGCAAGTGCTGCTGAAGTATCTCGCGATTGCTGGCGTTGTCGTCGACGATCAGCGCGCGCAAACCCGGGTAGGTCATTTGAGGCAGGCGCGTCAAGGTCGGCGCCGCGTCGGCGACGGGCTCCAGCCGCACCTCGAACCAAAATGTCGATCCCCGATTGACTTCGCTGTGCACACCGATCTCACCGCCCATCAACGCGGCCAGTTGCCGGCAGATGGCAAGGCCGAGACCGGTGCCCCCGTATTTGCGGGTCGTGAACGAATCGGCCTGGCTGAAGGCATGGAAAATATTCGCCTGCGCCTCCTCGGAAATGCCGATGCCCGTGTCGATGACCTCGAAGCGCAGCAACCCATCCTTGCCCACGGCTCTCACCCGCACGATGACTTGGCCTGCGTCCGTGAATTTGATGGCGTTGCCGACAAAGTTGGTGAGGACCTGCCGGAGGCGCATGGGATCTGCGCGCACCGTGCCGGGTACGTCGAGTTCGACGGCACAGACCAGTTCCAATCCCTTCGAATGGGCGCGCGCGGCGAAGATCTCGATGGATTCTTCCACAGTGTCGCGCAAGCCGAATTCGATCCGCTCGAGCTCGAGCTTGCCCGCCTCCACCTTCGAGAAATCCAATATGTCGTTGATGATCTGCAACAACGCTCCAGCGGAGTGCGAAATGGTTTCCGACAGGTGCCGCTGGCGCGGAGTGAGTCCGGTCGCCTGCAGAAGTTCCGACATGCCCATGACGCCGTTCATCGGCGTACGAATCTCATGGCTCATGCGCGCCAGAAACTCGCTCTTGGCGCTGCTGGCGCGCTCCGCCGCCTCTTTGGCGCGAGTGGCTTCGCCGACGGCCAGCTTGAGTTCCAGGTTCGCATTGCCCAGATTGATCGTGCGCTCCTCCACCTGCTGCTCGAGGAACTGGCGGTATTTCTCCAGCCGCGAGTCCCGATGCCGGATCTGAGCGAGCATTTGATTGAAGCCGTCGATGAGCGAACCCACTTCATCTCGAGAGCTGCGCTCGACGCGCAGACTGTAGTCTTCTTCCGCAGACACCCGCTGCATGGTGTGCGCCAGATTGACGATGGGTCCCGAGATTTGCAGCTGTAGACGCGCGGCGAGCCAATACGCGGTCAGCACCGCAGCCGCGGTCGCCGCCAGCGTGATGAGCAAGTAGCCGTGCCAATCCGGATACATCGCCTCGACGGGCACGAGAATGTGGATGAACCCCAATAGCTGATTGTTGCGCCCGACGGCCGCGATGATGTGGAACCGATTTCCCTGCCAGTAGAGCTTCGGGTGCTCCGGATCGACGGACGGCACCGAATGCGCCATCGCCGCGGGGCCCTCTGCGGCCGCCGATTCCAAGTGCGCCTCGTCCTGGCCGCGGCGGTAAGTGGCGAGCGTTCGGCCGTCCGCCGCCAGCAGTTCGGCATCGCTCACCAGCCACTCGCCGCGCAACCCATTCATGGCCTTGAGCGCCGCCTTGTCGTCGCCGAGGCGCAGCGCGTCGATCGCGTCGGCGCCGGTCACCCGGGCAACGCGTGCGGCGCTCCACCGCAAGTCCTGGCGCAGATCCAGCAGATTCATCGCAATGTGCGCGATCATCGCCACGGCGAAGACGGCGATCGCCGGGACCAAGATGACCACACGCAGCTTGCGCTCGATGGGAAGGTCCCCGAACCAACGAATCAATAGCCCTCCCGGTCCCGGCACACGTGCGGTTTCAGCACCTGGGAAGTGTCAGCGATATCGGGAAAATCTGCTGGATTTGGCCCGGAATTTCCGCGGCGGAAAGCGTGACCAATTTCACGTCTACCCACGACTTGAGGGCTTGACCGTCTACCGGCGTAAGGGTTTGCCGTACGCCGCCTCGGCGATCAGGCGGCGCGCGCGCGGCCAGTCGAATGCCGGTCCAGGGTCGGTTTTACGGCCGGGCGCAATATCGCTGTGGCCGACCAGGCGGTCCGGAGACAATCGCGGATAGGCGGCACAGAGCGCAGCCACCACCTCCGCCAGGGCGGCGTACTGAGCGGGCTCGTACGGCAGCGTATCGGTCCCTTCGAGCTCCACACCCACCGAGAAATCGTTGCAGGCTTCGCGGCCCTGGTAAATGGACTTGCCCGCATGCCAGGCGCGCTCGGTGAAACCGACGTACTGCGTCACGGCGCCGTCGCGCGCCACCACTACATGCGAGGACACGCGCAGCGAGCCCACTTCGGCGAAATACGGGTGCACCTCCGCCGGCAAGGCATTGGTGAACAGCCGGTCGATCCAGGGACCGCCGAATTCCCCCGGCGGCAGACTGATGCCATGGACGACGATCAGGTCCGCCTCGACCCCCGCCGGCCGCGCGTCCTGGTTCGGCGACGCGATCTGTCTCACGCCGCGCATCAGCCCGCTCTCGAGGTCGACCTGCAAGTCCGCATCCTTGGGTTACCGATACGGGCGTTAGCATATGCGACAATTCCGCAGATATGAACGGCAGCCCCGAAACTCGAACTTCCGCCTCCCTCGCCGCGCGCGACCTGCGCGTCGTGTGGCATCCCTGCACGCAGATGAAGGACCACGAAACCCTGCCGATGGTCGCGATTCGACGCGGTTCGGGGGCGTGGCTCGAGGATTTCGACGGCAAACGCTATCTCGATGCCGTGAGCTCCTGGTGGGTCAATCTCTTCGGGCATGCCAACCCGCGCATCAATGCGGCGCTCACCGAACAGCTGGGGCAGCTCGAGCACGTGATCTTCGCCGGATTCACTCACGAACCGGCCGTACGTCTGGCCGAGCGGCTGGTTGCCCTGGCGCCGCCGAGCTTGACCCGCTGCTTTCTGGCGGACAACGGTTCCGCCGGCGTGGAGGTGGCCATCAAGATGAGCTTCCACTACTGGCGCAACCGCGGATTGACCCAAAAGACCCGTTTCATGACGCTTCAGAACAGCTACCACGGCGAGACGCTCGGCGCCCTGGCGGTCGGCAATGTCGAACTCTATAAAACTCTGTACAAACCGCTGCTGATGGAAGTCCTGACCGCGCCGTCCCCCGATTGCTACAACCGCGAGTCCGGCGAATCCTGGGAAGCCTATTCGCTGCGGCAGTTCGCGCACACGGAGCGGCTGCTTGCGGCGCATGCCGACGAGTTGGCGGCGGTCATCGTCGAACCCCTGGTGCAATGCGCGGGCGGCATGCGCATGTATCATCCGGTGTATCTGACCCGGCTGCGCGAGGCCTGCACGCGCTATGGGGTGCATCTGATCGCCGATGAAATCGCCGTCGGTTTTGGGCGCACCGGGACGATGTTCGCCTGTGAGCAGGCGGCCATCTCACCCGACTTTCTCTGTTTGTCGAAGGGCCTCACGGGCGGCTACCTGCCGCTCTCGGCGGTGTTGACCACCGAGGACATCTACGGCGCCTTCTACGACGAGTACACTAAATTGACGGCCTTCCTCCACTCTCACAGTTACACCGGCAATCCGCTCGCTTGTACGGCCGCGCTGGCGACGCTCGACATATTTGCCGCCGACCAGACAATCGAGAGCAATCGTCCAAAAGCCGCCTATCTCGGCCGCCGCGCCCGCGAGCTTGAAAACCACCCGCACGTGAGCGAGGTCCGGCAGTGCGGAATGATTGTCGCGGTCGAATTCGTCAGGGACAAGCGCAGCCGCGAGCCCTACCCTTGGACCGAGCGCCGGGGGCAGCGTATCTACCGGCACTCGCTGCAGGAAGGTGTGCTGCTGCGCCCCATCGGCAATGTGGTCTACTTCATGCCGCCCTACATCGTCGATGAAGCGGAAATGGACTTGATGGTGCGGGTCGCGGCGGAAGGAATAGAGCTCGCCACATGCGATTGACCCGCGTGTATGTCGACACCGCGCTGATTCCGGGAAGCTTGGTCGAGCTGCCTCCCGATACGGCGTCGCACCTGGCGAGAGTGCTGCGGGCGCGCAGCGGCGATGAGCTGATTTTGTTCAACGGCCACGGGCGCGAATTCAATGGAGCGATAGAGACAGTGCGCGGCTCGCGCGTGTCGGCGTCCGTCGGCGAAAGCCGGCCAGTGGACAGAGAATCGCCGTTGGCCATTACACTGGTGCAGTGCGTGCCGCGCGGCGACCGCATGGATTTCATCGTGCAAAAGGCCACGGAACTCGGTGTGGCGCGGATCGTGCCGGTATTGAGCCAACGCAGCGTCGTTCGACTCGACAAGGCGCAGGCCGAATCGAAGGCCGTTCATTGGCGGGCGGTGGCGGTGAGCGCCTGCGAGCAATGCGGCCGCAACCGCCTGCCGACCATCGAGGCTGTGCAGCCCTTGCTCAACTACCTGGGAGAATCATCGCCCGGCGCGGGACCCCGGCTGGTCCTCGAACCGGAGACCGCACCGCGCGCGCAGGCCGCGGCGGGGAATCTTGGGCGCGCGGCTGAGGCTGCGATCCTCGATGCGGAAATCGCGATCGGACCGGAAGGCGGCTTTGCATCCGACGAACTCGAGGCGTTTCGGGTCGCAGGATTTTCTCAGATCGGGTTGGGGCCCCGCATCTTGCGCGCCGAGACCGCCGCCATCGCGGCGGTGGTCTGGCTGCAGGCGCGGCTCGGGGACATGTAACCGGATTCGGGCAAGCCGGTCAGTAGGACATCACCGGCGTTTGAATACCGGCCCGCTTCTGGTTTAATTCCCACCGGGTCCTTAACGGGCAGTGTCATGCGTCTACGCGTTTCCTTTGGGCTTGGCTTGACCGCATCCCTCCTGCTGGTTGGGTGCGGGGGCGGGAACAAAGGCGCCGCCGGATCGCCCTCAACCCCGCCCCCCTCCGCCGCTCCCGCGATCACCGTGCAGCCGTCGGATCAAAGTGTGTCGGTGGGCCAAAGCGCCACCTTCACGGTGAGCGCAACCGGTGCCGCACCCTTGAGCTATCAGTGGCAGGGAAGCGGATCCCCGATCGCCGGCGCCACGGCGTCGAGTTATACGACGCCGGCCACGACGCTCAGCGACAGCGGCAGTACTTTCGCCGTCGTCGTCACCGATGCGAGCGGCAGCACCACCAGCCGCAGCGCGACGCTGACCGTCACGAGCGGGGGCGTACCCGCCGGAACCGACGTGCTCACGTACAAGAACGATCTGAGCCGCAGCGGTCAGAATCTTTCGGAGACGACACTGACTCCGGCGAATGTGAACTCGTCGAGCTTCGGCTTGCTGCGGAACTTGGCCGTAGACGGCAAAGTCAATGCCCAGCCGCTGTATGCGTCGCGGCTGAACGTGTCCGGATCGGCGCACAACGTCGTTTTTGCGGCCACCGAGCATGACTCGGTCTACGCGTTCGACGCCAATACGGGCTCCGTTCTGTGGCATGCGACGCTGCTTGCGGCAGGTGAGACTTTGAGCGATACACACGGTTGCAGCCAGGTGACTCCTGAAATCGGCGTCACTTCGACCCCCGTCATCGATCGCAGCGCCGGGGCGCACGGCACACTGTACGTCGTCGCCATGTCCAAGGACGCCTCGTCGAACTATCACCAGCGCCTGCACGCGCTCGATCTCACCACGGGCGCCGAATTGCCGAATAGTCCGGCGGAGATTACGGCGGCGTATCCGACCGCCGGCGGCGGAGCGACCATGTTCAATCCCGGCCAGTACGAAGAGCGCGCGGCGTTGTTGTTGTCGAACGGCACGATCTACACGAGCTGGACTTCTCACTGCGACTACGCCCCGTATTTCGGCTGGATCATTGCATATTCCGCGAGCACCCTCGCCCGCACCGCCGTGCTCAACGTCGCACCGAACAGCGGCGGCGTAGGCCCCGCGATCTGGATGAGCGGCGGCGGACCGGCCGCCGATTCGGCGGGCAACATCTATCTGCTGACCGCGAACGGCGCCTTCGAAACGACCATGGATGCGAACGGTTTTCCCAACAAGCAAGACTACGGCAACTCCTTCCTCAAGATCTCGACCGCCGGTGGTTCGCTGACCGTCGCGGACTACTTCACGATGTACAACGAGGTCGCCGAATCGGCCGCCGACGAGGATCTAGGCTCGGGCGGGGAGATGCTGCTGCCGGATTTGAAGGACTCGACCAACACCGTCAGGCATCTCGTGATCGGTGCGGGCAAGGACGGCCATATTTACGTCGTCAATCGCGACTCGATGGGCAAGTTCAATTCGACCGGCAACTCGCAGATCTGGCAGCAGATCAGCGGCGCCCTGACATCCGGCGTTTACTCCACCCCGGCCTATTTCAACGGAACCGTCTACTACGGCGACGTGGGTGCAACACTGAAGGCTTTCGCCATGGTGAACGCCAAGCTGGCGGCCACACCGCAATCGCAATCCGCCACGCAGTTCGCGTATCCGGGTACGGCACCCAGCGTGTCGGCGAACGCGGCGTCCAATGCCATCGTCTGGGCGCACGAGAATACCGACCCGGCGGTGCTGCATGCGTACGACGCGGCGAACCTCGCGCACGAGCTCTACAACAGCAACCAAGCGGCCGGCAATCGAGATCATTTCGGCACCGGCAACAAATTCATCACGCCGACGGTCGCCGACGGCAAGGTGTTCGTCGGCACCACCGCCGGAGTCGCCGTCTTCGGCTTATTGCACTGACGCGTGCGGCCCCCCTGGCCCCGGATATTCGGCAAGCGAATTGCAATATTTACCGGGACGACCGTGCAGCGGATTGAAGATCGTGCGTCATCGCGAAAACGCAACCGATCGTTGAACGCGTGGAACTCATACCGGCTGAAGGGCCGTTTGTCGAACGACGAGCGGAAATTCGGGCACGAGCCGACGGGGAGATCCAATGGACTGCTCCCGGCACAAACCCTCGAATCAACAGGAGCATAAATAACATGAGCGCAATATCTCGTTACCTTGGCGCCGGTGCGATCATCGCGGCCTCGACCCTCGGCGCCACGGTCGCATCTGCGGACAATGGAGACTCTGGCAGGCATCGCGATGCATACACCGTCACGCCCCTTGTCTCCGATATCGCCGGCGCGGCGGTGTTGGATCCGGTCTTGCAAAATGCATGGGGCGTCTCGTTCACTGCGGCAGGCAGTCCGTTCTGGGTCAATGACAACCGAACGGGTTGTTCGACGCTTTATGGCGGCGACGGTGCGATCGTACCCCTTCAGGTCAAGATCCCGCTGCCGGGGAACATTATTCCAAGCAGCGCATGTCAGACAGTCGACTCCAAGAATCCACCAAAAGTCGCGCCCGCGGCGCCGACCGGTACCATTGCGAATCCTTCTGCGGCCTTCCTCGTCCCCGGAACCAAGATACCGGCGGCATTCATCTTCGATACGGAGGACGGAACGCTGTCTGCGTGGGCCGGGGGACTAAACCCCGCGGACAACGCGGTTCTTGCGGCCGACAACTCTGCCAGCGGTGCCGTCTATAAAGGCATGGTGTTCGGCGTGAACGTCAAAGGACCGTTCATCTTCGCCACCAACTTTCACGCCGGCACGATCGACGTGTTCGGCCCCACGGGACCCAACGGGCTCTTCACGCCGGCAACCACCGACGGCAATTTCAAGGACCCGGGGATCCCGCCAGGCTACGCGCCCTTCGGCATCTCGAACATCGGTGGCGATCTCTTCGTCACTTATGCAAAGCAGAACGCTGACAAGCACGACGACGTGGCAGGCCAGGGTCACGGCTTTGTCGATGTGTTCGATACCGACGGCCATCTGCTGCGGCGGTTGGTCAGTCGCGGGCCGCTCGATTCGCCTTGGGGTGTCGAGCGTGCGTCGTATGCCTTCGGCCGATTCAGCGGCGACATCCTCGTCGGCAACTTCGGTAACGGCAAGATCAACGTATTCGACGAGAACGGCCGTTTCATCGATGAACTGGAAGGCGCCAATGGCAAGCCACTGGTGATCGACGGATTGTGGACCTTGACCCTCGGCGGCGGGAAAACGTCGAGTTCCGACACGCTCTATTTCACGGCGGGCCCCGCCGGTGAGACTCATGGTTTATTCGGAACGATTACACCTGTTCCAGATCCGTCCGACAACGATTGAGCGACAGCGATGAGCGGGCGCCGCATGGCGCCCGCCACGGGGCGGCTTCGGCCGAACGATCAGGTCGGCATCACCGAGGTCTCCTCGGCGATCATCTGCTCCAGGCGCTGCAAATCCGGGATCAGCGGCGTTTCGTTCACCATGCGCACCTGACAGATGACGGGTGAGCGCTCGGAGAAGCTGCGCGAGGGATCGGGCCGCAGCACTTCGGCGTTGACGCGCACGAGCTGCGGAAACCCCTGGGTCAGCATGCCGAAGTAGCCGGATTGCAGCGTGCCGCCGGATGCGTGAAAGACGACGATTCGGGTGCGGCTCGAGACCGTCGGCAGCGTCTGACCGAACGCGCCTTCGAAAGACACCACCGGCACGCTTCGCCCGCTCCAGCTCACGACACCCAGGTACCACGGCGGTGCATTGGTCATTTCGGCCGGCGCTTGATAGCCGATGACCTCGGCGACGCAGGCGCGCGGCACGATCAACCTCTCCCCGGTCAGCGGCACCAGCAAGCTGTACAGCTCATCGCGCAAATCGGACATGGAATCTATCTCGCTATGGCGCTGCGGCGGTTGACGAGGGGCTCGATGGCATCGAGCAGCTGGCTTTCCTGGTACGGCTTGCCCAGATAGTCGTCGACGCCGAGCTCGATGGCGCGCGCTCGATGCTTTTCACTGACCCTCGAGGTGATCATCACGATCGGAATATCCTTGAGGCGCGGATCGTTGCGTACGTGGGCGGCCACTTCGTAGCCGTCCATTCGCGGCATTTCGATATCGAGCAATATGACGTCCGGCAGATGTTCTTGCAGCAGCGACACGGCGTCCACGCCGTCCTTGGCCGTCAACACCCGCATGCCGTTGCGCTCGAGCAGTCGCTGCGTCACGCGGCGCACCGTGATGGAGTCGTCGACCACCAGCGCGAATGTGCGCCGGTCGCGTTGATCGAGAACCACCGTCTCCGTCGGGCGCGCCCGCCATTCGGAACGCACCAGAGAGCCCATGTCGAGAATGATCACGATGCGGCCGTCGCCCAGGATCGTGGCGCCGGCGATGCCGCGGATGCCGGAAATCTGCGGTCCCAATGATTTCACGACGATTTCCCGGCTGCCCACCAATTCATCCGTGACCAGGGCGGTGGAATGCTCGCCCGCGCGGATCAGCACCACCGAGATCGACACCTCCGATTCGGGCAGACGCGTGGCGCCCAGCCCCACGAACGAGCCCAGCTGCTGGAATCGGTACTTCTGGCCGCCGTACTCGAACAGCGGCGCGTCTTTGCCCAGATGCCTGGCAACGATGTTTCTCGGCAGACGCACCACGCCTTCCACGGTCGCCAGGGGCAACGCGTAGGCTTCCTCGGCGACGCGCACGATCAAGGCCTGGCTGATGGCCAGGGTGAAGGGCAGGCGAATCGTAAAGCGTGAACCCTTGCCGTGGGTCGTATCGATGAACAGACCGCCGCCGAGCCTTTTGACTTCGGTGGCGACGACGTCCATGCCGACTCCGCGCCCCGCAGCTTGCGTAAGATGGCCGGCGGTGCTGAATCCGGGCTCCAAAATGAGCTGTAAGGATTCTTCATCGGTGAGTTTTGCGTGGCTGTCGGTGAGCCCCAGGGCGACCGCCTTCTCGCGAATCAGCTTGACGCTGATGCCGGCGCCGTCGTCGGCGACCACGATCACGACCTCCGCTCCGTCGCGCTCCAAGCTGATCGAGATGCGGCCAACGTCCGGCTTGCCGGCCGCCGTACGGCGTTCCGGGGTCTCGATGCCGTGCACCACCGCGTTGCGCAACATGTGCTCGAGCGGAGGGACCATGCGCTCCAGCATCTGCCGATCGAGTTCCGCGGCAGCGCCTTGAACGACCAGTTCCGCACGCTTGCCGGTGTCGTTCGCCGCTTGACGCACGAGGCGCGTGAGCCGCTGCACATGCCGCTGGAAGGGCACCATGCGCGTCCGCATCAAGCCATTCTGCAGCTCGGTGATGACGCGCGACTGCTGGGTGAGCAAATTCTGCGCTTCGCGAGTCAATGTCTCGAGGAGCCCCTGGATGCTGGCCACGTCACCCGAGGTCTCGGCGAGCGCGCGCGAATACTGCTGTAGGGCGGAATATCGGTCCAGCTCGAGAGGATCGAAGTCGCTGCGCCGGGGCTCCGCATCCTGATGCCGGTTGAGGACCTGCGCTTCGGTCTCCATCTCGAGGCCGCGCAACTGCTCTTTGAGGCGCGTCACCGTGCGCGCCAGCTCCGCCAGGTTGAAGTCGATCGAGTTGACTTGTTGATCGATGCGCGCCCGGAATATGCTCACCTCTCCGGCATTGTTGAGCATGGTGTCGAGCAGATCCGCATCGACGCGCGCCATTTCCACCCGTTCCACCGGGGCGCTCTCGCGTCCCGGCAACACCGGAGCGCTGCTGAGCTCGAGACTCGCGATCGACTCCTCGCTCGCGGCAGTGGAGGCAGGCTGCGAAACCGAGAGGGAGCGGCGCGCATCGACGGATTCTGCCAAGTCGGCTGCGGCCGCGGTCGCCGCTGCAGCCACCGGCGCCGGGGGCGCCGGCACCAGGGTCACCGGCGGCGCAGAAATCGGTGGGGCAGGGATCGGCGCGGCAACAATCGGCACGGCGGCGCTGGACGCAGCGACAATCGGTGCGGCCATCGGCGCCGCGGCCGAAACCGCCGGCGCCGCGACGGCCGGAGCTCCTAAAGGATTCGCCAAATCGCGGATTTGCGAGATCAGCGCCGCCGCACCCACCGGCACAGTGCCGTTGCTCACCAAATCGCGCATGCTCGCGAGTTCGTCGAGACTGGCCTGCATGACCGCGTGGGCATGGTCGTCGCCGGCCACGGAGCCGCCGTCGATCTGCAGCACCAAGGTCTCGAGTTCATGACTCAAGTCGCCCATGGCGCTGATGCCCGCCATTCGGGCGCCGCCTTTGAGGGTATGCAATTGACGCTGCAGTTCCGCGACTCGTTGTTTGTCCTTGCGGTCGCGATTCCAGGCGGTCAGCGAGCTTTCAGCGGCCTCCAGCAATTCGGTCGCTTCTTCGCTGTAGATGTTGGCGATTTCGTGATCGAACTCCTCCGC
>Ga0137409_10003767_pt1 | contig 16024 bp, 17 predicted proteins | sample CZODoug1_16funga_FD_122059 | JGI IMG/M metagenome (GOLD analysis project Ga0137409, IMG submission 122059) | Vadose zone soil fungal communities from Angelo Coast Range Reserve, California, USA - CZODoug1_16fungal (Hybrid Assembly) | ecosystem: Environmental > Terrestrial > Soil > Vadose zone... | reverse complement strand
AGATGCGCAAGAGTGCGGCACCCGAGATTCAAAATCATTCACAAGGCCGTCGCCGCCACTAGATACGATTGCGCGACGCACGAGCGCTTTGTTGGGTAGTGACTCAGTTTCGTTCTGGAAAGGACGAAAAGCTGCCCGCCCCAAAAGCGGGCGGTTCACCGTGAGCGTTCACCGTGAACGGCCTCTACAAGACCCACGGCAACCGACGAGGTGGGTTTGTAGAGGCAGGTGGCCCATCCTTTGGCGAGGTTGCGACAGGGTGGACTCTGGTCCTAAGTGTTGGAAGTCAAGAATCGCACCCTTGCAATGAGCGCAAGGATGCGGCACCCAAACTTCAAAATCATTCAAAAACTGGCCCACCAGACATTTTCGAGCTGTATTTAGTTCGGTGGGTTCGCCGGCGGCATGGCTTCGGGGGCGTCTGCTGGGGCGGGGCCGACGCGCTCGACGATCACGTGCTGGATCAGTACGGGTGTGAGTGGTCTGTCGCTGCTGTCGCGCTTGACCCGCGCGATGGTCTTTACGACGTCCACGTTGCCGCACTGTCCCCAGATCGTGTAACCACCATTGAGAGCTGGCTGCAGCGCCTCGGTAATGAAGAACTGGCTGCCGTTCGTGTTCGGCCCGGCGTTGGCCATCGCCAGGCGTCCCGGCGTATCGAATTTGAGCGACGACACGACTTCGTTCTTGTACGGAAAGCCCGGGCCCCCAGGATGTCCCGTGCCGTTGCCGAGAGGATCGCCGCCCTGAATCATGAAGTCGGGAATCACGCGGTGAAAGATGAGGCCGTCAAAAAACTTTTTGCGTGTGGCCTGATTCGTTTGCGGGTCCAAATAGGAGAGCTTTCCGATGGCCAAGCCCACCATGGTGTGGACGGTGACCGGCGCCTCCGTTTCATAGAGCTTGCAGGCAATGTTTCCTTTGTCAGTTTGAAATGTCATGTACAGGCCGGGTTTTCGCTTATCGGCCTGAGCCGCACTTGACGTGGCCGCATGCAGGGGATGCGCTGCTTGGAAAAACCCCGCGACTGGCAATACCGCGAAAAGCACAGCCAAAAGCCACACGTCATTTCGTACTTGCATGCATTTTCCCCCTCGGAAATTGAGAACTCGGGATTTTACGCGGAATCTCCGATTTCAAGTTTACCTTTGCCGCAAAACGATACCCCTGCCTTCCTCCCGCGTCAAGCGCGGGCCAGAGTGACTCCTTTTCGACGGGCTCCACGCCCTGGTCCTACCGGCACGTTCAGCGTAAAGGTCGAACCCACACCTGGCGGGGTCCCCTTCCTTTCGCGAGGTTGCGAGAGAGTGCTTTGGGGTAGGAAATCACCTGTGAAGATGCAAGAACCGCACCCTGCAAAGGGCGTATGAGTGCGGCACCCGAAACTCAAAACCATTCAAATGCCGATCCACCCGCACCCTTGAAAAGGGCGTGAGGATGCGGCGCCCGGTCCTGGCGAAAAATTGTTGAGAAATCTACTTTGTGAGCGAGTCTGACCGCCAGCAGCCTCCTGAACGGCGGCGATTTTACAGTAACCTACTTCGACTGCCATTCGGACAGCAACCGAATCCATTACGGCGGCGAACTGGACATGGCGGTGGCATACAAAGTCAAGAAGGTTAGTAATCGGTGGGAAATCGGGTGGCGATTCGGCCGCTTTTGGGCGGATCGTCTCTTCACCAACGCGGTGCGCACCTCAATCTATACGAGCTTTTCGCCGTGATTGGAGGAGGGCCAGCCATTTCCCGATGTGTGCTCCGTGCTCCTACAGGTCCGGCATCTCCCGGCCGTTCGCGAGCACGATTTTCTTAAGACGCAAAATAGTCGATCCGTTTTTGGCTCGAAAGCCACTGGCAGTGATGATGTCCCCGGGTTTGAGCGTGTTCTTGTCCCAACCACCCACGCGGACAAGCATGATCGGACTCCGGGCTTCGCAGCTCCATTTTTCCGTCTCGCCCTTGTCATTCTTTACGTCCAGGAAAATTTGCACATGGGGATTGATAAACTGGAAGTCCGTCACGGTTCCCTTGACCGACACGACCTTTTCCGTGTCGTAGTTCACCTCTCCGTGATGCGCCAGGAGCGGGGCCGAAAGAAAGAGACCAGAGAAAATCAAGGTCAGGCAGAGCACAAAATTTTTCATTTTCTAAACCTCCTGAAAATTCCGGACTAGGTAGAGACAGGGCCGACTACTTCGCCGGTGTTGTCTCCTTCTTTTCGATGCCTAAAAAGCTCTCCTGATCCTCGCAGAACTGTTCTCCCAGAGTCCATGTCGGCCTCAACAGGAAATCCAGTTGCGCTGACCAGGGCTTCGTGTACGCCTTTGAGTCTTCAATCGTCATGTCGTCCGCCAAATGGTTGTGGTTCATCCGCCGGATCCGTTCAACAACGTGGAGAGCATCGCTGTGAGGATGCCCGACGCGGTCGAGCCAGGTCTTGTCGTTGAAATTCACGGTGTCAACAACCAAGACGTCTCCCTCCCAATGCCCAATCGAGTCTCCCATCCACGAAGGGCCGAGGGCAGCGTCATGTGGGCGGCCGTCCGTGAAGATCTGATGCCGCACGGAGTCCCACTCGAAAAGCATGATGACTTCGCCGGGCACCTGAACGATCTGCATGGGGAAGGGGTGAAGAAAAATCCGTGGGAAGCCGGGTGGACTACAGTTGCGATAAATGGGGTCGTTTGTTTCCGCGAGGGGAACCGCGCGAGATCCAAAGGAGGACTTGGCAGCTTTGAATTGCGCCTCACCCCAGGCGGTCATGGGAGGCTCTTCCAGCGTCAACTCATAAATCCAGTAGCGCTCCTGGACGGTTTGCGGCCGGGGACGGTCTTCCATCCAGACCCCTGAGAAGTCACGCGCTTGAGCCGAACTCGGGACCCTCGATCCTTTGGATGGTTGTTTAGATTGACTACATACCGTCGACGAACAACTCAAGATAATCGCGAATGCGAATGCAATACCCAGTGGGCGATTTCGCATATTGAAACTCCTTGCGAAGCTCGAATTTCCTTTTTGGAGGTCATCTTGGGGATCATACACTGCGGGAGTTCGATCAGGTCAAGACCATTTCGCTCCCCGGCCACCGTCTGCCGCGGACGAAGGCACTCGCGCGCTCACGACAGGAACCATCCACACCGCATACCCGTGCGGGTCGCGAATGTTTTCGATCATCTGATTGAAGTACGCCACCGCCGACTCCTGCGTAAAGGGCGTCAGTTGGGCGATTGACTCGGCATACCCGTCGCGCCACGCTGTGATGATCGTTGCAAACGTTTCTCGCGGCACCCGAATTGTATCGACCACAACGAAGTCCACCTTAATCTCCTCAAGATTCATCGCGGCTAGAATGCCGAACGTGTTGCGCCCGATAAATAGATCTGTCCCGGTTCCCGCGGCGAAGCTCGGCGCGACCGTGTGCCAAAAATCCCGCGGATCAAGCGTGCCGCGCTGGAAGTGAAGCATCCCGTAATCCTCTGGAAGGAGGTGCAGGTAGCCTCCGCCTCGCGTAACCCGCGCCAGCTCGGCGATCACGCGGTCAGCGTGCGGGATCGAGTGCAGGACGTGCCGGCAAACCGTGAGATCGAAGCTTCGGTCGGCGGCTTTCAGCTCGAACACGCTTTGGTGCTCGAAGGACAGGCGAGGAGCAAGGCCTGAATAGCGCGTTCGCGCCAAGTTCAGGTGGTGGTCGATGATGTCCACACCGAGAACGAAGGATTTTGGAAAAAGATCGGCCAGTCGCGACGCTATCTCGCCCGTGCCGCAGCCGGCATCGAGTATCCGGGCTTCGGATGGGAGTGCATAGCGGCGAATTAACTCAACTTCCTGAGGCCAAATGGCCCGCGCTTGCGCATCGAGATTGCGCACCATCGACTCATCGGCCATCTGTTTCGCCTGCGGATTGAGATCGGTCAACTCATTCTCCTCATGTGAATACGGCGGTGACGTTCGATTTGATGCCAGTCCGCCTTGACGATTCTTTTGACAGCCACCCCCGGAGCCCAATTGTACGTGGGAGGTGCAACGGAGCCGACTGAGATTCTACACCGCTCCGCGTAAAGATCTGCGCGCGAGTCTCGAAGTTTGGCAGCGCACAGTCTCCCGAAATGTCGATTCGCGAGCCACGCGCGTGCCGCGATCGCGGCGCCCGGAGTTTCGCAGGCCAGTTCCTGAACCTTAGAACCTCGGGGGCCGCAAGCCAAAGCCGCTTGCATGCCGCGGGGCGAGTCCTAGTAGTAGGAGTAGTTTCAGCACGGCAGTACTCGATCAATTGGCCCTTCCGCGCTATATGCGCCGATAGCCCCCTTCCCCAAAATTATTTCCGGTGGATTACGCCCGTCATGATTTCAATGAGATTCCATTGCAAGATGGCCGCCATGTCGCTCGCAGGCATGGTTTTTATCTTCTGTCAGCTTACATCCGCTGCGCCACTCGATAAGCCCGCGGACGACGCCACGCTGTCGGCGGCGATCTGCCCCGTCGTCTATCCGCTCGACCAGTTTCCTACCTCGCAGGGTTATCGCTATTTTTTCTACGGCGACGCCTTTTTCATTAACGAAGAAGGCTACCTGATCACCGCGGCGCACGTCGTGAGTTCCTTCCGCGACGGAGGCCAGCCTCATATTCTGGTCGGCCCGCCGGGCGGCCCGCGTCGTTTGCAGGAAGCCGACTTAGTGGCCGAGGATTGGGAACACGATGTGGCGGTTCTGCGTGCGAAACCAAATCCATTCGTAGGCCAGCACAGCGTTGCGTTCCTCCCGCTGACCGCCGAAAGGCTCCCCCCAGGCAAGGCTGTGATGGCTATCTCGCTGCGCCCTGCCGATCTCCATGATTCGCACACCTCCGAGGAACCCGTGGAGGAACGCCTCCAAGGCCAGGTCATCGATTATCAATTTACTCAGGACGAGGACGTGAGGGAGGAAGCCGAAAGCGAATTGCTCCTCTTCAACCAGAAAGTGGCGCCGGGCCAGAGTGGTTCCCCGCTGCTGTCGGCCGACTCGCAGGAAGTCGTGGGTATTGTAGTGGGTCAATGGTCGCGGCCCACCGTCATCCATTTCGCGACCACCGCGCGGCCGGTGGTGACGTCGCCGGGAGCCGCCTTGCGCATCCATTACGCCATTGCCCTGTTGCGCCAACACGGCATCGCCTGGCACGAGGCCTTGGCCGCTGCGGCACCTCCCAATAGCCCTGCGGCACAAACCAGCGGGTTTTCTCCTCCCGTGCCGCTTTCTCTGGTCGCTACTCCTTATCCCCCGCAAGCACTCATGGGGGGTGAAGTCGTGCTCGACGCCCTGATTGACAGTGGCGGGAAACTCGCGGAGTTGAACGTGGTACACGGCGCACCTCCTTTCCTCGAACCCGTCCTTAGCGCCGTGCGCACATGGACTTTCTCGCCGGCGCAAATGGGCGGGAGTGCCGTTGAGGCCAGAATTGGGATCGTCTTCCAGTTTCCGCAATCGTTTATGCCCAAGCTGACAGCGCGGGAACACAAGTATGATGAGCCTTCGGAGGATTCCGCCGGACACGGGGCGTTGCCCGTCATTACCGTCGAGCCGAACTACCCCGCCAACACCACTGCCGAGGGCAGCGTCGCACTCTACGACGTTGTCGACCCGCAGGGGCAGGTCGCTTCGACGCGTGTCTTACGCGACGTCGAGCCGCTCACTGCCGCGACCATCGCCGCTTCACAACAGTGGCATTTTGTGCCGGGAAAACAGGCCGGAACCAATACCGATTCGGCAGTGATCCTGGTGGTGACCTTCCGCCGCCCCTAAACCTCGAGTCGCTTTGCGGGTGTGAGACGCGCGGGAAGGCATCAGACCTCACCGGCGTCCGCGACAAGAGCAGGAATTAAGATTTGAATCGTAAGTGTGATAAAGAGACTTGCTGAGATAAGTAATGAGCTACACAGCAGACAATGACTCACCCATGGGAAAATAATCCGTGGGAGTGTCACCATGGACTCCGAATCTATAACCTCAAGTCCCGAGAAACGGGATGATTAGAATGTGGCCCTGTTCAGCAAGTTCCGCCGGGACAGCCCTGCCCTCCCCACTCGATTCTACGGTATTACCGTGCGACAACTGTTGCCAGTCGCTTCCGATTGGCCTATGCTGCGCCTATGCATCGGATTCTCCTATCGCTCGCGTTACCATTGCTGCTGTGCGTGGCGGCACATGCTGCTCAAGAGCAACCACGCGCGGAACAGGTGCTGGCTACTGCGGAGTCAGAAGCAGTTGCGCAACACAAGGTCATCTTTCTCGTCTTCGGCGCCTCTTGGTGTGCACCTTGCCGAGAAATGGAAGCCTTCCTCGACGACCCGGAAATTCGCCCGATCCTGGAGAAGTATTTTGTCCTCGTTTCCTTTCATGTGTTCGAAGAACGGGGCAAGCACCCGGACCTGAATAACCCCGGCGCTGCGAAACTCGTGGCCGATTTTGGCGGCGAATCTGGTGGTGTCCCGTTCCTTGTCTTTGTGGATGCGCAGGGCCAGTTGCTTATCAATTCGAATCGACCCGTCAAGCGCAAGCCAAACGGCGAAAACATTGGTTATCCCGCCCTGCCAGTCGAAATTGATTGGTTCATGACGATGCTCCAAAAAACTCTCCCTTCTCTGGCGAAAGCAGACGCTCGCACCATCGAGACCTGGCTGCGGAGAGCGTCGCCGCGCTGAACACCGTCAGTTCGTCGAATTCTCAACTTCCGGTGACACTGAATCCCGGGACAGGTCCCGATAGTTGCCACAATCTGAAACTAGCTCCCACCCTCCGATAAAGCACTAAGATTTCACGGGCCTTACCGGGGACGCGCTTCGGATTCGCTTGTTGCTACGGAATCGGCTTGGATGAGGGATTGCGAGGAAAGAGCAAATGAGCTACGTAGAATCTACTTGGGGGAATGACGGAAGATGCGATCCATGAAGGATTGCTTGCCCGTGCCATTCTCGCCGGGTTCGGCGTCGAGCAGGCGCAGTCGTTCCTGGGCCTTGGCGTTGTTGGCGTCGATCTCCAAGACCTTCTGGTAATGCGGGCGCGCACGCCAGGGAAGTTTCATCTCCTCATACAGAGCGCCGAGTTGGAAGCGCAGCATCGCGTTCCAGGGATCGATTTCGAGCGCTTTCTCAAAGTGTTCAATGGCCTCGTGCCGCAGCGGCGCCACTGCCGACAAGGCCCGCGCCAGAAGCGCGTGATACTTATTGGAATTCGGCTCGATCTCCGCTGCCTTCCGTAACCACAGAATGGCCCCTCCGGAATTCTGCCCTTTAAAACATTCGCGGGCTTTCTGCATGCATTCTTCAGCAGTTTTCTGGAGCTCGCTCTGATGCCGCCCCAAAGTGAAGGTGCCGGACGCGGCCAGTTGCTCATCATATTTCCCGCGTGTCGTCTCGTCCGTCAGGGTTTTATAAGCCAAGGTTAGCGCTTCCATTAGCTTGTGGAGTGCCGGCATCCACTCGGCATGGTCCATATGATGGTCGGGATGAAATTTGCGCATCAATTCGTAATAACTATGCCGCACTTGGGCACGTGGCGAGTCGGATGTCATTCGCAACAGTTGGTAGTAGGTGCCGCTCTCGGCCAGGGCGAGCAGGTCTTTCATCTCTCGCTCTAATGCCGCCCCATCGGGCGTTCCCGGGACTTCCGGTGGCCGCCAGTCTTCCGGTGGATTGACAAGGCCCCAGACATTCCCAGGCGCTTCGAACTCCAATCCCACTTGAAAAAGTCCCCGCAGAGTTCGCGACCTGTGCAGCCACGCCACACGAGCCCGAAGGTGCTGCGAGGCAGAATTTTCCTGATTATTGGAGACCTCCACGGTCAACCAAGAGTTCGTTGGGAGGGCATATCTCGAAAAGTACTTGCAACCTTGGAGGCTCACTTCCAAGGTCACTCTCTGCTCCATGAACGGCTGTCCGTTCCCATCGATACCCCTGACTCTCACGGAGACGCCCGCAGGAACGCGTGTGCTGCGCCGTTTGGACGAATAATGTCCGGTATTTGGGGCAACCATAATTTCCTGGCTTAGGTACTCCAACGATAGCATAGCCTGGCGATGGCTTGCGGTCCGGGACGGTAAGAGGCCACCAAAGTGTTAACTCGCACCCTCGGTCAGCAGGGATTTCCGAATGGGATCGCTGGCTTGTGCAGCGTCCTCTCCTCCCGCCTTAGACAGAACCAATATGTCGCCAGAGCAGACCTCAGGTAGATCGCAGAGACCCGATGGCTAACTCCGGCTCTCCTGGAAAACTGGCCCACGCATTCCGATTAGATACCCTAAGGGGGGTGGCTTAAAGATACGAGGATTTGTGAAATTGACGGACGACTTCGATTCAACTAGAGTGGGGTCATGGCTAAGAAAAAGATCCCCAAGAAATTTGAGAAGAATGCCTTCCTCGGAAATCTAGATCGTCTCGGCGGGAAGAAATTGATGCAGCACGGCGCGGAAGAATCCTCAAGAGCCAAGGAATCACGCAAGCACTCCGTGGGCGGCCGCCGCAAGTCCGCCTGAGGCAATAGCCTCGCACATCAGTTTTCAGTGTAGGCCTGTAGGCCGAATCACAACGAGACGCGCCGTCCTGTTGCGAAATGATTGCGCCGTTTTTGCGCAACTCTTACCAGCCGCCCGAAGATTAATTTCGCGAGGCGCGCGTTTGGGCCTCCGCGCCCTCGCGCGCTCGAAACTTTTTCAGCCGGTCGCGAAGGTATCTGGGATTCATTCCCGCTGAGAAACACACGGTATAAAAGTCGTCCTCGTCGCGAAATAGGAATTGTTCGGCTTCTCGCTGCCGGCGAAGAGGGCCGAGGATCCACTCTCCAACCGTCTTGGCGATCACCGCACGCCATAGTTTCTGTTCCGCGATTTCCGGCTCTTCACTGAGTTGAACCATCGTTTCCGACATCTTTCCCTCCTCGGGTTGGCCATTTTCCATCTCGCCGGTCGCACGTTCCAGGGAAGAGGCCAATGCCAACCCGCTCGACGACGATTGAACTGGAATTCTGCGATACGCCCACTTCGGAAAATGCCGAATTCTGGCAGTTGTCTTGTAGCTCGATGAAATCAATTCGCTGATTGAAGAGCGCTATGGGGTGCTGCCTGCAGCAGATCGCGAAGCTGCATGCGAGCCTTGTGTAATTGCGATTTCGAATTGCCAATTGAACATCCCAAGATTTCGGCAATCTCGTGGTGTTCGTACCCCTCCACATCGTGGAGCATGAAGGTCTTTCGGTAACCCGGCGCCAGCTCACCAATGGCGCGGTCTAGATTCATTCGGTCAATCGTGCCGGTCAGCACTGGGTCAGGGGCGCCGATTTCTTTTCTGGGGGAATCTTCCTCCTCGTTAGCATTCTCCAGAGGGATTTCCACCAGATTCTTCTTGCGCAATCGCATCAGCACGACATTGACGGACACTCGATGCAACCACGTCGAGAAAGTCGATTCGCCGCGAAAAGTATGAATCTTCCGAAATAATTGCAAGAAGGCTTCCTGGGTCAAGTCTTCGGCTTCGTTGGTGTTTCTCACCATGCGCAGGCACAGGGAGTAGATTCGTCGGCTGTACCACCGAAATATGCGTTCAAAAGCAGCGGCGTCGCCCCCTTGAGCAAGTCGAATCGCTTCTGGCTCGGTCAAGTCGTGGGCATCGGAGTGTGTCAACTGTGGCGATAGGTTCGAGGGAACGCATTCATGACTCATAACCTTTCCCTTTCCTCTCTTGGAATTTTCTCCAGTAAATTGTACCCCCGCTGCTCGCGTGCAATAATCCTGCCAAATCGAAATACTGCTAGTAAACAATTTGAATTCAACCACATAAGATTCCTCAAGAACCTAGATCCAGGAGTTATGGACCGTGTAATTTTTTCTGGTTTTTCGGACTCTTTGGCGGCACTCATCCCGCCTCGGGAAAAAGTGCCCTTGCTGTGGCCTGGGCGACTCACCGAACGGCAAAGCCTGGGATCCAAAGCGAATTATGTCAAGTTCCGAAAACGGGATCATAGGAAAGTGGCCCTCGACCCGTCCGCGCCGCCGGTTGACATACCCGACACCCCTTGTATACCGTGTAGCCGTGTCCTCCAAACCAATCGAAGTCTCTCACGCCAGCGCCCTAGAGGGAGTGGTGATCGAGCGGACCCCCGGTGTCCTGACTTTTACGTTGAACAATGTTGAGCACGGCAATGAAGTGACCGGCCCGATGTTCGACGCCATGCTTGCCGAGCTTCGCTCGGAAGCAACGCAGCCCAGCGCGCGTGTCTTGCGCCTTCGGGCGCGCGGCAAGGTCTTCTGCACGGGGCGCGAGCGCGCTGGCCGGGATGCCGTCGCAATCCACAAAGAAGCAGCTCGTCTTATAGAACTCAAGCGCGCCTTGAGGACCTCGCCCTTGATCAGCGTCGCGGAGGTCCAGGGCGACGCGCTGGGGTTCGGCTTCGGGCTTGCGATCGTTTGCGACTTCGTCTACGTCGATGACAACGCTGCCCTGGGATTTCCCGAGATGCGTTTCGGTCTCGCACCGGCGGCCATCATGGCGTACCTGGGCGAGTACGCACTGCCGCGCTTCGCGTTCCCTCTCGTCCTCTTCGGTGATCCCATCGCCCCGCAACACGCCCTGCAAATCGGGCTCATCTCGCAAGTTTGTCCGGCCGGGCGTCTCACAGCTGATGCCGATGCGCTCGTCGAACGCATACTTAAGCTCGAACCGAATGCCGCGCGGAATTGCAAGGAATTTTTCCAGACGGCGCAGCAGAACTCCTTTGACCAAAACTGCCGCCTGGCCGTTGAAGCCTTGACGGTCGGTAGCATGGCCATCCTCGCGAAGGAGAAATAAGCTGGCCGTGCCAGTGAACGCGGGCGCGCGGCTCGATCGGCTTCCCATTTCCTCGTTCCATCGCCGGATTATGTGGCTGATCGGCGCAGGAATGTTCTTTGATGGGTTTGATATCTATCTTGCGGCGACCGTTCTCGGCGCGACGCTCAAGAGCGGCTTTTCCACACTCGGCCAGAACGCGGAGTTCGTCTCCGTCACATTTGTTGGAATGATGCTGGGATCGCTTGTGACCGGCTTCCTCGGCGACCGGTTCGGGCGGCGCTTCACCTATCAGGCAAATCTCGCTATTTTCGGCTTCGCCTCCATTGCCGCTGCGTTTGCGCCCTCCATGAGGGTGCTGATTCTGCTGCAGTTCATTATCGGATTGGGGCTCGGGGCTGAAAATGTGGTTGGGTATTCGACATTAACCGAATTTGTCCCGCCGCAATCCAGGGGCAAATGGCTTGGCATCATGTCCGTCTTTGTTGTCACCGGCTTGCCGGTCGCCGCGCTGGTCGGAACACTCATCATTCCGAGATTCGGGTGGCGCGCCATGTTTATGCTCGGCGGGCTCGGCGCGCTCGTTGTCTGGTATTTGCGGAAAGCGCTGCCGGAATCGCCTCGTTGGCTGGAATCCGTTGGACGCACTGAAGACGCGGAAGCCTTGCTGCAGGAAATCGAGCGCGAAGTCGCGCTTCAGCATGCCCCGCTACCGGCGCCGAAGCTCTTGCCGCTGGTGAAACATTCGAGGAACCTTGCTTCACTCCTCAGCCCTGCAATTCTTCCGCGAATGATTGTGGGAGCGGTCACACTGATCGTCATCAATACATTGCTCTACGGCTTCGTAACCTGGCTGCCGACATTCTTTGTTCAGCAAGGACTGAGCATCGCGAGATCGTTTCGCTATTCACTCGTCATGGCGCTCGGCGCGCCGATCGGATCGGCAATCGGCGCTTTCACCGCCGACTTTTGGGGACGCAAGCCGACGATCGTCGGGGCTTCTTTGCTCACCATCCTGATCGGGAGCTTTTATCCTTTTATCAAAGTTCCCGCCATCTTGATGATTGTGGGGTTTTCGCTGATCGTCCCGATCTACGTCCTCGTTGCACTCCTCTTCGCGATTTACATCCCGGAACTGTTCCCGACTGAAGTACGACTGCGGGCCTCGGGCATCTGCAACACGTTTGGGCGCGGCGCGATCATATTCATGCCTTTCGTCGTCGTCGCTTTATTCCGGTCGCACGGAGTGGGCGGGGTACTCGTGTTCATGATCGGGCTTCTCATCGTGCAGATCTTCGTCGTCCTGACTCTCGGGGTCGAACCAAAGAAGCGCCGCCTCGAGGAGATCGAGCCTGAGGCGGCTGCTCCAATCTACCCCGCCGAGGTGCGAAATCCATGAAGACTATGCCAATGACCTATCACGCGCAGCTCTTTATTAACGGAGAGTTTACTGATGGCGCCAGCGGCAAAACTTTGGAAATCATCAATCCGGCGACCGGCGGCGTGATCGGGCAACTGGCCGATGCCGGCGCAGACGACGTGGACCGCGCCGTGATGGCCGCTCAGCATGCATTCGAGGAGGGCAAGTGGAGCGGGGCGTCGATCCACGAACGTGCCCGCGTGCTCAACCGTTTCGCCGACTTGTTCGAGGCGGACCTGGAAGAATTCTTCAAGCTTGAGACGCTCAACAATGGGCGCCCGATCATGGAGACGCGGGCGCAAATTTCGCGCCTTCCCCAGTTCTTTCGATACTTCGCCGCGCTCGCGCTTACCCGCCGCAGCGACATGATCCCGGTCGAAGGGTCGTACCTGTGCTACACACAGCGGGTGTCGCTCGGCGTCGTGGCGTTGATGACGTCGTTCAATCACCCGTTGATGATCCTTTCAAAGAGTCTTGCACCTGCGCTCGCAACTGGCAACAGCGTTGTCATCAAGCCCTCCGAACAGACGCCGCTCACGACCGTTCGCCTCGTCGAACTTCTGGATCGGGCCGGGATTCCTAAGGGCGTCGTCAACCTCGTCAATGGCACAGGCGCCGTGGCGGGTGCGGCGCTTGCGTCCCATCCGAAAATCCGAAAAGTGGTTTTCACCGGCAGCACCGAAGTCGGGCGCTCGATCGGTGAGGCGGCCGCTCGCAATTTCGCGGCGGCTACGCTTGAACTCGGCGGCAAGGGCGCCGTCATTATCTTCGAGGACATGGATATGGACCGCGCGGTGAACGGCGCGGCGTTCGCAGCTTTCATCGCCGCGGGCCAAACCTGCGTGTGCGGATCGCGCATCCTCGTGCAGCGCTCGATTTTTCCTGCGTTTCTGGCGAAATTTGGAACGAAAGCCGCATCGATCCGGCTGGGCGACCCTGCCGATCCACGGACACAGCTTGGACCGGTAATTTCCGAAAAATCCCGGCGGCGCATCCTGGCGATGATCGACCGCGCTACATCGACTAGTGCCAAGATACTGACTGAAGGCAAAGTGCCCCGCGATGGTCCGTCTTTGGGGTTTTTCATCGAGCCAACCGTGCTCTATAACGTCGACCCCCGCTCCGAGATCGCACAAGAAGAGGTGTTCGGACCGGTAACCATAGTCATCCCGTTCGACGACGAGGCCGACGCGATACACATCGCCAACGATACGAGGTTCGGCCTGGCCGCGTCGGTTTGGACCGGCGATGTCGCGCGCGCTCACCGCGTGGCGAGCCGGTTGCTCTTCGGCATGGTTTGGGTGAACGACCATCACAGGCTCGATCCGGCGTCGCCGTGGGGTGGTTTCAAGGACAGCGGCATTGGCCGCGAGACAGGCATTGAGTCGTTCGATCACTTTACCGAAGTGCACACCGTGACCGTGAACACGACCGGAGAAACCGTGGACTGGTACGGGGACGAAGGTGCGCCGAGACGGCTTAACTGAACGAGCCCTGAATTCTCTAATGTCAGAAACCTGGATAATTCGGCTGCAAACACTTCCAAGAGGTGGGTCTTATTGTTCGATCCAGTTGTTCTTATTTGCGGATGCATCTTTAGTCGGTCCGCATAATACAAGAGTGTTTCGAGACTGAATTTTGCGATCTTACCTCGCATGAAGTCGCTGATCCTCGGCTGCGACTCATGCAGGAGCGTTTGTAATTCAGTCTGCGAAAACCTTGAAGCGATTTCGAGTATGGCGCAATGCAGCTCCGCCTTTACCTTGAATACCGCCAGCATTTCCGGTGGAACTTTCAAATCGTCCAAAACACTTCCATGCGTTAGGTGTCCAATCACTTTACTTTTTCTTGGCACGTTTCGCCTCCTTAGCCTGTTCCGCGAGCTCCTGTTTTATTGCTTTTAGGCGGCCCCTGGAGCCTTCCATGTTCGCGTGTGAAGTCTGGTTTGTTTTCTTTTTAATGCAATCCAATAGGCTCACCACACCAATTTTCCCTTGACAGGTTATCATAGTTTTTATATTATTAGTCCTAAGAGGAAACAAATGAACTCGACTCTTAGAATGGTTAAGAGCTTTACCATCGAACCTGAAATCAACGACTACGTAGCAAGCACCAAGGGGAGCCGATCGGCCAGCGAACGCGTGAATGAACTGCTGAAGCGCGCCATGCTTGAAGAACAGTATGAACGACTGGGGGGCGAAGCAGCTGCTTTCTTCGCCGACGCTGACAAGGGTCGATCTGGCGCGAAGGCTTTTCAGAAGGCGGCACTTCGCACTTTTGATCGAGACTGATGCGTCCAAGTCCTCCACCAAAAGGTTGGTATCCAAGGCGGGGAGAGGTTTACATCGTCCAACTTGATAAGCCCCGCCCCGCCATTGTGCTTTCCGTTGATCCGTTAAACAAATTTGCTTTGGATGTCTGTCTGGTAGGTCTCACAACCATAGAGCATAGGAAATTTAGCATGCGTGTCCCCATCAGAGCCGGAGATGCTGGATTAGACTTCGATTGTTGGGCGAAATGCGATCAAGTTACGACCTTGGAAAAATCCTATCTGCGGTATCCAGCAATTGGCGTTCTTTCGGAAGAGACGTTGAAGATGGTTGAGGAACAGGTAAAAATCTGTTTGGGGTTGGGTGGATGGCCCGGACGCCAAGTGAGGAGATGAATTGAGGTGCCCCACACGCCCGGTTTGTGTGGGGGGTGGTCCCATTGTTCCCAAGGTTTGTCCGCCGACTGGATCGATTGTAAGGGCAGGATACAAACCCGCGCGGCGGGCGGCACATCCTTTCGCGATGTTGGCGAAAGGATAGATTTCTAGTGGGACTGCCTCTACAATTCTTCAGCAAATGATACGTCACTGAATGCATCGTCACAGAGCGGGTATCAATTCAGGCGGAAACAACCGAGAGTGCGCCATGCTCCTTGCGTGTGGCCGGACGGTGATTTCAACGTCTTGGCGCAGAGCCGTGAGGAACTCCATGAGGCGACCGACCGAGAAGTGCCCGGTCCGAAAGAACCGGACCGGCCTCTACAAAAGCAAAACCAAAGAAATTACCCGCGCGATTCCGCATCAGCAAAGAGACCTGAGGCTGCCGCACGCCGAGGATTTTGGCGATCTCCACCTGCGTCATGACTTTGTCCTTGAGGATCGTGTAGATTTGCAGGGTGAGTTGCGGGCGGGTGGCTGACCCTCTCGCGTTATTTCTGTTGACGGATACCTACGGCTTATAATGAACATTCATATACGTATCCTGTGATAGATTCAATCGGCTTTTCGGGCGCCCGATCCTTCCGGTTTTTGGAAGGGTAGGGGTATTGACTTCTCTTCTGAATATAGAACAACCTCAGGAATCGGTTCCGTTCAGCGATCAAAAAAAACCGCACCCTTGCAAATTTCGCAAGGATGCGGCATCCGCTTAAAGCAAGGAGGAACCCATGCATCGGCACATTTCGCTACGCGCCCTGGCAGTTATCGTTCTGCTGCTCGCGGGTACGGCTGCCGCAGAAACCCCAAACCGCGTCACCATTCTGTACGACTCGTTCGGCAAGTCTCCTTCGCTGACGATGGATTGGGGTTTCGCAGCCCTGGTGGAGTATGAGGGCAAGCGCATCCTGTTCGACACTGGGAACAACGCCACAATCTTCGAACACAATGTGAAGGCCTTGGGAGTCAACCTGCGGAACATCGATTTTGTGGTCATCTCGCACCGCCACGCCGATCACACCAGCGGCATCACCTACCTATTGACAGTCAATCCCAAGGTGAAGATCTACGTTCCTGACGAACCCTGGGGATTGTTTGCGCGCGGAGTGACG
>Ga0137409_10003766_pt1 | contig 16025 bp, 7 predicted proteins | sample CZODoug1_16funga_FD_122059 | JGI IMG/M metagenome (GOLD analysis project Ga0137409, IMG submission 122059) | Vadose zone soil fungal communities from Angelo Coast Range Reserve, California, USA - CZODoug1_16fungal (Hybrid Assembly) | ecosystem: Environmental > Terrestrial > Soil > Vadose zone... | reverse complement strand
GGGATCAGCACGGAATCGATCAGTGGTGGCGCGCTCTTAATGTATGGCGGAAAAACATTGTCTCTGGGAAGGCCTGGGTTGCTAGTTTCATTAGCGAGATCTGGAGACAGCCCCGAGAGCAGGGGAGCCCTGGAATTAATGCTGGACACGGAGCCTGAGTTTAAACACGTGGTGGTGACCTGCAACGAGCAGGGAAGTCTAGCCAGAGATTCGCGCCTCCATGAGAAAGTACATGTCATCACTCTACCCTCCGAGACTCATGACAAGAGCCTGGTCATGACGAGCAGTTTCACCAACCTGCTGCTGGCGGCGCGCTTCATCGGAATGCTTGAAAGGCCAGATGAATATAGGAATTTGTGTGAGAGGCTGAGCAAGATAGCCGGCGAGCTGATCCGATCTAAGTTCGATAGCCTGGCAAAGATTGCCTCCACGGATTTCCGCCGCGCCGTATTTCTTGGCAGTGGGTCGCGTTTCGCGGCCTCACGCGAAGCGACGCTAAAGATGTTGGAGTTGACCTCAGGCCGCGTCACCACACTTTGCGAAACGTATCTGGGTTTTCGGCATGGCCCCATGAGCTACGTGCAGGACGACACTCTCATCGTTTGCAATTTATCGTGCGATTCCACGATACGGGCGTATGAACTGGATTTATTGCACGAATTGGACCGGAAGAAACTTGGATTGTCCAAACTTATTGTTGGAGAGGACATTCCGGATTCTGTTGTTAGAGAAGGTGATGGGGTCATCGAGTGCCAAGGATTGACTGAGCTTGGCGATGAAGAAAGCCCAACGGTGTGCGTTGTCGTCGCCCAACTTCTGGCTTTTTTTCGCTGCCTCGAAGAGGGGCTTCAACCCGATTCACCGTCTGAGGGAGGGATCATTAACCGCGTAGTGGAGAAGTTTCCCCTGCACACTCCTTCGTGAAGAGCTCCCGGATTGAAACTTTGGCCTATAGGATTACTTCTATTCATGATCGAGAAGAACTCACTTGAAGCGGCATGAGCGAAGGTTTCCCGCGAGGCGATTCTGATGCGATACATGGCCCTGTTTTTATTCCTGGTGGCTAGCGGTGTTCCCATTCGAGCTCAGGTCCGGGTGTGGGAAGGTGTTCTAAGTCTTCCGGCATACGAAGAGGGAGCGCCCGATCCTAACCCTTCCTTTGACCAGTTCGCGATCGGCCGATTTAGTTATCCCTATACGCTGCGGAAACAAATAACCGACCAGCGTACGGAGCACCAATGGCGCGCGATCTATCTTGAAAACGAATATCTGAAATGTTCGGTGCTGCCGGATTTGGGCGGACATATTTATACCTGCATCGACAAAATTAGCGGGCAGCCGATGTTCTATGCAAACCCTTCCATCAAGAAAGCCAGGATCGGCTATCGCGGAGCCTGGGCCGCCTTCGGGGTCGAGTTTAACTTTCCCGTTTCTCACAATTGGGTCTCGATGTCCCCGGTGGATTTCGCACATGCAGGCCACGAGGACGGCAGTGCTACGGTCACCGTGGGCAACATCGACAGAGTTTATGGAATGGAATGGTCGGTCGAATTGACTCTGCGCCCTGGTTCCACCGTCCTCGAACAGCATGTCACGCTGAGTAATCGAAGCGATGTACGCCATCGTTTCTATTGGTGGAACAATGCCGCCGTCCAGGTTTGGGACGATTCCCAGATCCAATATCCCATGCGCTTTGCCGCGTCACACGGGTTTGCGGAAGTGCAAAGGTGGCCGATCGACTCGCAAGGGAAAGATCTCAGCGTCATACATAACCAGACCGACGGACCAGTGTCATCGTTTGTCCATGGAAGCCGGGAAAACTTCATGGGCGTCTGGAATCCCCGAACAAACACCGGAACCGCGCATTTTGCCGATTACGCCGAGCTACCGGCCAAGAAAATCTGGTCCTGGGGTGTTGACGCGGATGGCCTTGATTGGCGCAACACACTCTCGGACAACAATAGCGCCTATGTCGAGTTGCAAGCGGGCCTTTTCCGAAATCAGGAGACGTATGCATTCCTCGAGCCGCGACAATCCATAGCCTTCACTGAATACTGGATGCCCGTCAGGCAAACGGATGGGATTTCCCGCGCGAATCTTGCCGGGGTAGTTCACTTAGAACGAAAGAACGACAGGTTGGTGGTCTCCTTCAATGCCAATCGAAAATTCTCGGATGCTGCGATCCGAATTTTGGACGGAAACACTCCCTTGCTCAACGAGAAAGGAGATTTTGCACCGGAACGAGTTTGGAAGAGAGAGATTCGCGTCCCGAATGCCGGCAGGAAATATACGTTTGAACTCAAGAGCAGCGAGGATGCTGTGCTTTTGAGGCAGACGGAAGGTGAATATGACTGGTCGCCGGAGTCCGAAGTCAAAGTCGGTCCGCAGGTTTCCTACACTGTACCGGAGGAGACGCGGCGAACCGCGGACGATTGGCTCCAACAGGGCAAGACTGAAGAATTGAACGGGAACCTGTTGGCCGCTTTGCAGACCTATCAAAAGGCATTGGTGAAGTTCCCCGCAGACTTTGAATTATTGAAGGCGGCGGGACGACTTGACGCAGGTTTGAAGCGTTTTGAAGAAGCGGTAGCTCATCTGGGTGCCGCTCATGATCGAGATACGACCGATGCCGAGATTTCCTATTACCTGGGAATCGCGTACGAGGGCGTCGAACGAGAGAAAGATGCGGTTGACGCTTACCAGGAAGCGATTCGATTACCATCCTACCGCGCAGCTGCCGCATTGCGCCTTGCCGAAGTGCAAGCACGCGCCGGTGCGCTGCAGCAGGCGAAAGACTCGCTGACGAAAAGTCTACAATCTGCCCCGGAAGACGTGCGCGCGGCGGAAGAACTGGCCGCCGTATTGCGCGCGCTTGGAAGGATAACAGCCGGGGAAAAGCTAGCGAGGGAACGGCTCGCCCGCTTTCCGTTGAGCGATTTTCTACGCGAAGAACTTGGAAAGCCGAACCTCGCGCATCTGGCCGCCGATCCTTATCGTGTCTTAAATATTGCATCAGAGTACGCGCGGTTGGGGCTTTACCGCCGAGCGGTGGAGGTTCTCTCCCGCGAGTATCCGGTACCTAAAGCGGACCAGAGCGAACCCGGCGGGGCGACTCCTCAGAACCACCCTCTGGTTGTCTATTTTCGAGGGTACTGCCGGGAGAAGCTCGGAGAGTCGGGTGCAAATGACTATTTGCAAGCTTCCCGGCTTTCGACCGCATATGTATTTCCGAACACAGTCGAAGACCAGCAGGCGCTCAAAGCCGCCATTCGCACGAACGAGAAAGACGCAACCGCTCATTACCTGCTGGGCACCTGGTATTTCGCCCGCGATAAAACGGACGAAGCGCTCAGCGAATGGCAACAAGCGCGGAAGCTCAATCACCAAATACCGGTGTTGGAAGCCAGTCTCGGATTAGCGTTGCTTTACGGGAGGCGAGACTTCGCAGGTGCCCTAATTGCATTCGAGGAAGGAATAAGAAATGATCCGTTGAACGTGGTGAACTATGCCGGTTCAGTTGCCGCTATGACTCTTCTGGCAAAACCGGCGGTGGAGCGAGTAAAAACACTAGAGCGTTTTCCCGATCTGGACCGTATGCCCACTAGTTTAGTTTATGAGCTGGCCTTGGGCCGCGCGGAGGCAGGGAATCATAGCGGCGCGATTGAATTGTTCCGGAATCGGTTCTTCGGCAGCGAAGAAGGCGGAACAAACGTTCGCCAGGTGTGGATTGAGGTAAAGCTGCAACAAGCCGTTGTGCTGGCGCAAACCGGCCACTGCGAAGACGCTCTCGCCGCAGCAAGAGCACTCGGTTCTCCAGTTCCCGGCCTTCCGTTTACTCAAGACGGTTTACAACCAATGCTGAATTCGGCTAGAACAAACTACCTGCTCGGTGAATTGTCTTCCGCTTGCGGTCAAAAGGAAGAGGCGGATCGAAGGTACCGGCTTTCCTCACAAGCGATCGACGCCTCGGACGCCGTATGGGCATGGGCCTCGGCCAAGAAATTGAGCAGCTATGATCCTGCTCAATGGCAGAAACGTCTCTCTTTGGCTTTGTCACAAGCAGAATCCAACGCTCGGACGAGCGCCCACCAGGGCTGGTGGAATTATTCGTTGGGAGTATTGCAGATGGCGCTTGGGCGCGAAGTGCAGGGCAAAGCTTCCCTTCGCGAGTCCTTGCTCTTACCCGAAGACCGCATGTCTTATCATTTCAGCCGCTTGGCCTTGGCGGGCGCTACACCTCGATAACTTCGATACCCTTTCTGCGAAGTTCTCCGGTAAATTCCTGAGCAGCACGGTTATCCGTAATCAGGCGCCGTATTCTGTCGAAGGGGCCAATCTTTGAAACACTTCTCCGACCCAGTTTGCTGAAATCCGTGACCACGTTGACCTCTTTCGCCGAACGAATCATCACATTATTCAACTGCGCTTCCAGCACGTCCGGTGTCGAGAGGCCGTTCTCGAGATCGAAACCGTCGACCGCGAGGAAAAGTCGGTCAGCATGGAACTCGTTCATCATGGCTTCGGCTTGCGGTCCGACGAAGGAACAGGAAATCGGGCGCATCAGCCCACCAATCATAATAAGTGTGATACCCGGTGTATCTGCCAGCTCCACAGCTATATTCAAGGCATTCGTAATGACAGTAAGGGATTGATTTTTCATCCTTTTCAAATGCCGGGCCACCTCTGCCGTAGTCGTGCCTGAATCGAGAATGATGGTTTCACCCGGTTGTACCAATTCCGCCGCAGCCTTTCCGATTCTGATCTTTTCATCCCTATGCAGCGTTTCTTTGGTGCGGAGAGGGTAATCCTGGGTGGCCTCCAGGCGCCGCACGGCACCGCCGTGCGATCGAACCACTGCGCCGATGGAAGCAAGAGCGTCTAGATCATTGCGGACAGTGACGGCAGAAATGGAGAAACGCCGAACCATGTCCGAGACGGTTACCTGGCCGTCTTGGTCGACAAGATCCAGCACGTTCCGGCGCCGCTGTTCTGTTAGCAGACGAGCTTTGGGGGTCATGCACCGTATCCGCAAGTTAAGTATAGGGCGTACCTTTCGTTTGGGTCAAATGGCGAAAGCATAGACTACGCCAATACTTTCTTATTCTTTCTCTTCGTGTCGTTCATAGTTCATTTGTTGTTGCGTTTGCTTTTCTATTGTGGTACATCGTTTCCAACACTACTTTGTGGGGAGGTCTTCCTTGAAGCACAGAGCTGCATCTACCTGCGTCGTTTTCTTGGCTTTTCTATTCTGCGCTGCCGGAGTTGTATTTGGTCAGGGAACGGATCTCGGCACCATTCGCGGAACGGTGACCGACTCCACTGGGGCCGTCATTCCGGGCGCGACGGTAACGGTCACGGACACCCTTACCAACACATCGCGCGAAACAAAAACGAATTCTCAGGGCAACTACGAGATGTTGGGGCTGAAGTCCGGTACATATAAAGTGGCAATCACGGCGGCCGGAATGAGTAAGACAGGAATCACGGACGTCGTCTTGAACGGTAGCGACACGGTGAGCGCCGACGCTGTGCTCAAGGTTTCCGCGGCGCAGGAAACCGTCGTGGTTTCGATGGAGGCGCCGGCCATCAATACCGAAGATCAGACCATTAGCCAGACTCTGACCAATCAGGCGGTGATCGAACTCCCCCGCGACAGCCGGAATGTGTACACGTTCCTTTACCTGAATCCGAACGTCACGCAGGGCGCCTTCGACGGCGAGTTCAAATTTATCGGAGCGCAGAGCTATGGCGCCAGCTTTTCCCTCGATGGGCAACGCTCAAACGGCGGTATTTTTGGCGAGCCGACTGCCAGCCAGCCGTCGCTCGAAGCGGTCGGCGAGATTAATCTTCTCACGTCGGACTTCAGTGCGGAATACGCGGGCATCGCCAACATTCGAGTCAGCACAAAACGCGGCGGCGCGGACTATCACGGATCGGCCTTCTACAATAACAAGAACTCTGCGCTGGCTGCATGGACGCTTAATGATAAAAACAACGCTGCTGGCTTTTCCCCAAACAGTTTTCAATCCAAGTACCCCAACCCTTATTTCAACTTAAATGACATTGGGGGCTCGGTAGGCGGCCCTGTCCCGCTGCTCAAGAAGACCTGGTTCTTTGCCGCGTACGAACGAAACTATGCCGTTGCTCCTACCCAAATCGCGTCCAGCACCATCGCCCACCCCTCGCTGTACACCGGAGATTTTTCCTCCCTGAACGATTCGGCAAAGCCCGTCGTACCGGCTGGCGTCACCCTTACGCCGGAGGAGATGGCCACCGACACGGTCCCGGTGACTGTAACTAATGACGACGGATCTACAACTACTACGCAGAGGTTCATCCGGATTCCGTCGCGGCTTCTAAATCCCACCGTCCAGGCACTCATCAATACCTATTATCCCAAGATCGGGCTTAGCGCTCCGATCAATAAGGCCAACGGAAGAATTCCTGGAAGTTATCACACCATTCTGCCGGGCCATTCCACCCAGGATATTGGCACCTTGAGACTCGACCACGACTTTTCCGTGCGGGATCACCTCTATGGCGTGTATAACGCGTCGGCGCAAGTTAACGCAACGCTCCCGGTGGTCATCCCCTTTACCGGGCTTGGGTTGACCCAAAATGATCGCAAGAACCACACCGTTTCTTTGTCCTTCACGCATGCCTTCCGCGATACCGTGGTCAACGAGGCGCGGGGTGGTTTTAACCGGCAAAAGCTCTTGCGGCACAGCAATACGACTCTGGAGGGTTTTCTCTCCAGCATTGGCTTCGACCAGAGCGACATTGATGCCTACGGCTCGGTCGTAGGGCCATTTGCACTTTCCACGTTCGGCCATCCGGCCGTCAATTTTAGTGGTACTTTTACGACCTTCGCAAACGGCGGGCGCAACACGTTCCGTCCGCTGGACCAGAATCTGGTCACCTTCGGAGATACGCTGACGTGGATTGTCGGCAGGCACGATTTCCGCATGGGCGGCGACGTTGTGCGGAACGCTGCCGTGGATGGCTTCGCGCTGAACCGTGGAAACCCCCGCGGCTTGATGACATACCTTGGGACGGGGACAAACCCCTTCACGCATTTTCTTCTTGGACTTCCTCCGGATAGGGTTTCCTATGTTTTGCAGCCTCGCCCGGCCATGGATGTCCACAACTGGGAGCACGGCTACTTCTTCCAGGACACGTGGAAAATTAGTTCAAGGCTGACCGTCAATCTCGGTTTGCGCTATGAACTCATCACTCCGTTCATCGACAAGAACGACCTGATCGCCAACTTTGATCCGGATTTCGTGAATCCCACGACCGGCCAATTGGGCCGATTTGTCATTCCTTCAACCAAGACGCTTAAGTATTTGGACACTCGCATTGTCAAGTTCGGTTACGTGCTGGCCAAGGATTCAGGCTTGGGTGTGGGCAGAGGGACGGTACGTACGGATAAGACCGATTTTTCGCCTCGCATCGGCGTTGCGTACCGGCTCGGTACCAAATCGGTCATCCGCGGCGGATACGGAATCTACTATCCGACTTCGGCGGCTCAGGGCATTCGCGATCCAATCGCGACCAATCCCTTTAACCAGAGCATCACAAGAAAAGGAACAACCAGCACTCCAATTGACGGGTGGCCTGGTAGTACGCACGGCATCAGCCCGATTACCGGTGGGGCAATTAGTTCGGGAACGGGTGGCACGCCCGCAGTCAACGTCGTTCCTTTCAGTCTGCACCAACCACGGATACATCAGTACAACGCCACTTTTGAGCGCGAGATCGGATGGGGAAGCGCCGTTCGCTTCTCCTACTTGGGCTCGACGATGCATGGGCTGATTGCCGGCAAGGATTTGAACGAGCTTCAGCCTACTGACGTGCCCTTTGGGACAAACATCTTAGATGACAACGGCGACCCTGCCGGCATATGCGATCCGGTGTCACCAGACCCGGCGAAGAACGCTTGCGACATTTCGAATGCAGACTTTCAGCGTTATCGATTCCCATCGCTGGGAGACTTTGTCCTAAGTTTCGGAAATTACGGACATGCACAGTCCAACGCATTCCAGACCGAACTCAAGCATCGCTTTACGCACGGATTGATGTTCAATGTCGCCTATACCTATTTGGACCAGAAATCGACGGCACTGGACACAGGCAACTCCAGTCTTGGCGGAGTTACCTACAATCAATTTCAACCCGACAGCGACTATGGAATCGATGGCTATGTTTCCCGGCATCGTTTCGTCGCCTACGGCATATACGATTTACCAGTGGGCAAAGGGCGCCAGTACGGTTCGTCGATGTCCAGGTGGGGAGATGCTGTGGTAGGTGGCTGGCAAACCACATTCAATATGTTCGCGAAATCAGGAACTGGCTTTACTCCGTTCTGGACTTGCGATGACTGTGGTTCGCTAGAGCCCGGAAACATCGGTATTACGTCGCTGGACGCTGTCGGCGATTTCGGTAATAGTCCAACCTTCCGTCCGGTCGTGCTTAGCAATAACTTCAATCAAAAAACCGGTGATCAAATCTGGAATCCTGCCGCGTTCGGACTGCCTTCCGTAGGCCCCGACATTTTCACCCAGGCGGGAGTCGCCAAGCGAAATATGCTGTGGGGGCCCGGAACCTGGGGTGTGAATCTCGGGATTCACAAGGACTTCCGTTTCAGCGACCGAGTAAGCGCCCAGTTAGGCGCGGACTTCGACAACATATTCAATCATCCCCTCTTGTCGCCCGACTCTGACACCGGCGGCGGTGGCGGTGAGTTTGCCCATCTCGGCAGCTTTGTTCTCAGGGTGAATCAAACCACTGGAGCGTTACTGCCGCTTGACCCTGCCGATGTCACGCACAATGACGACTTCGGACGACTGATTAGCAGCTTTACTCAGGAGGGCATCGATAACCGGCGCACCGTGCGGCTGAGGCTGCGGATCACCTTCTAATTGCGGAAGGCCAAACAATTGAATAAAAAGGGGCGGCAACGTGCGCCCCTTTTTTTATGAGGAAGGAATATGAGCCGAGCAGATTTTTCTCACCTTGGTGTCGTCGAAGTGATGAAATAGAGCGGTAGGCGGTTAGAAGGTATCGCTTTTTGGGCTTAGCATCCCCAGTTCGATTGTCACAGCCTCTTGAAAGAAAGGATGGATTCGAGTGAGAGTGTCATCAGGCAAGCGAAGGAGGCTTGAAGCCGTCTCGGATTCTCGCGGCATCATTGCCGCGCTTGCCATCGACCAGCGTGACGCGTTGCGCAGCCTGTTCTCTACCGAATTGAAAATCGAAAAGCGTGCCGTGCCACGCGAGCAGCTCGAACAGTTCAAATCCATCGTCGTTCGCACGCTTTCCCCGCATGCCAGCGCCGTTCTACTCGAGCCGGAGTACGGCTTGCAAGCTGCCGGTCAGCGTGCTCCATCCTCGGGCTTGCTCATGGCCTACGAAGTAAGTGGCTACGACCCCGAAGTTCCTTCTCGCCTTCCTCGGCTCCTGGAGCACTGGTCCGTGCGCAGGTTAGTCGACGCCGGTGCTCATTGCATAAAGGTTCTGCTGTACTATGCCTTGTCGGACGCCCCCGAAATACTGGAGCGCAAACGGGTTTGGGTCGAGCGCGTCGGCTCGGAATGTGTCGGCTGCGACGTCCCTTTCTTTCTGGAAATTGTTCCGTACCAGGATGGGATGGATGAAAAAAGTCCTGAGTTCGCGCGTTGCAAGCCGGCTATTCTCACTAGCGCGATGCAAGAATTCTCCCAGCTTCGCTATGGCGTGGATATCTTGAAAGTCGGCGTGCCCGTAACCATGGCCTATGTCGAAGGCTCCTCGGCTTCTTCCGGAACATTCGTTCACACCCGCTCAGAAGCTATCAAGCTTTTTCGAGATGCCGCAGCGGTTACCGCCAAACCGTTCCTGTTTCTCTCCGCTGGCGTGAGCAATCGCGCCTTCAATGAGGCTCTTGAGCTGGCCACGGAAGCAGGTGTCCATTTTTGCGGTGTCCTCTGTGGGCGCGCAACCTGGAAGGATGGAGTCGGTGTGTTCGTTCGTGGTGGAGCGAATGCGCTTCAGGAATGGCTTGAAACCCAGGGCGTACAAAACATGCAAAGCATCAACAAGAGCCTCAAGGCAGCCACCCCGTGGTCCGAACAATATCCCGCAGATGAATAAGCCAGTTGCACTCTCTTCGGACCTCGCGACCGCATTCTTTTGCGTGAGCTTGAATCCCGCGATCGATACACGGCTAATTCTGAACGGATTTCTCCCGGGCCGCGTCAATCGCGTCGAAGAAGTTTATCGAACACCCGGAGGCAAGGCCGCGCACGTCGCCATGGCGCTCAAAGGCCTGGGCGCGACCCCAACATGGATTGGCTTCTCCGGCGGCGCAACGGGCAGCGAATTGCTTGCGGGTCTTCACCGCTTGGGGATAGAAACAATGCCCATATCCACTGGTCAAGCAACGCGGGTCAACTTGGAAATCTTGGACACCCAAGGAGAAGTCACGGAGATCCTCGAGCCTGGGGGAACGATTACTCAGTCCGAATGGTCCGAAATTCAGCAAGTGTGTGTGAACGCGGTTCAAGTTGCTGCCAAAAAGAAAGTCATGGTGATCTCCGGGAGCCTGCCTCCTGGCGTTCCTGTCGAAGCCTACGCCGCGCTCGTTAGAGCGGCGCGAACTGCGAATTGTCTCGCATTCATCGATTCCAGCGGCGTAGCACTGCCAAAAGCACTGGCCGCCGGACCGGACCTGATCAAAATTAATCGGGAAGAAGCAGAGTTTGTCACACGGGTTGCGATACTTGATCCCATCACAGCGGCACAAGCTGCGCGCAAGTTACTGGACTTGGGAGCGAACTCCGCCGCCGTCAGCCTTGGCGAACGCGGCCTTGTCGGCATTCGAAAGCAGGATCAGCAGGCAGTCCACGCTTGGCCTACTCCACTACACCCGAAATCTACCGTCGGCTGCGGTGATTCCGCTCTTGCTGGATTGGCTTATGCTGCCGTAGCGGAACTTACATTTCAGCAAAGCCTAGCGCTTGCAGTAGCTTGCGGTGCGGCGAATTGCCGGGCGGCACTCCCTGGTCGCATCCTGCGAGAGGAAGTTTCGCGCATTGAGCAGAGCGTTCAAATAGAATTATTGTAAAAACGAGGAGACTACTGAGTGAAGCGTTTTGACATAAACGTTCTTGGTGAACTTAATTGCGATTTGATTCTGTACGGTCTCCCTCCGGTGCTGGAACCCGAGAGGGAACACCTGGCCAACGACTTTGCGATGACCCTCGGCAGCTCTTCTGCAATCTTTGCCCACAATATCTCTCTCTTGGGCAGCCGCGTTGGTTTCACTTCTTGCATTGGAGGCGATCCACTCGGGAAATTTTGTGTGGAGCGTTTGTCGGAAAGCGGCGTTGACGTTTCGGGCGTGAAATGCCTTCCAAGCAAGAATACCGGCGTGACCGTGATCCTTCCCTTTGCTAAGAAGCGCCAGATTCTAACCTATCCGGGCACCACTTTCGATTTGCAATATGCACATCTCGACTTGGATTATCTCCGCAGCGCGGCGCACTTTCATCTCTCCTCCTTTTTTCTTCTGCGCGCACTGCGTCCCACGCTACCAGAGCTCTTTTTTCAGATGAAGCAAGCTGGTCTTACCACGTCACTCGACACCAACGACGACCCGGAAAATCTATGGGCGGATGACGTTAAGACCGTGCTAAAGAGCGTCGACGTCTTTCTGCCGAACGAGCAAGAAGCTTGCAAACTCGCAGGCACCGGCGACCTCGATAACGCGCTCGATGTCCTTTCCCGGCTCGTCCCCATCGTCGTTATCAAGTGCGGAGCGCAAGGCGCATTCGCCAAACGCGGCAAAGACCGTTTTCATGCGGCTTCGCTCTCCGTTCAGCCCGTAGATACCGTCGGGGCAGGCGACAGTTTCAACGCCGGCTTTCTGCACAAATTCATTCGTGGAGCCGGCCTTCAGAACTGCCTTGAATACGGTAATGTGAGTGCTGCCCTCTCCACGTCGCGCGCCGGCGGCACCGAAGCGTTTCGCGACCGCCAGCACCGTGAGACATTTTTGCAGCGCCGCGGGCAGCGTAGTGACGTCAACACTCCATAAATTTCGACGGGGTTCTCAATAGCTTCAATCCCGAGGAGGAACCGATGGACAGTTCAGACAACAAGCTCAACCGGAGAGAATTTCTGCAGAGGAGCGCGGTTGTGGCGGCGGGAAGCACCGCGTTGAGCAATACTGCGTTGTCCTACACGCGCATCGTCGGGGCGAACGACCGGATCTCGCTGGGGCACATCGGCATTGGCAATCGTGGTGCCGAGCTGGATGGCATCGTGGCGCTGCTCAAAGAAACAAAAAATGCCGAAGTGACGGCGGTCTGTGACTTGTGGACTCACAATCTCGAACGAGCGGCTGCCTCCAACCAGAAATATTATGGCAAAGCGCCGAGGGCGCTCCCGCATCCGCAGGAACTGCTGGCGCTCAAGGATGTGGACGCAGTGATGATTTCCACGCCTGAGCACTCGCATTCACCCTTACTCAGGATGACGGCTGAGGCGGGGAAGGACGCTTACTGCGAGAAGCCTATGGGCAACGTGCTAGAAGAAGTGAAGGCCGCGCGCGATGCGGTCGTTGCTCGGAATCTCATCGCTCAGATTGGCACCCAGCATCGCAGCGAACCGTATCAGATTGCCGTGCGTGACTCGATCCGCTCCGGTGTTCTCGGCGACGTCACCAAATACGAGATTGAGTGGAACTATCACGGGCCTCGCTGGCGCGGGCGTCCCGAAGTGAAGCTGATCCGCGAGCAAGATACGGACTGGCGCTCCTGGTTGATGAACAAGCCTTACCGGCCATTTGATCCGCAGCTCTACTTTGAATTTCGCCTCTACAAAGAGTTCTCCAGTGGCATCTCTGATCAATGGATGAGCCATGGCATCGACCTCTGCCACTACTTCACCGACGAGAGCTTTCCAGAGTCAGTCGTAGCGAATGGCGGCATCTTTGCCTGGCACGACGGCCGGGAGAATCCCGATACCTTCCAGGCGCTATTCACCTATCCGAAGGGCTTTCTAGTGAGCTATTCGACGAGCTTCGGCAATGATGCCCCCGGATTTACACGGATCATGGGAAAGAAAGCCACCATGGTCAATCACGGCGGCGAGGGCAGCCCGCGCTGGCAGATGGTGGAAGAGAAGGGAAATCACGAAGATGATACTACTGTTGACAGCCAGCGTGCCGTCAAGGACATCTTGCTGTCCGGTGACAAGACGCTTCCGCCAATGGGAATAGGGGATGAGGACCCCTCGCATATGACTAATTGGTTGGATTGCTTGCGCAGCCGAAAACAGCCAAACGCCACCGTGCACAACGGATTTTCGCACTCCGTGGCCTGCATGATGGCGGCGCGCGCCTATTGGTCTGGAAAGAAGATTTATTGGGATCCGAAGACGGAAGCAATTCTCGACCGCGCACCGGGGGCATAGCCCAGCGCCGCCAACGGCAGAAGCTTCAGTGGCCCGTAACGCGCATATCGTCCGTTTGAAGGTCCTTCGTCTTTTCGGAAGAGGACGCTGCGAACAAGTTCGAGTTCGGCTTGGGGATTTTTCAGGAGACGCGGAGTTCGTGGTACGAGCAGATCTGGTCCCAAAGGAACAAGAGGGGCGGGGCGGCATGGTTTCACAAGCCAGAGACATCACTGCTTCCTGAGTTCTTTGGCTTAGTGAGGAAGGAGTTGCTTCCTGCCCCATCGTGCTGCTGCGGAGTCTGCTACGGCCAGCGTGAGGCCGGGATGTGATATGCGCGCTAAACCGTTTCAATGTAAAATGTTACATCACGTTAGGGGCGTAGCTCAGTGGTAGAGCAGCGGCCTTTTAAGCCGAAGGTCGTGGGTTCGATCCCCACCGCCCCTACCAACCATCCCATTTGCTCAGAATGACTTAGCGATTTCGCGCGGCGGCAAAAGGCGGCAATAAGAAAAAAACGAGCCTCGAGGGTGGCGCCTATGGCTCTCGCGAACAAGAAATCAATTCAATTCCGACGCAGAAGCACTGGGTAATTCTTAGAGGTTAAGGATTCTGTGACCATCAGCAACTTCGCGGCAGGCATCTGTGAGGCAGCCGGAACGTAGCCGATCGATCTCCGCAGGGCTCAGTTTCCAATTCTTTGCATGTGCAAGCGCGGAGGCAAGCGCCTGCTCCAATTGGGCTGCCTGCTGAACGGGATTTGAGCCTGTGCTGAAGTTCATTGGAGCGACTTGCAATTCAGAAGCACGATCGTGCCAGGCAGTCCACAAAGACTCGAGGCGTTGCCAAAGAAGGTCCTGGCTAGAAGGCGAGCCGTGCTCGCCCAGAAACAGTGCCGCTTGTGTGACGGTGATTGGATTCGGTGAGTTCAACGCCTGACTTACAATGGGAAGAAGTTCATCTGAATAGCGCAAGGCATGTAGTGACCGGAGCACTTGACCGCCACAATCATCCTTCCCATCCCACAGCTCCGAGCTAAGGTGCTTTCCTGCAGTAGCATCGCCTATTCTGAACATATATCCCAGTAATGAGGCCTCGACATCGGCACCGCAGCCCGGCTTACCAGTCAGTTCTGTCAGCCAGACTTTGACTGGCACGGCCAGGTTGCGGCTGGCTGCGCGCAGAACCACTGCGGCAAGGCGCTGGGACTGCCCCCAGTCCTGGCGTGCTTTAGGATCACTGAACTGCTCCTTCAGTACCCTATCAAACTCAGCGTATTCCCCTTCTTCTAAAAGCAGGATGATGTTTTTGTCCGTCCTAAACTGCGAACGCACAACATCAGCGAGAATCGCCGATTGACATTCCTCTGGCGCCTCTTCGCACCAGAGCTTGAATGGCTCGATGTTGTCAAACGACGCTCCTGCTGTGCCGCTGTCGCCCGCCAGGGAGCGGACTATCGGTAGAAGCAGTTGATGTGGCATCGTTTGGCGCGCCATAACAACGAATTGAAGCCGCTGGGCGTGAGTCAGCTCATTTTCAACAGTGAGAACGTTGAATCGAAGTTCAGGAAGAATATCAGGCGATAAACGCTTGCTACGATAAGCCACTTCTGCGTCGTACCAGGCCTGGTAAATGGCCGCAGCGCGCTGGGGTCCTGATCGTTTAGCGATGCTGGCCGTGAGGAGAGTGTCAGCCTGTTCGAAATATTCCTGCTGAAGTTCCGATCGGCGTTTTGCTTTTGCATTCCACTCAGGCTTTCTCGCGTCATCGGTCGGGTGGGGCGGCAGAACGCCGAGATCTTTCCTGGTGTGAAGGTCAGCCAGGAGTTGCGGCAGGGTCGACGGGACGCTTGTGGATGGATCCGATAGCGCGGCTTCTAGCGCGGGAATGATAACTTCGAGTTGCGAGGATTCGCGCAGAGCGGAGGCTACCAACCATTCGGGTACAGATGTGTCAGCCCCTCGCAGATAAAGCTGCAGAAGCTTTCGTACGGAAGCTGAGGTATCCAGACGTCCCAGGCGGCCAACAGCACGATCTACCGCGCCAGGCTCTGCACTGCTGAGTTCCAACTGAATGCTGTTGAGTTCTGTTGCAGCCCAAGCGGGATCGGGTGCCAAAATGTCGAACTCGACCCAGTTGGATTCGAGCGCGAGATTCTCGAGTCCGCCACCTTCTTCGGCGCTCTTGATGCGTGAGACTTCATTGCTGGTGATACCGACGGAATAATGGCCGGCCTTTTCAAACCGGTACAAGCTGCACAGATCGATTTGCTGGGTTGCCGGTTGTGAACTCAACACTCCCATGCTACCGAGAATGGAGCCTGCCCACCCGTGCTCAAATCTCAGCACATTGAGATCAAGCAATCCATCGGAGGGCACAATGTGAATCGCGATGCCTTGCAATGCCGAATTGGAGCTCCGCTGATATTTGTCCTTGGTTGAGGTGGAATACGAGATTTCTAAGAGAATCGACTCGCCTCGATGGTAGACAGGAGTCTCCTTAACTAAACGCAAGTGGAATCCGAGGTCCTGAGGATTGGAGGCCATCGCTCGGGAGCTGAATAACAAAGAAACCAACACGAATGGAACAAG
>Ga0137409_10003765_pt1 | contig 16027 bp, 13 predicted proteins | sample CZODoug1_16funga_FD_122059 | JGI IMG/M metagenome (GOLD analysis project Ga0137409, IMG submission 122059) | Vadose zone soil fungal communities from Angelo Coast Range Reserve, California, USA - CZODoug1_16fungal (Hybrid Assembly) | ecosystem: Environmental > Terrestrial > Soil > Vadose zone... | reverse complement strand
CCGGGTCGGCCAGCTTGGCGTCGGTGAACTGGTCAACGAAGCACTCTCCCTCGATCAGCAGCGTTGCAACGACGTAGCCCAGGTTGAGCTGGGCCGCCGTCAGGCCCTGCGGCTCGTACTTCCATCCTACGTGCTCCACCGTGCTCTTCGACCCGTGCACGACGATTTTCTCGACGTCGGCGGCACCGAACGGGCGCTCCGCCTGCAGTTCGCGGATCGCGTCGAGGGTGGAGTGGGTGCTGCCATTGCAGGCATAGAGCTTGAGGCGCACGCCGAGGCTCTGCCACTCCGAGCCGAAGCCCGCCGTGAGCGCGTCGATCCTGAAGCGGTCGGTCGAGTGCGAGAACGTGGTGCAGAAACCGCCGTACTCGCTCTCGAACACGTTGACGATGCCGGTGAACCCGGCGTCGGCGAACTGCGCGCCGTAGAGGCCGCTCTGCGCAGCACGCCCCGCGTGCATGCGCTTCACCATGGATCCGAATTGCGCCGCCATCAGACCGGAGGCCTGGGTGCCCGCGATACCGAGCGCGTGCACGGTCTTGCCGGCGTCGAGCTTGAGTCCGCGCGCGGCGCCGGCGACCGCCGCGAACACGCCGACCGTCGCGCCTGAATGCCAGCCCTGCGAGATGTGCTCGTTGCCCATGCATATGCCGACCCGCGGTCCCACTTCGTAGCCCGCGACGGCCGCCGCCAGGAAGTCCTTCCCGTTCAGGCCGGGGCGCGTCTCCGCGACCGTGACCAGCGCGGGCAGCACCACCGCGCCGGTGTGCAGCACGCCGAGAAGATGCGTGTCGTCGAGCTCGAAGCCCTGGACCTGGGTGCCGTTGACCAGCGCCGCGTGCGGCGCGGAAAGTTTTTGGCGCGCGCCCCATACCGAGCAGCTGCGCGTGGAATCGAGCTCGCCGAGGCGCTGCTGCAGGATGCGGCTCCACTCCAGGTCGGCGCCGTAGATACCGCAGCCGAGCGCGTCGAGCATCAGCAGCTTGATACGGCTGCGAACTTCCTGCGGGATGCGGTCGTACTGGAGGCCGGATACGAAATCGGCGATGCCGCGCGTGTAGCGGTTATCGGCGGACGGTTCTGACACGGAATGGTTTCCTGCGAAGACGATGCCGGATACCACAGTGTGGTCCCACCGGCTGTAAATACGAACTCGCGCAAGGATACTCCCTTTTCCCTTTTCCCTTTTCCCTTTTCCCTTTTCCCTTTTCCCTTTTCCCTTTTCCCTTTTCCCTTTTCCCTTTAGATATACTGTGATCTGGCCCGATAAATACGGCCCAATCATGTTGCGTATCACTGAAGTCCGGCTGCCGCTCGACCATCCCGAGAGCGCCCTGCCCGCCGCGATCCTCAAACGGCTGGGCATCGCGGCGCACGAACTCGCAGGGCACACCGTTTTCCGCCGTGCCGTGGACGCGCGCAAGCCCGCGATCACGTTCACCTACACGCTCGACGTCGAAGTCAAAAACGAGGCTGCGCTGCTCCAGCGCCTGCAAGACGATCGCCGCGTCATCCGCGCGCCGGATACGAGCTATCGCTTCGTCGCGCAGGCGTCGGTCGGGCCCCGTTCACGCCCGGTAGTCATCGGCACTGGCCCATGCGGGCTGTTCGCCGGGCTGCTGCTCGCGCAGATGGGTTTCTGTCCCGTCATCCTCGAACGCGGCAAGATCGTGCGCGAGCGCACCCGTGACACCTGGGGCCTGTGGCGGAAATCCGTGCTCAACCCGGAATCCAACGTCCAGTTCGGCGAAGGCGGCGCCGGCACCTTCTCGGACGGCAAGCTCTACAGCCAGGTCAAGGACCCGCGCCACCTCGGGCGCAAGGTGCTCACCGAGTTCGTGAAGGCCGGTGCCCCGCCTGAAATCCTCTACGTGAGCAAGCCGCACATCGGCACCTTCCGGCTGGTGACCATGGTCGAGAGCCTGCGCGAAACCATCCACGGTCTGGGCGGGGAAATCCGCTTTCAGTGCAGGGTCGAGGATGTGGAGATCGAGAACAACCGGGTACGCGGCGTGACGCTGGCCGGTGGCGAGCGCATCGCCGCCGAACATGTCGTGCTCGCGGTCGGCCACAGCGCGCGCGACACTTTCCAGATGCTCTATGACCGCGGCGTGCACATCGAGGCCAAGCCGTTCTCCATCGGCTTCCGCATCGAGCATCCCCAGTCGCTCATCGACCGCGCCCGCCACGGCAAGCACGCTGGACACCCGCTGCTGGGCGCAGCCGACTACAAGCTGGTGCACCACTGCGACAACGGCCGCTCGGTCTACAGCTTCTGCATGTGTCCCGGCGGCACGGTCGTCGCCGCCACTTCTGAGCCGGGTCGGGTCGTCACCAACGGCATGAGCCAGTATTCGCGCAACGAGCGCAACGCCAACAGCGGAATTGTCGTTGGCATCACGCCCGCGGATTATCCCGGGCACCCGCTCGCCGGCATCGCTTTCCAGCGTCAATGGGAAGAACGCGCGTTCGAAGCGGGCGGCGGTAATTACGACGCACCCGCGCAGCGCGTCGGCGATTTTTTGGCCGGGCGGCCATCGACCGCGCTCGGCACGGTCACGCCCTCTTACACGCCGGGTGTGCGCATGACCGACCTCGGCTCCTGCGTCCCCGATTACGCAGCCGAGGCGATACGCGAGGCGCTGCCGGCTTTCGAAAAGCAGATCCGGGGGTATGCGATGGACGACGCCGTGCTGACCGGCGTTGAGACACGCACCTCTTCACCCATCAGCATCAGGCGCGGCGAGGATTACCAGAGCGTGAATACCCGCGGCCTTTACCCCTCGGGCGAAGGCGCGGGTTACGCGGGTGGCATTCTTTCTGCGGCGATCGATGGCATCGAAGCGGCTGAGGCAGTCGCTCTATCGATGATAAAAGCGTGACGAGTGACGGGTGACGAGTGACGAGCGCCAAAAACCGAGTCGACCAACAACCCACAATCCACGACCCGCGTATTGACTCGTGCGGGCAGCGGGCGACGAGTGAAAGCTGACCGCAAAATCGCAATCGTCGGCGGCGGTCCCGCCGGCCTGATGGCCGCGGAAGCGGCGGTGCAGGCCGGCGCCGCCGTCGATGTCTACGACGCGATGCCGTCAGTGGGCCGCAAGTTTCTGCTGGCTGGCAAGGGCGGGTTGAACCTCACCCACGCCGAGCCAATCGACTCCTTTCTCTCGCGCTACGGATCGAGCCGTGAGCGTATCGCACCCCTGCTGGAGTCATTCGGACCTGATGCGCTACGCGCGTGGGCCGATGCGCTCGGCGTCGGGACATTCACCGGCACCTCGGGGCGCGTATTTCCCGCGGGAATGAAGGCGGCGCCGCTGCTGCGCGCGTGGCTGCAGCGCCTGCGCGCCGCCAGCGTCGGCGTTCATGTGCGCCATCGCTGGCTCGGCTGGAACGACGACGGTGCGCTGCGGTTTGCCACGCCGCGCGGCGAGCGCGCCGCGCACGCGGACGCAGTCGTGCTGGCGACTGGCGGCGGCAGCTGGCCGCAACTGGGCTCGGACGGCGCGTGGATACCGCTGCTCGAGGCGCGCGGAGTCGCCGTCTCCCCGCTGCGGCCTTCGAACTGCGGTTTCGATGTTGGCTGGAGCAAGCATTTCCGCGAACGCTTCAGCGGCACCCCCGTCAAGCCGGTCGTCGCCTCGCTGAAAGGCCGGCGCGGCGGTGCATTCCGCCTGGAAGGCGAGTTCATCGTTACCGAAAACGGCGTCGAGGGCGGATTGATCTACGTGTTGTCGGCGCCGCTGCGTGACGAGATCGCCGCCACCGGCGCGGCTATTCTTCACCTCGATCTCGCGCCCGGCTGGGAACTTTCGCGCCTCATGTACGAGTTGTCGCGCCCGCGTGGCCGCCGCTCATTGTCCAGCCACATTCAGAGTCGCACCGGCCTGAAAGGCGTGAAGGTCGGGTTGCTGCGGGAGCTCGTGACCGCGGCGGACTTTGCGGATTCAGGCCGCCTGGCGGCGGCCATCAAGGCGCTGCCGCTGAAGCTCGTCGCGGCGCGCCCGCTCGCCGAGGCGATCAGCAGCGCAGGCGGAGTTGCATTCGAGGCGCTCGACAAGAAACTGATGATCCGGTCGCTGCCAGGCGTTTTCTGCGCCGGCGAAATGCTCGACTGGGAAGCACCGACAGGGGGTTACCTGCTCACCGCCTGCTTCGCCAGCGGCCGTGCCGCGGGAGCCGCCGCGTCAGCCTGGCTCAAAAACCAAAGGATATAAAACGGATTTACAGACGCATTACAAGCGAAAGCGGCAGGTCATCCTTCCGCCTTCATCCTTGCCCTGCTACGCCTGCGCCGGTTGCGTGGCTTCGCGTTCGTCCGGCAGGAACAGCACGATCGCAGCCTTGATGGCGGCAATGCCGGCCATGATCCACAGCACGGTGGAAAAGCCCATGCCCTTCACCATCGGACCGAGCAGCCAGACGGCGAGCGAGCTGACGCCGAACGCCACGGTCAGTCGCATGCCGGCCACGCGCGAGCGTAACCGATCGTCGACGTAGCGCACGATCATGGCGTCCGTGAACGGGATCGAACCGAAGATGAACACCATCACCGCCATCAGCGCGAGGAACATCCCCCAGTTGTGCGCGTACGCGGCGACGATCAGCAGCGGCACCTGAATCACCGACATCCATAGCTGCAATGGCTTGAACGGCACGCGGTCAATCAGGTGACCGACCACGAGCTGCGCGAGCGACGCGATCGCGTATATCGCCGCCAGCAGAGTCCCCAGCAGCGCCGGGTCTTCGAGCACACCCCGGAACGACTCGGCCAGCAATTGCGAATTGCCGTTGGTGGTGAAATTGAACAGGATGCTGCTGGTGGCCGCCGCTGCGGTCATCACCGCGAATGTACGCACCAGCATCGCCGGCGTCAGCACCACTTTCGCCTTGCCGCCCCTGCCCTTCGACGGCGCGTGGGTCTCTTTCGGGCAGACGATCGCGAACACGATCCCGCCCGCGATCGCCAGGACCCCGGGCACCGCAAACGCAGCGCGCCAGCCGATCCACTTCACCAGGAAGCCGGTCACGAGCGCGGCGACGGCGATTCCGAGATTGCCGGCGAGACCGTTGATGCCGATCACGGCCCCCGGGTTGGGAACGTTCTGCACCAGCATCGGGATGCCCACCGGGTGGTAGATCGCCGCAAAGGCGCCGAGCAGCGTCAGCCCTGCCGCGAGCTGCCACGCGTTTTGCGTCAGGGAAACCAGCAACGCAGCGGCGCCGATGCCGAAGAAGAAGATGATCATCATGACGCGCCGGCCCCACACATCGCCCAGGCGCCCGGCGGGCAGCGAGCCCAAGCCGAACAGCGCAAAAGCGCCGACGCTGTACGGCATCAGGTCCTCCCACTGGGAGTAGCCGAACTCGAGCGCGATCGACGCCACGGCCGTGGCGAAGATCAGCAGGAACATGTGGTCGATACCGTGGGCGACGTTCAGCAACAGGCTGACGCTGCGGGGAAACCCTTCCGGGCGCGGGGCGGCTTGAGCGGTCGTATTCATGGCGAGATTGTGCTTGAGTTACAATCGTCTGTCTTTCGATATTTTATGCCCAACCCTCTTGAAATGGACACTCGCCGCCCCGGCCGGGCACGCCCGGCGGCCGCTCCCGAAAGCCCCGTCCTCGGCGATCTCTCGCGGGCGATCGTCACCCGGAGCACGACCTACGAGAGCGGCCACCACGTGAAGCCGCACTGGCACGCCCGCGCCCAGTTCATCTTTGCCGTCGCGGGCACGATGCGCGTGCGCACGCCGCGCCGCGCGTGGATCGTGCCGCCGAGCCGCGCGCTGTGGGTGCCCGCGCACACCGTGCACGAGATCCAGATGCACGGCGTCGTCGAGATGCGCAGCCTGTACGTGGCCAACCGCTCGGCCGCGGGCATGCCCTCGACCTGCGTCGTGCTCGATGTCACCCCGCTCCTGCGCGAACTGGTCGTGCGCGCGGTGGCGCTGCCCGAGCGCTACGACGAAAAAGGCGAGGACGGCTTGCTGATGCGGCTGCTCATGGCCGAGGTCCGCCGCCTGCCGCCGTGCGCGCTCGACCTGCCGCTGCCGGAAAGCCCGGAGCTGACTCGGCTGTGCGAGCGCCTGCTGGCCGATCTTTCCGAGCGGCACCCGAGTGATGTCGACGCGAATGACATGAAGGTCAGCTCGCGCACCCTGTACCGCCGCTTCCTGAAAGAAACCGGCATCACCTTCACGCGCTGGAAGCAGCAGGCGCGTCTGCTCGAATCGATCCGGCGCCTGGCCGAGGGCGCGCCGGTCACTACGGTGGCCATCGACCTCGGCTACGAAAGCCCCAGCGCTTTCTCCACCATGTTCCGGCGCGCGCTCGGCGTGGTGCCGCGGACGTTTACCCCGCGTGGAGGCGCCGTCTAGATGGAAAAAGTCCGCATCTCCAAATTAATGTCCGAGCAGGGCATTTGCTCGCGCCGCGAGGCCGACAGCTACATCGAGCGCGGCTGGGTGCTGTTGGACGGCGCACCCGTCACCGAGCTCGGCACGCGCGCCTACCCCAATCAGAAAATCACGCTCGCGAAACAGGCGCAGTCGCGCCAGGAAGCGACCGTGACCGTCCTGCTCAACAAGCCGATGGGCTACGTCTCGGCGCAGCCCGAGAAGGGCTACCACCCCGCCATCGAGCTGATCACGCCCGAGGCGCGCTTCAAGGAAGACCGCTCGCCACTGCGTTTCAGCCCCGTCCACCTGCGGGGCCTCGCGGTGGCCGGGCGACTGGACATCGACTCGACCGGCCTGCTCGTCTTCACTCAAGACGGCCGCATCGCCAAGCAGCTGATCGGCGAGGACTCGGGAATGGACAAGGAATACCTGGTGCGCGTCGAAGGCAAGCTGGCGGGCAACGGGCTTGCGTTACTGAACTTCGGCTTGAGCCTCGACGGCCAGCCCCTGAAGCACGCGGAAGTCAGCTGGCTGAACAAGGACCAGCTGCGCTTCATCCTGCGCGAAGGCAAGAAGCGCCAGATCCGGCGCATGTGCGAGCTGGTCGGGCTCACTGTCACCGGACTCAAGCGCGTGCGTATCGGCAACGTGAAGCTGGCCGACCTCACCGACGGCCAGTGGCGCTATCTACGAAGCGACGAGCGCTTCTGACGGCAAGGAGGAAGGCGGAAGGAGGAAGTAAAAACCGGTAGAACAATGTTCTTCTCGCCTTCCGTCTTCCGCCTTCCGCCTTCCGCCTTCCTACTTCGTCTCCCCCGCGGAGAACTTGCCGGGACGGGCGACTTCCTCCAGGCATTCGATCAGCGCCTGCGTGGCGGGCGCAATCGGACGATGCCGGCTCCAGACCACGCCGACCGGCCGGACCAGCCTAGGCATTTCAAGCGGAAGCACCGCCAGCAACCCGAGGGACTCGTAGTAGCGCGACACGTCGGCCGCCAGGGCGGCAATCGCGTCGGTGTAATGCAGGTACGCGCGAATGACGTGCACGGAAAGCGTCTCGATGCGATTCGCCGGCATGGCGATGCCGTGGACCTCGAAGACCCGCTCCAGCGGCTCCCGCAGCAGCGTGTTCACCGGCGGCAGCACCCAAGGATAGGGCTTGAGGTCGGACCAGCGCAGGCGCTTGCGCCCGGCGAGCGGGTGATGCCGGCCCACAACCACGCTCACGCCTTCCTCCATCAGCGTCTTCTCGCCGAGTTCCTGCGCGCCCTGGCCATCGGGCAGGCGGCCGACGATCAGGTCGAGGTTGCCCAGCAGGAGTTCCGGCAGGAGCGTCTCCACGGTGCCTTCGAGAACCAGCACGGAAATGCCCGGCCGGTGGGATTTGAGCACCGCCATCGCGTGGGGAAGCAGCTCGAGCGCGGCGGTCGCGAGCACGCCGACCCGGATGCTGCCCGAGCTCCCGGAGGCGAGCCCCCGCAGCTCGTCACGCGCCTGGGCCAGCTCGCTCAGCATGACGCGCGCGTGCCGGATCAGGCACTCGCCGTAGGTCGTCGGCACGACGCCACGCGCGGTCCGCTCGAACAGCTTGAGACCCAGCCCCCGCTCCAGCTCGCCCAGCGCCTTGGAAACCGCCGGCTGGGAAACATTGATGCTCGCCGCGACCTTGCCGAGGTTGCGAATTTCATCCAGCGCCACGAGCAGCTGCAGATGGCGCGGCTTGAAACTGGTGCGAACGTAGACGTCGAGCTGGGGCATGGCCGTTCCCGCGGGGAAAGCCATGATATTACAAAATGGTTATGGGATAGGCCTCAATATTCACTGGAAAGTAATCGGCCAAAGGGCGAAGATGCCCATCCGCAGTGGCTGACCGTAAACCCCGGAGAGGGTCGCGGCGCCTTCATGCAGCAGCGAGGAGGATGTCCGGATGTTCCGCTTTCAGGTCGTACTGTTCGTCAGCCTGGCCGCGGCAGTGGCGGGCAACGCGGCGCTGGCCGCACAGCCCTATCCGTCGAAGCCGATCCGGCTGGTGCTGAACGTGGGCACCGGGGGCGTGGGCGACGTCACCAACCGGATCTTCGCCACCCACATGAGCCGCAGCCTGGGGCAGCAGATCGTGGTCGACAATCGCCCGAGCGCGGGCGGCGTTGCGGCGATGGCGGCGGTGGTCAATGCCAATCCGGACGGCTACACGCTGGTCCAGGCCGGCAACGCTGCGGCCATCAGCGCGTCGCTGTTCAAAAAGCCGCCCTATGACGTGATGAAGGATTTCGCGCAGATCTCCACCCTCGGCCTGTTCCAGATGGGCATCATCGTCACACCGGAATCGGGCTTCAATTCGCTCGCGGAACTGCTCGCATTCGCGCGGAAGAACCCGGGCACGCTGAACATCGGGACCATCAACGTCGGCAGCACCCAGTACCTGGCCTCCGAGCTGTTCAAGTTCACGGCGAAAATCGAGGCGCAGACGGTACCCTTCAAGTCGAATACGCTGCTCCTCGCGTCCATGCGCGGCAACGAACTGCGCGTGGCGTTCGAGTTGATCGGCCCGGTGCTGGGCCAGATTCGCGGCGGCACGATCAAGGCGCTGGCGGTCGGCTCGAACAAGCGCTTCTCGGGCCTGCCGGACGTGCCGACGTTCACCGAGGCCGGCCTCGACGGGTTCGATGATGTTTATTCCTGGACCGGGATCAGCGCGCCGGCCCGGACGCCCGCACCGATCCTCGACCGCCTGTCCAGGGAAGTCGCCAAGGCCGCGGCCCTGCCCGAAGTCCGGCAATCGCTGCAGGAATTGGGCATCGAAGCGCGCGCCAGCACCCCCGAGGAGACGCGCAAGCGCATGGCAGCCGATATCGCCCGGTGGGGGAAAGTCATCGAGCAGGCCAAGATCGAGCGTCAGTAAGCGAACAGTTATCAACCCAACCGCCAAGTAAGGAAATCAGATGCCCAGTACGCCACTGCGATTGAAGATGGCCATTTCCACCCAGGGCCACACTGCCGCGCTCAAGGACGGCAGCATCCCGATCGAGGGCGTGCAGCCCGAGTTCGTGAACGTCGAGCCCCAGATCGCCGCTTACCGCCGCATGGTGCGGGACGTCGAGTTCGACGTTTGCGACATCGCGCCCTCGACCTACATGATCGCCCGCGAGCACGGCGCGCCGTTCAAGGCCCTGCCGATCTTCGTCTCGCGCAACTTCCACCATTCCGGGTTCGTCTACCGGCCGGACGCGGGCATTGGCAAGCCCAAGGACCTCGAGGGCAAGAACGCCGGCGTGCGCGCCTATTCGGTGACCACCGGCGTCTGGGGCCGCGGCATCCTTCAGAACGAATACGGCATCGACATTTCGAAGATCACCTGGTGGGTGGACGACGAGGAGCACGTGACGACGCTGAAGCTCCCGTCGTTCGTGAAGCACGTTCCTGCAGGCAAGTCGCTCGTCAGCATGATGGCGTCCGGCGAGCTGCAGGCCGGTTTCACCGGAAACGCCGGCCTCGGTCGCACCGGCGCGCCCAAGGAAGGCTGGGCCGCCTCGAGCGCGAAAGGCGGGGACACCGACTACGTCGAGTTCTTCAAGGATTCGAAGAAAATCGAAGCCGAATGGTTCAAACGGACCGGGATCTACCCCTTCCACGGGACCCTCGTCGTCAAGGACTCGGTGTTGAAGGAGCACCCGTGGGTCGCGAAGTCGCTGTTCAAGGCGTTCACGGAAGCGAAGAACCGCTACGTCAAACAGCTGCCATCCCCCGACAAGGCCTCGGGCAAGGACAAGCAGCTCGCCGAAATGGCGAAGATCGTTGGCCCCGACCCGTTGCCCTACGGCATCAAGCAGAACCAGGCCTCGATCGAAGCGCTGATCAAGTATGTCCACCAGCAGGGCATGATCAAGCGCAGCTACTCGGTGAACGAATTTTTCGTGGACCCCGAGGCCTGATTCGCTTCTGACACTCCTGTTACTCCATTTATCCACTCAACCGGAAAACAAACATGGCTTCCAAGATCGTCGACATCCATCCGCACATCATTTCGACGGACGAGAAGAAATATCCGATCACGCCGATCGGCGGCAAGCGGTCGGTCTGGTCCAGCGAGCGCCCGATCACCTTCGAGCAGATGGTTGCCGCCATGGACGCGGCCGGGGTGGACAAGGCGGCGATCGTCCACTCCTCCACGACCTATGGCTACGACAATTCGTACATGTGCGACTGCATCGCCACCCAGCCCAGGCGCTTCACGGGCGTCGGCTCGGTGGATTTCGCCGCGCCCGATGCGTCGGAAAAAATCCATTACTGGCACGGCAAGCGGGTGACCGGCCTGCGCATTTTCAGCGCCGGGAGCACGATGGACAAACAGGCCGATTCGCTGGACGATCCGAAGACCTTCAAGGCGTGGGAAACCTGCGAGGAACTCAAGATTCCCGTCGTCACCCAATTGCGCCGCGAGGGGCTCTACATGCTCTACACGCTCATTCGCCGGTTCCCCCACGTGAAAATCATCGTCGATCACCTGATGCACTGCCCGAGGGGGGATCAGCCGCCTTACGATCGTGCAGCCTTCCTCTTCGAGCTCGCGAAATACCCGAACGTGTACTTCAAGCTCTCGACCAACAACGTGCGCTTCTCGAAGAACGACGGAGCTTCGCCCGAGACCTTCTTCCCGAAGCTCGTGCAGGAAATCCCGGCGAACCGCATCGCGTGGGGCTCAAACTGCCCCGCTTCGAAGGGCACGCTGAAGGAGATGGTGGACGAAGCCAAGGCGGCGCTCTCGTGCCTGAAGCAGAGCGACCAGGACTGGATCTTCGCGAAGACCGCGCAGTCGCTGTATCCCGCCCTCAAGGACTAGCCAAGGAGCGTATGAACATGAGCACGACAAAAGAAGCGCTGAAACTCAACGTCATGCTCGGCGACTACCCGAACACGGTGGCGCTGACGCAGGGCAAAATCCGCAGCGACCGCCTCCAGTTGAACTTCGCCGAGGCCAAGGTTCCCCACGACAATTTCAAGCGCGTGGTGAAGGGCGAGTTCGACGTCGCCGAGCTGGCGATCATGACCTACCTGCAGGCGCTCGGCTACGGCCGGCCCCTCATCGCGCTGCCCGTCGTCCTGCACGGCCGCTACCAGCATGCGCAGATCGCGTACAACGCCGATCGCGGCACGCTCACGCCGGCGGATCTTCCCGGCAAGCGCGTCGGCGTGCGCACCTACCCGCAGACAACGCCCACCTGGGTGCGCGGCATCCTTCAGAACGACTACGGTGTGGACCTCTCGAAAGTCCACTTCACCACCTTCGACGACGGCCACGTGCCCGAGTACCGCGATCCCTCCAACTGCCAGCGCTCGACCTCGGGCAAAAAGCTGCTGCAGATGCTGCTCGACGGCGATGTCGACGCCGCGGTGCTCTCCGGCGAAGACCTCAAGCATCCCAAGGTAAAGGGACTGATTCCCGACCCGGCCGCCGCCGGCCGCGCCTGGGGCACGAAATACGGCGCGATCATGGTGAACCACATCATGGTCGTGAAATCCTCGCTGTCGAAGTCCGACCCCGACGCGGTGCGCGAGGTCTACCGCCTGATCAAGGAAAGCCGCAAGGCCTCCGCCGAGCCCGCGCCCAAGGACGGCGTCGACAACCGGCCGATCGGCTACTCGGCCGTCAAGCGCAACTTCGAGGTCGCGGCGCAGTACGCCTGGCGGCAGCAGCTCATGCCCAGGGAGCTCAAGCTGGACGACCTGTTCGACGCGACGACGCGCGCGCTCGACTGAGGAAATGGAGTCGGGATGATCATCGATTGCCACGGGCACTACACCACCGCCCCCAAGCCGCTCAAGGACTGGCGCCAGCAGCAGACCGACGCGCTCAAGGACTCCTCCAAGGCGCCCAAGGGCACGCCGCGCATCTCGGACGATGAAATCCGCGCGAGCCTGGAGACCGCCCAACTGAAATCCATGCGCGACCGCGGCGTGGATTTCACGATCTTCTCGCCGATCGCCGGCCAGATGGGCCATCACATCGGCACGCAGGCGACGAGCGAGGCGTGGTCCACCATCTGCAATGAGTTGATCCATCGCGTCTGCACGCTGTACCCCGACAAGTTCATCGGGGTATGCCAGCTGCCGCAGTCGCCGGGCGTGCCGCCGAAGAACTGCATACCCGAGCTCGAGCGCTGCGTGAAGGAGTACGGGTTCGTCGGCTGCAACCTGAACCCCGACCCGTCGGGCGGCTACTGGACCGATCCGCCGCTGACCGACAAGTGGTGGTACCCCCTCTACGAGAAGATGGTGGAGCTCGACGTGCCCGCCATGGTGCACGTCAGCGGGTCGTGCAACCCGAACTTCCATCACACCGGCGCGCATTACATCAACGGCGACACCACCGCGTTCATGCAATTCCTGACGTCGGACCTGTTCAAGGATTTCCCGAAGCTCAAATTCGTCATACCCCACGGCGGCGGCGCGGTGCCGTATCACTGGGGGCGCTACCAGGGACTCGCGCAGGACCTGAAGCGGCCGCCGCTGAAGGAACTGCTGCTGAAGAACGTCTACTTCGACACCTGCGTCTATCACAAGCCGGGCATCGAGCTGCTGCTCAAGGTGATTCCCGCCGACAACATCCTGTTCGCACAGGAGATCTACGGCGCGGTGAAGGGCGTGAATCCCGAGACCGGCTTCAACTACGACGACACCAAGCGCTACCTCGACTCGATCGAGTGGCTGAGCGCCGCCGACCGCGAGAAGATTTTTGACACGAACATACGCCGGGTCTACCCCCGCTACGGGGCGCGCGCGGCGGGAAAGCGCGCATGACGCTGCTCATCACCGAGGACGACGTCAAGAAACTGCCGCTCTCGATCGAGGCGGCCATTCCCATCATGGAGGAAACGTTCCGCATGCTCGCGGACACCTCGGGGGACAACGGGCCGCGACTGCGCATGCCATTCAAGAACGGCTTCATGCAGTTCGCGCCCGGCGCGCTGCACGGCAAACAGCTGGCGGGCTTCAAGCTGTGGGCCAATTTCGGCCGCGGCACCGGCGTGCATAAAGGCAGCCCCGGTTACGATTTCATCTACAGCATGGAGACGGGCGAGCTGCTCGCCATCATCCATGCCTACCTGATCGGGAAGTACAGAACGAGCGCGCAGTCCGCGGTTGCCGTGAAGTACCTGTCGCCGCCCGACGCGAGCTCGATCGGCCTCTACAGCGCGGGCCGCATCGCCGAAGGTCAGCTCGAAGCGGTCTGCCGCGTGCGCCCGATCAGGAGAGTACGGGTCTACAGCCGCACGCCGAAAGACCGCGTCGCCTTCTGCGAGCGCATGTCGAAACGGCTCGGCGTGGAGGTGATTCCCGCCAACGCGCCCGACGAGGTGCCGCGCGACGCCGACATCATCATCACGGCGAGCACGTCCGAAGTGCCGATACTCTTCGGCGACTGGATCACGCGCCCGTGCCTCATCGTCGCTGCCGGGGCGAACCACTGGTACAAGCGCGAGATCGACGAGAAAGTCGTGACGCGCGCCGACCTCGTCGTCGTCGACGAGAAGGAGCACGCCAAGATCGAAAGCGGCAACCTGCTGTGGCCCATCGCTCACGGCCTGCTCACGTGGAACCATGTGCAGGCCCTGGGTGATGTCGTGACCGGGCGGGTGAAGCTGCCGGACCTGAAGAAGTCGACGATACTGTTCGGCTCGCACGGGCTCGCGATCACGGACGTCGCCATGGCAGCCAGGGCCTACGAGCTCGCCCGCGCGCAGAGGCTTGGCACCGAATTACCGCTCTAGATGAAGATCGCACTCAAGCTCGCGGCAACTGTCCTGGCGGTGTCGGGGACGTTCAGCCCGGCGGCCGTCGCACAGGAATACCCCACTAAACCGGTGCGCATCGTGGCCTCCGAGGCCGGAGGGGGCGGCGATTTCATCGCACGGCTGGTCGCGCAAGGGCTGACTAGCGCTTTTGGACAGCAGGTCGTGGTGGAGAACCGTGGCGGCGGCGTGATTGCCGGCGACGTGGTCGCGAAGTCCCCGCCGGACGGCTACACGCTGCTGCTGTATGGCAATACGCTCTGGCTGCTGCCGCTGATGCGCAAACAGGTGCCTTACGATCCGCACCGGGATTTCCTGCCCATCACGCTCGCGGGAAGGGCCGTGAACATCCTGGTGGTTCACCCATCCCTGCCGGCCAAGTCCGCCAAGGACCTCATCGCGCTGGCGCGCGCGCGTCCTGGACAGCTCAATTTCAGCACCGCCGCTCCGGGCACCATCAACCATCTCGCGGGGGAACTGTTCAACTCCATGGCGAAGGTCAACATCGTGCGCGTTTCGTACCGGGGCAGTCCCTCCGCGCTGACCGCGGTCATGAGCGGAGAGGTCCAGCTCATGTTTGCCACGGCGGCGCCGGCCAAGCCGCACATACAGGCCGGAAGGGTCAGGCCACTGGCCGTCACGTCGGCCAACCGGTCGACGACTTATCCGGAATTGCCCACCCTCTCGGAGTCGGGACTGCCGGGGTTCGAAGCCGTCTCCATGCACGGCATCTTCGCCCCGGCGAAGACGCCCGACGCGCTCATCGCTCGCCTGAACCAGGAAATCGTCCGTGTACTCCAGCGCCCCGATTCCAGGGAGCGCTTCGCGGGCATCGGCGCGGAGCCGATCGGCAATACGCCCGAGCAGCTGACAGCCGAGATCAAGGCCGAGATCGCCCGCATGGGCAAGGTCATACGGGATGCAAACATCCAGGAGAAGTGAAGCAGGCTGGAATTTTCGAGGAGCGTCCGTGCGTCCTGTAGGCAAGATCGTGAGTGAATTACTGGTCGCCACTGCCTGCGCGTTGAGCACGGCCGGACTGGCAGCGTCCGCCGACGCCGACAGCTTCCCGACCAAGCCCATCCGCATCGTGACCGCGGAAGCCGGCGGCGGCAGTGATTTCGTGTCGCGCATCATCGGCCAGGGCCTGGGCGAGCGCTGGGGCAAGCCGGTCATCGTCGACAACCGTGGCGGCGGCGTCGTGGCGGGCGAGATCGTCTCGCGCGCGCCGGCGGATGGCTACACCTTGATCTATTACGGCAGCACGCTCTGGCTGCTGCCGCTGATTCGCAAGGACGTGCCCTACAGCACCGGCAAGGATTTCGCACCGGTGATCCAGGGGGTGAGCACGCCGGCCGTCCTCGTAGTGCATCCGTCCGTGTCCGCAAAATCGGTGCGGGATCTCATCGCGCTCGCCAAGGCCGCGCCGGGCAAGCTCAACTATGCCTCGGCCGCTGTCGGCACCGCCACGCACGTGTCCGCGGAGTTGTTCAAGTACCTGGCGGGCGTCAACATCGTGCGCGTGCCCTACAAGGGAACGGGAACGGCGTTGAACGATCTGCTCGGCGGACAGGTACAGATGATGTTCGCGGTCGCGGCCTCGGTGGCGATCCACGTGAAGTCCGGCAAGCTGCGCGGCCTTGCAGTGACGACAGCCCGGCCCTCCCCTGCGTTTCCCGATCTGCCGACGGTCGCAGCCTCCGGCGTGCCGGGCTACGAGTCGGTCCAGTTCTCCGGGCTGTTCGCGCCGGCGCGAACGCCCAAGCCGATCGTCGAGCTGTTGAACCGCGAGATCCGCGATGTGCTGATGAAGCCGGAGAACAAGGAACGATT
>Ga0137409_10003764_pt1 | contig 16028 bp, 14 predicted proteins | sample CZODoug1_16funga_FD_122059 | JGI IMG/M metagenome (GOLD analysis project Ga0137409, IMG submission 122059) | Vadose zone soil fungal communities from Angelo Coast Range Reserve, California, USA - CZODoug1_16fungal (Hybrid Assembly) | ecosystem: Environmental > Terrestrial > Soil > Vadose zone... | reverse complement strand
GCCGCGCTCGCCGCCTTCCGCGCCGCCGCCCGCCTCGCCCCCACCAACCCCGCACCCCTGTACTGGCAGATGAAGGTGGGCTTCTACCTGGGGAGCGACGAGGGGGACGTGATCGCGCGGGAAGCGATCCTCGGGATCTTGGCGCTGGACCCCGATTACCAGGATGTGTGGGAGCGGTTCGGGACGGTGTACCGCAATCCCAAGATCTGGCGGCGGGCCGACCGGGCGCTCGCCCGCCATCCGCACGATCTGGTCGCGTTGCAGCGGCGCGCCGAGCTGGCGATTGCGCTCGACGAGCCGCTGCGCGCCGACTCGCTGTTGAGCGAGGTCGTGCGGGGCGCCGCGCCCGCTGTCGCTGTCTTGTTGCGGCGCGCCGAGGCGAACTTCCTCGCGAATCGCGACAGCGCCGGCTACTGCTGGTACGACTCCGCGATGGTCCATGCGGACGCCGATTCCACGGGGGCGATGTGGGACGCCGTCTGGATGATCGCGACGCCGGAGGAGATCCGCGTGCAGGACTCGATACCGCCTGGTGAACGGCGCGGCTTCTTCGAGCACTTCTGGGCGATGCGCGACCCCAACCTCCTCACCACCGGCAACGAGCGCATCGCCGAGCATTTCAGACGGTTCGCCTACGCGCGACGCTACTTCCGCTTGCTGCATCCGCTGAACCTGTATCAGCGCTCATACCGCTACCGCGCGCTGATCGCAGCGACGCAGCGCGATTTCCTGGAAGCGCGAGCGCGGCAGCAGGCGGATCCCTATCCCGGGGCCGAGACCGACCGGCTGCTCGCCGCCAGCCGGCAACTCCCAGACGTGAGCTCCGGCAACGCGACCGCCTCGGCGATGGCGGGCCTCGACGCGCGCGGTCTGATCTATATCCGGCACGGCCCACCGGACGCACTGCTCAAGGGCCACCTCGACCCCCTCAATCCCCTCGGCGCGCCCGAAAGCCCGCTCGACATCGAGGGCTGGGTTTACCACACGCCGGAGGGGACGCTGAGCATCGGCTTCCGCCGGGCCAGCGGCAGCCTCATTGCCGAGATGGGAGGCGGCGATTTCATCTTCCTGCCCACCAACCGGCGTCAGGCCGTCAGCACGCGCGTGGCCCTCGAGACCGATCGGTCCGTGCTGCCCGCGCCGCTCGTGATCACCAGTTGGAGCGCCTTCTTCAAGAGCCGGGAGCTGGGCCTCACCGATGCCTATTACAAGGCCGGAGGCGACTCCGCCGCTGCGGTGCTGTGGGATGAGGCCGGCACGCCGATCCGCGCCAGCGGCGCCAGCTTGCTCGAGCTGAGCGTGCCACCAGGGAAATACGAGCTCGGATTCGACGCGGACTCGGCGGGAAAGCTCGGGCGCGTCCGCGGGTCGGTGGTGGTCCCGCGCTTCTCCATCGTAGACCTGGGCCTGTCGAGCCTCGCGCTCGCGCCGGCCGCAGCGCTGCTGGACCGGGACTCGACGCTCCGGCTGATGCCCACCGATCTCGTCTATCCGGCCGGCACACCGCTGGCGGCCTATCTGGAGGTGTACGGTCTGACCACCGACCGCGACGGTCGGTCACACTACCGCGTCCGCTACAGCTTCGTACCGGTCCGTTCCGTCGTGGCGCGCCTGCTCGGCGGCGCCCGGCCCGTCGTGTTCGAATTCGATCGCGACGCGTTCGCGAGCGCCGCCCCTGAACGCTTGGTCATCGACCCGGACAGGTTGCCCGCCGGCCGCTACCGCGTCACGGTGCTCGTGACCGACCTGCAGCGAAATGTCAAGTCGGAGTCGGCTGCGCTCGACGTAACGATTCGCTGACGCATGCTTGTCACGGAGCCCGCGCCTTCCCAGATTGGGACGGCCAACGGCTCCATGCTCGTCAATCTCGTTCCCGAATTCCTCGCTGTCCTCGCCGCGCCCGATCGCACCGCGGCATACCACGAGTACCTCGATCGTCACCGTCCCGTTCTCGCCGCCTACTGGCACAATTACGTTCTGGACCCGGAGTCGCCGCACGCCGAGCAAATCATCGCGGCGGCACTGCGCGCCGAGCGCACCGATCTCACCCGGCTCCTGGAGGACGTGGATGTCGTCGCGATCGCCGAGGACGCGTTGCGGCGAGCGACCGAACTGCTCGAAGCGGATTGCCCGGTGGATCTCTACCTGACGGTGGGCGTCGGCGCCGCGAATGCCGGAGAGCTGGTGGTGGGCGGCCGGGGAATCGCCTTCGTGTGCCTCGAGCACTTCACCGGGCGTCCGAACGCGCAGACGTATGGGATGGGTCTCGCGCCACACCTGCTGCCGCTGTGGATCGCGCACGAGGTCGCGCATGTCATCCGCTATACGGCGCCCACGAGCCGCGCCGATCTGCGGCGGCTGGTGGGAGATCTGGGCGGCTACTACGACTACTGGGAGACCGGCTCGCGAGCCATTCTACGCGAGCTGCTCGCGAACGAGGGCACCGCCGTCGCCGCGGCGCAAGCGGTCGCCCCGGGCTTCGAGCCCTGGGAGTACCTGGGCTACAACCGCCGCCAGTACCGCCGTCTGCGCGAGCTGGATGCGTTCCTGCGACGCGCCGCGCTGAGCGACCTCGACGGCCGGGGGCTCGGCTTACGCCTCAAGTATCTGTCGGGCGGGATGAGCCCCACCGCGCGCCTCGTGAGCGGCAAGGTCCTGCCGGAGCGGTCCGGGTACTACCTCGGCCTGCGTCTGGTGGAGAACTATCTCGCCGAACACGGTGCCGCATCGACGGTGCGCGCGTCCATCGAGGAGCTGAAGCAGGCGGACGACCGGGCCCAGGGGATCCAGACGGCATGAGCCCGCGCCCGAAGAAGCCGCCGGAACGTCGCTACAACCGCCCTCTGCGGGAGGTGCTGGACGACCTGCTGACGCATGCGCGCGAGATCGCCCGCCGCGCGAAGGCGATGACCCCGGCGGAGCTGGATTACGCTCAACAGCGGCTGGAATGGCTGGCCGACGAGGTGTGGCGGGTCGCAACCGGCGAGACCGCGCCGCCCGAGTAGATTACCGGCTGTATGAGCACCCGCGGCGCGTTCAAAGTAACGGTCACGAAGGAAGATCTCGTCTTCGCTTCCGCCCACTTCATCACGTTCGCGGGCCATCGATGCGAGACGCTGCACGGGCACAACTACCGTGCGGGAGCCGTGGTGGAGGGCGGCCTCGAGCCTGAAAGCTGGTTCGTCCTCGACTTCGCCGCGTTGAAGCGCGTGATGAGGCGCCTCACCGACGAGCTGGATCACCGCGTGCTCCTGCCGCGCGACAACCCCAAACTCGCGATCGCTGCTGACGGCGATACCGTGCGCGTGGCCTTCGACGGCCGGCCCCGCTACGTCTTTCCCACGCGCGACTGCGTGATTCTCCCCATCCCCAACACCACCGTCGAGATGCTGGCGCAGTACCTGGCCGGTCGGGTGCGCACCGAGCTCGCGGCGGTCACTGGCGGTGGCGCCGTGCACCTGACGGCGATCGAAATCGAAGTGGAGGAGAACTTCGGGCAGTCGGCGAGCTACCGCGAAACTCTCGACTGAGGACTCCCTTCCGATGACCAAGCCCACGCCGCTGTCGCCCGCCGAAATCGCCGACCGGCTCAAGACGCTGCCCGGCTGGCGGCTCGACGCGGGGGCCATAGTGCGAGAATACCAAACCGACGGCTGGCCGACCACGCTGATGTTGGTCAATGCCATCGGCTTCTTCGCCGAGGCCGCTGATCACCATCCCGATCTCGCCGTGAGCTGGGGCAAGGTCGGAGTGAAACTGTGGACGCACAGCGCCGGCGGCGTGACGGCGAGCGATGTCGAGCTGGCGCGCCTGATCGAGCAGACGGCGCTGTGGCGGCCCCCCGCAGGCAGCGCGTTCCGCGGCACGCCCAAGAAATTCGTCTCGTGACGCTGGCGGTCGAGCTGGCTCCGGCACCCGACCCGCTCGCCGCCTGCGCCCGCTTCACCGGCCTCCCGCATCTCGTGTTCCTCGACAGCTCGGCACGCGGCGCACTGGGGCGGTATTCGTTTCTCACTGCTGATCCGGTCGCGCTCGTGGGCAATGATATCGACCCCCTCACGGGTGCTCGGACGCTCCTCGCGCCCTATGCGCGTGCTCCGCTCCCAGGCCTGCCGCCATTCCAGGGCGGGATCGCGGGATACGTGGGTTACGACTGGGGCGCCGAGCAGGAGCGGGTGCGCCGGCCGGCGACCACCGACCGGGCGATACCCGACACTGTCCTCGGCCTGTACGACTGGGTGATCGCGTGGGATCACCTCGAGCGGGGGGGGCGGGGGGGGCGGGCGTGGATCGTCGCGTGGGGGCCTGAACGCCTGGCGTGGGTGCGTGAGCGCCTGAGGGCGCCCGCCGACACCCACCACGCCGTTACGCGCCTTCCCCCGCCGTCGTCGGTCACCTCAAACTTTACGCGCCGTGACTACGAGGCCGGCGTCGCGAAGATCCGCGACTATATCGCTGCCGGCGACGTGTACCAGGTGAACCTGGCGCAGCGGTTCCGGACGCCGTTCACCGGGGCGCCGCTCGAGCTGTATCGCCGGCTGCGAGCGCGCAGTCCGGCGCCCTTCGGAGCGTACCTCGCGCTGGGCGACGTGACGATCGCGAGCATCTCTCCCGAGCGGTTTCTGCGGCTGGACGCGGCGACCCGCGCGGCGGAGGCGCGTCCCATCAAAGGGACGCGTCCGCGCGGTGCCACGCCAGTCGAAGACGCCGCCCTCGCGCAGGCGCTCGCGGCGAGCGAGAAGGACCGCGCGGAAAACGTGATGATCGTGGACCTGCTGCGAAACGACCTGGGCAAGGTGTGCCGCCCGGGGTCCGTGCACGTCCCCGAGCTGTACGCGCTCGAGTCGCATGCCACCGTGCACCATCTGGTATCGACGGTGACGGGCACCCTGGCGGACGGGACGGACGCGTTCGACCTTTTGCGGGCCGCGTTCCCCGGAGGCTCCGTCACGGGTGCCCCGAAGATCCGGGCGATGCAGATCATCGCGGAGCTGGAGCGCGCGCCGCGGGGGGTCTACTGCGGCGCGATCGGCTACATCTCGGCCACGGGCGCCATGGACGTGAACATTCCGATCCGTACGGTCGTGCTGCGCGATGATGTTGCAGGATTCCACGCGGGAGCGGGGATCGTGTGGGATTCGGATCCGGCGGCCGAGTACGACGAAACGCTCGCCAAAGCGCGAGCGTTGATCGACGCGCTCACTTCCCCACGCAAAACGTCGCGAACACGCGGTCGAGCACGTCGTCCGGCGTAACCACTCCGATCAGATCGTCGAGCGCGGCGACAGCGGCCCGCAGGTGCGTCGCGGCGGCCGCCGCGTCCACGCCCGCCGTGCGCGCCGCCGCGAATGCGTCCAGCTCGGCAAGGGCCCGCTCGAGCGCCGCGCGGTGGCGCGCCCGCGTGACCACCGGCTCCACGTCCCCGAGCGCAAGCAACTGTCCGAATGCCACCTCGGCGAGATGCCGGCGCAGCGCCGCGAGCCCGACCCCCGTCACCACCGACACGCCGTCGCCGCCGGACACATCCACTTTGGTGCGGACCGTTATCACCGGCGCCTGCACCTGAGCGAGAAACGGCGCACGCGACGGATCGTCGGTTTCTTCGCAGAACAGCACCAGGTCGGCCGCCGCGAGATACGTGCGACTCACCTCGATCCCGAGCTTCTCGACCCGATCGTCGCTGTCGCGCAGGCCCGCCGTGTCTACGAGCCGAAACGGAAACCCCTCGATCACCGCGTGGGCCTCGATGGCGTCGCGTGTGGTGCCGGGGATCTCCGTCACGATGGCCCGCTCCGCCCCGAGCAGCGCGTTGAACAGGGACGACTTGCCCGCGTTGGGCCGGCCCGCGATCACGAGGAGGGCGCCCTCCCGGAGCCGCTCGCCCTCGGGTGCCGTGCTGAGCAGGTCGGCCACGCGCCCACGCACCACGGACCACGCACGACGCACGCGCGGTTCGCTCACCGGCCCCTCGTCTTCCTCGGGGAAGTCGATGTCGTACGCGATCAGCCCTTCGAGGTCGAGCACTTCCTGGCGCAGCGCGCCGAGCCGGCCCGAGAGGCCGCGCTCGAGCTGGTGCAGCGCGCGCCGGCGCTGCGCCGGCGAGCCGGCGTCGATGAGATCGGCAGTCGCCTCCGCCTGCAGTAGATCCATCTTGCCGTTCAGGACCGCCCGGCGCGTGAACTCCCCCGGCTGGGCGGGTCGGGCCCCGGCGGCGACGAACGCCGCCACGGCGGCCGCGGGCACCACGAGCCCACCGTGGGTCGAGATCTCCACCAGGTCCTCGCCGGTGTAGGAGCGCGGCGCCGGAAAGCAGGCCGCCAGCACCTCGTCGACGGGCTCGCCGCTTGCGGGATGCGCGAGCCGAGCGCGAAACGCCGTACGCGGCGGCTCGGCATGGAAGGGCTGGAGGCAGCGGGCAGCGAGAGGGAAAGCGCCGGCGCCTGAGAGGCGGAGCAGCGCCAGGGCGGCGCGCCCCGGGGGCGTCGCCAGCGCGACGATGGGGTCGGAGAGCAGCCTAGGTTTTCGCGGGCGCGCGAGCGCCTGCCTCCCGCAGGCGGCGCTTCGCGATCATGTACTGCTGCGGGATGCTGAAGAGATTCTGCGCCGCGTAGTAGAGGTTCAGCCCTGAGGCGAAATTCAGGAACAGCACCGTCATCATGACGGGCATGAAGTAGACCATCATCTTGGTCTGCGGATTCGGCGGCACCCCGATCTGGCCCACCTTCGACAGCCCGAACATCGAGAGGCCCATCGCGACCGGAATGATGAAGAGCGGGTCGTGGCGTGACAGGTCGGGGAGCCAGAGGAACGGCACGCCGCGGAACTCGATCGTGTTCGCGAACACGAAGAAGAGCGCGAGCAGCACGGGCATCGGGAGGAGCATGGGGAGGCAACCGCCAAAGGGGTTGACCTTGTGCTCCTTGTAGATGCGCAACATCTCCCGCTGCAGCCGCTCGGGATCGTTCTTGTAGCGCTCCTGGATCTCCTTGATCAGTGGCGCCACCGCCTGCATCCGGATGCCCGACTCCATCGCCTTCTGGTTGAGCGGCCAGAGCAGGATGCGCACGACGACGCCGAACAGGATCAACACCCAGCCGTAGGCGAGCGACAGATGCTCGTGGATCCACACGAGGACGTTGACCACGAAGATCGACACCGGATGGATTACCGGTCGGAGGAATCCCCCGTAGGGGTTCGCATCGTCGAGCCCGTGGTCCAGGGCCGCGAGCCGGCGATGGTCGAGCGGTCCGAGATACAGGCCGTAACGAAAGTCGCCGGCGGGCGGCACCGGCAGCGTGAGTACCACCGCGGCGCGGGCGGTTTTCTTGCTGGTACGCGGAGCCCCCACGGCAATCGCGCCGCCGAACTTCGGCTGGTTCTCCTCCAGCGCGAGCGCCGCGGCGAAGAAATACTTCGACTTGACGCCCGCCCACTCGAACGGCCCGTCCAGTACGGCGCGTTCGCCTGGGTCGAGCGAGGAGAAATCGGTGCGGTTCGCCTTCGAGGCCCTCGTGACCAAGGCGTAATGGCGATAGTCGTCGAGCGAGTCCGCCTCGACCGATCGCAGCCCGTCCGACAATCCGATCACGAGCACGGCGCCACTGCCGCCCAAGCCGATGACGCTGCCGTGCACATCGAAATGGTATTCGTCGGGGACGAAGCGATACTCGAGGGTCACGCGGGCACCGCTGCGCTGCTCGGCCTCGAACCGCAGCGTCGCCGGTCCCCGCACGTCGAGCGCCGGCACGCTGGGCTGAAAGGTCCAATCGGCGAGGGACACGGTGTCGCCACCGGCCGTCGGCACGAGGCGGTGCACGAGGAACGGCTGACCGGCGGGGACGAGCTGCACCCGCTGCGCCGAGTCTCCCGGGGCAAATGACTGATACTTCAGGAGTTGAGCGGAGACGAGCGAGCCACCCCGTGTGCTGAAACCGAGCCGGTAGAGGGGCGAGGTGACCCACACGGTGTCCGCGCGTTCGGCGGACGGGCGATCGGGCGGTCGGGCGGTCGGGACGGCGGCCGCCGGAGGCGCCGTGACACTCTCGCGAGCGACAGCGCCGCTATCCGCCCGTCCGCCCGTCGGCCCGGCCGTCTTTTTCGGCGGCCAGATGAGACTGGGGGCGACTGCGACGATGAGCATCAGCACGATCGCCAGAATGACACGGCGTTCCACTAGGATCGATCCCCTCCTTTGTTACTACGGGACCGGGTCATAGCCGCCCGGGTGAAACGGGTGACACCGCAGGATACGCCGCAGGCCGAGCCAGCTGCCTTTCAATGCGCCGTAGCGCTCGACGGCGTCATACGTGTAGCGCGAGCATGACGGCACGAAGCGGCACTGCGTGAAGACCAGATGCGACAGCGTGAGCTGGTAGCCGCGAATGAGCGCCATCACGATACGACGCGGGACCTGACCGAGTGTCACGTGAGCCCGCTCACAACATCCGTCAGTTCGGCGCGGAGGATGGCAAACGTTGCGGCATAGGCCGCGCGCTTCGCACGGATGACCAAGTCGATCGGCGGCAGCTGGGGGAGGACGTCACGTCTGAGGATCTCTCTCAGCCGGCGGCGCAAACGATTGCGGGCCACCGCGGAGGATTGGAAGCGGGGCACGATGATCCCCGTCCGCGCGTGGCCCGCAGGATTCGGGCGCCAGGCCAGATCGAGATGCGGAGTGCGCCGGCGGCGACCCGCTTCCCAGCAGGAGGTAAGGTCCGAGCCACGCGTCAGCCGGGCGCGGCGCGGGAACCGCTCGCGCGTTACCGGCTCCGGTGTTTGGACGGCAGGCGCACGGTGAGGCGCTTGCGCCCTTTTTTGCGCCGGCGAGACAATGTGGCACGCCCCCACACCGTTTTCATCCGAGCGCGGAACCCGTGTTTATTGATGCGCCGCCGATTGCGCGGCCGATACGTCGGACCCATACATTCCTCAGTGTAAGGCCGGGAAACTTACCCCGGCGCCGGCGTGGTGGTCAAGGTTGACTTTTCCACATAGGGCCCGTACTTTCGGGCCGCCCTTGCAACACGTCCTTCCTAATTTCGAATCGTAATGGAGCAGTCAGCCAAAGAAGCGTGGAAGCGTCTCCTCGACGAGGCGCGGCGTGAACTTCCAGAAGCGACGGTGCGGACCTGGCTCGAGCCAGCCGAACCGATCGCGCTGGACGACGGGCGCCTGATTCTCGGCGCGCCCGACCAGTTCGCCGTGGAGTGGAACGAGTCGAAGCACGCCGGGCTCCTCGCGCGTGTCGCGGAGCGCGTGCTGGGCCGCCCGACCGCCGTGGTGTTCCGCGTGACCGAAGATCGCCAGCAGCGGCCGCAAATGGACTTCTTCGTCGCCCCACAGGGCGGCGCCGCGACCGCGATAGCGGCGGCGGTGGGCACGACCCCGCTCAACGAGCGCTACACCTTCCAGACGTTCGTCATCGGGAAGTCGAACGAACTCGCGGCCGCGGCGGCGCACGCCATCGCCGAGGCGCCGGGCAAGACGTACAACCCGCTCTTCATCTACGGCGCGACGGGGCTCGGTAAGACGCACCTGATGCAGGCGATCGCGCACGCGGTGCTCCAGAAAAACCCGGGCACGCGGCTGCAGTATTTCGGCGCCGAGCAGTTCATCAACGACGTCATCGAATCGATCCACGCGCGCACGATGCCGGAGTTCCGGCGGCGCTACCGCAACGATGTGGACCTCCTGTTGGTGGACGACGTGCATTTCCTCGAAGGCAAGGAAATGACGCAGGAGGAGTTCTTCCACACCTTCAACGCGCTGTTCGAAGCCCACAAGCAGATCGTGTTAACGTCGGACCGGCCGCCCAAGGAGATCCCGGGGCTCGAGGACCGGCTCATCTCCCGCTTCGAGTGGGGGATGGTCGCCGACATCGGGCACCCCGATTTGGAGCACCGCATCGCGATCCTGCGCAAGAAGGCGGAGCAGGACCATCTCGAGCTGACGATTCCGGACGACGTGCTGCGGTTCATCGCCGAGCATATCCGGTCGAGCGTGCGCGAGCTCGAGGGCTGCATCATCAAGCTGCTGCTCTTCGCCTCCCTCAAGAACCGGGAAGTGACGATCGAGCTGGCGCGCGAGGCGCTGTCGGACAAGATCCGCCAGGGCGAAGAGGGGGCCGGCTACGGGAATCAGTCGACTCCCAGCATCGACCGCGTACAGGAAGTGGTGGCGCGCCGCTGGGGCGTCACGCCGGAAGGGCTGCGCTCCAAGGCGCGCACCAAGACCCTCACGATCCCGCGCCAGGTGGCGATGTACCTCGCCCGGGACATGCTGGGGATGCAGCTGGTGGAGATCGGGCAGGCGTTCGGCGGGCGGGACCATTCCACAGTGATCCACAGTGTGGACAAGGTCGAGCGCCAGATGATGCGCGACCGGATGTTCAAGGAACGCGTCGAAATGGCGCGTCAGGAATTGTCCGCACTGTAGCCAACATTTTGTTTTGGGGATAACGGCGCAGGATGTTGGGTTCTGGGGAAAGTCAGCGAGTAGTCCGCAATGCGCCAACAACCCCCACACCGCGCCAACATGAGGTGGGAGACCAGAGACCGAGTGGGTGACGCGAGTTACCGTATGTCACCCACATGTCCCCAGTCTCTACTACTACTACTAGTATTCTATATAGTACAGAAGCAGTAAGACTTTCCCCCATTTGGGAGACGGATTCGGTACACATGAAGTTCACGATCACGCGGGAACAGCTCCAGGAAGGCTTGGCGGCAGTGGCGGCAGCCATTCCTGCCAAGACGACCTTGCCCGTGCTCGCCAACGTCCTCGTCGAAGCGACCAAGCAAGGACTGCGGCTGTCAGGCACGGACCTGGACATCGCCGTCAGTACGACGGTCCCAGCCGATGTGGACGCCGACGGTGCCGTGACGCTACCGGCCAAGAAACTCGTGGACATTGCCCGCGAGCTCCCCGCAGGACCGGTGCGGGTCACGGCGGCGGGCGAAGCGCGCGTCTCGATCGAGTCGGGCCGCTCCAAGTTCAAGCTGCTAGGCCTGCCGCGGGAGGAGTTTCCCTCGTTCCCGACGGTGAAGTTCGACAAGGCGTGGAAGGCAGCAGCGGGAGTGGTCCACAAGCTGGTGGGCCATGTGGCGTTCGCGGCGTCGACGGAAGAGAGCCGGCCGATCCTGAACGGCGTGCTGTGGGAGCTGCGGCCCGACCGGATGCGGATGGTGGCCACGAACGGGCACCGGCTCGCCAAGATGGACGTGCCGGCGACGGGCGGTCTCGCGGCTGACCTCATCGTGCCCCCCAAGGCCCTGGAGCAGATCCGCAGGCTCTACGCCGCCGATGCCGAAATCGAGATCGCCAAGAGCGATAACCACATCGGGTTCCGCGCGGGCGGCACCCACGTCTTCTCACGTTTGATCGAAGGGCCCTACCCGAACTACGAGCAGGTCATCCCGCGCGAGAACGACAAGGCGGCGACGGTGGACAAGGCGGCGCTGGCCGCGGCGCTGAGGCGCATGAGCGTCGTGGCGAGCGATCAGACCCACCGCATTCGCCTGGCCTTCTCGGGCGGCGCCGTGAAGTTCTCGGTCCAGACGCCCGACTTGGGCGAGGCGCAGGACGAGTTGTCGGTGACCTATGAAGGCGAGCCGCTCGAGATCGGCTTCAACGCGATGTATCTGCTCGAGATCCTCAAGTACATGCCGACCGACGAAGTGCGCCTGACGTTCAAGGCTCCCGAGCGCGCCTCGACCGTGGAGCCCGTGGGCTGGAACGACCCCGCGTCGTATATGGCGCTCGTCATGCCCCTACGGTTGGTGGACTGACGAGCTCTCCGGCTTCACCCTGATCGAATCCAGCAGCGAATCGATCACCGGCGGAACCACCGGGACCTCGATCGGCGGAATCAGCGGCAGCGGGACGTCGATCTCCTCGACCGGCGGAATGTAGACGTCGGCCCCGTGGTAGCGGGCCAGGATCAGATCGCGCCGCGCCAGCATGCGCGCCGGCCGCAGCACGGGGTTGGAGCTGAGTGGGAACGGCAGGGTCGCCGCGAGGGCCGCGGCTTGTGGCTCCGTCAGCTGCGCTGGCCGTTCCCCGAAATACGCTTCGCTGGCCGCCGTCACCCCCCACACGCCCGGCCCCCACTCCACGACGTTCAAGTACAGCTCGAGAATGCGATCCTTGGACAAGGCGAGCTCGAGCCGCCACGCGGTCACCGCCTCCTTCACCTTACGCAACGGATTGCGTGACGGTGAAAGGTAGAGGTTCTTCGCGAGCTGCTGTGTGATGGTGCTGGCGCCGCGCAGCTGATCGCGGTGCCGCCAGGCGGCGCGCAGCGTGGCCCACGTACCGCGGCCCTGACTCACACCGAGGGCGTCGGCGATCTCGGTGAAGTCGACGCCGTGATGCATGCGGAAACGCCAATCCTCGCCCACGATCACCATGCGCGGCAGCACCGGCGCGATGGCATTGAGTGGGGACCAGCTGACGTGCGGACACAGCGACTCGCGGCGTCGCATCATCGCGCTGCAGCGCGGCGCGTGATCGCGCCACCACAGCGGCGGCGGCCACACCGCGAACAACCAGACCGCGGCAAACGCCGCGGTCCCTAGCACAACCCGCCGGGCAATCCTAGCTTTCGCGACCGCCATGGATCTCGCAGCTCTCCAGAAACGCCTGCAGCAGGCCCTGGGTCAGGAATTTACCGTCGGCCCGCTCCTCGGCGAGGGCGGCTTCGCCGCCGTCTTCCGGGTGCGCGACACGACGCTCAACCGCGACGTCGCCGTGAAGGTCCTCGATCTCGAGCTCGCGCCCTCGCCGACCCTCGCGGAGCGGTTCCTGCGCGAGGCGCAGACCATCGCCCGGCTCGAGCACCCCCACATCGTGCCGATTTACAAAGTAGGCCGGCACGAGGAAGTGCTCTACATCATCATGCGGTGCATCGACGGACCGTCGCTGCGCCAGCTGCTCGGCACGCACAAGCGGCTCTCGGTAGGCGACGCGGCGCGCATCGCGCGCCAGGTGGCGGATGCGCTCGCCTACGCGCACAGTCACGACATCGTCCACCGCGACATCAAGCCCGACAACGTTCTGCTCGACAAATCCGGCCACGTCCTGGTCACCGATTTCGGAATTGCCAAGGCGGCGCAGGCGGCGACCGCGGCGCAGCTCACCACCGAAGGGATGATCATCGGCACCCCGCAGTACATGAGCCCCGAGCAGGCGGCCGGAGACAAGGTGGACGGCCGCTCCGACATCTACTCGCTCGGCATCGTGCTGTACCAGATGTTGTCGGGGGAACCGCCCTTCGATGGCGACTCCTCCGCCTCGATCCTCGCCAAACAGATCACCCAGGCTCCAGCCCCGATCCGCCGCAGCCGCTCCGATGTGCCCGAGGAGCTGGCGTTCGTGCTCGAGCGTATGCTCCAGAAGAATCCCGCACGCCGGCTTCAGACCGCTGCGGAGCTGAGCCGCGCGCTGGTGGACGCGCTCCCCACTGCCGCACGCGACCGTGTGCGGGTGCCGCTGCGCCGCCGCCTCCGCGCCATGGCGTTCAAGTCGCTGATCGGCCTGGGCGTGGCCGGTTGCCTGGCGTTCGTCGCGTTCGTGGCCGGCGCGGCCGTCGTGGCCTACACCGTCTTCAGCAAGAAACCGAAGATCATCGCCACCGAGCCGATCCCGGACAGCCTCGCGCGGGCGCTGCGTGAGCGGCGGGCGCTGGCAGCCGGCGAAATCGCCGAGTATGCGTTCCAACCCGGGGGCCAGGAAGATACGACCCTGCTTCTCGTGACGCGGCGGCATTTGGTGGTCTTGACGCCGCGCCAGGTGCGGTCCTATGCGCGGGACAGTGTGCGCGTGCGGCTCGACCTGGATTTTCGAGGTGGGTTCTTCTTCCGTCTGGTGGTGCGGCGCGGCGCGCTCCCCGATACCGTGTACCGCACACTGTCCTTCCGGGACTTCCTCACGCTGGGGCCGCGGCTCGAAAAAATCGAAGAGATGCAGGGTGGAGTCCGCGTGCGGCGCGATCGAGGCGGCGTTCGCGTCCGCCGGCGCTCCTAGCGGCGCCGCGCTCCCGCTTCGCGCGTCGACAGGCCCCACAGGCTGGCTGCGTCCACACCGGATAGATCACCCGGGGTCGAGACCACCATCCCCACGCGGTCACGGCCGCCGATGCTGATCCCGACGGCGAAGGCGCCGCGCCGCAAGCCACCATCGGTATCGAGCCGTGCCAGCACGGCGATCGGCCACCGGGCGCCGGAGCCCTGCCACGTCAATCCGAATGCATAGCCTATCACCGAATCAGGGGTGATCCGCGCGTGCAGCGATAGCGCCGCCGCCGGGCCGAGCGGGCGCCAGGTCGCGCCGGGGATGAACGTGAGGCGCTGCTGCAGCCCGCGCACCACCGGCTGGCCGATGTTGGCGATCACGCCCCCCACCGTGAGAGCGGTGGTTCCCTCCGCGGTGTACAGGCCACCGATGTCCCATCCCGTCCCTTTGGTATCGCCGCGGTACAGCGCCATCGCGGCTCCGCCGGCGAGCCCCTTCGATCCGCCCGCCAGCCCCACGCGGTAGGTGTGGCCGCGCCGGCCGCCGTCGAAAACGTCCCGCTGGTAGCCGAACGACAGGCCGCGCGAGTTGAATCCGGCGCTGAGCTGCCGCAGACGGCCGGACCCGCGGCCCGGGTCCTGGACGGCGATCTCCGCGTACACCGACGCTTCTCGTAGCACGCCCAGCCCGGCGGGGTTCACCCACAGCGCCCGGGAGTCGCGCACGTCGGTCGGATGCAAGTAGGCGGTGCTGCGGTTCGCGGCGACTTCCTGAGCCGCGGCAAGAACCGGCACGATGAGGAAGACGGCGAGGGCCGGGACGCGCCGCACTAGGGCCGGACCGCGATGGTCGCGTGGGAAACCTGGCGCACCGGAACCGTCATGCCCTGCACCGGCAGCCCGACCACGATCGCCGACGTGTCGCTGACCTCGCCGCCCAGGTAGCGCCCGTCGACGGCAAGGAAGTAGACACCAGTGCGGGTCCCGGTTCCCGAGATCTCGAGCGGCTGGCCGCCTTGCTCGCCCGCCCCGACCACCGTGTAGGCTGAGCTGACTTCGAGACGCAAGCAGCGGGTGCCGTTGCGCTGCTCCCACGCCGGGGCGCGGGAGTGGCCGACGGACTTGATGGTGACGTCGACTCCGGCGCGGTCACTCGTCGAGATCGTGTCGGTCCACTCGGCGCCGAGCGCCAAGCCGCCCGGCGGCAGGCGTGGGTAGAAGTTCCGGAACCCACCGACGATTTGCGTGAAGGTCTGCGCGAGCGCCGAGTCCGACGTCGCCGTCTGGCGAAACTCCCCGGCGGGCGTGAGGCGACCGCTGTATCTCAGACCGCGCGCGGAGGCGAGATTCACGGTGGCCGGGATCACCGATCCGGAGTCCGGGACGATGGAGTCCAACGTGAAGCTGAGCGGGTAGCCGGCGCTGTCGGCCGGGCCGGCGATCGTCGCCGCGAGGAAGAGCCGGAAGCCCCGGTCGATCACCTGCGTCTGCCCTTGGAACTGCTGCTCGACGTGGATCTGTTGGTGCACGACATACCGGAGCGCGCTCGGACCGAGTCGAATGAGGTCCGACGGCCGCGTGACGGGCGTGTTGTTGGCCGGTGGCGGGACAGGAGCGGGCAGCGTCACCACGCCGGGCGACGGGAGGGGGGGCGGGGCGGCTCCGCTGCGCGGTGTGCACGCGGTTACGGCGCAGATGGCGGCGGCAGACAGCAAGCGGAGGAGCATCGGTCTCCTAGGGGACGGAGGGGCGGTCAGTCTTGGTCCGGCCAAAGATCGCGACCATCTCGGGACCGTCGCTCGACACGCGCAGCAGCCTCCAGCCGCGCTTGCGCATGTCGGCCCGCCAGCCGAGGAGCTTCTGCCACTCCTCGGCCGTGGTGCGGAACACGCGCAGGTCCGCCACGGCCTCCCAATGGGCGGGGTAGGGCTTGCTCGTCACAGGGAGGGAAGCGGTGGGGCCATAAGCCGAGTTCTGTTTACTCGCTGGTGCGAGCAGATGGTCATCTCTCTGGGATGG
>Ga0137409_10003763_pt1 | contig 16030 bp, 16 predicted proteins | sample CZODoug1_16funga_FD_122059 | JGI IMG/M metagenome (GOLD analysis project Ga0137409, IMG submission 122059) | Vadose zone soil fungal communities from Angelo Coast Range Reserve, California, USA - CZODoug1_16fungal (Hybrid Assembly) | ecosystem: Environmental > Terrestrial > Soil > Vadose zone... | reverse complement strand
CGTGAAAGGCCTCGCTGTTAACAGCGAGGCCTTTTTGATGTCCCGCGTGATGTTCGCGGCCTGCATCAGGACGACCTCTGCAACGTAGCTATGCGCGTCCGTCAACGCGCCACTCTGTGGTCCAATTGACCCTCAAATTGTCCTTTGTCGGTGCGATGTACTAATATTTGCCATAATGCCGCCCCTCCTTGGCCACGCTCGTTTTCGTTATCGTGGCAGCTCGGCTACAGCCAAGTCGGGAATCTTACGTTATTTGCTATGTCATGCAGCAGACTCGGGGATCGCCGAGCTGGGCGTTGTGTTCCATACTGGGATGGAGGGGTGTATGAGAAAAGTACTAGGTTTGGTTGGAGCCACGTTGCTGTTCGCCGGCCCGGCGCTCGCCGCGGATTTGGGTAGGCCGCCCGCCTACAAGGCGGCACCTTTGGCGCCGGTGTTCACGTGGACCGGGTTCTATCTGGGCGTTCACGGCGGCTACGGCTGGTCGAGCTCTGACGTGTTTGGTGTTGGTGTGTTCGATAGTTTGAAGGGTGGCTTTGGCGGCGGCCAAATTGGCTACAACTACCAAATCAACAATTTCGTTCTCGGCATCGAAGGCGACGGCGCTTGGGCCGATATCTCGCAGAGCTTCGACGGGGCGTCGTTCAAGTTCGATGCTTTGGCGTCATTGCGCGGTCGGCTCGGCGTAGCGTTCGGCAATACGCTGCTCTACGGAACGGCTGGCGGCGGATGGGCACATGGCAAATTAGACATTCTGGGGCTCTCTGACAGTCAGTGGCACAATGGGTGGACGGCCGGCGCAGGCATCGAATATGCATTTCTGCCGAACTGGAGCGCCAAGGTCGAATACTTGCATTACGGGTTGAGCAGCGCGACCTACTTTAGCAGCCTTGGCGGCGCCGATTCCGGCAAGGTCGACGTGGACACCATCAAGGTCGGCATCAACTACCTATTCCACTAAGGGCAGCCCGCGCGGTAAGCTGAGGGGCGTCATTTAGGCGGCCCTGGTGCCTGCGATCTGGCCTTGCGCGTCATGACGATCTGTCGAGATCAAGGGCCCCGAATCAAGCTTCGGGGCCCTTTGCTTTTCCGATGACAGCGGACATTTCACCCGCCCAGCCCCTCCATATACCGCAGCACCTGCGTGTGATTCGCCTTCTCGCCCAGCATCTGCGCTGCATCCTCCCAAAGCTGCGCGCACAAATCCGCCATCGGCGTCGCAATCCCGAGCGCGTGGGCCATGTCGTCGGCAGTGCGCACATCCTTGGCCATCAGGCGCAGCGGGAAGCCGTCGGCGAAAGTCTCCGAGATGATGAACTGCTTGAGCTTGCCCTCGGTGGTGTTGTTCTTGCCCGATGAGGCATTGAGAATGTCGGCCATCAGCGCCGGATCGAGCCCGAACTTGCGGCCGATCAGCAGGGCTTCGACCGTCGCGATCAGGCCGGCCGACGAGACGTAATTGTTGAGCGCCTTCATGGCGTGGCCGGAGCCGAGCGCGCCGGTGCGGAAGATCGAAGTCCCCATGGCGCCGAGCAGCGCGGCGATGCGCTCGATGGTGGCATCGTCGCCGCCCACCATGATGGCGAGCGTGCCGTCGGCTGCGCGCCGGACGCCGCCCGACACTGGCGCATCGACGAACGCGTGTCCGGCCGCGATCAGCTCCTCGCCGAGCGCACGGGTGCCGATCGGATCGGACGAACTCATGTCGACCACGATGGCGGAGGGCTTAAGGTGCTCCCGCAGCCCACTCACGGCCTCGCGCACGATCTTGCCGTTCGGCAACAGCGTGATCACCACGTCGGCGGAGGCCACGGCTGCCGCCACATCGCCGGCGATTCGCCCGCCGGCAGCGGCGAAATTCCGGCGCGCCGTCTCCGACACATCGAAGCCCGTCACCGTAAAGCCCGCCTTGATGAGGCGCAGACCCATGGGCACGCCCATATTGCCAAGGCCGATGACCGCGACGGCAGCCGGCGGAACGATGGCGGAATGGGCGGTCATGGGGCGATCCTTTGCAGTACAGAGGTGACAATTGTCGTGTTGGACTGAGTACTCGTGAGCGCGAGCACGCGGCGTTCCCCTCGCGGGCGTGCCACACAGACGAGCCACTCTCAAGCGAGCAACCCACTTCAGACCTCATCCTGAGGAGGCCGCCTCTTGGGCGGCCGTCTCGAAGGGACGGCCACAAGCTCGGCACCTGCCACATCGCATCTCTATCTATCATCATCTCGTCGAAGAGAATCAATTCCGCCGCTTTGCCAGTTCGGGCAAGCGGTCCCATTCTCCCTTAATCATCGCCTCCTTCTTGGCACGCGACCATCCCTTAACTTGACGTTCTGCCGAAACCGCATCGGTAATGGTTTCGAAATGCTGCGCGTAAACCATCGTGACGGGCCGTCGCGTTGCGGTGTAGCCGGCATGAAGGCCGGCGTTGTGCTCAGCGAGCCGTTCTTCGAGGGTTTTTCGCGTGGTGCCCACGTAGTAACTACCGTCGGCGCAGCGCAAAATGTACAGATACGCGCCAGAACTCATCTACTTCCCCACGACGCATAACTACAGTTCGCGATCGTATACGAATAGATTGACGCATCCCAAATGCTGTTCCGGCGCGCAGGCGTAGAGGGGCACCTCTTGCGCGGCGGCCATCCTTCGAGACGGCCGCGCAAGAGCGCGGCCTCCTCAGGATGAGGTTTGAAATGGTGGCTCGCCTACCGCGCCGCCGCAAGCTCCAGCACCGCGGCTGCGGTTTCCTTCGGGGCTTCCTGCGGCACGTCGTGGCCGATGACCGGGATGAGCCGGTATTGGTAAGGTCCGCTGAAGAAGCGCGCTTGCGCGGACGAAGCGCGGGCCGTCGCGATGCCGTCGCCTTCGCCGTGCAGCACGATGGTCGGCACCGTGATGGGCGGCCGCTCGGAAAGCTGGCGCTCGAGGACGTCGTAGGCTGGGTCGCCCGGCGCATAACCGAAGCGGTGGCGGTAGGAGTGAATGACGACGTCGACGAAATCCGGGTTGTCGAACGACTCCGCCGTGCGGGCATAGGTTAAGTCATCGAACTTCCAGTTCGGCGACCATAGCTGCCACAGCAGCTTGCACAATTCGCGCCGGTTGGCCTGCAGCCCGGCGCGGCCGCGTTCGGTGTGGAAATAATACTGATACCACAGCCGGTGCTCCTGCGCCGGCGGCGCCGGCACCACCGATCCGGCAATGTCCTGGATGTTGTAGCCGTTGGCCGACACCAGGCCGCGCACGCGCTCCGGCCACAGGGCGGCGGCGACGCAGGCGGCGCGCCCGCCCCAGTCGAAACCGGCGAGCACGGCCGCGGGCAGCGCCAGCGCGTCCATCAGCTCGATGAGGTCGCGGCCGAGCGCGGCCTGCTGGCCGGAGCGCGGCGTGCCGGCGTCGAGAAAGCGCGTCTGCCCGTAGCCGCGCAGATAAGGCACGATCACCCGGTGCCCGGCCGCGACCAGCGGCGGCACCACCGCGTCGAAAGCGCGCGGATCGTAGGGAAAGCCGTGCATCAGCAGCACCGGAAAGCCGGTCTGCGGCCCGCTCTCCTCGTAGGCGATCTCCAATACGCTGGTGCGCGCACGTTTGAGCATTGCAGCCCCGGCTTGCTGAGAGAATGCGGCGGGCGCCGCGGCGGCGGCAGACATGAGGCCGATGAAGAGACGACGGTCGATCATAGCGGCTCCCCCGTGGTGGTCGCAAGGACGGAGGATATCACGGGTGCGGGCCGGCGGCCCCCTCTCCCCGCAAGCGGGGAGAGGTAAGGGCCGCGCGGGCCGCGTATCACACCGGCTTGATGAGCACGTGGCGCTTCTTGCCCGCCGACAGCTTGATCACGCCTTCGGGGCTCAGGTCTTTCGGCGTCAGCGCCATCTTCTCGTCGGTGACGGTCACGTCATTGACCTTGAGCCCGCTCGCCTGGATCTGGCGGCGGGCCTCGCTGTTCGAGGCGACGAGGCCGGCCTTGTGAAAAGCCGTGAGCACGCCAAACCCGGCGTCAAGATCGCGGCGGGCGATCTCGATCGTCGGCAGCGTCTCCGCAAGGGCGCCCTCCTCGAACGTCTTGCGCGCGGTGGCGGCGGCTTCCTCCGCGGCGGCGCGGCCGTGGAGGAGCGCGGTCGCTTCGGTCGCCAGCACCTTCTTGGCCTCGTTGATGTCCGCCCCGCCGAGCGCGGCGAGGCGCGCGATCTCGTCGAGCGGCAGCACGGTGAACAGCTTGAGGAAGCGCGCCACGTCGCCATCGTCGCTGTTGCGCCAGTATTGCCAGTAGTCGTACGGGCTCACGAAGTCGGCGCTGAGCCACACGGCGCCCGCGGCCGTCTTGCCCATCTTGGCGCCCGAGGCGGTGGTGATGAGTGGCGAGGTGAGCGCGAACAGCTGAGCGTTGGCGATGCGGCGGCCGAGGTCGATGCCGTTGACGATATTGCCCCACTGGTCGGAGCCGCCCATCTGCAGCACGCAGCCGTGCCGCCGGTAAAGTTCGACGAAATCGTAAGCCTGGAGCACCATGTAATTGAATTCCAGGAACGATAGCTCATGCTGCCGCTCGAGCCGCAGCTTGACGGAATCCTGAGCGAGCATGCGGTTAACGGAGAAATGGCGGCCGACATCGCGCAGGAAATCGACGTAGTTGAGGCCGTTGAGCCAGTCGGCATTGTTGGCCATCAAGGCTTTGCCGCTGCCGAAGGAGAGGAACTTGGCAAATATCGCGCGGATGCCGGCAAGGTTTTGCGCGATGTCCTCGTCGCCCAGCAGCCGCCGGCTTTCGTCCTTGCCGGACGGGTCGCCGACCCGCGTAGTGCCGCCACCCATCAGGGCGATTGGCCGATGTCCGCTCTGCTGGAGCCAGTACAGCAGCATGATCTGGACGAGGCTGCCCACATGGAGCGAAGGGGCGGTGCAATCAAATCCGATATAGGCCGTGATTGGCCTTTCGCGCGCCAGGGAATCAAGCGCTTCTGACGGCTCCGATATCTGTTGGATGAAGCCGCGGCTCGACAGCACGTTGAGAAAATCGGACTTGAAGGTGGTCATTCGCGTGGTTCTCTTCGTCGCCGGAAAAGTGATTCGATGTGATCGAAACTGCTCTACGATGGCACGGTCATCCGCTTTTTCGATTCCGGCCGCGTGGTTTATCAGGTCCGGGAGGGGAATCAAACCAGGCAGCTGCGAGTCGCAAAGCGCACAGACCGGAATCGCGCCGTCAGCGTTGGTTTGTTTCTTCACATCCTCCTTCGCCGGCCATGACCATGACGCTGCAAGATCCGTTTGGAAACCAGGTACATGCTGCATTTTGCCTACGGCTCCAACATGAGCGCCGCATTGATGCGGCGCCGGTGCCCGGACGCGCGGCTGGAAGGCCGCGCCTGTCTACCAGGCTACCGTTTCGTCATCATGCGGTCCGGCTATGCGTCGGTGGCGCCGGCGCCGGGCTCACGCGTGCACGGGTTGCTGTGGCGCGTCACGCCGCGCGATGTGGCCGCGCTCAATGTCTATGAGAACCTTACCGGCGGTCTCTACCGGGCCGTTACGATGGCGGTGGTGTCGCACCGCCGCCGTCGCGCCGCACTGGTTTATATTGGACGTAACGGCGTGCCTGGCCGGCCGCGGCCCGGCTACCTGGATATCGTCATGCAGGCGGCGCGGGATGCCGGGTTTCCGCCACGCTACCTCAAGTGCCTGACGCGTTGGGCGTCGACACAGAATAGTACCCCCTCCCTACCCTCCCCCGCATGCGGGGGAGGGTAGGGAGGGGGCCGGAGCGATTCTTCATGGCGATCAGACCTCACGAGATCAAACGGTTGACGATCCGGGGCGTCGTCCAAAAAATTGGTTTTCGCGTATGGACCGAACGGAAGGCCTTGCGGCTCGGCCTCGACGGCTGGGTCCGCAACCGCCTCGACGGCTCCGTTGAGGTTTTGGTTGCCGGTCCGCCCCCCGCAGTAGCGGAACTGATCGAACAATGCCGAAACGGGCCGCCGCTCGCCCGCGTGGACTCGATCGCCATCGAGGAGGCGTCTGAACTCGATCTTCGCGGTCGCCGCCCCGGGGAGGCGTTCTCGCTGTTGCCGACGTCGTAGGGCGCAATAAGCGCAGCGCATTGCGCCGCCGGTCGGCGGATTGCGCTGCGCTTAATCCGCCCTACGGCGCTACGGCGCCCTCCGCCCGCACCGGCCCGAACACCTCCACGAATGCGCGCCGCAATGCCATGTCCACCTCCGCCATGCTCACCGCATGACCGAGGTCGAGAAAGCTCGTCACCCCTAAGTGCGGCTCGCCGACGCCGCACGGCACGATGCCGCCGAAATGGCCGAGGTCGGGATCGACATTGAGGCTGACGCCATGGAGGCTTACCCAGCGCTTCACCCTGATGCCGATGGCGGCGATCTTGTCCTCACAGCCCTCGCCCTTGTCCCGCCGGCGCACCCAGACGCCGATCCGGTCCTCCCGGCGCTCACCGCGGATGTTGAAGGCCGCGAGCGTGCGGATCAGCCATTCCTCCAGGTCGGCCACGAACCGGCGCACGTCGCCGCCGCGCCGCCTGAGGTCAAGCATCGCATAGGCGACGCGCTGGCCCGGCCCGTGATAGGTGAACTGGCCGCCGCGGCCGGCGGCAAACACGGGAAACCGCGGCTCGACAAGGTGCTCGGGCCGGGCGCTGGTCCCCGCCGTGTAGAGCGCAGGATGCTCGATAAGCCAGACCAACTCGTCGGCCTCGCCGGCCGCGATGGCGGCCGCCCGCGCCTCCATGACGGCAAGCGCCTTCTCATAGGCCACCGGCGCAGTTTCGATGCGCCAGGCCGCCGGCGCACCGGGGGCCGCGGCAGGCGCGTATGTCGCGATATCGTCGCGGGTTTTAGTCATCGGCTAACCATGTCGGTGAAGGCGTGACGTCGCGTCATGACTCCCGTATCAGTCGTTTGTGCAGCGGCCGGCGCCCCGTAAATGTTGGCATCCGGTTGTCGCATGCAAGCATCACGGCGGCGACGGTCGCCGCCTCGTCCGGTCGCGCCGCTCTTGTACCAACATCCCCGATTTGTTACATGCTGCGCGTTGCCTTGACGCCCTTGCCCTTGTGGGGCTCGGCGTCCTTCCCGATGCGGTCGTGGCGGAACTGGTAGACGCGCTAGCTTGAGGTGCTAGTGGGGCAACTCGTGGAGGTTCGAGTCCTCTCGACCGCACCAGTACAAATGGCTTCCCCAGCGGTGGCAACAACTTATTGACATTGCTAGACATTCGTCCAGCCAGAGCGGGCGGCGACTATTCGCCCGGCCAGCATTTGCAGACATTGGCCGAGTATCGCAAGGCAAAGCCTGTGGTGCGTGGGCAGCACCATCATGGGCGCGGTACCAGTCTGATGCGTCGGCATAAGATTTGAGGGTGATCGCGATCCCAAATGGCATTGGGGCCGATGGCGGATGACACTCGGCACTCATCCGCCCACGCCCCGCACTGTTCCCCCGGTGACAGACCACCTGCCACGACCGAACCGGCGAGATTCTCCGCGAGACGAATGATCGGGACGACGGGGTACGACCGGTCGCCGCAGCGAGGAGGAGGGCACGGACATGGCAGACACGGTATTCGAAACGCGAGGGCACTACCTCATTTCGTGGACGTTCCCGACGCCGAGCGGCGCGAAGACCATCGAGCAACTGCGCTTCCTGTTCTCGGTCGCATTGCCGATGCCGCTCGGAAACCGGTCCTTCATGCAGCATTTCTGGTTCGATCAAAAGCTCGCGGCTGCAGATGAAACGGCGTTGTACGGGGCAAACCGCGATCGGTTCATTACCTGGGCGAAAGGATCGGGCTTCCTGTTTCGGCATCATCGACTAGTCGATGCCTTGGTCAGCGTGGAAGAATTCATTCCGAGCGAGACCAGCCAGGCGACCCTGTCCGTCAGCAGCCAGAAGGGCCAGCCGTTCACACTGGTCTCGCTCAAGGTCATCACCCGCGAGGGAACCCGCTTTCTTGGTTTCAAGATGAACCAGCTTGCTGCCACCAACGCGCAAGATGTGTCCGGATACGTGTATTCCGCCAGCGGCAAAATCCGTACCAATACGTCCAACATATACCTGGCGGGCGACCCGTGGACGCTGCCGACCTTTTTGTTTCCTCCGCTGCCCAAGGGCGTCAAGCCCTGAGCAGCAAGTGGCTAAAGCGGCGCCGGAGGGAGCCGGCCGAACGAGGCGGTGAGCCTTGGTGCATTTCGAACCGTTACGAGGCTGGATCGACAACTCCAAGCACGACACCCGCGGGACCGGTCGGGCGTGCTCGACCGCACCATTACAAATCTACGGTGCTGAAATCACTTTATCTTTTTCGTCCTGCCTCCCGCACCTTTCCGGAGGATGCGGGAATAGGTTGTTGACCGGGGAGACGAACCGCCCTCTTTTCAAGTCTCGTTTCGCGTCACGAGCGCCCTGTTGATCTCGTCGCGGTTGAGGAGAACGATGTGCTGCTCGCTCGGGCGCCGCAGCTCCGGCAGGACGTCGAGCCCGAGGCGCTTGAGGGTGCGGAGGCGAGATTAACTCGGCCCCGACCTCCCGGGGCTTAGGGGCGAGAAGGGGAGGCCGGAGCCTGGCGCACGGCAGGGACATAAGGGAGCCCTCCGCGCGTTGATTGAGTATAGCACGGGAAACGGCTCGCGGGCTTCGCGCCCTGGCTGCCCCGTGCACGTTCTTAGGGCCGACCTCACCTAATCCGTCTCGCAAAATTCTCGAATGTAATCGACCGCAAACGCATACTGCCGCGGTATGCCGGCGCGGAACTGGCACCGCTTCGCAGAGCTAATGCCGGCGCGTTTCATGGCCCTTCGGCGCGTTCAATGATCTCACCGATTGGCTTGCCGTCAGAGACCCGTACAAAAACGTTAGGATATCGCGGCATTGGTCTCTCCCACCTTGCGTCAAGGCTTGGCCAGATCTCCGGGCTCAATCGCCTTTGGGCACCGAGCAGCAAGCTGCCCGATTCCGCGCAATGGTTTTGATTTAGATCAAAGCGCACGGTCGGACAGCTGCGCTGACATCCCGCTTCCCCCATCCGCGAGCAAGGTTGCGCGCCTGGGAACTTGACCCCGGATGAGGGCGCGGTGCTAGATGTCCGAGGGAGACGCCGCCGCATGCCAATCGACAAGCGTGTAAATTCTGCTGCGGCGGCTCTCGCTGATGTTTCGGATGGAGCAACGGTTCTCATTTCTGGCTTCGGCGGCGCCGGCTTTGCCAACACGCTGATCCGGGCCTTGCGCGATCGTGGTGCGAAGAATCTGACTCTGGTCGTCAATTCGGCCACGCATCGCTACTCGCTCACGCACGAACTGATCGAAGCCGGTCTCGTGCGCAAGATCGTGTGCACGGCCGCACGCGGCCACAACGCGGAGCCCTCGCCGTTCGAGCGGCTGTGGGTGGCGGGCAAGATCGATCTGGAGTGCGTGCCGCAGGGCACCTTTGCCGAACGCATCCGCGCTGGGGGTGCCGGCATCCCGGCTTTCTATACGCCCGTCGGCTTCGGCACCGAACTCGCACGTGGCAGGGAGGTGCGCTGCTTCGATGGTCGCGAGCACGTTTTGGAGCAGGCAATCAGGGGTGATGCCGCCCTGGTTCGCGCCGACACGGCCGACCGCTACGGCAATCTCACGTTTCGCTACGCGCAGATGAACTTCGGTCCGGTGATGGCGATGGCGGCGAAGCTCGCCGTGGCCGAGGTGCGCACCGTACTCGACGCACCGATTCCGCATGACCGCGTGCAATTGCCGGGCGTGTTTGTGGACCGTGTCGTCGCGGTGGGGAAATGACCGTGCAACCGCTCAACCGCTTGCAAGCAGCTTGGCGCGCGGCCCAGGACATCGGCGACGGAATGGTCGTCAATCTCGGCCTCGGCATGCCTCTCCACGTTGCCGACTATCTGCGGCCGGAGGTCGACGTCTTTATTCAATCGGAGAACGGCGTGATCGGCGTCGGCCCGCTCGCGCCGACGGACCGTATCGACACCGATCTGGTTGATGCGGGAAGCCGGCGGATCACGCTGCGACCCGGCGCCTCGATCATCGATTCATCCTGGTCGTTTGCGATGATCCGCGGCGGCCACGTCGACGTGACAATTTTGGGCGCCTTCGAAGTTGCGGCCAACGGCGATCTTGCAAACTGGGACATGCGGTTGCCGAACAAGGGACCGCTGGTCGGCGGCGCCATGGACCTTGCGGTTGGCGCACGCGCGGTGTGGGTGATCATGGAGCACATGACGCGCAAAGGCACGCCGCGGCTGGTCGAAACCTGCACGCTGCCGCTCACCGCCGTGCGTTGCGTCAAGCGCGTCTACACCGATCTCGCTGTCGTCGATATCGCGCATGATGGCATGGTGGTGCGCGAGATGCTCGATGGCATGACCGAGGCGGACCTGCGCTCCCGCACCGGCGCGCCGCTTGTTTTCGCGCGCGACTGCCGGCCGCTCGTGGCCCCGCCGATCGCCGCGCCGGAGTAGGCGCCCCACATGAATTTCATCGAGATTTCAGGCGCGCGCTTTGAGGTGCTTCAAACCGCCCACTATGCGGCCGTGCAGACATCCGAACTTTTCGCCGCGGCGATCGACGCGTTCCTCGATGCGTCCGGTGCCTGACGCGCTATAGCGTCGCTTCAGTGCCGAGGATTATGGTCGCCTGTGAGGACAGTACGCCGCCGTTGCCGTGGGCGAGCGCAACCTCGCAATCCTTCACCTGCCGCGCCCCGCACTCGCCCCGCAACTGGCGCACCGCTTCGATCAGCAGGAGGAGGCCGTACATCCCGGGGTGGCAATATGACAGGCCACCGCCGTTGGTGTTGACTGCGAGTCTGCCCGAGGGGCCAATCCGCCCTCCTTCGACAAACGCCCCGCCCTCGCCCTTCTTGCAGAATCCCAGGTCCTCCAGGAAGAGAATCGTGTTGATCGTGAAGGCATCGTAGAGCTCGACCGCGTCTACATCAGGCGGACTGAGCTTGGCCATCTTGTAGGCGGCCTCCCCGGCAGCCAGGGCCCCCGTCACCGTCAAATCAGGCATATTGGAAATGCTGGCATGGGTCACCGACTGGCCGAAGCCGAGCACATATGCAGGTGGTTTCTTGAGCGAACGGGCGCGTTCGGCAGAGGTAACGACGATGGCTCCGCCTCCGTCCGTCACCAGGCAGCAATCGCGCACGGTCAAAGGATGGCTCACCATCCGGGAGGAGAGGACGCCTTCGATGGTCAGCGGTTCCTTTTCCCAGGCAGCGGGATTGAGCAGCGCCCATTCGCGTGCCGCAACCGCAACGGCGGCCAGCTGCTCGCGCGTCGTGCCGAATTCATGCATATGACGCGAAGCGGCGAGCGCGTATGCACTGGTCGGCATGAACGGTTTGAACGGAGTCTCGTATGGGTTGATCTCCCGCACGGACGCCTGCTTGCGCCCAATGCTGCGCTGCGTGCTGCCATAGGCGATGACCGCGACGTTGCACAGCCCAAGCGCAATCGCGCCCATCGCATGGGCCACATGGTATTCGAACGAGGATCCCCCGACGATCGTCGAGCCGAGGAAGGCCGGATTTATGCCGAGATACTCGGCGAGCGCCAGCACCGACAACCGGCTCTGGGCCGTCGCCGAGAACAAGGCGTCGACGTCCTTCAGGCTCAGCCCGCAGTCATCGAGCGCACGCTTGGTCCCCTGTGCCATCAAGTCGATAATCGAGAGACCGTCGGCGACCTGGCCGAGATCGGATTCCGCGACCCCGACGATCGCCGCACTGCCCCGATTGAGCCCACCCATTACACCGCCTCCACCGGAATGAAGACCGGATAGGGTGGTTCGTCGCCGCCCGGACGGTGCACACGAAAGCGCACGCGCAGTCCGATCCGCACCTTGTCGGGCGCGACCTCCTCGACCCGACTCATCATCCGGAAGCCCTCGTCACAGTCGATCAAGGCCACATTGTAGGGCGCGCCCTCCGCCGGATGCACAACGGTCGTAGCGTGGACGGTCCCGATCCCTGCGCTGACCCGCCATTCCAGCCGGTCGCCGCCGGTGAAGGGACAGAGCACGCGGGGGAAAAACACGGGTCGCCCCGCCTCGGGGCTGAACTGGTAGACGAGCTCGCCTCGCTCTAGATGATCGAGGTAGACCCCGAGCGGCGATTGAATGTCTGCCGGCATGGACTGTTGCTCGTTTTCACTTCACAATTCCAACAGTCTTAGCCCCGCTCAGTAGAGCTGAGCAACCGCTATGGTTCGACCTTCAACGTGCCATGTTGAGGGCATCCGTGACATGAAACTCTATTGGTCGTCGCGTTCGCCGTTCGCGCGCAAAGTAATGGTAGCGGCGCACGAGGCATCGCCGAACCTGGCCGCTTGGCATGCGGACTTCTCGCGCCGCCCGGGACCACGAGCGGGGGTGCGGAGCGTATTGCGAGCGGCCGTTAAAACAAGGCATGATAGGCCGTCGGGCGCATAGCTGGCAGCGCATATGCGGCCTGTTGCCGAGCGGAGGAGATGCGGGTCATGAAAACAAGCTTTCTGGTGACGGTCGGAGCATGCGCCGCCTTGGCGGTGGTCGCGCAAGTGGTTGGAGCATCCCGGTCCTGGGCGCAGAGTGGCGCGCCGCACTACGAGGTCGATGCATCCTGGCCAAAGCCCTTGCCGGACCGTTGGGTGCTCGGCGGACTGGGCGGCGTGTGCGTCGATGCGCAGGACCATGTGGTCATTCTCAACCGGCAGGACATCCTGGAAGGCGAACTGGACGCCGGGCGCATGGCGCCTTCGATCATCGAGTTCGATCCGGCCGGCAACGTCGTGCATTCGTGGAGCAACCCCGATTTGCTCGATCCGCGGCTCCATAGCTGCCATTTCGACAAAGAGAACAATTTCTGGGTCGCTTCGGCTCCGTCCGGCGTCGTCCAGAAATTCACCCACGACGGCAGCAAGCTGTTGCTGCGGATCGGCAAGAAGGGCGTGCTTGACTCCTCGGACGGCACCACCAAAGGCAAGCCGCTCAATTCCTCCTTCGCCCAGTTCCACATGCCATCCAGCATTTCTGTCGATCGCGATAACGGCGACGTCTATGTCTCGGACGGCGAAGGCCGCAACAGCAACCATCGCGTCGCCGTTACGGACCGCGACGGCCGGTTCCTGCGTCAATGGCTACCGGAAGGCATGGAGACCGTGCACTGCCTGACGATCGGCCATGACGGCCTCGTCTACGTTTGCAACCGCGACAACGCCCGCATCCAGGTGTACGACAAGCAGGGCAACCTCAAACGCACCATCGAGCTGCCGTGGACGCCCGTCACCATGCCGGCGGACGGCAAGATCAAGCAGTTCGGCGGCGCCACCGTAGCGATCGATTTCTCGCCCGATCCCGAGCAGACCTACATGTTTGTGGTCAACCAGAACAATGCGCAGATCGACGTCGTCGACCGCAAGGCCGGCAAGCCGGTGTCGAGCTTCGGCAGCATCGGCAAGCAGCCCGGCCAATTCGATCAGGGGCATGGCATTGCGGTGGACTCCAAGGGCAACGTCTATGTCGCAGAAAACCGCGGCAGGCGGGTGCACAAGTTCAAGATCGTGCAGTGAATTTCTGTATTCCACCCCGACTTCGGACCGACCTCGGGAGAACATAGAGAGGGTAGTGAGCGGGGTGAGGGCGCCTGGCACCGCGGCGCCGTGGAACAAGCTCCCACCTCGCCCGACCCGAAGTCGAGAGGGTTAGCTTCTCCCCAGGGCGAAACCGCACGCGGCCGGCGCCGGCATTTTGGCAAAACGAAACACCCCTAAAAAAGCGCACAAATTCAAGCACATCAAGCCACCCTCCCGGAAGGCCCGAAAAAGCGCGGGGCGAGGCCCGGTCACAAAAGGAAGTCCGAGAGGGTTAAAGGAAGCCATTGCGCTGTTTGACCGGAGTTTCTTGAACAATCGGACCAAGGAGACCGAAAATGACTCGCCGCACGTTCCGATGGCCCGTCGCGGCTGCCGCTGTGTTGGCCGCAACTACTGCGCTGTCGCCTACTGCCCTTTCGCGCCCGTTCTTCGATCCGCGCGCCGAAAAGCGCGACGCCATTGACGCCGACCCCGTGTTCTCGGCGCGGGCGCGGGATCCGGCCTGCCATGCGGCGCAGTTCGTATCGACCGGCGGGCTTGCGCCACGCGATCCGCATACGCTGGCGGTGCGCTGGGCCGGCTACTCCAATTTCGAACTCGCCTATGGCGGCAAGATCATCCTGCTCGATGCCTATTTCGATCGCGGCTCCAACTATCCGCCGCTCGGCTTCGCGGCCCGCGACGTGACGCGCGCCGATGTCATCCTGATCGGCCACGGGCATTTCGACCACATGTCGGACGCCGCCTCGGTGAGCATCCGCACCGGCGCGACGATCGTCGGCGCCCGGCTCACGACCGACAAGCTCGCCGCCCAAGATGTGCGGGCCGCCCAGATTCGCACTGTCGCGGGACGGGGCGGTGAGATGCTCAGGTTCGACGGCTTCTCCGTGGAGCCTATTCTGGCCCGCCACGGCCAGCCGGACCCGCAAGTCACCACAGTCATGGAAGGCGCGCTTGCGGCGCTCAGCACCGAGCCCGGCGCCGCCCAGGAGGCGGAGGAACGGGCGATCCGCGCCCGTGGCGTTTCAGATCCGCGGGTGATCGCCGAGGGCACGATCGCGTATCTGATCACGCTCGATAGCGGTTTCCGCATCATGTATCGCGATAGCGGCGGCCGTGTCACCGATCAGGAAAAGGCTGTGATGGCGCGCGTCGGCAGTGTCGATCTTGCCCTTGTCGCGGTGGCGGCGGAATACCTGGCGCCGCTGACGACGCGGCAGGGGCTGGAGCACATGCGGCTCTATAAGCCCGAGATCTACATGCCGGCGCACCACGATGCGCCGATTGGCGGCCGCCGCTCGCTGTGGCGCGCCACCGAGCCGCTGTTCCAGGCGCTCAAGGACGACAACCCAAACCTCGTCACAGTATCGCGCGGCTACCGCGAGCCGGTCTGCTTCAACACCGATGCGAACGTCGCGCATGACCACCCGTGATGCAGGCCATCCAACCCATGCCAACGCGGCAACGCCTCTTTTTCGCGTTTCCCGGCCGGGCTTGATGCCCGTCTGCTGTCATTTGCCGCGGCTTCGGTGCGACAACAGCGCTCGAAACCTGCGGCGTTTCGACAATGGGGCCGTGCAACGTTGAAAAGCGGAGTCGGAACGCTAGATAGGTCGGGACTTACGCATCAATGTGAGGCCGAGACGACAATGCAACTCTTCCCGCATCCGTCGGTAATAGCTTAGGCGTAGACGGCTCGGCCGGCTTGGTGCTACAAACCGCGGCCCGCTTTTGTGCGGCGCAATATCGGTTACCATACATGTCTGAAAGCGCTGCGGCTCCGCGTGGAGGCGCTGAGGGGGAGAGGGCGGCAAGTCCCGGTGGGGGCCAAACCGCGGCCGGTTTAGTTGGACTTGCTGTCGGCAGCATTGGCGTCGTCTACGGCGACATCGGCACAAGTCCGCTTTATGCGTTTCGCGAGGCCATAAGGGCCACCGGGGCCGAGCAGGCGGCAACGTCCGCGGCGGTGTTCGGCGTCCTGTCGCTCATCCTTTGGGCCCTGATCTTTATCGTCACCTTCAAGTACGTCCTCGTCCTTTTGCGCGCCGACAACAACGGCGAGGGGGGCACCCTCACGCTGATGGCGTTAGCCCGCAAGGCGATCGGCGACAGTACCGCCACTGTGGTGATGCTGGGCATCATCGGGGCGGCGCTGTTCTTTGGCGATGCGCTGATTACGCCGGCGATTACCGTGCTCGGGGCCGTCGAGGGATTGAAGATCGTGGCGCCCGGATTCGACCCTTACATTGTGCCGGTAACAGTGACGATCTTGGTGGCGCTGTTCGCGGTCCAATGGCGCGGCACCGCGCGGGTGGCGAGCTTGTTCGGCCCGATCATGGTGGTCTGGTTCGCCGCGATCGCGTTGCCGGGGGCCTACTGGATGGTGACCCATCCGGGCATCATCCTGGCACTTAATCCGGCCTATGGA
>Ga0137409_10003762_pt1 | contig 16031 bp, 11 predicted proteins | sample CZODoug1_16funga_FD_122059 | JGI IMG/M metagenome (GOLD analysis project Ga0137409, IMG submission 122059) | Vadose zone soil fungal communities from Angelo Coast Range Reserve, California, USA - CZODoug1_16fungal (Hybrid Assembly) | ecosystem: Environmental > Terrestrial > Soil > Vadose zone... | reverse complement strand
GTCGATCGAGTTCAAGTGTGGCGAGGATGCCAACAGTGGTGTGTTCATCCGTTCCCCTCGGGAAAGCGGCGGCTACGAGGTGCAGATTTGGAGACAGCAGCCGGCTGGCTACAACACCGGCGCTATCGTCGGAACTGCGAAAACCGCTCGAGACTACAGGTTCAATCCGGATCAGTGGAATCGCTATCAGATCACGGCGGAGGGGGATCACATCGTGGTCGTGCTGAATGGCGAGACGACGCTCGACATTCACGACGCGAGATTCTCGGAAGGGAACCTCCGGCTTCAGTACCAACAATTCGCCATCGCCTTCCGGAACATCAAAATCCGTCCGCTTCACTGAGGTGTGACGTTCGCCAGAGCTCGGGCCAAGCTCGACCGCAAGTCGACGAGCTCAAATTCTTGGTAGGGACAAGTGGCCTTCGCGGGATTGGAGCACCTTGCGCTACACTAACGGTCCTTTTCGCACCAGAAGGGAGACGTGATGGCGACGCTGCCGATGCCGTCTGCAGAGGTCGTGTTCGATACGCTGTTTGCCTATCAGCGGTCGGCGGCGCTCAAAAGCGCGATCGACCTCGATGTGTTCACCTCGATTGATCGCGGCGACAAGACGACCGCGGCGATTGCGACCCGGTGTGGCGCGTCGGAACGTGGCATCCGGATTCTGTGCGACTATTTATCGACCATCGGACTCCTCACCAAGTCCGACGGTACGTATCACCTGACGCCGGAATCGGCGTCGTTCCTCAGCAAGCGGTCCCCGGCGTATCTCGGCACAACAGCGCGATTCCTCCTGCGGCCGGAGTTGAAGCACAACTTCGAGGAACTGACCGCGGCGGTCCGGGGCGGCGGTGTGCCGCCGGAGGGTGACAATAACGTCGCTGATGAAAACCCGATTTGGGTAGAGTTCGCGCGTTCGATGGGACCGATGATGGTCCCCGCCGCGCAGGCCATTGCCGACCTGGTCGCGGGGACATCGGGAGCGCTGAAGGTGCTCGACATCGCGGCCGGTCATGGGTTGTTCGGCATCACCATCGCCCAACGCAATCCGCGAGCGGAGATCGTCGCTGTGGACTGGCCGTCGGTGCTGGCTGTCGCCAGCGAGCATGCCCGTTCCGTCCAGGTGCAGGACCGTTATCGCACTCTACCCGGCGATGCCTTCAGAGTGGACTTCCCCAGCGGTTTCGATGTGGCACTCGTGACCAACTTCCTGCATCATTTTGATTCGCCGACGTGTACGAATTTCCTCAGGAAAGTCCATGCGGCATTGACACCGGGTGGCCGCGTGGTCCTGCTCGAGTTCGTGCCGAATCCGGATCGCGTGTCCCCGCCGGTCCCAGCCCGCTTCAGTCTGACCATGCTGGCCGGCACGCCGGGCGGCGACGCATACACCTTCGCCGAACTGCAGCAGCAGCTCGAAAGCGCGGGCTTCCGCAACGTGTCTGCGCACGCTCTGCCGACGCCCGAGACGATCCTGCTGGCGCAGAAGTAAACGAATCGCGGAGCGCGCCGCCCGCGCTGCCGCGGGGCCGGCGCGCTGTTGGCGCCGAGCGGGTCGCCTTTACGGAAACACGACGGCGAGCGAGAGGCCGGCCTCGAGCGCCATCTCGATCGCACGCGTGGTAGTCGTGCCAAAGACGAACCCGTGCTGGTTCACACCCACCTCGAAGCCGAGATGTGTCAACACACCGGCTGCGCCTACTCCTTCCAACCCGCTGGCGTCAGCGACGCACGTCAGCACCGCAGAGCCCGAATCACCCGGCGCGGCAATCAGATCGCCGGACCAGTACTTCGCATTGGAGCCGCCGCCGACGCCAACACGGCCCATCGTGGGGAACGTCTCGCCGACGATGACGCCGTTGCCGTAATGGCAGACGGGCTGGCCGACCTGGACCTGAGCGATCGTCGTGGGACCGCCGAACACCGGTTCAGACGGCCGGATGAGCGACGCAAGGCTCGCCGGAATGGTGACGATGCCGAAGTCGTTTCCGATATCGCCATCGGCGGCCGTCTGCCGTGCATACGCGACCTGGCCGAGCACCACCAGATCGCCCGTGAGCGTGAAGCCGGTCTCTCCGCCGAATGAGCAGTTGCTCACGCAGACGCTCACCTGCACAGCCGAGGCGTCGTAATTGGCACCCGGACCGTGCGTGGCCGTTGTGCCTGCCGGGATGAAGCAATGACCTGCTGCGCCCAAAAACCTGATGCTGCCTGCAGCCCAGACGAAGTTCGCGGTGCATCCGAACGTGCCTGCGCCTGGAATGTCGATGATTAGATGGGAACCCGGGCCGATGTTCTGCGCCATCGCCGGCGTCACGAGCTGCAACGGGATCACGCGCGTGGCCCGTGTCATCGGCGTGAGATCGAGTCGGGCGCGACTCGGAGCCGTCGATCCTGTGACTTGCGCGCCGGCCGCGTACGCCTGCGCACCAAGCAAAGCGTCGGTTGCCCCGAAGAAGACAGCCAGAGGAAGAGCGATTCGCAATCCGCGCAACGCACGCGCGCGCGCCAGGCACCGCCTCATCAGAATCCTCCTGTCGCACGGTCGAGTCGGCGCCGCTGCCGATCTGAGCCTCAGCGACGGGGCGCGTGATGCAAGGACTGGACCTTGATGTTCCGAACTTGAAGTGCGTCGACTCTTCGAGGCCGTGGATGCTGGCGATGTCCGATGGTTCAGCGACGCCATGCGCCGCGCCTCGTGTTCGAAGCGGGAGAGGCGCTCTGGTCCGGCGGCAAATGCGTCTGGAGGATCTCCAACGGTTTTCTGCGCGAACGCGCCGAGTCGGCGCCTCCATTGATGAATGATCCGGGCGAGTGTCCCGGGTCTCTGGTCTCAGAATCCGATCCGGAATCCGAGTTGCAACATGCGCGGCTGATACGCGAGGCTCGTGTTCTGGATTGGCGTTCCATAACTCGCATTGCTTTCTGCCGTCGTGTAGGAGCCGTAGTTCGCATGGTTGAAAAGGTTGTACGTCTCGAGGATGGCGTCTGCTGACCTGCGACCACCCAGCTTGAAGCGCCGCTGCAGCCGTGCATCGACCCTGTGCAGCGGTGCTCCGACGAAGTTGTTGCGCGGCACGATGCTGCCATCCGGGCGAAGGCGGGGACGATCGCCGCCGCCATAGGTCGTCGCGAAGCGCTGGCCCGAGCCGTAGAAATACAGCCCGCTCACCTGCAAGCCAAGGCCAGGCTCCCAGATGCCGTTGAACACGGCGCGATGCCGCTGGTCAGTCGTCGCGTATCCATATTGCTCCCCGGCATCCAGGGCGAGTTGTATGCCCGGCGTTTGAAGGCCCGGCCCGTACTTCGGCGCGGGAAGCCCATCCCAAAAGAACGACAGCGTATACGTCGCCGAGGCCTGCCAATGCTGGCTCAGGCGTTTGGTGAGCGCCGTTTCCAGGGCGTGGAAGTTGGACCACGCGTCCGACAAGTACGCGTTCACAGTGCCCCAGTCCGATAGCGGCGCACGGCTGGCATCCGTGGAGGAATAGGCCGCCCCGGTCGCGGGGTTGTAGGTGAGGTTGATATTGTGCTGTTCGAGCTGGTGGCGGCCCGCGTTATAGACGTAGTCGGCTTGAACACCCATGCTGCTCCCAAACTGCCGCTGAAAGCCGATCGACGACTGATAGCTGAAAGGAACGTCCATACCGGGCGTGGCAATCTGAGAAACGCTCTTCCGAAGTCCGGGGAGCAGCAACGCCTGTTCGTACGTCGGCACCGCGGCACCAGCCAGCGGATTGCCTCCGAAGTCGGGACGGCCATTGTTGGCAAACTGCGCGTTCACCTCTCCGCTCCCGTACCGCTCGGTCCAGGAAGCGACCTGATCGGAGACGTCGGCGAAGTATTTCCCCCACCCGCCGCGAATCACGGTGCGGTCATCCAGGCTGAAGGCAAAACCGATCCGCGGACCGAATCGGTCTTTCTGGATGGGTCGATCGGGCGCCAGCCATGGCCCGATGCCTCGTCGCTCCGCAAACATCCCGCTCTCGACGTCGTAGCGAAGTCCGACGTTGAGCGTCAGGCGCGACCCGACGGTCCAATCGTCCTGCACCCAGGCTGCGCCGATTTCTTTGGGAGTGTATTGTTTGAACGCGACGGCCGAGATGCCGATGGTGAACGTTCTGAAGAGAGAGGACATCGGCGCGAGGTTCCAGGTGGAGACATCGAGGACGTTCGGAAAATACTGCTCGATGTTCGCGGGCGGCCTGTTGGTTCCCGCATCGTAAGTCCCCATGCAATTGGTGCACTGAAAGTACGGCCCCCACTGGTGGAGCCATTCCCCACCGAAATGCAGGTTGTGGCTTCCGACGCCGTTGTAGTACTTCCGAAAGTCATCCCGAAACGAGTATTGCGTCTGGCCGTTGGCCTGCGGCGCATTGGTGTGCGCCTGTCCGACGGCAAAGCCGCTGAACGTGATCCGCGGCGCGCCTCGCCCGACGGCGTTGGCGGGGAAGAAGGCGTTGCCAGGGTGGTTCTCGTAGGCGGCCGTGGGAATGGCCCGGAACAAGAAGTCGTCGTACCCCACCTTGATCTCGTTCAGGCTTCCCGATCCCAGAATCTGCGTCAGCACCACGTACAGCTCATTGCTCGGCCGGGCCGTTGACTCAGATGACGATGCGGTTTGGCTCGAGCCGCCGGTGTAACGTGGATCGTACGGCGTGTACCATCTGGACGCGTTACCGCGAACCATCAGGCGCAGTTTGTTCGAGAACTGGAAATCCAGACGCCCGCCACCTTTCGGATCCGTCCGATTGCCGGTCAGGTCGACGTTGAACGACGGGAACTGAGTCGTGTAGGTCTGCGTCGATGGCTCGCGCTCGTATTCGTAATCGACAAAGAAATGAATCTTGTCCTTCTTGATCGGGCCGCCGAACGTCGTGCTGCTCTGCTGATTCGAGTACGGCAGCACGCGATTGACGATGAAATCGGCGGCGTTCCAGCTGTCGCTGCGAAAGTAAGCGGAGGTTTGACCCGAGAACATATTGGTCCCGCCCTTGGTGATCGCGTTGACCTGCACCCCCGCCGAACGGCCCTGGCTGGCATCGAACCGGTTCGCCACGAACTCGAATTCCCCAATAGCGTCGCGCGCGTAATGCGGCTGACCGAAGCCAGTTGCCGAAATGCTGGACGTCACCTGATGACCGTCAACGTTCAGCTGAGCGTTGCCCACCGTCGCTTGCGGCACGAAGTCGTCGCTGCTCACGCTGTTGACCCGGCTTCCTGCCGCCAGCATCGTCAGATCCAGCCAGTTCCGGCCATTGATGGGGAGCTCTGACAGCTGCCGGGGATCGACGTTGGTCGCGTTGTGCGACTGGCTGACATTGATGAGCGGCGCCTGAGCGGTCACGGTCACCGTCTCCTCGACCGACGAGGGCTTCAGTTCGAAATTCACCACGGCCCGCTGCCCGACCAGCACTTCCAGGTCGGTGCGGCCGGCGCCGGCAAATCCGGCCAGTTCCGCCGTCACGCGGTAGACGCCGGTGCGAATCGGAATCTGATATGCACCGCGCGCATCGGTCACGCCGACAAAGGTGTTCCCCGATGCCTGGTGAAGGGCTGTGACCGTGACGCCCGGCAACACAGCGGCCGTCGAGTCGATCACGGTTCCGGCCAGCATCGCCTCTTGCGCGTAGCCGGCAGCGGGCAGCGTCACGACGACCGCCACGATCGCGCTCACAACGAGCAGCCGCTTTGAAGGTTCCAGGTGCATGGGCTCCTCCGGTAAATGGCCAACGTCGCGCGGACGTAGTGAATGTGATTGGATCGAGCGAGGGTATAGAGCACCCCCAGCAGTGTCAACGGCAATCGCGCTCGCCTTCCACGCAATCGAGGGCCGACCGCAAGATCTGAACGGGTGATTGAATCCAGGGCCAACCGAGGTCGGGCCTCCGGTCGGGTCGGATGGCAGACTGGACGGTCAGGTCAGCCCGAACCGATCCCTGGCGGCCAACCTTGCGCAGAACGATTGTGGATGTGATACTCCGGGGATTCGAGGTTCGTCGTTGTCTCCGGACAGGCGTCTTTCAACCGTCTCCCGACGTTCAAAGTTGACCTGGGCGAAAGACTTGGAGGAATCATGTCGAGAATGCCATTGTTGCCCGTGACGGCGGCCGCGTTTCTCTGCTGCTTCGTCTTCTCGGTCAGCCCTGTGCAAACACAAGGGCGCGGACAGGGCCGCGGCCAGGCCCTGGTGTTGCCGGACGGACCCGGGAAAGAGGCCGTCCAGGCCCAGTGCACGAAGTGCCATGGACTCGGCCTGATCGGCAACTCAGGCGGGTTCACGAAACGAGGATGGGAAGAACTTTTCGGCACGATGGTCGCGCTGCCGAACGACCAGAAAACTGAGGTGGCGGAGTATCTTGCCAAGAACTTCCCGGAGCAGCCGAGGCCGGCCCCCGTTGTGATTCCCGGCCCCGTGAACGTGTCCATCCACGAGTGGAACGTGCCCACGCTGGGCTCCCGACCTCATGACCCGGAGCCCGGGCCGGACGGCAGCATCTGGTGGACGGGCATGTTTGCCAACGTGCTGGGGCGCTTCAATCCAAAGACCGGCGAGTTCAAGGAATACCCGGCGAAGACAGCTGCATCCGGACCCCACGGTCTCGAGTTGGACAAGGACGGCAATCTCTGGTTCACCGCCAACTCGAAGGGCTACATCGGAAAGCTCGATCCGAAAACGGGCGACATCACGGAATACAAGCTCCCGGACGACGTCCGCGATCCGCATACCCCGCTCTTTGCTCCGACCGGCATGCTCTTTTTCACCGCGCAGAACTCCAACTACGTCGGACGTCTCAACCCGAGCAACGGCGAGATCAAGGTCGTCAAGACTCCGACGGAGCGAGCGAACCCGTACGGCATGGTGATGAGCTCCAAGGCCGTTCCGTTCGTCTGCGACTTCAACACGAACAAGATCATCAGGATCGATCCCGTCACGCTCGCCATCAAGGAATACGAGTTGCCGAGTCCCGAGAGCCGGCCCCGGCGGATCGCGATCAGCCCTGACGACATCATCTGGTACGCCGACTACTCCCGCGGCTACCTCGGTCGGCTCGATCCCAACACCGGCAAGGTGTCGGAATGGCCCTCTCCAAGCGGTCCAAAGTCGCAACCGTACGGCATCACGTATCTGAAGGACGCGATCTGGTACGTCGAGTCGGCGATCAGACCGAATGTGCTCGTGCGGTTCGACATCAAGAGCGAAAAATTCCAGAGCTGGATCATCCCCGGCGGCGGCGGAGTCGTGCGAAACATCAAGGCGACCGACGATGGGAAAATCGCGATGGCAGAAAGCGGCGTCAACAAGATCGCGCTCGTGGAGATAGGAGGCAACGGCAAAACTCAATAGCACGCTCTCGAAGTTGACTGATCACGGATAACCGCGTATCGTCCGCGCGAGGTCAGATCCATGCGCAGACACGCCGGGAAAATCTTTCGGTACGGTTTGCTGTTTTTGCTCGCCGGGGCCGGGGCGCTACCTTTGTCCCTCATTGCGCAGCAGGCCTACCCACCGAATGGATCGAGCTTCCCCACCGTGACGCTGAACGGAAGTCCAGCGATTCAGCAGCCCGCTCCCAATCCCCCGAATCAGCAGTCCAATTGGAACACGCAGCTCGCAGGTCACGACGATCTGCAGGGCCGCTCGGCGTACCAGCCGCTCATCATCAACGAAAATGGGCGCGAAATCGCCTACGTCGGTCACCATACCGGCAGCGCCATGAATTCGCTCACGGGGAACGTGGAGCCCAACGGCACGTCGATTGTCGATGTCACCGACGTTGCACACCCCAGGTATCTCGCTCATATTCCGGGCTCGTCAGAAGGAGGAGAGGAGGGCGGCGGCGCGCAGATGGTGCGCGTCTGCAGTGGAAGCGTCTTACCGCATGGCGTGCGTGGCAAGTGGTACCTGTTGCGACCCAATGGGTCGATGTCGCACGAGATCTATGACGTCACCGATCCGGCGCACCCCACCCGTCTGACAACTGTTGTCGAGGGCCTCACCGGCACGCATAAGAGCTGGTGGGAATGTGATACCGGGATTGCGTATCTGGTCGCAAACTCGCGGCCGGAAGGGTGGACCGGCGGCAATCACATGAAGATCTATGATCTGAGCGATCCCGCGAAGCCGGTGTACATCCGGGACTTCGGATTGCTCGGCTCGCAGCCGGGCGCCACCTCGCACGAAGGCCTCGCCAACGCGACGGGAATTCATGGACCGATCTCCGCCGGGGCCGCCAAGAACCGCGTCTATGCGGCGTACGGCACAGGAGCGAACGGCGTCATCCAGATTCTCGACCGGCAGAAGTTGCTGACCGCCTTCAAGAATCCCCTGAAGCCGACGACGGAAGAAATGCTCGCGCCGCAAGTAGGATTCGTAGTCATGTCACCCGACCAGGGTGCGCACACGACGTTCCCGGTGTATGGCGTGCCTGTTCCAGAATTCCAGGGCTACACCGGGGCCGAATCGCTGAAGAAGCGCGACCTCCTGATCGTCCCTTCGGAAGCGTCGCGTGGAGACCACTGCGCCCCGGGTCCGGGGCGTGGAGGCGGAGGCGGCGCCGAAGGCGGGCGCGAGGACCGTCCGGCACCGCACCTGGCCTTCCTGGTGGACATCACCAACGAAAGGGCGCCTTGGAACCTTGCAACGTTTCGCGTGCCTGACGCCGATTTCTGCGGGAAAGGCGGACGCTTCGGTGCGCACGCCATGACTGAGTTGTTTTACGCCCCGTATTACGGGAAGCTGGCCATTTTTTCGTGGTTCAACGCGGGCACGCGCATTTTTGACATGCGCGACCCGTTTGCCGTGCAGGAGGTCGCCTATTTCATCCCTGCGCCGAACAAGAACACGATGGCGTTCTGCGCGGATGGAGTCAGCCATCCGGCCGGCGATCCGAAGATCACTGCCGCCTGCACCAGGGTGATTCAGACCAACAACGTCGAGCTCGACGATCGCGGTCTGATCTACAGCGCCGACCGGGCAGGCACCGGAATGCATATCATCCGGCTCACCGGACACGTGGCGGAGATCGCGGCAAAGTAACGTCACCAGAAACGACGCCGCAGGACACACACGAGGACGAGCTTCGAGATTACTGGGAAGCACAGGCGGGCGCGCAAGTGATCACTTCACCAGCCGATACAGACGGCATTCCCCTTCTTCCCACGTTGAGGTAGCGACGAACTGAAGGCGCGGCTGGGCCTCGGCGGCGGCCACCACGCGGGGAAAGGTGTTCCGGTAGTAGCCTTCGTGAAGCACGAAGTACTTCGTTCCCAGCTTGCTGAATGCGTCGAGGGTGTCGTCTGCGGGAAACTCCCGACTGGCCGAGACGAGAGACGCGTACCACGGGGGCTCGAAGCCACTCGCTCCATTGACGATCGGATGCCAGTGAAACGTGGAGAGATAGACGTATACCGGGCCGCCATTGCCGGGCATCGGCAGGTCCGCGAGCACGGCGCGATCGGGCGCTCTCGTATAGATGTCGGGCGCGTGGGTCCAAAGGGGTTGAAGCTCGAGCGACGGGCGCAGATCGACGAGCACGGCGATTGCAATCGCCCAGACCGTCACGCGTCTCGGCCAGACCGATCCAATGAACTGCGTGAGGCGGCCGACTCCCATACCCGCCAGCAGCGCCAGATACATACCTGCCACGGCTCGAAATCGTGCCGGCACTCGAAACCCCCGAAAGAGCGGCAGCTCGTTGAGCCAGGTGTAGAGCGTCCCATTCAGTCCGAGCGACGCATCAACGCTCGCGACCAGCGCCATCGCGGTCGGCAGCACCATGGGCCCAAAGGGCGGGACAAGAGCGCCCGCGCCGATGACGATCGCAACTTTACCTGCGACGCTCTTCATATTTGGCTCCTGAGAGTATGAATAAACGCCTAGCGGCAAAAGCGTGCCTAGATAAGATCAGCTTCGCTTCGTCTCGGTGCCGAGATTCGTGAAGATATCCGACATAGCGTCCGGGACGAGCTGGACGCCATTTAGTCGCGCCATTGGACAACTCATTCGCATCAGAACTGAGCGGGACCGACCGCCCCAATCCAGTGTCGCACCTTGGTGGGATCCTTTTCGTCCATGTAAAAGAAATGGGACATGACAGGTTTGACAATTGGCTTGCTGCTGTCATCCGGCTTCATGGTGACGATGCCCCGGAAGACCTTGATCGACCCGCCGTCCCAATATTCGGTAACGTCGTGAAGCGCGGTGAATCCCGTGTCGATGAACGCGCGCAGTTTTTCGCGGATTGTTTCGCGCCCGTTCCATTCGGCGACGCCGAGGCGGCATGTTGCATCCTCCACGAAGCAATCGAAGCCCTTGCCGAAGGTCTTGTCGTCGATCTCCTTCCAAAATGCCAATAGCCACGCAGGCGGCGCAGTTTTGGTCATGGTTAGTATCGTCATCGTGCTCTCCTGGATTTGCAATGGATTGATGGTCGCCGGTGATATGACGGCTGGCGTACGGGACAACTGAACCCGCAGCGTCGAAGCTGATATGGGGGGCGTCCTTCGCGTGAATTGCCAATTCCCCCTCGGTTCTGGCCAGACTGGAGAGTGGACAAGTAAGAGCTGGCGCGGCACGCTCCGGCTTCGATGCCAAAGCTCTCACGATCCCTGCCAAACGCCCCTCGCGTGATCGAGATCGTCGTGTTTCCGTCGGTGCAGTTGCTCGACGTCTCCGGTCCTTTGCAGGTTTTCTCGACCGCGAACGATATCGTCGGGGAATCCGGCGGCGCGTCGCCCTATGCGCCGCGCGTCGTGGCGCAGGGTTGCGGTGACATCGTCGCCTCGGCCGGATTGGGTATCGCGGCCGGCCGGCTGCCGCCGATCGATGCGGCGCTGGATACGCTTGTCATTGCCGGCGGCGAGGGTGTTCAGGCGGCAGCCGCCGACCCCGCCTTGGTCGACTGGATCAGGCTGCGGGCCAACAGCGCGCGCCGCGTTGCGTCGGTATGTACGGGAGCCTTCCTGCTGGCTGCGACGGGACTGCTCGACGGCCGGCGCGCCGCGACGCATTGGTCGCTGTGTGACGAGCTTGCGCGAAAATTTCCTGCCATACGCGTCGAACCTGACCCGATCTTCGTGCGCGATGGACCGGTCTGGACTTCGGCGGGGGTGACGGCGGGGATCGATCTGGCGCTGGCGATGGTGGAAAAAGATCTGGGCCGCACGGTCGCGCTGGCGGTTGCGCGTTATCTGGTCGTCTTCCTCAAGCGCCCGGGCGGGCAGGCGCAGTTCAGCACGGCATTGTCCCTGCAAGCGGCCGAGGACAAATTCGGTCCGCTGCATGACTGGATCAGTGCGCATCTGGCCGACGAGATTTCGCTGGTGATCTTGGCCCGTCAGGCTGGAATGAGTCAGCGTAGCTTCAGCCGGCACTACACCGAGCAAACCGGGCTGACGCCGGGCCGCGCCGTGGAGCGGCTCAGGGTGGAGGCGGCGCGTCAATTGCTGTTGGAGTCGCGGCTGCCGATCAAGCGAATCTCGCGGCGTTGCGGTTTCGGTTCCGAGGAAACGATGCGCCGCAGCTTCCAGCGTCTGCTCGGCGCCACGCCCCAGGATTATCGCGTCCGGTTCAGTTCCTGAACTTTCCTCTACGCGGGTCATGCTGTGGTGACGAATGGCGCGCCGTCGGCTATTTGAAGCCATGGACAACGCACCCTTGATTCTGCTCGCCGCGGGCGGCACCGGCGGTCATCTGTTTCCCGCCGAAGCGCTGGGCGTCGAGCTCATCAAACGCGGCCTGCGGGTGCGTCTGGCAACCGACGACCGCGCGCTGCGCTACAGCGGCCTGTTCACCAGGGATAATATCGACGTGGTGCCGAGCGAGACCGTGCGCGGCCGCTCGCTGGTGGCGCTGGTGCGCACCGTCTACACGCTTGGTTACGGCACGCTGGTTGCCGCCAGGCTGGTGCGGCGGCTAAAACCTGCCGCCGTGGTCGGCTTCGGCGGCTATCCGACGCTGCCGCCGCTGATCGCGGCACGGCTGCTCGGCGTGCCCGGCATCATTCACGACGCCAATGCTGTGCTCGGCCGCGCCAACCGCTTTCTCTCCCGCCGCGTCAACGCAATTGCCACCTCGCTGCCGGGCGTACTCGATCGCGATCCTGATCTCGCGGGCAAGACGGTGACCGTCGGCACGCCGATGCGGCCCGCGATCCTCACCGCTGCCGCCGTGCCGTATGCATCTCCCGAACCGAACGGGCCGCTGCGCCTGCTGGTGGTCGGCGGCAGCCAGGGCGCGCGGGTCATGAGCGATATCGTGCCGGGCGCCATCGAAAAGCTGGAGCCGATGCTGTGGAGCCGCCTGATTCTCACTCAGCAGGTGCGCAAGGAAGACATGGGGCGGGTGCGCTCGATCTATGAGCGGCGCAGGATCAATGCCGAACTCGCGCCGTTCTTTTCCGACCTGCCGGCGCGGCTGGCGTCCAGCCATCTCGTGATCTCGCGCTCGGGCGCCGGCACGGTGGCGGAACTCGCCGCGATCGGCCGTCCCTCGATTTTGGTGCCGCTGCCCGGCGCGATCGATCAGGACCAGTTCGCCAACGCCGGCGTGCTGGCCCAGGTGGACGGGGCTTTACGGATCCCGCAGGCCGAATTCACGCCCGACCGGCTGGCGGCGGAAATTTCGACGTTTGCCGCTGAGCCCGCAAAGCTGACCGCGATGGCAAGCGCCGCGCGCCGTGTCGGCCGGCTGGATGCGGCAGAGCGGCTGGCCGATCTAATCGTGAAAGTTGCCGGAATCTAACGCGCCGCTTCAGTCCAGCCGGACATTCTCGACGAGGTAATCGAGGAACGCGCGGACCCGCGCCGGGAGTTGGCCGCCGTGACCGAGGAACACCGCGTGGATCGCTTCGACGTCGCCAGGATTGAAGGCCTCCAGCACAGGTATCAGCTGTCCGGCCTTGATGTCACTCTCGACATGAAAACGGGTGAGCCGTGCGAGGCCGGTTCCTGCAATGGTGAGTTGCTGCATCGCTTCGCCGTCGCTGATCAGCACGTTGCCGATCGGGGGCACGGTCATCATGCCACCCTTGCCATCGAGAAAAGGCCACCCGTCGAACTGTTTGGAAAAACAGAAACCCAGCAAATTGTGCCTGGCGAGGTCGGCCGGCGCTTGCGGCGTGCCGTTCTGCGCGAGATATGCCGGCGATGCCACGACCACCATGCGGCTTTCGCCGAGCTTGCGCGCCAGCAAGCGCGATTCTCGCAACGGCCCTACCCGGATCGCAACGTCGGCGCGTTCCTCCAGCAGGTCGATGACGGTATCGGTCAGCGCGATATCGACGGAGATTCCAGGATAACGCGCGAGAAAAGCCGGGATCAGCGGCAATAGGCGATGCAATCCGAAGGGAACGCTGGTGTTGATCCGCAGCCGACCCTGTGGCGCGGCGCCGATCGCGGCTTCGCGTTCCGCGCCGCTGATGTCGTCAAGGATGCGGACCACGCGGTCGTAATAGGTTGCGCCCTCCGGCGTCAGTTGCAGCTTGCGGGTTGAGCGATTGATCAGGCGGACACCCAGCCGAGCTTCGAGCCGCGCCACCAGCTTGCTCACCGCTGACGGCGTCATCCGGAAGGTCCGTGCGGCTGTGGAGAAGCCACCCAATTCCACCACCCGGGCGAAGACCTCCATTTCGCCGGAGCGATTTACGTCCAATCGCGACATCGTGAGTTCAATTCATAGATGATATTCTTATTGGCAGTCTAATTCACGAATAGCTTTGTGTCCACCTTGGGGAAGGCCGGCGCCATGCCGGAGTCCACTGGGGTTTTTTCATGCCGCTCGCACTCTACGCACTTACCGCCGGCGCTTTTGGAATTGGCGTCACTGAATTCGTAATCATGGGGTTGCTGATCGAGGTAAGCGCCGATTTCGGCGTTTCGATTTCTGCCGCAGGCCTGCTGATCACCGGCTACGCGCTCGGCGTCGTCGTTGGCGCGCCGATCATGACCATCGCCACCGGCAGATGGCCGCGCAAAGCCGTGCTGCTGGTGTTGATGGCCATCTTCACCCTTGGCAACGCGGCTTGCGCGCTGGCGCCGGATTATTGGAGCCTGATGGCGGCACGTGTGCTGACCGCCTTTGCTCACGGCACATTCTTCGGCGTCGGTTCGGTGGTAGCCACCACCCTTGTTGCACCCAGCAAGAAAGCTTCCGCTATCGCCGTCATGTTCACCGGCCTGACGGTTGCCAACATTCTCGGCGTGCCTTTCGGCACGTGGCTTGGCCAGGGCTATGGCTGGCGTTCGACGTTCTCTGCGGTAACGCTGGTTGGGCTAGTTGCATTTGCCATCATCGCGCTTCTCGTTCCCAAGGACAAAACGGCGCCAGCGGCCTCTAATCTCCGCAACGACCTTGCCGTGCTCGCGCGGCCGGAGGTGTTGATGGGGTTGCTGACGACGGTGCTGAGTTGGGTCGGCGTCTTCGCGGTGTTCACCTACATCGCGCCGATTCTGACCCGCATTTCCGGTTTTTCCGAATCTGCGGTGTCGCCGATACTGCTGGTCTTTGGCGGCGGTCTGGTAGTTGGCAACCTGCTTGGCGGCCAGTTGGCCGATCGATGGCTGATCCCCGCGTTGCTTGGCAGTCTACTGACGCTCGCGGCGGTGCTCTTGCTGATGACTTTCGCCGCGCACAATCAGACCGCAGCCGTTGTGTTCGTGGCTTTGCTCGGCGCGGCCGCGTTCGCAACCGTGCCGCCGTTGCAGATGTGGGTCCTGGAAAGGGCTGCCGGCGCCGGGCAGAGTCTCGCTTCCAGCTTCAACATTGCCGCGTTCAACCTTGGCAACGCGATCGGTGCATGGCTCGGCGGCTTCGTGATCGACCATGGGCTGGGTCTAGGTGCGGTGCCCTGGGTCGCGGCGCTGGTGCCGCTGGCCGCCGCCATCGTCGCCGCTTTCGCGATCTATAGCGACCGAAGGCGTCGGCTCACGGTGGTCGCGGCGGAATAATCACGCTCGCTTGCGGGGAGAATCGCGAGGATTTAGGGGATCGCAACCCTATTTGGGCCTTGTCATGCCCCGCGAAAGCGGGGCATCCAGTACTCTGCGCGGCTGAATCGCCGCCTTCGCGGAATACCGGATCGTCCGGTGGAACCGGTCATCGGGCGGCGCGCCGCGCCGACCCGTTGGCGGACGATGACGTCAGGGAAGCAACCATGAGACTGCCGCGCGAGATCGGACCCATTCACTTCGTCGGGATCGGCGGCATCGGCATGAGCGGCATCGCCGAGGTGCTGTGCAATCTCGGCTATACCGTGCAGGGCTCCGACGCGTCCGAGAGCGCCAATGTCGGCCGCCTGCGTGACAAGGGCATCAAGATCAATATCGGCCACAAGGCCGAGAACGTCGCCGGCGCCGATGTGCTGGTGGTATCGACCGCGATCAAGCGCGACAATCCGGAATTGATGGCCGCCCGCGCGCAGCGCATCCCGGTGGTGCGGCGCGCCGAAATGCTCGCCGAGTTGATGCGCCTGAGAAGCTGCGTCGCGATCGCCGGCACCCATGGCAAGACCACCACGACCTCGATGGTCGCGGCCCTGCTCGATGCCGGCGATCTCGATCCCACCGTGATCAATGGCGGCATCATCAATGCCTACGGCACCAACGCACGCCTGGGCGCCGGGGAGTGGATGGTGGTGGAGGCCGACGAGAGCGACGGCACGTTCCTGAAACTGCCGGCCGACGTCGCCATCGTCACCAATGTCGACCCCGAGCATCTCGATCACTTCAAGACCTTTGAAGCCGTGCAGGACGCGTTTCGCAACTTCGTCGAGAACGTGCCGTTCTACGGTTTTGCCGTGATGTGCATCGACCACCCGGTGGTGCAGACTATCGTCGGAAAGATCGAGGATCGCCGCATCATCACCTATGGCGAAAATCCGCAGGCCGACGCGCGGCTGGTCGATCTCGTGCCGATGGGCGGCGGCTCCCGCTTCAAGGTCACGTTCAGGGATCGCAAGGCCGATACCGCGCACGAGATCGTCGACCTCGTGCTGCCGATGCCGGGACGGCACAATGCGCTCAATGCCACT
>Ga0137409_10003761_pt1 | contig 16035 bp, 16 predicted proteins | sample CZODoug1_16funga_FD_122059 | JGI IMG/M metagenome (GOLD analysis project Ga0137409, IMG submission 122059) | Vadose zone soil fungal communities from Angelo Coast Range Reserve, California, USA - CZODoug1_16fungal (Hybrid Assembly) | ecosystem: Environmental > Terrestrial > Soil > Vadose zone... | reverse complement strand
AGGTTGGCGATCGCCTTGGTGCGCCGCTCGTCGGCACCGACGTTGAGCGTCATGCCATTGCCGAGCTCCCAGGTATAGGCGATCTGGTTGGTGCCGTTGGCGCCCGTGTCGCTGATGTTCTGGTTCTGGTACAGCGACTTCCAGCCGTCATCACCAGGCGTGCCCGGCACGTCGGTGAACGACTTGGTGTGGCCGAACGTGAAGCCCGCCCACTGGATGAAGGCGCGGCTCGGATTGACCGTGACCGAGCCCTGGTCGACGTTGTCGACGTGCACCGCCACATAGGTGCGCAGCGTGCCATAGGCAGTCTGCGAGCGGCTGTCGAAGTTGAAGTGCGCGCGGTGCCGCATCGAATACGGGCTCACCGAGCGATCTTGTGCGCCGCCAGCGCCAGTATAGTGCGGCTGCCCGCCGCCAGTGGCGTTCCAGCGGTAGTCGGCCCGGACGTAGCCACCAATTTTCAAGCAGATGTCAGTGCCCGGAATGTAGTAGAAGCCCTCGCCGTAGAGGGTACAGATCTTCACATATTCGACCGGTTTGGCTTTCACCGGCAGATCGGCTGCTTGAGCGCTGGCGATTGCTGTCAGCGCTGCAGCGGAGCCGAGAAGCATATGCTTCGTGATTGTCATTAACGTCACCCCAATGTGTTCCCACGGGCGGCCGGGATGGCCACCGCACGTCCTCCTGCTTTCCTGATTCCGAATTTCGGTGGCGCGCGCCCACACAACCTCAGGCTTCGCATTTCCACTGCTACACAGTGTCTATTGGAGTTCTGATGGACAAATGAATTCGAGTTCTATGGCCGCACTTTATGCGAGTACTGTTGTAGCTTCGCAACAGTAAGAGGTAGCTAAATAAAGTTAAGGTATCGCGAGATGGTGTGAATGCTGCGCGAGGAGAGAGTTATCCACCGGAGCAAGTACGTCTTGGGTGCAAATTCATGCAGCGCTGCCGTCTTTGAATGCGATTCGCGTGCGATACGCATGCCTTGAGCTGTCACTCTGCAGCCGGTTGAGCGTCTGTCAGGACCGGTTGGTTCGATACAAAGTGATGCAGTTGCGGGGCGTGTCGTGGTCGTCGCCCCAACGTTCGACGGTTGTTGGGTGCCGACATCAGGCGCATCGGGGCGCCATCACCCATTTTCGTTTCTCGCACTTAGTCACTGCACATCGATGCATTCCGCTCGCGGCGGGAACCGAAAGCGTTCGCATGTCGAAGGCGCGCGCGCATGGTTTGTCGAGCGGTGTGCAACGATCTGGTCAACGAATCCAAAGTGGCCGAGGCGCGCTCGTGTTTGTTTTTTGGTGTGCAATTCTGTAAATCCGCAGAGCGTTCTCCCAAAGTAAAACGCGGCGCCCGTGGGCGCCGCGTAGAAGAGGAAACAGATCGTGATGCTTACAGGGACGTGATCCTCAGAGCACCTGATACTTCTTGAACCAGCTGGTCATCTCACTCCAGGCCGCTTCGGCAGCCTCCTTGCGATAGCTCGGCCGATAGTCGGCATGGAAGCCGTGCGGTGCGCCCGGATAGATCTTGAACTCGGCGGTCTTGCCGGCCGCGGTGAGCGCGGCCTTCATGGCTTCGACCTGCGCGACCGGAATGCCCTGGTCGGCTTCGCCATAGAGGCCGAGCACCGGCGCTTTCATCTCGGCGGCGCGCTGCGTCGGGCTCTTCGGCCAAATCTCGGCCTGCGCCGGCGGATCGATCAGCGAGCCATAGAACGCCACGCCTGCCTTGAGGCCAGGACTCTGGGCAGCGTATTCCCACACGGTGCGGCCGCCGCGGCAGAAGCCCATGATGCCGAGTCGGTCAGTGTTGCCGCCCTGCGACTTCGCCCACGCCACGGTGGCGTCGAGATCGGCGAACAGTTCTGCATCCGGCTTGCCGTTGACGAGCGGCATCAGCTCCGGCTGTGCGGTAACCTTGGTGAGGTCGCCCTTGCGGAAATAGTAGTCCGGCGCAATCGCAAGCGCGCCAAGCTTGCCAAGCCGCCGGGTGACGTCACGGATATATTCGTGCAGCCCGAAGATCTCCATCGCGACCAGGATCACGGGCGGGTTGGTGGCGTTCGCGGGCTTGGCGAAATAAACCGGCATATCGCCGCCGGCCACCTTGACCTTCGCTTCGCCGGCATTGAGGCCTGCTGTATCGGTGGCGATCGTTTGCGCGCGCACCGGACCCGCGGCGAGCGTGTAGCCGGCGGCGGCGGCGGCCGATGCCGACATGAAGAAGCCGCGCCGCGATAGCGGGCCGACCTGATGCGCCAGCCCGACGATGTCGGATGGCAGTTTCTGATGAATGGTCATCGGGGTTACTCCCTTTGGGAACGCGCGGCCACGCGGGCCGCCTCCTCTGATTGGACGACCGGCAATAGGCCGCCCGCGCCGCCGCTTGTCAACGCACCGGATCGTGAAGTCTCAGGCGATCGTGATGTCTCAGGTACGGGCCAGTTCCTTGGCGACCGCCTGGATCAGGCGGGCATCCATCGGCTCGATCGCGGTCGGGAATACGGCGGCGATACGGCCGTCGCGGCCGATCAGATATTTATGGAAGTTCCAGCGTGGTATCTCAAGCGGGCGCTCGGTGGCGGCCCATTTGTAGAATGGATGCAGGTTGGTGCCGCGCACCTCGGTCTTGGCGGCGAGTGGAAAGCGCACGCCGTATTCATCGTGCGCGGTGTGCATGATGTCGACTGGTGTGCCGGGCTCCTGGCCGCCGAAATCATTTGAGGGCACGCCGATGATCTCAAGCCCCCGCTCATGGTAGCGCGCGTAGAGCTGCTGTAGGCCGGTGAATTGCGGCGTGTACCCGCATTGCGAGGCGGTGTTGACGATGAGCATCGGCTTGCCAGTATAGTCGACAAGCCGAATGTCGCCGCCATCAAGGGCGGCGAACGAGAACACATAGGCGGTGATCCGGCTCATGGCCGGCGATTGTGCAAGGGCGGCGGTCGGCGCCGCAAGCGCGGTGGTGAGGGCGCAAAGAAATTGCCGGCGATCACTGGTCATGGGCGAACCTCCCTCGTTTGGGCAATCATAGCTGATTTCTGTCGTCAGAAATACGATTGTTGTCCATCGAACGGATGCAGTCTGTTTGGGCCTTGTCCGTGACCAAAGTCACGGCACATAGCCGATCGCCTCGACCTCGAGGCCGCAATCCATCGGCGTGCGGCCAGCCTGCATGCGCGTCCGCGCCGGCAGTGCATCGGCGCTGCTGAAGTAGCCTGCGATAGATGCGGTCGAACTCCTCCTGCTGGCGCTGGTCCTTGAGCCAGACGATCACCTTGAGCAGGCAGTCCATGTTGGAGCCCGCTGCCTCAACGAGCTTCTTCATGTGATCCATTACGATACGGGCTTGTCGCTCGAACGGAATATCAGGGAACGGCGGTAGCGGCGCGCCGTTGGCGCGCGCTTCGCGCAGCTTTGCGGCAAATTCCGCATCGAAAGGAGGCAGCCCCGAGATGTAGATTTGCTTGCCGTAGCGAATGCATAAATTGAACGGGCCGCCCGTTTCCGGAACGTCCGCTTTGATCACTTGCTTGTCCATGATGACCCGCGGAATTGATTGCGCGTCATCCGAGCACACCCGACTACGACTTGTCGATCCGCCTGTGCGCGATATGTGTGCCTGAGGCTCAGGCTCCCGGGAAAATCACCAGGGTCTCGAACCGATATCCGCAGGCCTCACATTCCCATAGATGCCGCACGCGCCGTGGGCTCAGATATTCTGACCATTCCGGCATGAAGATCGGCTCGGCGCATTGAGCGCACGAATTGCAAAGCCGCGGCTCGACGGATTTTCGGGTGCTGGTTCGGAGCTCCATGCTTGCGTTCCTCCGTCGTTTTTGCAGTCCCGCCCGACGGATGCAGCCTATTGGGAATTCGCACAGATTAAAGCAGTACCGTTGACCTAAATGAAAGGGCGCGGCGCCTTGCGCAGTGCACCATATCGCGATGCCTCAACACTTTCTGCTCTGCGCTTCGGGCGCACGCTGATTGTGCCGACTTCAACTTTTCGGGAAGTGGTAATTATGGCGGCGAGGGCATCGTGAGCCATTGCGAGAGTGAGCCCGCGAAAATTAATGCCGCAATCGCGAACGTTATGATCGGCGGCACCTGCCAGCGCAGCGGACGCCGGTAAAGCCAGCCGATAATGTACAGCGTTCCGACGAACAGCCAGATCATCCCCATCAGCGCAATCGCCTCCGCAATCAGCGCCGACATGCTGTCGGCGCGCGACGGATCAGACGCAATCATGCGCCCAGGCATCAGGTGAAGGCCGGGAAACACCGCGCGTTCGAGCACGCGCTCGCCGAGGCAGACGATGAAGCTTGAGCCGAGTTCGCCGAGGATGCGCTTGAGCATGGGGCTTTAAGAAACACGGAGCAATGTCGTGAAGTTGCTCCCGCAAAGGCGCCGCACCACGCCTGCGGGCCCGGTGAAAGTCAAGCTTGCCTCAGGCTCCGATCCACGTGACCGAGACATCCCGTCGCGTCGGTCCACAAGGGCGTCGCGCTGCTCGGTGATCACGGTGATATGACGGGAAGCGATTACTTCTGCAGGCCGTCCCAGCCGAACCGATAGTTCAGTCGGCCGCGCAGGATCTGCGAGTGATCGTCATTAGGCGAGCCGCCGGTCGAGAAGTTCGACCGGCTCTGTGCCGATTTGCCAAAATCGGCATAGAGGTATTCAAGGCCGAGCGACCACTGCTTGCCAGGGGCGTATTCGACCCCGCCGCCAACGGTAAAGCCAGTCCGGGGCGCCGTGCTGGCAAAGCCCGGGCGTGCCTCGTCACCAGAGCTGTAGGCGAGGCCGCCCGTGCCATAGAACAGCCATTTGTCAGCCGCGACGCCAGCGCGCGGGCGCAGCGTGCCAATCCAGCCCTGCTCGTTGCGGAAATTGGAGAGATCGAGCCCACTTGCGCCGATGAAATCAGTGCTCTTGCGACGGACATCAGCCTCGAGGCCAAACACGAACGGACCAGTCTGGGAGTTGTAGCCGAACTGGGTGGCGCCCATGAAGCCGTCAGCCGAGCCGCCAGTCGGGGCGCCCTGCATCAGGGGATCGGTGGTAGGCGCAAGCTTGTTGGTACGGCCGTATGCGCCCGTCCAATTGAACCACGTTGCCTCAGCCGGAGGAGGCGGCGGCGGAGCTTCAGCGCTCGGTGTCATCTCGACCGCACCCACGGCCGTGGAGAGCGCCACCGCGGCAACACCTCCAAGCAACAGTTTCTTCATCGCCTCCATCCTCTGCCGGCCTGGCGCTCCTGAGCCCCGACTCGTCGGCCCCCGACCTATCGCAGGAATTGTATATATTATGCGCATGGGGGTCCTCGCCCGCAAGGTCTAGGCCAAGACCTGTTAATGTCCGTTTGTGTCCGTTTCTGCCGAAAACAGCCCCGATACGACCACTTTTCAGGGGAAAAGTCGGACAAAGAGATCAAATACCCGCCAAAAGTCCCCGAAAGGCGCAGTTCTGACTGTATCCATTTAGCAACACTACCACTTTTTTCCATCCACCAGGGTAAGGGTGAGCGCCGAGAGGTCGACTCCATCAGGCAACGGACGTTGACCGCCACCATTTCCTTACCGCCTGGAGCGATTCTCTGCGAGAACGATTCGACGCCGCATTGGCCGCAGAACAGGTGATGAATTACCCTCTTGTTGAACTGGCAGTCGACCAGAGCCTCGGCCCCCGCCCGCCGCGCGAAGCTCTCCAGCGGTACGAATACCCACAGCTCGATGCAGATCGAGCAGTTGCACGAGTAGACCTGCTGAGGTCCGCCGTCACGTCGAAACGCACATGGTTGGTCTCCGGTTGGCGGCGGTTATAATGCCTGCCTTCGGTTGCAGAACAAGGGAGAGGGCACGATGCCGGAAGTCTACGTTCACGCCGTCAAGGGGCGCACGCAGGAACAGAAGCGGGCGCTGGTCAAGGATATTACCGATGCGGTCGTGAAGAATTTCAACGCGCCCGCGGACGCCGTTGTGGTGTCCATCATCGAGACCGAGGCAACGTCCAAAGCCAAGGGTGGCGTGCTGTTCAGCGAGATGAAGCGATAGTGACCTGGTAGCCCGGATTGAGCGTGAGCGAAATCCGGGACCGACAGTAAAGGCTACTCAGTCGCTCCCGCATTTCGCATAGCGCGTGAACGCGCTTGTGGCTCAATGCGGGCTACACGGGAAGCGCCTACTTCGACTGAAATTCAATCCGCTTGTCGGGGTGCTCGAGATCGACATGGAGCGCCTCGCACAGGCGGTTTGAATAATTCCACATGCCGCAGAACACGGTGAGCTCCACGATCTGCTGCTCCGTGAAATGCTTCTTCATCTCGGCGAAGGCCGCTTCGTCGTCACGCGCGGTCATGCGAGTGACGGCATCCGCCCAGTGCACCGCCGCCTTCTGGCGGGCATCGAGTGCCGGCGAATTCATGTAGTCGTCGCCTTGCGCCGCCGCGATCTGCTCGGCGGTGAGCCCGATCTTCTTTCCCAGCGGCACATTGTGCGACATGCAGTAAGCACTTTGATTAAGCGCCGAGGTCTTGATGATGACGAGCTGCTGGATCCTGACGTAGTCAGGATCCGACTTGATGTTGGCGAGGCGGATCATCTCGTTCGGCAGCATCCAGCCTTCGAGCGCGGCCGGTTGATGCGCGAGCACCTTGGAGAAGTTGCTGATGCGGCCCCACTGCTTGAGCACGCCGTCATAGACCCGCTGGGTCTCGGGGTTGGCTTCGCCGGGCTCGATCATTCGCACGCGTGCCACATCGCTCTCCTGTATGATATGACGGCAATGTAGGCGCCGAGAACAATGATTGAAACGAAGGATTGACGGAACGGGAGGATGATCATGGCCAGCGACACGACCCTCATGCCGGCGACCGAGACGACGGCGCCCGAGCCGGAAATTCTCACGTTGCGCACCCAGCTCGTGAGCGCAGGCCATACCAAGGAGCTCCTGGCCGGCACCGAGCACATGACCTTCCATATCCACTGCTATGGGCCCAAGGGCGGCGAGAACGGTCTGCATGCTCACGTCGAGGAGGATCACCTGTTCGTGGTGCTGCAGGGCGAGGCGCAGTTCTATGGGCTCAACGGGCCTTTGCCGGTGCTCAAGAAGAACCAGGCGCTGATGCTGCCGCGCGGCGCGTTCTATTCGTTCGCCAATGAGACTGACGAACCCTTGGTGATGATCCGCTTCGGCGCCATGGACAAGACCGCGCCCGGTGGCCGGCTCGATCCGCAAGGCAAGCCAATCCCTGGCCGCGGCAAGCAGAAGGGAGCCAAGCCGCCAGTGTTCATTGAGGGGAAGTTTTTCGAGTAGCCCGTGACTGATGCTCTTTCACAAAGTCGATGAAGGCGCGGAGCGGCGCGGGCAGGTGTCGCCGCCCGGCGTAGTACAGGAATGGGCCCGAGAAGCTCTGCCACCAGTCTTCGAGCACCGGCTCGAGCTCGCCGCGTGTGATCGGCGGGACGAGATACTCCTCGAAGCTGTGTACGATCCCGAGCCCGGCGACTGCGGCGCCAAGCTTCAGCTCGAGTGTGTTTGCGATCAGCGGACCTGACGGAGTGACCCGCACGATCTCGCCATCGCGCTCGAACTCCCATGGCGGCGTCACGCCGCTTTGGAAGCGATGGCGGATGCAGGCATGAGCGAGCAGATCCTTGGGGTGCTTGGGCCTGCCATGCGCCGCAAGATAGGCCGGTGCGGCCGCAACAGCGAAACGCTGCACGCGCGGACCGATCGGCACCGCGATCATGTCCTGCTCGAGCCGTTCGTCATAGCGCACGCCGGCATCGAAGCCCGCCGCTAGCACGTCGATGAAGCTGTCGTCGGCCGTGACTTCGGCCACGATGCCGGGATGCGCTTTGAGGAAGCGCTCGACGATCGGCGGCAGGACCAGCTGGGCGACGATACCCGGCACGTTGAGCCGCAGCGTGCCCGCCGGGCTGTTGCGAAACTTGTTCACCTCGTCGAGGGCGGCCGAGACTTCGCTGAGCGCGGGTGCAAGGCGCTCAAGGAGCTGCGTTCCTGCTTCCGTCGGTGTCACGCTGCGCGTCGTGCGGTTGAGGAGCCGCAGCCCGAGCCGTGCTTCCAGCCGGCGGACCGCCTCACTCAGCGCTGAAGCAGAAACTCCGCGTACTGTTGCGGCGCCGCGAAAGCTGCGGGCGCGCGCGACGGCGGCGAAAGCATCCAAGTCGGCAAGATCAGGCTCGGCCATTGTGCATGATTTCGTACAGATCATGCCAATAGTGTCGGATTATCGAACGCGACACCAGTGCGGCGAATTTGAAGTTCCTATCCCATCGCCGCAAACGCGTTTAGGAACTTCAAATTCAAAAGCCGCACTGGTGTCAATACGTTGCTAGTGCACCTTTGATTCCGAAGTTCGCAAACGGATGTGCGGCAATGGGATGTGAACTTCGGAATCGGTGCACTAGCCATGCTGCACGTGCGGGCATTGCGACGGCGGACGGCGGATAGCGGTGAAGGATGCAGGGACGTGGCCATGAAGATCCGCCCTCTTGCCACCAGCTATGACTGCCGGCTGTGTTTGGCATAGCGCCGAAATCGAAGGTGAAGCGCAGTGTGCGAGGCAGCATCGTTGCAGCCTTCACTCTGGGAGGACTTTTCGTTGCGTTAGGCTCGACGTTTGTTGTGCACCAGACTCAACACGTACTCCTCATTCGCCTTGGTCGGCCTGTTCGCGTCGTCATGGAACCGGGCCTGTTTTTCAAGCTCCCCGCGATTGATACCATCGTGGAGATCGACAACAGAATTATCGCTTTGGAAAGCCCGGGAAAGGAAATCATCCTATTCGATCAGAGGCGTCTCGTTGTCGATGCCGTTGCCCGTTACAAGATTGTCCGACCGCTCGAGTTCTATCAGACGGTCGGCTCAATCACCGAAGCCAATTCCAGACTTTTGACGTTATTTGACTCATCAATCCGTCGTGTATTGGGCACAACCACGTCGATCAATGTCATCCGCAATGACCGCTCTGGTGCGATGGCGCAAGTTCTGGAACAATTGGAGATGGGAGCGCAGCGGTTTGGTATGAAGATTGTCGATGTGCGCTTCGGGCGTGTGGTGTTTCCGGAGCAAAATAGCCAGGCGGTCTATCAGCGTATGCAGAGTGAGCGTCAGCGCGAAGCCGCCGAGTTCCGGGCGATAGGGAACCAGCATGGACAGGAAATTCGTGCTCGGGCCGATCGTGACGTGACGGTCATAGTGGCCGATGCGGTTGCCACCGGCGAGCGGTCTCGAGGTGACGGAGACGCAGAGCGAAACCGGATATTTGCGGAGGCGTTCGGAAGAGATCAGGAGTTTGCCGCATTCTACCGCTCCATGAAAGCATACGAGACTAGCCTCCAGGGAGGAACCACCCGTCTGATTTTGGGCTTAACGTCCCAATTCTTTGACTATTTTCAGAGCTCAAAGGGGCGCAAGCGCATAGACTTCCGAGATTAGGTTCGCTTCGCTACTTTCCCCTTGGCCGATCATGCCGCATAATTCTTCGCCGCGAGGCCACTTGCTCTTGTGACCGGACTGGGCGAAGCGACAGGGAGAAACGGATGAGCTTGATGAGGCGAATCGTTGGCCGACGTCCCGGTTCGGGGCTGCGATTGCTCCATCCAATGGCTCGTTTTCATCGGCTTTAGGGAAACTCAAATGACAGAGCAGTTCATTGTGGTCTGGACGATTCGTGGTGAGACCACAAGGGCACCGCATTCGACCCAGAATGCAGCCTTGCACCAGGCCAAAGAGCTCTTGAGCGAGCATGGGTGTGATCTGGAAATCAGCCTACACTTAAGTCCGCCCCCCTCTATTTGGTTCACTAATAAGCGGATGCGAGATTGGTGTCTTGCTGGATTCCCGGCGGTCCGAATCTAGCTCAAGCAGATTGCGTCCACACCGAGCCGCCGGACGGCACCTTGGTGCCGGCCACGCGGCGGGCCCGGCACTTGATTACCTGCAGACGACCTCTTCAGCGCCAAGATTCTCCCGCAGATTTCAATATCCGCCGGCTTGATCCGCTAACCTGCGGTTTGAGAGCCGCCGCAGCGGCGGCAAACATCGGCTCCCGCGCGCCCCAGAGGCAACTCATGAGGACACGCCCTGCATCGATAACCGTCATCGCTTGGATTTTGATTTTATTGGGTGGGATATCGTTGGTCACTACGGCACTCATGATCGACAAGATCATGATCGACAACCCTGCCGCACGCGAACTGATCAGCAGGAGTCCTATCCCCGTTCCCGTCCAGTATGCGATGACCTACGTCGGTTTGCTGATCATGCTTGTCGCCGGCGTCGCAATGCTTAAAGGGCAGAACTGGGGTCGGTGGCTCTATGTCGTCGGGACTGCTGTGGGCTTCCTGATCGGGATTACCACTTCACCACTGAAAGAAGCGATGATTCCGGGTTTCGTCTTCTTTGTCGTGGCTAGCTTTTTCCTGTTTCGTCCCAAGGCAAACAAGTATTTCTCGGACACGGAGTCAGCACATGATACGCAGAGTGCTTAGCGTCGGGTTTTACATCGTCGCGGGCTTGCTTTTCTACACGGTCAGCGTGTTGGCTTTCATCGACGGCAGCGCCCTGGGCGCAAACACCGCTGCCTCGGATGCGAGCGATGCTTCCTTTCCAAAATGGCTGCCAATCATCATCTTCACGGTTCCCGCCATCCTCGCTCTCGTCGCGGGCCTCGCAATAATGGGTTTTCGAGATTGGAGAAGAGATGCGGGCATCGTTCTCCTCTCGGCGGCGGGGTTCACGACGTTCCTCGTATTCATGTTCGCGACCATGCTCATGAAAGAGCAATCCCGCAAAATGATGCCGCCGGAAATTTTGAGTGTCTTCGGCGACTACATCACAGGCGCCGCGGTCATTGTTGTTTTGGCGCTCGCCGGCGCTTTGCTCGTGATCACGAGCAGAAAGCCTCGAACAATGACGTAAAGGAAGACAAGCTGGCCGATCGCGAACGCGGCACCTTTGCCGCATCCGCTCAGCAATCAAGCCGGACGTTTCGCTATTGTCGCGATTGAGGCGCTTATGATTGCGCCCTCTCCCCCTGCGGGAGAGGGCAGCGCTGAACGTTCAACAAACTCTGATGGGTGAGGGGTAGCTTCAACCACTCACGCAATTGTTTTTGTTGAACCCACTGAGATGCCCTCTCCCGAAATAAGGGCGTTCACGCCCGTCTTCGCGGGCTATGGGAAGAGGGCGCAGTAATTGGCGCTGAGGAGCCCAACCTCACTCCGGCATCAGCGCGAACGTCCATAGCGAGCCGCCGGTCGGCACTTTGCCGCCCACGAAGCGGCGGGCGAGGGTGCCGCCCATGCCCGAGGCGATCGACACGTATTGCTTGCCCTTGTGGGTGTAGGTGATCGCGGTCGCGTTGACGCTCGAGCTGGTCTTGAACTGCCAGAGCGTCCTGCCGGTGTCCTCGTCGAGCGCGACGAACTCACCCGTGGGCTTGCCGGTGAACACCAGGCCGCCCCCGGTGGCCAGCATGCCGGCAGAACTCGGGATGTCGGTCAGCGGCACTTCCCACTTGCGCTGTCCGGTGAGCGGGTCGAACGCGATGAAGTAGCCCACCACCGAGCCAGGATCAACATTTGGCTGCCGGGCGATCACGCCGGTCGAATCCTTCCCGATCTCCTGCACCTTCGGCGGCGCAAGCTTCTGGAGGCGCGGCAGGTCCCATGGCGCGGCATAGACCAGCCCCTTGTTCGGGTTGAATGCGATCGGCACCGAGTTCGAGCCGCGCGACGGATAGACCGAGACCTCATCGCCCGCCAGGAAGTCCTTGTAGACGCCGGTGAGCTGCGGCCGGCCGGTGGCGAGATCGACGCCGGTTGCCCAGTTGACCCGGGTGTAGGGATGCGCGGCGACGAGCTTGCAGTTGGTGCGATCCACCACGTACATGAAGCCGTTCTTGTTCGACTGGATCATCACCTTGCGCGTCTGCCCGTTGATCTGCATGTCGGCGAGCACGAGGTCGTCGGTGCCGTCGACGTCGTAGACGTCGTTCGGCGTGAACTGGTAGTGGCAGACGATCTCGCCGGTCTTCGGTCGGATCGCGAGCACGCTCGACGAGTAGAGGCTGTCGAGGCCGCCGCGCGGCCGCGGGTCGTACGGCTCCGCATTGCCGGTGCCCCAATAGACGAGGTCGAGCTCGGGATCGTATGAGCCCGAGCGCCAGGTCGGCGCGCCGCCGTATTTCCAGGCGTCGCTGTCGGCCGGCCAGGTCTCGTGTCCGGGCTCGCCGGGCCCCGGAATGGTGTAACGACGCCAGAGCTTCTCGCCGGTCTCGGGATCCCAGCCGTCAAGGAAGCCGCGCGTCGTCGACTCGCCGCCTGCCATGCCGGAAATCAGTACGCCGTTGGCGACGATCGGCGCGCTGGTCGAGTGGTAGCCTTCCTTCCAGTCGGCGAATTTCTTCGTCCACAGCACGCGACCGGTCTTCATCTCGAGCGCGACGAGGTAGTTGTCGTTTGTCACCCGGAAGAGCTTGCCGTTGTAGATGGTCGGCGCGCCGCGGTTGAGCGCGGCATTGGCGCGCGGGGTGTTGGGCTCGAGCTGCACCGGCGTGCGCCAGATCTGCTGGCCGGTGTCGACGTCGATCGCGAACGTCCACTTGCCGTTGATTGCGTAGATGACGCCGTTGTGGACCACGGGCGCTGCCAGCTCGCCCATGTCGTTCATGAGGCTCGTGCTCCAGACCGGCACCAGGCGCTTGACGTTGTTCTTGTTGATCTGGTTGAGCGGGCTGTAGCTCTTGCGGTCGAAGCCCATGCTCAGCGTGAGAACATTGTCGGTATTCTTGCCGTCGTTGAGCAGCTCGTCCATGGTCTGGGCCAAAGCCGGGCCGCAGCACAATCCGACGACGGATGCCAGTAGCCAGATTTTCTTCATGATGTTCCTCCCTCGGTTCGACGAATTCCTGCACGCGTTGCGATATTGCTCCGCCAGCGCACGAAGGCCATTATGCAATGGACCTTATCGAATTCTGAGCCCCTGCGCTAACGTGAATGAAGGACCCGGATGATGATTCTCGGTTTCGTGAAAATGAGCGCCGCATGCCTGGTCATTGGCGTCGTGGGCTGGACGCTTGTCGCCGTCCTGCCCAGTTGGGCGCAGTATGCCACGCTACCGGAAGGCCCGAACCGCGAGCTCGTCGAAGCCGTATGCGGAAGCTGCCACGACATCGAGATGGTGGCGATCAATGGACGCAGCGAGGAGCGCTGGCGCCTGACAATCGATGAGATGGCCGGCTACGGATTGCGGCTCTCGCCAGCCGATCGCGCGCTCGTGCTCGGGTATCTGGCGACCTATCTGCCGGCCAAGTAGGCCTGCTGGGGGGACGCGATGCAAATTTTCATTCGCCCTTGATACCCGCCGCCATGATGATGGGCGCCAGGGCGTGAACAACATCGAGCTTCTCGCCGACCCGACAACCGGGCAGGTGCGGATCGGGAACACACTGACGAGCGCCGAGAGCTTCATCGCTGCCATCATCGAAGATTTTCATCGAGCACGCCGACGAAGTTGCCAAGGCGTTGGCGAAGCGGAAATTAAGGCCCGCCAATAACCGCTGATGGCATCGCCCAGCGGGATGAGAACTCGCGGGTTCCCGCTTGTAGTCCCAGGTGGCAACTTGTAATTTGCGATGCGTCAATCTGATCTTCTCTGCCATGATGAAAGTTCCCGTTCTCATCTCGATCATGATCGCGCTTGCGGCGCCCGCCGCTGCCCAATCGGGCGGCGCCGCCAACCCTTCGAAGGAGGGCAAGAAGGCGTCCGCGGCCAGCCAGACCCCGATGGTCTTCTATCTGGCGAAAGGCGAGCCCGATTCCTGCGGGCTTGCTTGCAGCGAGTGGATTGCCGCCGAAGGCCGATTCGAGGAAAGCTCAGCGCAACGCCTACGCGCGCTTTTGTCCCGCACGGGCAATCGCAAGCTTCCGATCTTCTTTCACTCGACCGGCGGCCTTGCCTCGACGGGATCAGAGATTGGCCGCATGTTGCGCGAGCACGAGATGACGGCCGGGGTGTACCAGACCATTCCGGCGGGTTGCGCGGGCGCGAGCGAGCAGGCTTGTCGCGCCTTGAAGCAGTCGGGACAAGCGCTTCCATCGAGGCTGCGCAATGACGCCCGCTGCGACTCCGCCTGCGTGTTCGCCCTGATCGGCGCCAAGGTACGGCAGGTTCCGCCGGCGGCGCGCCTTGGAATCCACTCCATTAAGCTCGTCGTCGAGTGGGGTACTGCCCCCAGCCGTTCGGAGCGGCAGATGGAATCGTACGAGCGAAAGCGGCTGGCGGAGATCAACGCGAAATATCGGCGCTATGTTCAAGAGATGAAAGTCGATACCCGTCTGTTCGATCTGATTTTGCAGGTGCCGCACGAGAGCATTCACTACCTCAGCCGGGACGAAATCGCGCAGTTCGGCATTGATAGCCGCGAGTTTCAGGAAACGCGCTGGGACGCGCCCGACCTCGGCACGCCGGAACTGTGGGGGCTGAAGTTCTTCGTTGAACGTCCAGCAAAGGACCGCAAGGAATTGCACACGAGTTTTCTCCGCATCTCGTGCCAAAGTCTGCAGCGCGTCAGCTTCACCTATTTTCGCAACGCTGGGTCGGACGAGCCGGGAGCCGGGACAGCGATGAAGCTTGCAGCCGGTGATCGCGTTGCAACGCTTTCCAGGTTCGGGTCCGTCATCAAGATGGACGCGGTCGAGCCCGGCGCCTCATACATAAGCTGGGCCACACTTTCGTCCTTCGAGTTTCTTGAAGCGGCGGCAACGCATGATAGCATCGAGATTACCGAGCCGGGCGACGCAGGCGCGGCGGGGCGCGTCATAAGACTGTCCACGGCCGGACTATCGCAAACGGTTTCGGCGTTGCGACAGCGATGCAGAACGAAGCCGAACTGACGGACGTACAAGCCGGTACGCTGGGGCTTTGCAGGATGGTTTTTGCCGCACGAGCGACATGAGTTTCCGATTTCAAGTACCCGCGCGTTGCGACCGCCACGGATCCACCGATAGTCAATTATGCGGCGTTCGAACCACGGCCGCCGGACGCCACATGCGGCTAAGGCGCTCAAACGTGTGGCTGATCAATGGCCAGAACAGCAGGATCAGCGCCAGCGTGGTGATCGTTCCGACCAGCCAGTTCGACCAGAACACGCGCAGGTCCCCGCCCGCGCCGATCATCGATAGACGAAAGGACGCCTCGGCGCGGTTGCCGAGCACCAAGGCGAGTGTGAACGGGGCCAATGGAATGTTGAGCTTCTTGAAGACATAGCCGACCACCCCGAACAAAAGCATGAGCCATACGTCGAACATGGCGTTCTGGATGGCAAAGGCGCCGATGGCGCAGGACACCACAATCATTGGCGCTATCGCAGAGAACGGCACGCGCAGGATGGCGGCGAAGATCGGCACCGTCGTGAGCACGATCACCAACCCGACCACGTTGCCGAGGTACATCGAAGCGATCAGGCCCCACACGAAGTCCTTGTGCTCGACAAATAACAGCGGTCCTGGATTGAGGCCCCACACCAAGAGACCGCCGAGCAGTATCGCCGCCGTGCCGGAGCCCGGAATACCGAGCGCCAGCATGGGCAGGAGTGCCGCGGTGCCCGAGGCATGCGCGGCCGTTTCCGGCGCGAACACGCCTTCGATTTTGCCCTTGCCAAAACCTTCCGGGTCCTTCGAGAACCGCTTGGCGAGGTTGTAGCCCATGAACGACGCGGCAATGGCACCACCCGGCGTGATGCCGAGCCAGCAGCCGATCGCCGACGAGCGCAGCAGCGTCACCCAGTAGCGCGGCATCTCCTTCCACACTTTCAGAACGACGCGCAGGCTGATCGCCGCCGCATGACCGCGCAGCGCGAGCCGCTCTTCCATCGTGAGCAGGATCTCGCTGATACCGAACAGCCCGATGACGGCGACCAGGAAGTTGATGCCGCGCAGCAGCGGGTCGAAGCCGAACGTCATGCGCAGCTGGCCGGAGACGGTATCCATGCCGACAG
>Ga0137409_10003759_pt1 | contig 16039 bp, 13 predicted proteins | sample CZODoug1_16funga_FD_122059 | JGI IMG/M metagenome (GOLD analysis project Ga0137409, IMG submission 122059) | Vadose zone soil fungal communities from Angelo Coast Range Reserve, California, USA - CZODoug1_16fungal (Hybrid Assembly) | ecosystem: Environmental > Terrestrial > Soil > Vadose zone... | reverse complement strand
CGGTGCTCTCGGGGCGGGTGCCGCCGGCGGAGTTCACCGGCAAACGGCTCTACCAGGTCATGGATCTCTGTCTCGAGTGCAAGGGGTGCAAGGCGGAGTGCCCGGCCAACGTCGACATGGCGAAGCTGAAGTACGAGTTTCTCCACCACTACTACCAGGCCAACGGGCTGCCGCTCCGCAATCGCATGTTCGGGCGCGTCGCGCGGATGAACCGTCTGGCGTCGCGCGCGCCGGCGCTCTTCAACTGGCTGTCAGGCCTCTCCGTGAGCCGCTGGGCCCTCGAGAAGATCGCGGGCATCGATCGCCGCCGCCCGCTGCCGTCCCTGGCGTCGGAGCCGTTCACCGACTGGTTCAGGCGCCGCACGCCGCCCGCGACGGCGCCGCGTGGCGAGGTCGTGCTGTTCAACGACACGTTCACGACCTACAACGTGCCCGACATCGCGCAGGCCGCCGTCGAGGTGCTGGAGGCGGGCGGCTATCGCGTGGTGCTGGTGGACCGGAAGTGCTGCGGGCGGCCGCTCATCTCCAAGGGCATGCTCGCCGAGGCGCGCGAGCACGCGGCCTGGAACGTGGCGCGGCTGGCGCCGTACGCGCGGCGCGGGGTGGCCATCGTCGGGCTCGAGCCCTCGTGTCTTCTGACCCTGCGCGACGAGACGGTCGACCTCGTGCGCACCGACGACGCGCGGGCTGTCGCCGGGCAGTCGCTCCTCTTCGAGGAATTTCTCCTGCGCGAGCGCGCGCGGGGCCTCACGCTCTCGTTCGGGGGCAACGGCAAGAAGGCGCTGCTGCACGGGCACTGTCACCAGAAGGCGCTCGTCGGCTCCGCGCCGACGGTGGGCGCGCTCCGGTGGGCGGGCTTCGAGGTGCAGGAGGTCGACTCCGGCTGCTGCGGCATGGCGGGATCGTTCGGCTTCGAGCGCGAGCACTACGACATCTCGGTCACGCTCGGCAACCGCCGCCTGGCGCCGGCCGTGAAGGCGGCACGCGCGGAGACCGAGATCGTCGCGCCGGGCATCTCCTGCCGCCAGCAGATCCAGCACCTGGCCGGTCGCCGGGCCAAGCACCCGGCGGAGGTCCTGCGCGAGGCTCTCTCGCGCTAGCGCTCGCCGCGGCCGCCGCCGTCTTCGTCGCCGCCTTCGTCAAGGGGGCGATCGGCTTCGGGTTCCCCACGCTGGGTACGCCGCTCCTGGCGCTCGTCGTCGACGTGAAGACCGCCGTGCCGCTGCTGGTCGTCCCGAACCTCGTGATGGACGGTCTCCAGCTTCGCCGGCAGGGCCCGGTCGGCGACGCGCCGCGCCGGCTCGTGCCGCTGCTGGTCTTCACCATCCTGGGTACGATCGTCGGCACGAAGCTGCTCGTGATGCTCTCGGCGCGAGCGGTGACGCTGATCCTCGGCGCCTTCGTGCTGGGCTTCGTCGCGCTCGACCTGGTGCGGGTGACCCCGCGTATTCCCGCGGGCTGGGAGCGGCGGCTCGCGCCGCCGGTCGGGCTCGTCGCGGGTGTCATGGGCGGCATCACCAACGCTCCCGGGACCGTCCTGGCGCTCTACTTCGTGGCGCTCGGCATGGACAAGCGCGAGTTCGTGCGCTCGATCGCGTTCACGTTCCTGGTGGTGAAGGGTGTCCAGCTCCTGACGCTCGCCTGGTACGGCCTCTTCGGCTGGCACCTCGTGCCCGGGACGCTCGGGCTCACCGCGGCGAGCCTCGCGGGCTTCTGGCTCGGCGTGCGGCTCCAGGACAGGCTGGATCAGCGCGCGTTCAACCGGTCGGTGCTGGTGTTCCTGGCGATCCTCGGTGTCTGGCTGGTGGCCCGGGCGCTCTGAGGCGGCCTCAGGGCTGGGCGCCGGTCAGGAGCGCGAAGATGCGGCGAATCAGCTCCTCGTGATCCTCGATGTTCTGCTGGAAGATGCGGAGCTCCTTCAGCTCGACGAGGTCCACGGTGCGGAACGGCTCGCCGGCGCGCATCGAGCCGAAGGCGATGGCCTGGAAGCACGAGCGTCCGGACTCCGGCCGGTCGGTCACCAGGATGAAGTAGAGATTCGGCCACTGTCGGCGGGCCATGTAGAAGATCGAGCGCTCGCCCCGCTGATTCTCGACGGAGACGAACTGGTAGGCCGACGGCCGATACTTCACCTCGACCAGGAATTCCCCCTCGTTCGTGGAGTCCGCCTCGGGCGACACGCGGAAATCCGGCGAGAAGTCCTCCCGCCCGAACCTCAGGGGTGAGGTGTTATTGCGAAAGGGCTGGATCTGGTACCGGGCCCGGCGGAATATCGATTCCACGAGGGCTTCGGCGATACGGCTCTTGACTTCGAGGAGGTCCATAATCCTCCCTGAGACGGGAAGAGCGCTGAAACCGCACCGAAGTGGTGCGAGTTAGATAGTATCATCCGCGGGGCTCGGCCCCGACGCACAATCACCGGTGCGCGCGCTGCAGGCCGTCGCGGGGCTGGGGCCCCGCCGGCCGAAACGCGCTTATAGATCAAGGGGGTTTACCAATGCTGACCCGCCGCCAGATGCTCGCCACCACCTCCACATTCGCCGGGTACGCGATCGCCGTCGACAAGGTGCTGGCCCAGGCGATCAAGACCGACACCGACGGCATCGTCGCGGGCGATCAGGTCGTCAAGATCGGCACATACGAGATCCCGGTGTACGAGGCGCGCCCCGCGACCGGGAAGGACCACGCGATCGTGCTGGTCCTCTCCGAGATCTGGGGTGTCCACGAGTACATCCGCGATTGCACCCGGCGGTTCGCCAAGGCCGGGTACTACGCGGTCGCGCCCGAGCTGTTCAAGCGCGAGGGGGGCGTCGCGCAGATCCCGAACGTCCAGGACATCCTGAAGATCGTGCTCGCCCAGAAGCGTGAGCAGACCCTGGGCGACTGCAAGGCGGCGGTGGACTGGGCCAAGACGCGGCCCAACGTGAAGGCGACCAGCGTGGGCGTCACGGGCTGGTGCTGGGGCGGATCGACCGTATATCAGGTGGCGGCCACGAATCCGGACATGAAGGCCGCGGTCGCGTGGTACGGGCCGCCTGCGCGTCCGTATCAGGGTGCCGCGGGCCCGGTGACCGGCTTCGATCTCGCCAAAGACATCAAGGCTCCGTTCCTCGGGCTCTACGGCGAGACGGACCAGAACCCCAAGCCCGAAGACGCGCGCCGCTTCGGCGAGCTGGTGAAGCAGCACAACCCGAACGTCGAGGTCGTCGTCTACCCGGGCGCCGGTCACGGCTTCTACGCCGACTACCGCCCCTCCTACAACGCCGCGGCGGCCACCGACGCCTGGAAGCGCTGCACCGACTTCTTCGCCAAAAACCTCAAAGCCTGACCCGGCCGACGCCACGCCCAACCGCGGCCAGCGCGCCTAGCCGCGACGGCAACCGCGCGTGAGCGAAGAAAGTCACAGGCGGGGGAAGGCCCAAGCGAACGGACGAAACGGTTCTTCGCGGCGTGCGCGGGTCTTTCGCGACCGCGCACGGTCGACGCGGCTGGGGGCAGCGGGGGCGTGCGGGAGGGGTCGACCGGACCCGTTCCCATAAAGGAGAATCGGGAGACTCGCGCCGGGACGGAGCCCAGCCGCCAAGAAGCAGCGCACGCGCGCCGCGTGGTCCGGCGACCCCTCCCGCACGCCCCCGCTGCCCCCAGCCGCGGCTCAAGCGGCGCGCGGACGAATACGCCGAAGCTTAGACGGTAGCGAAGAAGCGAGCCGGCGCCCCCTCAGTGCCCGCGATCTTGTAGAACGGCGCAGCGAAGTCGACGCGACGACGAGGCAGAGCGCCCAGGCTCGTCAACCCTTCCATGATCACGACGCCCGCCCCGAGGATCACCCGGTGCATCGGAAAATCCTCGGACGAGAAGTCCGGCAAGCGCGCGCAATACTCCTCGAAGAAATCGAAGCCGATGTTCTTCGGGCCCTTCGCCACCAGCCACTCGGCCGACTCCGGCGGGAAGTAGGGCGACTGCGTGAAGTAGTCGGGCCACCGGCCGTACATCTTGTCCGTCCAGTCCGTACGCAGGAGCACGATGTCGCCCGTGCGCACGTCGTCGGCGCCCCCGCGCTTGAGGTCGTCGATCGTGATGGCGTGATTGGCCCCCGCGAACGAGAGATCGACCACCAGCGCCTCGCCCATCACCTGGTCGAGCGAGATCTCGGCGGTGGTGATGCCGTCACGGAAGACGTGCAGGGGCGAGTCGATGTGGGCGCCGGTGTGGAGGCTCTGGTGCACGCTCGAGACCTGCCAGAACCCTGGGCCGCGCCGGTGCGGCGTGATGTCCAGCTTCATGTTGGTGGAAGGCGGCGACAGCGTGGCGTCGTCCACCGTGACCGAGAGGTCGATGTAGCGCTTCATGCGGCGTGTCTCCTATGAGCGGGTCAGGCGGTCCACGAGCTCGCGCGCCCAGGCCATCTTCGCGGGCGGCATCACGAGCTTCTCGGCGAACGGCTCGCCGAAGGGGCGCGTCGCGTCGATGCCGAGCTTGGCGGTGACGCCCCGCTCGTCGGCGCTCGGATCGAGCAGCGCGCCGAGGCTTCCGGAGATCACGACCAGATCGCGGTCGGCCTGCATGCGGGTGGCGATCGCCCAGAGCACCTCGGATTCGTCGAAGACGTCGATGTCGTCGTCGACCACGACGACCAGCTTCAGGTAGTGGTCGACGCCCAGGACGATCGGAATGACGTGCTTGGCCTCGCCCGGCCGGCTCTGGGCGATCGACACGTAGGCCGTGAACGACGAGGTCCCCGAGAGCGGCACGTGCACGCCGCGCACGTTCGGGATGACGCGGGCGAGCGCGTTGGTGATCTCGGCCTCGCGGATCAGGCCGAGCGTCGTGATGTGGTCGCCGGCGCGCCCGGACCCGATCGACTGGAACCACGGCTTCTCGCGCAGGGCGATGGCCTTCGCCACGAAGACGTGCTCGGTCGAGCGGCGCGAGAAGTAGCCGGTGAACTCGCCGAAGGGCCCCTCGGGCTCGCGCACGGTCGGGGGAATCTCGCCCTCGATGACGATCTCGGCGGCCGCCGGGACGTGGAGGTCGATGGTCGAGCACGGCGCGACCTCCAGCGGCTCGCCCAGGAGCCCCCCGACCACCTCGAACTTGCCCACGTCGGGCGGCGGATAGGCGAGCGAGCCCATCGACACCAGCGGATGGAGCCCGAGGACGATCGCGCACGGCAGCGCGCGGCCCTTCGTCTCGGCGCGCCGCTGATACTCGAACATGCGCCGGCGCGAGTGGAGGCTGACGCCCATGCGATCGGGACCCTTGAGCTGGAAGCGATGGTAGCCCTCGGTCTCGACGCCGGTGTCGGGATCACGCGCCACCAGCATGCCGGCGGTGAGGTAACGGCCCGCGTCGCCGGGGAAGTAGCGCGGCATGGGAAGCTTCGCGAGATCGAGCGCCCCGCCCGTGAGCACCCGGTGACCGAACGGCGCCTTGGGGACGACGACGGGCTTGACGTACTCCTTGATGCGGCGGGCGTACTCCGCGGCGAGCGCGCGCTCGTCGACACCGAGGGCGAACGCGAGCGCCCTCCGGCTCGCCACAACGTTGCAGACGATCGGGATGTCGTAGCCGGCGACCTTCTCGAAGACGAGTATCGGGAAACGGCGGCGGCGCTCGTACTCGAGGACGAGCGCCATCACGTCCTCTTCGATCGAGACCGGCTCGGTCACGCGGATGACCTCGCCCGGGTGGGCCCGCCCGTACGCGTCGACGAAGCTCCGGAGGTCCTGGCCGGCCATGGCCCTCGATCCTACCCCGGGAAGGGGTCAGAAGTGGAAGTGTGCGCCGAGGCCTAAATACTGCACCCGCTCCTTGTAGAACTGCCCGTTCGGCGAATGGCCGTCGAAGTATTCGAGCAGGAACTGGAGCTTGCGGGTGAGCAGCACACCGTCGATCTCGATGCCGGCGCGGGCCGAGACGTCGGGGCTCCAGTCGTTTTCCTGGTGCTGCTGGACGTCGACAGCCGCGATCGGCCGCCAGCGCGATGGGCGGGACGGCCAGGGGCTCGTGAGCTCCGCGCCGTACTGGACCGACAGGGGCTTGAGGCTCGACGGATCCTGGCCGAAGAGATAGCCGCCGCCGGCGTACAGGCGGAGCAGGTTGCCGAACTCGTAGGAGAGCTTGAGGTCGACGCTCTGATAGCTCAGGTTGATCCGCTCGGTGCGGGTCCGGAGCAGGAACTCGTCCCCCAGGTGGCTACTTTGATGGAAGACGCGGAGCATCATCGAGAAGCCCTCGTAGCGGAAGCTCAACGGGATCCCGACCATGTAGTCGGCGTTCACCAGGTCGAAGGAGGGGGCGTTCAGATCGAAGATGGCGAAGACGCCCGCTTGGAGGCCGATCTCCCACCAGGTCGGGCCCAGCTTGGTGCGATAGAAGGCGAAGCTCTCGCCGAAGCTGACGGCAGCGGCGTCCTTGAGCTGCGGATCGCCGAAGTAGTGCTGCCAGGCGGCCGAGAAGTGCGGCCAGCGGGGGTCGGCGATCAGCGGCTTGAAGAGGAGGCTGCCGGGGAGCAGGCCGACTTCCCAATCGGCGCGCACCCGCGCCGGCTCCGCCGCCGGCGGCGGTGGTGACGTGATCGCCAGCGGCGGCGCGCCGGTCGGTCGCAGCTCGACGCGCGCCACGCCCGGAATGCGCTCGAGCTGGGCCACGACGGCTGCCTGGTCGACGCTCGCGAGGTCGGCGGCGTCGATGGTGATGACCCCGTGTCGAACGCGCAGCGAGGGCGCGGTCAGGAAGAACTCGCGCTGCAGGATCGCCGCGGCATAGCCCTCGATGTACCCGTCGTCGGCCGGCATGGCGACGACGCCGGACGCCGCCGCGAGCGTCAACACGACCGCGAGACCCATCCGGCGAAGCGTCATCGTCCGCCCGTTCACTCCTTCCACTATCGCAGAGACAACAAGCGCTCCGTGGAGGGATCGGCCGGCCGCGCCTTCATTTGGGTTTGACACGCCGGCGGCGCCGCTGATATGAAGCCCGCGGCGCTGATCGACGGTCTGAGGAAAGGACAGCCATGGCGAGCTTCGGTACGGTGGGGGTGGACTGGCAGCAGCGGGTGAACTGGGACCGGCTGCGCAAGTACCGGCTGGAGCGCGCCCGCGAGCGGATGAAGGCGCACAACCTGGGCGCGCTGCTCCTCATGTACGACGAGAACGTCCGCTACGTGACGAGCACGCTGACTCCGGGCTGGAACCGGCTCAAGCCCGGGCTCCGTTACGCGCTTCTGTGCGGCGACGGGGCGCCGGTGCTGTTCGAGCAGGGCGACATCGGCTTCCAGATCCAGCGCCACGCCCCCTGGATCCCGCCGGAGAACATCCGGTACTCGTACGCGTGGATCAAGGGCGCCGCCGGCCCGGCGTCGCGGCAGCAGGTCAAGAAGTTCACCGACGCCCTCGTGCAGGAGATGCGCCGCTACGACGTGGCCGACCAGACGCTCGGCGTCGACTTCATCGACATCAACATGCTGAACCAGTTCAACGACACGAAGATCAAGTGGGCCGACGGCATGACGCCCATGATGGAGGCGCGGGCGATCAAGAACGTCGACGAGCAGGAGTGCCTGCGGATCGTCGGGGCCATCGGCGACGCCGCGCACTGGGAGACCATGCGCTTCCTCAAGCCCGGCCTCACCGAGAACCAGGTGACGGCGCACATCATGGAGTTCCTCTACAAGATCCCCGGAGTGGAGGACGTGGAGGACGTGATCGTGTCGTCCGGGCCGAACACCTGGCCGAACTGGCGCAACTTCTCGGACCGGATCATCAAGCCGGGCGAGATCGTCTTCATGGACCTGGCCGCCCTGACGTGGAACGGCTACAAGTCCTGCTATTACCGGACGTACTGCGTGGGCAAGCAGCCGACGCAGGAGATGAAGGACTACTACGCCACCGCGCTGAAGTGGCTCTACGACTCGATCGAGGTGGTGCGCCCCGGGGCGACCACGCGGGACATCGCGCTCAAGTGGCCCTCGGCGCAGGAGGCGTGGGGGTACCAGGAGGAGGACCAGGCCGCCGCCAACCTCTGGGGCCACGGCCTCGGGCTCGCGCAGTACGACCCGCCGGTCATCTCACGGATCTGGTCGCTCGACCACCCCCTCGAGATCCGGCCGGGCATGGTGTTCGCGCTCGAGACGCAGCACGGCAAGCGCTACGAGTGGGGCGTGCGGATCGAGGAGATGCTGATCGTCCACGACGACCGCACGGAGATCATCAGCAACTTCCCCGTCGAGCAGATCACCGTTGTGATGTGACCGTGATCGCGGCAGTCCTCCAGGCTCCGCGGCGCCTCGAGCTTCTCACGCGGCCCGCGCCCCTCGCCCGTCGGGGCGAGGCGGTCGTGCGAATCGCGGCGACCGCCGTGTGCCACACCGATCTCGAGATCTACACCGGCCGGCATCCCGGCGTGCGGCTTCCGGTGGTGATGGGGCATGAGGCCACGGGAGTCGTCGAGGCGATCGGCGAGGGGGTCGAGCGGGTCAGCCCGGGGCAGCCGGTCCTGCTCAACCCGATCATCGCCTGCGGCGGCTGTGACGCCTGCGCGCGCGGCCACGGCAATCTCTGCCGCAACGCCGGCCTCTTCGGCCGCGAGATGGACGGCTCCCTCGCCGAGCTGATCGTCCTGCCCGAGCGGTACCTGTATCCGCTCCCGAAGCACGTTCCGCTGGCGGCCGCGACGCTGATCGAGACGCTCGCCACCGTGCGCCACGCCCAGGTGCGCGCGCGCATCGCGTCCGGCGAGTCCGTGGTCGTGCTGGGCCAGGGCGTGGCGGGGCTCCTCCACACCCAGCTCGCCGGGCTCTCGGGAGCCCGTCCGGTCGTCGCGGTCTCGCGGAGCGCCGGGAAGCTCGAGCTGGCCCGGCGACGCGGCGCCGACCGCGTCGTGAACGCGGCGCGCGAGGATGTCGTCGCCGCCGTCATGGACGCCACCGCGGGTCGCGGCGCCGACGTCGTCGTGGAGTCCGCGGGGGACCCCGGACTCATCACGCCGGCTCTCGAGATGCTGGCGCCGGGCGGCCGGCTCCTCGTGTACGGCATCAGCCACCGTCCCGTGCCCGAGTTCACGACGTTCCCGCTCTACTTCAAGGAGCTGACGATCCACGGCTCCCGCGCCCTCACGCCCGACGACGTTCCGCCCGCGATCGACCTCGTGGCCAGCGGCGCGGTCGCCGTCGAGGAGCTGATCACCGCGTCGTATCCGCTCGAGCGGGTGGCGGCGGCGTTCCAGGAGTACGAGCGTGCCGCCGACTCCGTCCTGAGGCTCGTCATTGTCCCCGGTCGGTGAACGGCCGCCTCTCGCGGTCCGGCTCGGCGACCCGACGGCGATGGATGCCGGGCGAGTCGGCCCGAAGGCGGCGACACTGGCCCGTCTGCGTCAGGCAGGGCTGCCGGTGCCCGACGGAATCTGCGTCGCGGCCGACGCGTACCGCGTCCAGCTCGAGGCGGCGGGCGTCGCGACCGCGGCGGCGCGCGTCGCCGGCACCGAGGCCGAGGGCGACGCGCGGCGGCTCGCGCTCGAGGTCAGACTGGGGTTTCTCCGTGAGCCGATCGCCGCGGCGGCGGCCGACGCGATCGACGCCGCCCACGCCCTGATGGTCGAGGCGCCCGCGAGTGTCCTCGCGGTGCGTTCCTCGGCGCTTCGAGAGGACACACCGGGCGCGTCCTTCGCCGGCCAGTTCGATACCTTCCTCGGGATGGCGAGCCGCGCCGACCTGGTCACCGCGGTGCGCGCCTGCTGGGCCTGTCTCTGGTCGGCGCGCGCGCTCCGATACATGCGCACGCACGACGTCGACCCGGCGCGGACGGCCATGGCGGTGCTCGTCCAGCGGATGGTGGAGGCGCGCGCGGCGGGGGGCGCCCTCAGCGCGAGCGCGGCCGGCGGCGTCGTCGTGACCGGCACGTGGGGGCTCGGCTCGGCGCTCGCCCAGGGTGAAGTCGTTCCCGACCGCTGGGTGCTCGGAGCCGGCGGCGAGATCGAGAGCGAGGAGCCGGGGCGGAAGGATCGGCGTGTCGTCACGACCTCGACGGGTGGGACGCGCCCGCATGCCGTCGACGCTCCGCTCGTCCACGAGCTGTGCCTCGCGCGAGAGGACGTGGTGGCGCTGGGCCGCCTCGTGTCGCGCATCGAGTCACTCCTGGGCCTGCCCGTCGAGGTCGAGTGGGCGCAGGACCGCGACGGTCTGCATATCCTCCAGGCGCGTCCGCTGCGCGTCGAGCCGAGCCGGGCACCGGCCGACGCGTGGCTCCGGCATCCCGGGCTCAGGGGACAGCCGGCGGGAATCGGGTGGGGAACAGGCCCGGCCTGCGTCGTGCTTCACGAGCACGACCTCGAGCACGTCAAGCCGGGCGACGTCCTCGTCACGCAGGTCGCCGGGCCCGCGCTGACCGCGGTCCTGCACCAGGTCGCCGGCGTGGTCGCCGAGCTCGGCGGCAGCACATCGCACCTGGCCGCGCTCACGCGCGAGCGCGGCATCCCCGCGGTGCTCGGCGTGATCGACGCGACCCGACGCATCCCCGAGGGCGCGACGGTCGCCGTCGACGGTGTGGCGGGCGTCGTTCGCTGGTCCCGCTGACGAAGCGCTTCAGTCCGGGCTGAGCCCGGCCATCCGCTGGAGGGTCGTGATGAGGGCCGCGAGGTCTTCGCCGCCGCGTCCGCCGGCGACGGTGGCGGTGCAGAGCTGCTGCGTGAGGCTCGTGAGCGGCAGCGCCACCCCGAGCCGCTGCCCTTCCTCGAGCATGAGCCGAAGGTCCTTGAGGAACAGGTCGAGCTTCATCTGAGGCTCGAAACGTCGCTCGACCATGAGCGGACCGCGCACGTCGACCATCTTCGATGCGGCCGCGCTGTCCTTCAGGAGATCCAGAAGCGCGCCGGGGGCGAGCCCACCCTTCTCGCCGAGCACCAGCGCCTCGGCGAGGGCGGCCGTGTTGAGCGCGACCAGCAAATTGGTCGCGAGCTTGGCGAGGGAGGCGCTGCCGGCGGGCCCGATGTGAACGGCCCTCCGGCCGATCGCCGCGAGCACGGGCCGGCACGCCTCCAGGCGCGCGACGTCGCCGCCCACGAAGATCGTGCAATCCCCGCGCTCCACCATCGCGCTCGTTCCGCTCATCGGCGCGTCGAGAAAGCCGCGCCCCGCGGCCGCGGCGGCGTCGGCGAGGCGCCGGGTGAGGGTCGGCGAGATCGTGCTCATCTGGAGCAGGGTCGCCGATCTCGGCATCACCTCCAGCAGGCCGCCGGGGGAGAGGACCGCGGCCTCCACCGAGTCGAGCGTGGGCAGGATCGTGAAGATCGCGTCGGCGCCGGCCGCCGCGTCCTTCGCGCTGGCGGCGGCCAGGAGGCCCCGCGCCGCGAGCCGTGTCAGCTGATCCGGGCGACTGTCGTAGCCCACCACCGCGAAGCCGCCCTCGAGGAGACGAGAGGCCACCGCGCTGCCGAGGAGACCGACGCCGACGACCGCGATCCGCTTCATGGCTTGATCCTCACAGTCCGAGATATCGCGACTTGATCTCCTCGTTCCGCCAGAGCGCGTCCGGCGCGCTCGAGTGCACGACCCGCCCCCGCGACAGGACATGCACGTGGTCGGTGACCCGGAGCGCCAGCGGGAGATTTTGCTCCACGAGCAGGATGGAGAGGCCCTGGGCCTTGAGGCTCTCGATGACCCGACCGACCTCGCGCACGAGCAACGGCGCGAGCCCCTCGGTCGGCTCGTCCATGAGCAGGAGCTCCGGGTTCGTCATCAAGGCGCGCGCGATGGCGAGCATCTGCTGCTCGCCGCCCGAGAGCTTACCGGCGCGATGCGCGCCGCGCTCGCGCAGGCGCGGGAACAGCTCGAGCACGCGCGCGACCGTCCAGGGGCCGCTGTCGCCCCTGACGGCCACCGTGAGGTTCTCCATGACCGTCAGCGAGGGAAAGACCCGGCGGCCCTGCGGCACCAGGCCGAGGCCGAGGCCCACCGCGCGGTTCGACGGCCACGCGGTGATGTCCCGGTCCTTGAACAGGACCTGTCCGCGCCGGGGCGGCGTGAAGCCGATGATGGAGCGGATCAGCGTGGTCTTCCCCATTCCGTTGCGACCGAGGATGCCCACGACCTGGCCGCGGGTCATGCTGAGCGAGATGCCCTGCAGGACGTGGCTCTCCCCGTAGTACGTGTGGATGTCGCGCACCTCGAGCATCAGGACGTCCCGAGGTAGATCTCCTGCACGAGGGCGTTCGCCTTGACGTCCCGAGCCAGACCGTCGGCGACGACCTTGCCGTAGTGCAGGACCGTGATGCGGTCGGTGAGCGCGAACGCGACGTCCATGTCGTGCTCGATCACCAGGAGCGTGATGGCCGGATCGAGGTTCTTCAGGAGCGCCGTCATGGTGTGCGACTCCGCCGGCGAGAGGCCCGCCGTCGGCTCGTCGAGCAGCAGGAGCCGCGGCGCGCCGGCCAGGGACAGCGCGATCTCGAGCTGGCGCTGCTCGCCGTGCGAGAGATTGCGCACCGCCTCCTCCGCCTTGTCGCCGAGGCCGACCGCCTCGAGCACGGCCCGCGCCCGGTCGTGGAAGGCGGGATAGCGGCTGAGCGAGCGGTGGAGGTGAAACTTCGCGGATGTCAGGGCCTGCACCGCGAGCAGGCAGTTCTCGAGCGCGGTGAGGCGCGGAAAGAGATTGGTGATCTGGTACGTGCGCGCCAGCCCGAGCGCGGCGCGCCGGTGCGGCGCCAGCCGCGTGACGTCGCGACCGAACAGCGAGATCCGGCCGCCCGTGGGCCGGGTCTCGCCGCTGATCAGGCTGAACAGCGTCGTCTTGCCCGCCCCGTTGGGCCCGATGATCGCGCGCCGCTCGCCGGGTCCGACGTCCAGGCTGACGCCGTCGAGCGCGCGGAGGCCGCCGAACTCCTTCGAGAGGCCGGCGAGGCTCAGCGCGACGGCGTCGTTCGTCGGCATCTCAGCAGTGCTTGCACGGGGGATAGTTGCGGTCGTAGACGGGCTGCTTCAGGAACTCCTCGGGCTTGTACTTCCAGAACTGGGAGACGGCGGGGTAGGTGTAGATGACGGTGTTCCACAGCTCGCCGTCCTTCTTCTCGACCTTGCGGATGTAGATGTTCTGGATCGGGTTGCCGTAGGCGTCGAGCTTGATGGGACCGCGCGGCGCGTCCGGCATCTCCACCTTGCGCAGCGCCTCCAGGAACTTCTCCCGGTTCTCCACGTCGCCGCCGATCGCCTTCGCCGCCTCGGCGATCCACCGGGTGCTCGTGTAGGAGGTCTCCGAAAAATACGAGGGGACCTTGCCGTACCTCTTGCGGTACTCCGCGACGAACCGCTTGTTCACCGGCGTGTCGAGGGCCGCGCTGTAGATGAGCGGGCTGATGCCGCCGATCGCCTCGTCACCGAGGGAGGGCAGGACGAACTCGTCGAAGGTCGTGCCGCCGCCGATCAGCGGCAGCTTCGCCTTCAGCCCGGCGTCCTGGTACTGCTTGGGAAAGCGCGACGCCGAGATCGATACCATCAGGGCGAACACCGCGTCGGCGTCGCGCCGGATCTGGGTGAGATAGGGCGCGAAGTCCGTGGTGTTGAGCGGGGCCCAGAGCTTCTGGATGATCTGGCCGCCGTTTTCCTCGAAGGTCTTCTGGAAGCCGCCGACGACCTCCCAGCCGAAGGCGTAGTCCATGCCGATGACGGCGATGCGCTTGTAGCCGAGGGTCTTGGCCGCGTACTCGCCGAACGGGTGCGAGGGCTGGCTCGACGCCCAGCCCGTACGCACGATCCACTTGGCGGGCTTGCGCTGGGTGAGGTCGTCGGCGGCGATGACCGGATACAACATCGGGATGCGGTACTCCTCCACCTTGGGGGCCATCGCGTAGCCGATGTGCGCGAAGATCTCGCCGACCAGGATGTGCACCCGGTCGCTCTCGACGAGCTTCTGCAGCTTGGTGAGCGCCACGTTGGGCTGGCCCTGGCTGTCCTCGACGATCACCTCGACCTTGCGGCCCGCGATCGTCTGGTTGTTCTCGTCGAGCCACATCGAGATGCCGTTCGTCATGTCCTTGCCGATCTGCGCGGCCCCGCCGGTCATGGCGGTGATCACGCCGATCCGGATCGGCCCCTTCTGGGCCCAGGCCGGCGCGGAGCCGGCGACGCCGGTGAGGAGCAACGCCAGCAGAACCGAGACGATCGCCTTCTTCCCCATGGCTCGCTCTCCTTTCGTCCACTGTCTCAGCGCTCCCACGATTCCCTCGGGCGCGTACACGATGGTGCCGATGTAGACGGCGCCCAGGATCAGGAGCCAGCGGTGCGTGTAGACCGATACGAGATTTTTCAGCCCGACGATGAGGGCGGCGCCCAGTGCCGGCCCGAGCAGCGTCCCGCGGCCGCCCAGCGCGACCATCAGCAGGATCTCGACCGAGGTGGCCAGCTCCAGGTCGGACGGGCTGACGAAGCCGTTATAGTACGCCCACAGCACGCCCGCGAACCCGCCGACGCCGCCCGCGATGACGAAGCCGAGGTACTTGTGCAGCCACACGTGATAGCCGAGCGTCCGCATGCGCGACTCGCTCTCGCGGATGCCCACGAGCGTTTGCCCGAACGGCGAGCGCACGATCGTCCGCAAGACGACGAAGGTCAGCAGGAATGCGGCGAGCGCGAGATAGTAGAACGAGATGCCCTTGCTGAACGACCAGGGAAGGCCCAGCTCGGGGCGTGGCACGCCCGAGATGCCGTTGTCGCCCTGGGTCAGCGACACCCAGCGGTGCGCCAGGCCCCACACGACCATGCCGAGGGCCAGCGTGATCATCAGAAAGTAGACGCCGGTCGCTCGCAGGGCGACGAGCCCGAAGAGCGCCGCCACCGCCGTCGCCAGCAGGATGCCGACCACGAGCGTGACCCAGAAGGACGCGCCGTGTCGCGTCGCCAGGATGCCCACGCTGTAGGCCCCGAGCCCCAGATAGGCGGCGTGGCCCAGCGAGGCGAGGCCGGTGTAGCCGAGGATGATGTCGAGGCTCATGGCGAGGACGGCGTAGATGACCGCCTGGGTCAAGAGCGCCAGGAGGAACGAGGAGAGGAGCGGGGGCGCCACGAGCAGCGCCAGGAACGCGACGACGATCGCGACGCGCATCACGCGCGGCCGAAAAGCCCGGTCGGCCGTACCGCCAGGATCGCCGCCATCGGCGCGAACAGCGTGAAGTACGAGAGCTCCGGAAAGAGCGCCTTGCCGAAGTTGTCGAGCAGGCCGACCATCAGGCTGCCGATCAGCGCCCCCTTGAGGCTCCCCATGCCGCCGACGATGACCACCACGAAGGCGTACGGGAGGATCTCGAAATCGGCGCCGGGATACACGCCGACGAAGCCGCCCGCGACCACGCCCGCGAGGGCCGCGAGAGTCGCCCCGAGCGCGAACACCGCCATCGAGATCAGGAAGACGTTGATCCCCACGCCGCGCGCCATCTCGGGATCGTCGACGGTGGCCCGGATCATGGCGCCGATGCGCGTCCGCTCGAGCGCCAGCCAGAGCACGAGGGCCACGAACAGGGCGACGGCGATGATGAAGATCCGATAGACCGGAAAGTAGAGCTGCCCGATCACGTACGATCCCGAGAGCGCCGCCGGCACCGGGATCGTGTAGGGATCGCCGCCCCAGAGGATCAGCGCCAGATCCTGGAAGATGAGCGCGAAGCCCATCGTGGTCAGCACCTGCCCGAGCTCCTGCCCGCTCAGGCGCTTGAGGAACGCGTTCCACTCCGCGATGCCGACGAGCGAGATCGCCAGCGCCCCGACGAGCACGGCGAGGACGAAGCTGCCGGTGCGCCAGATCGTCGTGAGGGCGACGTAGCCGCCGAGGAGGTAGTACGAGCCGTGCGTCATGTTGACGATGCGCATCATGCCGAAGATGAGCGAGAGACCTCCGGCGAGGAGGAAGAGGAGGGCGCCGTACGACACGCCGTTGAAGAGCTGACTGATCCAGAAGTCCACGACGGCGGTCGATTGTACTATAGGCGAACCCCGCGGGTTGGCACCGTCGATCACAGGAGGCACGCGTGAGACTGCCGCACGAACGCTTCGACTATT